>Ga0207686_10001354_pt1 | contig 13947 bp, 20 predicted proteins | sample KBSM24metaG_FD_184396 | JGI IMG/M metagenome (GOLD analysis project Ga0207686, IMG submission 184396) | Miscanthus rhizosphere microbial communities from Kellogg Biological Station, Michigan, USA - KBS M2-4 metaG (SPAdes) (version 2) | ecosystem: Host-associated > Plants > Roots > Rhizosphere >...
TGATACCCGAGGGCCTCTTGGTCTGTCACCATTGCGATGTTCCTGCCTGTGTGAGACCCGATCACCTCTTCCTGGGGACCTACGCAGACAACACCAGAGATGCAGCCCGCAAGGGGAGAATGGCCAGCGGAGACAGAAGTGGCTCTCGTCTCCACCCTGAAAGGCTCCCGCGTGGATCTCGCCACGCCCACTCCAGGCTCACTGAAGAACAGGTCCGAGCGATGCGACTCAGGTACGACGATGAGGAGTGCGACATCATCTCCCTGGCGAAGCAATACGGAATCACAAACGGTCATTGTGGACGTATCCTGGGTGGAAAGCTTTGGACTCACGTCAACCCTCCACGGTCTCAGAGAGGCACCCATTATCGTCGATTAGCGCCTTCGCTGAAGAGAGGGAGTGACGGGCGCTTCCTCAAATCGACTGGCGACTGATGCCGGCGGCAGGGCGCTCGGTATGCCCTCTTTGACGGCGACCAACACCCGAGCGCCCTGAACGGGCAACTCTACGCCTGCGGCAGGCCAGGCTCCAGAGAAGACAGGCGGTCCCCACCAGTCGGTGGGTTCCTTGATCTGCACCCGGTCGCCTGCCCCCAGCCACCCAGAGGGCTCCAGCCTTACTCTGCCATTCGCTGTCCAGTCGATCAGCATCAGGTTCGCTCGCTCCGGCTCGTACTTGTTTTGCCGCAGCAGCACCTGATCCGTCGTCGGACGGGGCATCGCCTTGACTGCCGTCGAGCCGTCCACCTGACCCACCACCAGGTTGTCAGACGCCGTAATCGGACCGCCGCCGATCAACTCCAGAACCCCCTGGATGACGTTTCCTCTGAACTCCAGCGGCTGGTCAGGACGCGACCCAACACGGACCCGCACGCCATAGATGGCATTGTTCAACATCCGATGGCCGTCGGACGGCGAATCAACCCCCGCCCCCAGCAGCCACGCATCATTGACCTGAGCCTGGAAGTTACCTTCCACGGTGATGTCAGTAACGGCCACGCGCTCTCCATAGCCGTGCAGCGTATACCTGCCATCGCGCCACCCTCGGCTGTAGGGCGTGGCTGTGATGATGTTGTCGGCAATCACCTTCTTGCGGCCGGCGGGGTTCTGTGTGTAGGCCGAATGCCCATGGCTTCTATCTGAGCCGACCCAGCCGTTGTCATACAGGAAGCATCCATACAGCTCGGCGTCCTCCGCTTCCGTCCAAAGGTTCGCGCCCTGCCGATTCCGATAGATCCGGCAATTAATGACCTTGCAGCCCCTGCTTGTGTAGAAACTGACCCCTCCATTGCTGGCTCCGGGTGGCCAGGAGCCGCTCTCTCCGAACGGAGGTTTCCCTTCAACAAGATCGGAGACTGTCACATCCACGTCGCGCAGCCAGGTCACTCCCGTTCCGGTGAAGAAGGCGAATCCTCCGTCCAGTGTAACGCGACCTCCAGGCGTAGGACGAATGACAAGAGGCGAAGTCGGCGTGCCTCCGACCGCGCATCTAAACCCGAGTCCTTCAGGGTTTGGAGATTTTCGATAGACTCCCGGCATAAGCCAGAGAGTACCCCCGCCGGCAAAGGTTGCTTTTCGGGTTGCACTGATAGCACCATCCAAATCAAACGGGCTCTCTCGCGTCCCCTGGTTCGTCGATTTGCCATCCGGTGCCACGAACCACTCACTCCCGGGTGGTGGTGGTGGTGGCGGCGGGGGAGGAGGAGGAGCCGGCAGCAGGTCCACCTTCTGGCTCAATCGCACACTCCCCAGGCTCGCGCTCACCGTGGCCGACTGCTGGGCCGAGGTCTGCGCTCCTCCCGTCACCGTGAATGTGGCCGAGGTGGTGTTGGCCGGCACGGTCACGAAGGAGGGCACCCAGACCACGGAAGGCTGATCGGAGGAGAGGGTGACGGTGGAAGCGACAGGAGCGGCCGCAGAAAGCCTCACGGTGCCCGTGGTGGACGTCCCCCAGGTAATCTGGGCCGGTAGGCTTAACTGCGAGAGGGAGGGCGTAGGCGGCGTGAGAGACGGCCCCACGGTGATCTGTGTGTCACCTGTGGCCGGCGTCTCGGACTTCAGGACTCCGTTCACGTAGATCCGCACCACGGAACCGGCCATCAGGTTGCGTCTGGCAATCTCGGAGCCCAGCACTGCGCCCGGGGCTTTCTTGGGCTTCGCTGCCACCATTGTCGCTGCTAACCAGACGATCAGCCAACAGACGGCGACCATCCACGCGTCGAGCTTCCTTGTGTTCACAGCTTCACTCCCTATCCTCGCACTCGGGCAGCATCCCATACAGCACCGCCCGCACCCGCTCATACTCATTCAAGAGCACCCGATGCTCCCGCTCGCTCATCGGCTCATCCGTCACCGCGGCCCAGTCCCGGGCCTCCCGGACCAACTGAAAGTCGGCGTTCACCTGCTCCCAGGCTCGAGCCGTGTGCGGGGTCAGAGACCGGGCTTTGATCGGCATCAGGGCTGTTCCTTCGGCGCTTCAATCCACGCTGCTGCTCCGCAGAGAAGGGCTAGATGGCCCAGAAGCATCATCGCATGGTTGCCATCGAGACAGCCTTGGACTGATCCTTGCGGACCTTCCGCTTCAAGGAGCAGTCTCTTTTCCCCACTGCTCCTATCGAGATAGCAGGAGATTCGAACATCCCCTGCCGTGACCCGAAAGACGGCGGAGGTCCCTCTCACGTCGCCCACCGAAACCCTCCCGACGGCATCAGGGCCTCCTCGCCGGCATGTGCTTCGTCGCTTCCAACGCTTCCTCGTAGGTCTTCCACTCCCCCGCATCCCACAGGTCCAGCACACCGCGGTTATAGAGGGTGATGCGAGCCTTCAGTTCAGCTACCACCGGAGCGAGCGGAAGCAGAATCAGCGGACCGGCAGGGAGCCGATCGTCCGGCCTCTCTGCTTCCAGCTCCTGCACCCGATCGATCAGGTCCGGCTTGTCCATTCGCCACAGGTCTTCTCGTCGGGTTACGTCGCCCACCGAAACCCTCCTGACGGCCGCTCGGCCCCAATGAGCGAGACCGGCCGCGTGAACCCAACCTCCACAGCAAAAGCCAAGGCAAGAGCATCCGCCCTGTCCGGTGACGGCAGACCGCGCTTCCGCATGTCCTCCTTGCTCTCGATTTTGAGCTGACCTTTCGGCGTGTAGGTGAACTTGAGCGAGGTGAGCTGGGCAAGGAGCGTGCTGTCGTCGGGCAGGCTGATGTCGCCCGTCTTGAACCGGTCCTGCAGGGCGAAGAAGACCTCGGCCCGGCGATTGGCATAGTGCTCGCTGTCCCAGGCGCTCTCCCCCACGTTTACTCCGACGGCAGGGAGTCCGTCGGCGACAAGACGGTCCAGGACTCCAGCTCCAATTCCGATTTCGTCCACGTTGATAGCGACCGCCTGATATTCTCGGCCGAGAGCGGCAATTCGGCCGACGCTGGCCATCGTATCCTGACCTCGCCAACCGACAACGTCCAGTACCCGGGAGCCGCGGCGCACGACCGCAACTGACTCGTCCGAGCCGTACCTCGCCACGTCAACTCCAATGGTACAACCGGATCGCTCCCCTTCTGCTTCATCCTGCCACCTCTCCATCGCCGCCGTCACCCACCGCATCGCGATGAGTGCATCTTCCGCCTGATCCGGGAACTCGCCCAGCACCCGCACCTGATAGACCGGGCTCTCCTCCCCCCACTCGATCTTTCGCTCCTCCTTCCACCCGGGCGACAAGAGGTGGTCAGGCACGTCGTAAGCGGAGATGTGGAACTTCTCATACAAGGGAGAGCGGAAAGCATTGTAGAAGGTCCCACCGGCGAAGGTCGGGTTACCGATCACGAGCTGGCGGGCATTCTTCGAGGTGAGCGTGCCCTCCATCGCCTCATAGATCTCCTCCGGGATACCGGAAGCCTCATCGGCGATCACCAGGATATTCTCCTCGTGCCACCCCTGGAACCGATCCGGCTCATTGGTGCTGAAGCCATACGCCCGCTGATTCTCGCTCACCAGCAACTCCAACGAGTTCAGTGTCCCCGGCAGGCCACTCCGGCGATGATGCTGACCGATCTCATGCCAGAGCTGCTTTCGTACCTGGCGATCGGTGGGAGCGGTGGTAATCACCAGAGACGGCTGGAAGTTGCGACAGAACCAGTGGACGACCGCGGCAGCAATGAACGTCTTCCCGGAGTGGTGACAGGAGCGGACCGCGACCCGTCGATGGTCCCGGATAGCCTCCAGAATCTGCCGCTGCTTCTCCCACGGCTCGACGTGCAGCACCTCCCGCACGTAGCCGACCGGGTTCGCGCTCCAGTCTTCGCCATCCTGACCGGCTTCAAGAGCCGGGATCGTCAGACCGCGCCGGACCAGTTCCCTGAAGAGTGCGCGTTGCCTCCGCGACAAGCTCGGCGTCGGACTTGTTCCCCACATCAGCATCAATCCCTATGCGGCGGTGCCCCATCTCCCGGGCAATGTCGTCCAGCGTCTCCCGCCACCCCTTCTCGTTCCACAGCTTCCCGTTCTTGTCGGGCACCCACTTGATCTCCTCAAGGTGGTCGGCGTGGTCCTTCAGGCGTTCGACACGCTCCTCCTTGAGAGCAAGCCCCGTTGTGAGTGCCTTCGACCTGCGTTCGTCTCGCCTCTGCGTGATTTCATCCTTGAGGTCATCGCGATAGTGCTGGATCGACTGACGGGTGATCTCCGGCCACTCGCGCTCTCGAAACCAGTGTTGAATCACACCGGAGCTGTACTCCGCTGCAAGCCAGGTGATGAGTGCTTGCTTATGCTCCTCCTGTAGCTTGGGTGCTGCCATAGGTCAGACTCGGTCAAACTCCTAGCCCCAACTGGGCATTGCGTTTGCGGATAATGTCCACGTAAGATTCATTCAGCTCGATCAAGATCGACCGCCGGCCGAGCTTCGTGGCGACCTTGCCCACGGTCCCGCTGCCCCCAAAAATGTCCATCACCGTGCAGGGAACCGTCTCATCTGTCTCGCACTGGCAGGTCTTCTCCCAGCCCTTCTGCTTTCGCTCATAGGCCATCCGGGCTCGGTGTCCGTCTCTCGCCCGGTTTGATCCCTGATCCCCCGGATCGCTGCCGTTTCGAGGTAGAGGAGCCGTCCGATTAGGAGAAGGTCCTGCGGGCACCAGATCCCCTTTCTCCACCACCCTCTTCCACGGTGCCCCGCACTCCTGGCAAGCGCCATACTGTGAGGTCCCCGCCAGGATACAGGGCTCCACCAGCTTCTCAGGGAAGGTAGCAAAGTGAGCCTCGGCCAAAGGCTGGCTGTTCAGAACAAGCCAGTTTCTCATATTGCGACCGGCTGGGTTGACGTGCCGATGGATACTGTCCTGATCATTGCGCGACGCGTCCATCTTGGGTTGCCGGTGAAGAGCATACCGCGCCGTCCGAACGCTCTCGGGTGTGCATGGCTCTCGAACTGCCTCCTGGTCGAAGTAGTAGCGAGGCTGCTTGGTCAGCAAGAACAGCATCTCGGTCGCGCTCGTGGGCCGGTCGGTCACACTCTCGGGCATCGGGTTGTTCTTGCAGAGGGTGATCGCACTGCGAAGGTACCAGCCATCGGCACGGAGAGCGAAGGCGACCATCCAGGGCAATCCAATCAAGTCCTTTGCTTTGAGCCCTGCAGTCACCGTGCTAAAGGGCTTGTCGCGGAATGTGCGGTCATCCCTGCCCGCCGCCTTCGTGTCCGCGGCGCTGCGGCCGTTGGGTGTGCTGGCGTAGCAGTCGCCATAATTCAGCCAAAGTTGGCCGTCGTCTCGGAGGACTCTTTTCACCTCCCGAAACACCCCCACCAGCGCGACCACGTGACCGTCAGGCGTCTCCTCCAACCCGATCTGCTTATCTATTCGCCTGGCTCCGCACTTACCGCACACGTCACGGTAGCCAATGCTGCTTACCTTCGACCCGTTGCCAGTGCCCGTTCCGTAGGCAGCCGCCCGACGAGCCAACTCCTCCGCTGACACATCGTTGCGAGCGTTTCGCTCAACGTGATCACAGTCAGGGTCCCCACCCTCCCACGTCCCCGTTCCATAGTCCCTCAGCCCCCAATAGGGCGGGCTGGTTATGCAGCAATGAACCGAGCCGTCGGGCAGCTCCTTCAGCCGTTCCCGGCAGTCTCCGACCAGAACCTCAGGCTGCATCCGCAGTTGACCCCCAACTGCAACTCTTGCCGGCAGTATAGCACGAAGCCAGCGCGGCGGGCGAGATTCGGGCCGCAGGCATGATGAAATGTAATCCGCCCTGTTCTGATGTCTGTTCTTTGATACCTGTCAAACTGATTCCTCCTTCTGCCATCGACGATAAGTTTTTTTTCGAGGCAGCAGCCCCGGGTGATCGGTCAGTCGTCCCATGTTCCGCACCATCCGGTTACAGAACCGACAGTAAGAGTATCCCTTCAGCCGGGCATACTCCCCGCACCGGGAACAGGGCAGCTTCTGCGAGGGCTGCGCGAGCCTCGCTTGCCTCGCACACTCCTTACACTTCCTGTTGATCCTGCCCACCGGCATGAGCTTTCCGCAGACCGAGCAGGACTGGGGACCGGCCACAAGCAGTGCCTTGCGCTTCAGCCGGTATCGCTCCACGTTGCAGTCGTGACAACGCAGACAGTAATTGTCTCTTGGCTTGCCGCAGTCCAGACAGTCGGTCGGGTGGTTCTCTCGCTCCCGCTGGTAGTCCTGGCGACGACACTCCGGGCACAGGGGCGTGGTCTTGCTCTCCCGCTTGGGTTGGCCGCACCGGACACAGAACGAGAGACGGCAGGTCGGACAGAGCTGCCACTTGTTCTCCGCGTGGGTCGGACCCTGGCACTCCCGGCAGGGAGGACCGCTACCCAGCCGCGACACCGCTTCGCTCCATAACCACCCGCAGGAGGTGAAGGGCTCGCTCCTCGATCTGACCCACCCGGGCCGGCGAGAGAGAGAGCTGGCGAGAGAGCCGGAGATAAGTCAACTCCTCCCAGAACCGGCCTTCGATCACCTGCCGGTCCTTCTGCGGCAGACACGTCACCAGCCACCGCACCGCCTGGGCGTGCAGCCGTCTAGGCACGATCACCTCCGGGGTGTCCTCCCAGTCCGAGAGCTGCTCCATCAGGAGGAGGTCGGCGCTCTCCCCGTCGTGGTAGGAGATCGACTCCATGCTGACCTGCTCCAGGATCATAACCGGCTCGCCCTGCTTCTGGGCTGTGCGCACCGACCGGGGGACCCAGTCTTCTTTGCGGAGCCACTCCAGCATCGCTCCCCAGATCCGCCGAATGGCATAAGTCCGAAACGCGACACCCCGCTCCCGGTCATACTCATCCACCGCCTGCACTAAAGCGACGTAGCCCGCCCCCAGAAGGTCCTCTGTAAATCGCTGGGGTGCCCGACAAACCCGCTTCTTCAAGGTGAGTGGCACCAGATAGCCATGTCGCTCGATCATCGAATTCCTGGCCTTCTCATCGCCGGCCTTCACTGCTGCCCACTCTGTCACTTCCCATCCTCACACGCCGAACAATCGCACCACTGCCGCGGGACACTCGCGTTATGACCGCACGGCTTCAGGTGAGTGCCCGCGCAGTACCAGTCTCGATACTTCGGCCGAAACTCCACCGTTGCCCCGCACCAGGGGCAGGTAGATCGCACCTCGCCCGGACCGATCGCCGTCCACCGGATGGTTTCCTCGATCATCACAACTCCCTCGGGTCCAGATCGTGGGCAGCACTGGCAGCCAGCCGTGCCACCTCCCGCAGTCGTGAGGCATCCTCCTCCATGCTCGCTCCCTCGTCACCGTTCAGCTCAATGAGCAAGTTCATGATCCGGTGCAGCTTCTCGCTCACGCGGCTCCGGCTCTCCGGTCGCGTCAACAGGTGTGCCATCACTCCTCCTTCAACCGCTCCCGGTAGATCAGCCACCTCGCCTGCCTCACCCGCTGCGGAGCGGCGAAACACATCGCGCACGGGAAGTCTCCTTCCCATTCCTCCTGCACATCGGCCACCCAGGCTCGGCGGCACAAGGGACAGATGATGGTGAGCTTCATCCCCTCCCTCCCCCGTCAGGCTGCCTCACGCGTCGGGATCATCCTCGAATGGGTAGTCGATCTTGAACGACACCGTGGCGCCACCCTCTGACCGGCGGGCCGTCTCCCGACACCGCTCGTAGTTCTCCTTGACCCACTCCGCCACGTCGTCAGGCGAAGGCAGTAACCGGGCGTTATTTGCCGTCACCGATAGCGTCAGCTTGTTCTTGGCCATCTCTCATACTCCTCTCGGTCTTCATGCTGCCTTCTCGGCAGGACCACTAACCTCGTAATCCTTCTCGACTGTCCCAAACGCCCGCTTCCCTCTGATATGCGACGGCACCCAATACCGACCGTGATACTTCCCGAACAGCCCCTTCCCTTCGCTGTAGTCCGAGAAGTGACCCCGACAGATGTGCAGCGCCTTCCGCAGACCCGTTTTCTCCGACTCCCCTTCCTTACGGAGAATCTCTCCCATTGCCTCGATCTGCAGCGTATAGAACTTCTGCAATGGCCGACCGTGCTTCTTCTCAAACTTCCGGGACAACGGCGCATCCGGCTCGTTCAGCACCTTCCGAACGTTCTTGCAGTTCATGAACGACAGGGTCAGCAGGGAAACAAATACCTTGTTGTTTGAGTCGTCCACGATCATCGTGAGCGACGGATCGTTAGGATCGATGCCCTCTAGGTTCGCTGGCATCCCGACCCCGTTCATTGGCTTCCGAATCGGGTTCCCCGCGCTATCGAGTAGGAAGCTGTGATTCCCAGCCGGCCCAAACACCCGCTTCGCGCCGTATGTCCCATAGGCGGGCAACTCCCAATAAACAGTTGCCCTCATGAGCCAGGCGCACTCCTCTGGAATTGAACGAACAAGCTCATCGCTCCCACAGTCCAGGCTTTTTCCGATCTTGACCGTCGTCCGCTCCGACTCGTCCATGGCTTCCCATGCCGCCCTGGCGTCCCCTCCGGCGGCACTCAGCTTGGCTGTAATCGAGGCACCATACCTGCCCCACATGTGCTCGAACGATGCCCTGCTGCTCCGTGTCCACGCCTGCAGGATGTGACCCGAGTCATGTCGCAAACGACGTCGGACCTCCTCTGCCGTCTCACACTCGAAGAAGACCCCCAGCCGGATATGCTGATGCTCAGGGTTGTCCAACACCTTACCTTCAGAACGAGTGATCCGCGGCCTGCCGTGCTCGATCCAGAAAGATTGAAACGGAGGGGCAATGCCGGGGAAGTCCTTCTCTGTATCCCACTCCTCCTGATCCGTCCCCGCATACAGGTACTCCGCCACGTTGTCGGCGACAATCACCGGAGACTGCTGAAGGTCCAGTGAGAGGGTCGCATTCAACTGCTGATACACCCGCAGATTCTTCTCCGAAAAAGGCACCCACGCTGGTGGAAACACCCCCTCTGCCAGCAACCGATCAATCATCCGCGCCATCGCCCCTCCGCCCTTTCTGCGTATTCTGCGTCAGTTTTCTAGGATCTTGATTTTCAATGCTCTGCGTAATGGTGGAAATATAATCAATACAATAAATAGGTTTAATTGCTGACATCATGAGCAGTACACAGAAACCGCAGAAACGAATTTTCACATGTCCCGATGGTTACGCAGAATACGCAGAAACCGATGGATGGACATCGAAGGTCGGCGAGGCAGGCTGACCAGGACCGGGCCTCTTCTGCTGATGGACCTGACGGATGTAGCCGTGCTCCTCCAGAATAATCAGCGGCTCGTCCAGATCGCCGCTTCGCTCGAAACGACTGCGTAGTCCGTTAAACACCTCGCGCTTCTGGAAGCGGCTTCGGTCGTGCTTCTTGAGCCACCGCAGGACATGCCGGGCGTTCTCGATCTGTGGGTTGCTGCCCATCTGTCGAAACGCCATCCGCGCATGCGGGATCAGATACTCACCGATGCGTCGCGCCCCCGCGAAGGTGGACGCCTCTACCGGAAATCGCCACGGCTCCTGGCTGTAGGCACGCTGAGCGAGGTGCAGCAGTGTGGCAATCCGGCAAGTGTGGCCGGCCAACTTTCCGGCCCAGTCGCTCATGTCACCGAGTTCTTCGGACGGCTTGAGTCGCGGCTCGATCCACGCCTCGAACTCAGCCACGGCATCGTCGGCCTCGCGGGTGAACGGAATCAGATGCGGCTGTGGGCAGCCCGGCTCGGGTTCGTCGGCTGGCATCGACAGCAAGACGGTGATGCGGTTGCTGTAGTCGGCGGCGACGTCTTCGGACAGGGCAGCGGGTCGAATCTCACGGGCACCGAGGCGAGAGTAGGGAAGGGAAAAGAGGAAACGGCCCAGGAGACCGCGACCTTTGAACACTCGGTTTGCGGTCAGTCCCTGCAGTGATTCCGGCTGTACGCACAGACCGAAGCTGATGGCCGCCCGTCGCACAATAACGTCGGGTCGTCCCACACGGTCAACGATGATGTCGCCGCCCGCGTGCGCCCGCAGATAGATCCCGATGTTGGGCTTTCCGCTGGAGTACTTGCCGGCCATCATATCGAACACGTCGCCTTCGTCGCTGATGATCGCGATCCGACCGCCCTGCCCCATCAGGAGCCGGCCCAGCTCCTCGGGAGTGGCGTCGTCGGCGATCATCCTCAGGCTTTTCGGAACGGGCATGCGCTCCAGCCGGTGAGCCATCTCGACAGCCTGGCGCGTCAGATCATCGCGGTCAAACTGGTTCTTCGCCTTCATGGCCTGGTCTTTTAGCCGCTTGAGTGCGCCCTCGGTGATCTCGTACTCCGTCGTGGCTTCTGCGATCTCCGTCCGCATCCGCTCGATGACGAGCTGCTCGTACTCGCGAACGGGCTTGACCATTGGCTCGAAAGCAGGCGTCTTCCGATTGCCGGGCGGCAGCGACGTGACCGTCCACAGTGAGAGAACCTCTCGCCAGCCATCGCGGATCAGAGCCTCAGCTCGCTTCTGCGCGGCCGTTGCCAGCACGGAGAGCGATACCATCGCGGCCAGGTCAGGCGGCGTCTGTGTCGCACATGCGGTGCCTTCAATCATCTCCCGCAGGTAGTCGGGAAAGACGTCCACGGGGAATTCAGGAAGCGGTACGGAGTCCAGAGGAATTGGGTCTTCCCAGTCGTGAGCCACAGCGCCTGCGCCATTCGCTTCTGCCGTGCCGCCGTTCTTGGTCGGCTGATAGGTGCTCGTGGTGCCGTTGATCGCCTTCGCGATGGTGGCGGTTCGATAGTCAGCCCGCTTCTGCCACTTCTCGCGCACCAGCCCGCTCTGCTCAAACAGCCGCTCGATCCGGCCGGCGTCGTTGCCCGTCCACCATGCCAGATGACTGCACAGGGCCAGGTCCGCCTCAGATCCCGAGTCGTAACCTTTCCGGTCGCCGCGCCAGAGCTGCTCCATCCGTGGGTTTGCCCGGAGCGCCTTCTCCATCAGCTCCTGGTCGTCGATGCTGACCGGCGTCATCGGTGCCGCGCCGTTCGTGGGGCTGTGCTCCTCGGGAAACGCCCACCGATGCAGGGCGGCGATGGTCGCGCACCGTTCCTCGATGCCGATCGGCGTATCCCAGAGGTGGTCACCCGTCATCGTGAAGTAGCGACCCTCGGAATACATCTCCAGCGGGCCTTTCCGCCTTCGCCCGGGAGGCAGCACCGCCCGAGCGATCATGTGGACCCCTTTTTGCGAGGGCGAATACTCCGTGTAAGTGTCCACAGTGTCCACGATCTGCCGCGCCCAATCGGCCAGCTCCAGATTCTCTCCCACGCACGAATCAAGGTCGATGCCGACATACGGGTCGTCAGCACTGAACACGAAGCCAACGCCGTCGAACTCGGCGAAGACCTCCAGCCCGTCAACAGCCTCGTCAAAGGTGCTCCAGGTGGACGGATCGTCCGACTCCGCGTTCTTCCCCGTGCGGGCGTTCTTGAGGACCTTCGTGAGCTTCCCGTCGCGCCGTTCCTTCACCCATAGAACCCACTGCCGCAGCAGTTTGAGTTCCTGCGGAATCGCGTCCAGATTTAGCACGACATTCTTACCAACACCCGAAAGGGAAGCCCTGCCCGCTTACACACAAAGCAATTTGAGTATTTCTTGACATCATTTGGATATCCGTCGCTTGGTCGAGCGACGACGTTTGGAAGGCAAAGCCGGTAATGGGGTGCCATCCCACCCGGCTTTGCGTGCTTGTTCTCTCGCTTGCTCGGCAAACTTCTTGCAGGCCGTCTGCAGTTCTCTCCAGTGCCACGGACACAGAACCGCTCGGTTGGCTAGATGGCTGCGAGCCGCCTGAGCCTGCGTGAGCTTCCGGGGACACTTCCAGAAGTTGCCTTCACAGCGAACCGTAGCTTGCTGATCGACCCGTCCAACAGACCCTCTCGGACGAACTGCGGCGGCAACCTGCGCCGTCCCCGTCTCGGGCCGGCTTCACGGAGCATCGCTCTCACCAGGGTCGGGGGCAGGATCTGAAGATTCAGTCGCATTGGTTTCTTTCGAGAGGTAACGGCCAGCCTCGAACTCACCGGCCAGCCGCTCGAGCTGCATCGTCGCCTTGCTGAACTCGGAGCCGATCTCCGCCAGTGACAGAGATAGCTGCGAGATCTTCACGAGAGCCCGGGCGATCTTCTTCTGGCGATCATGCTCTGTCATACCGCCAGCTCCTCAAGGCTCGTTGCCACCTTGTCGAGCCACTTACGCCCGCTAAACGTTGTGCCACCCGGACACTGCATGTCGGGTTCAGTCGCCCAGGTGCGGGCCACTGCCGCCAGCCGCTCCAACACCTCCTGCCAGCAGTAGCCTTCGATGAGCGACTCCAACGCGGCATCCAGTTCAGCGTAGACCTCGGCTTCGGTCACGGCTTCGGCTCCCGAACCACCCGCCGGATGACCCGGCATTCCTCCAGCCACACCTGCCGCACCATCGGGTCACTGGCGAGGGACTCGAGCCGCAGGACTGCCGGTTCGTAGGCGGTAAATGCTTCATGTCGCACAGGCAGGGTGCCGTCGAGCCAATACAACCTCCAGAAGGGAGTTCCAGTCTCCTCGGCCATGCCTCAATACTCCCCGTCGCCGTGGCCTGACCGCAGCCTGAGGATCGAATCAAGGTCAGCCGGTCGCCCCCAATGATCGACCGGCACGAGCGTCTCCTCCGCTCCTCGCTCCAAAACGTCACGAAGATCCCGAAGCCGGCCGTACAAGATCGCCGTCGGCTCGTCGGGATACCGCCGGGTCAACAGGTCCATCGCCTCGGTCAATGCCTCGATGTGGCGATTGGCCTCCGCCGTCGTCAACACCCAGGTCGTCGCGGTCGGTGGCATCGGTCTCCTCTTTCAGTTGCGAATATAGCTTGAGGGCAAAGCGGACAAAGGTGGGAGGGATCTCGGGGGTCATCCCATCACCCTCCGATAGGTGCAAGTTGGCTCGTCAGCCAGGCTCTCCCAGCAGCGGGCCTCCATCAGAAAGCCGCGCTCGGGGGTGAACGAGAGGAAGCTGACGGCATCGGCTCCGCACACCGGACAGACGCCGCACTTGATCCGCTCCCGGGCTTCTCCCACTCGCTTCAATCGCTCCCGCTCTTCCATCGCCTGCCTCACCTGCCGAACATGGAAACAGGACGTATTGCCGAACTGCGCGGCCTTGCACTCGCAGATCAGATCCGGCAGCAGAATCAGGTAGGGCTGCTCGGAGCCGGCGACGTACGCCCCTGATTCATCGGGGCTGATCCAGACGGTGCCCCTGGGAGCCGTAGATAGCCACGAGAGGTCCTCCGCGGGCTCGGAAACCGCTGGTGCGGCGTGCGTTTCGGCAACCATGGGGGTTGTTTCTCCGTTGAACTAGGAAGCCGACGGGTGATTGGGGAACCTGACCGTGGTGCGGTGCTCAACGAACCGCTCCCGCTGGACTTCCGCATTCAGCCGCTTGAGCCAGCGAGACAACTGCATCGATGAAATTCCGAGATCTTCTGCGACTGCCTCATTGGTCCGGTAG
>Ga0207686_10001358_pt1 | contig 13928 bp, 11 predicted proteins | sample KBSM24metaG_FD_184396 | JGI IMG/M metagenome (GOLD analysis project Ga0207686, IMG submission 184396) | Miscanthus rhizosphere microbial communities from Kellogg Biological Station, Michigan, USA - KBS M2-4 metaG (SPAdes) (version 2) | ecosystem: Host-associated > Plants > Roots > Rhizosphere >...
TGGCGCGCATCAAGGCGATCACCGCCGAGGTCGAGGTGGGCAAGGTGTACGAGGGCCCGGTGCTGCGCCTGCTGGACTTCGGCGCCATCGTGCAGCTGCTGCCTGGCAAGGACGGCCTGCTGCACATCTCGCAGATCGCCCATGAGCGCGTGAACGCGGTGTCGGACTACCTCAAGGAAGGCCAGATCGTGAAGGTCAAGGTGCTCGAGGCCGACGACAAGGGCCGCGTGCGCCTCTCGAGAAAGGCGCTGCTCGATCCGCCCAAGCGCGAGGAGTCGCCCCCGCCCGCCGCGGAGTCGGCGAACCAGTAGTAACAGCGTAAAATCCCGTCGTGTAGCAATGCACGACGGGGTGTAGCGCAGTCTGGTAGCGCACTTGCTTTGGGAGCAAGATGTCGGGGGTTCGAATCCCTCCACCCCGACCAGACTTCTCAAGGATCCGAGCTCGCAAGCGCCCGTAGCTCATCCGGATAGAGCACCGGCCTTCTAAGCCGGGGGTAACAGGTTCGAATCCTGTCGGGCGCGCCAGTTTCCGGCAGGTCGCAATGGTGGCTATAGCTCAGCGGTAGAGTCCCGGATTGTGATTCCGGTTGTCGTGGGTTCGAATCCCATTAGCCACCCCAGATACGAAGAAGCCCGCGCGAGCGGGCTTTTTCATTTCAGGCGCGCTTGCGCAGCAGCCGCTGCTGCTCGCGCTGCCAGTCGCGGTCCTTCTCGGCCTCGCGCTTGTCGTACTGTTTCTTGCCCTTGGCGAGGCCCACGGCGAGCTTCACGCGCCCCTTCGAGTAGTGCAGGTCCAGCGGCACCAGCGTGTAGCCGCGCTGCTCCACCTTGCCGATGAGCTTCGCGATCTCGGCGGCGTTGAGCAGCAGCTTCCTGGAGCGCGTGGCATCGGGCTTCACGTGGGTGGAGGCCGTCGGGAGCGCGCTCACGTGCATGCCGATGATGAACGGCTCCTCGTGGTTGAGGACCACGTACGCCTCCTTGATCTGGACGCGGCCGGCGCGGATCGCCTTGACCTCCCAGCCCTCGAGGACGAGCCCGGCCTCGTAGCGCTCCTCGATGAAGTAGTCGTGGAATGCCTTCTTGTTGTCGACGATGGACATGGCGTTATTGTAACGTTCGCCCCGATGCCTTCCGCCCGGAAATCCGCCCTCGTGCCCCAATCGTGCGCGACGCTCTTCGCGCTCGTGGACGACGTCGAGCGCTACCCGGAGTTCCTCCCGTGGTGCGCCTCGACGGCGGTGCTCGAGCGCGATGCGCGCACGACGCGCGCGCGCATCGACGTGGACTACCACGGGCTGAAGAGCCACGTCACCACCCGCAACGCGAAGGAGGCGCCGCACCGGATGACGCTCGAGCTCGAGGAGGGGCCCTTCGAGCGCTTCAGCGGCGAGTGGACGTTCAAGCCGCTGGGAGACGAAGGCTGCCGCGTCGAGTTCGCGCTGGAGTACCAGGCCGAGGGCGGCGCCGTGGCGGCGCTGCTCGAGGGCGTCTTCGGCTACATCGCATCGACGATCGTCGACCGCTTCGTCGAGCGGGCGGCGGAGGTGTCCGGAGGGGGGCCGTGAGCCTGCGGGTGTGGGTCGTCGCCGCGCTGCCGGATCGCCAGGAGGTGATCGAGCTGGAACTCGCGGAGGGCGCCACCGTGGCCGACGCGCTGCGCGAGGCGCGCGTCGCCGAGAACCATCCCGGGCTCGCCCAGGCCGCGGTCGGGATCTGGGCGCGGCGCGTGGAGCGCACGCAGAGGCTGCGCGACGGCGATCGCGTGGAGGTCTACCGGGAGCTGCAGGCCGACGCGAAGGCGCAGCGGCGCGAGCGCGCCCGCCGGCTCAGGACTTCTTCGCCTCGATCTCGAAGCGGGCCCTGATCCAGTCGGCGCCCTTCTTGATGATGCGGTTCATGCGGACCTGGTAGGTCGAGCCGCCCGTCTTCACCAGGTAGCCCGAGTCGGAGGCGAACTCGCCCGAGCGCACCAGGATCGTGTCCTGCTTGCCGTTGGTGTCGAGGCCTGGAAGGTAGAGCGCCTCCACCGTGTCGCCGCCCTTCGCGGGCGAAAGGTCCACCGCGATGGGCTGGAACGACAGCACCTCGATGCCGACCAGCGTCTCGCCGCGCATGCGGTTCGCCTGCTTGCGCACGGCGCTGCCGACGATCCAGCCGCCGGTCTCGTGGTTGAGCAGGCCGATCACGCCGTTCAGCATCACGGCATCGGAGGCGGCGCGGTCGACGAGGAGCCCGTAGCCCTTGGAGCTCAGGTCCTGCACGCGCCAGCGCTCGATGTCCGGATCGCCAGCGGGCGCCTCCTGCGCGGGGACGGCCGCGGCGGCGAGGTCGGCGGAAACCATCGACAGCCCCGAGGGCGTGATCTCGATGGTCTCGGCGACCTGCGTGGGCTGAGCCGTGGCGGCGGGCGCGGCCGCCGCCAGCTTCACCGGGCCCTCGCGGACCTTCTTCATCACCAGGTCGATGCCGACGATCACGTCGACCTCGCGGTCCTCGAACTGCGTGCGCTCCTCGATGCGGTTCTCGCTGCCGGCGAGGATCGACTGGTAGAGCTTCTCGATGGTTGCGAGGAGCGCCACGTGCTGCTCGACCGGGAAGACCCCGCCCGCGCCGTAGCCCGCGAAGAGGCGGCCGTGCCTGAGGCCCGCCTGCACCTCCTCGATCTGCGCCTTGAGGCTGTCCGCGCGCATGTAGCGCATGTTTTCCCCAAGGCTGTCGCGGCGCACGAGGTGCATGCCGGTGTCGGAAGCCACGTCCACGAAGAACAGGTGCCGGCGCGACGAGTATTCGGTCTCGAGGGTGTAGTCGTTGCACCACGACGAGAACCACCCGTCCGCGATCTCGACCTGGATCTTCGAAAGGCTCCCGGTGTTCAGCAGGTCGAGGATCAGCGTGCGCAGGTACAGCGCCTGCACCGACGGCTTGAAGCTCGGCAGCGTCGGGTGCAGCACGAACGGGATCTGCGCATAGCCGTCGTGGTCGGCGAGGAGGTAGAGCGCGTGCAGCTGCTTCCATGGCGCGGCACGGCCCGATTCGGCGAGGAAGTAGCCCCACTTCACGAAGCTGTGGATCGCGTTGAGCGCGAGGCCGGTCACGCGATACATGTCGTCGAGCGCCTCGGGCGACGTGGCCCAGGTGTTGCGGTTGCGCAGGAACCGCTGGAAGCCGTTGGCCGCCTCGAGGCAGATGCGCTGGATGGCGAGCGCGAACTCGCGCTCGGGCTCGGTGATCGGCGGCGGCGAGCGCAGGAACTCGATCTGGTCGTAGAGGAGCAGCGACTGGAAGTGCTCCTCGATCGCCATCAGGTACTGCAGGCGCTCGTTGGTGAACTCCGCGCCGTCCTTGCCGTACTCGCGCACCGCGGCGAGGAACTCCGCGCGCGACGGCGCGTCGCCTACCGTCTTCAGGGCCACGACGCGCTCGACGTCGGGCGGGTAGGCGAGGACGGTTTCCAAGTCAGGCGACCGTGAACATCTCGATGCTGCGCAACGCCGGCATCGGGTTGGGCTGCAGGTCCTGCTCGTTGAGCGAGGCCTGCCCCATGAGCTTCATCCGCAGCTCGTTGGCGAGCACCTCGTTCTCGAAGTCCATCGGGGCCTCGAGCCAGTTCTCGGCGATCGGGTCGAACGTGCCGGACCCGCCCACGAAGGAGAGGCCCGCGGCGAGGCGCTTCGCCTCGCGGGGTCCGATGGTCTCCAGCGTGTTGACCGGCTCTTCGCGATAGAGCGCGTTGCCCGGGTCGATCTCGCGGCCGAAGAACTGCACCTTGCGCCACGAATCGCCCTTGCCGTGGTGCTCGCGGAAGCGTTCGGCGAGGGTCGAGTACTCGCCCGTCAGGCGCTCGATGCGGAAGATCTCGAAGAGCGCCAGCCATGGGCGCAATTCCTGCGGCCGCTCCTCGATCACGAATTGCAGGAGCTCGACGGCGCGGGGAAGCGCCCCGTCCTCGTAGAACAGGCGCGCGCCCTTGATCACCGAGGCCGGGTCCTCGAGCACGATGGTGCGGTTCTGGATCTCCGGGAACCGCTCCTCGATGTAGCGGCGGCGCAGCTCGCCGGCGTTGTCGGTCAGGCGCGTCGCGAGCACCGAATCGCTCGCCATCTGCGGGCGCGCCATCTCCTGCGCGACCTCGATGGGCTCGTCGCCCGGCGGGACCGGTGTCGCGATGCCGGCGGGGTCTTCGGCTGCTTCGGCCGAGCGCATGTCCTTGGGCTCGGCGACCGCGTCGGCGTCTCGCGAGCGGCGCCGCAGGCGCCACGCGAGGGCCACGGCGAGGAGCGCGAAGACTGCCGCCGCGATCCACCACGCCCAGTCGGGAATCGAGAACCCGTCGTCCGCCGGCGCGGCCTTGGCGGGCTTCGCGGGCGGCGTTGCCTTGACCGCCGGCGGCTCGACCTTCGGCGCGACCGGGGGCTTCGGCGGCTCGACCTTGGGCGGTTCGACCTTCGCGACGGGAGGCGGCAGCTCGACCTTTGGCGGCTCCGGCTTGGGCGGTTCGACCTTCGGCGGTGCGGCTTGCGGTGGCTCCGGCTTCACCTCGGCCTTCGGCGGCTCGACCTTCGGCGGCGCGGGAGGCTCGGCCTTCGGTGCGAGCGCCGGGCGCGCAAGCGAGGCGGGCATCGCGTCCAGCTTGAGCTGCATGTCGGCCACGCGCGCCTCGAGCTGCTTCAGGCTGTGGCGCATCGACAGCATCGCCGCGACCTGGTCGTCGGCGTCGAGGATGAGGAGGCGCTCGCGCAGCTGCGCGCGCTGGCGATCGTCGATGCCGCGGCTGCGCGACAGGTCGACTTCGGAAGAGGAAAGCCTCAGCACGAACGGCACGCCGTTCGCCGGTGCGGTGCGTGGCGCCTTGCCGGAGGCCTTGGCCGGCGCGGGCTTCGCGAAGGCCGGTGCGGCCGCCGGCTTCTCCGGGGAGGTCGGCGCCGTCGCGACGAGCGCGGGCGTCGTGGAAGGTTCGGTCCTCGGCGGCGGCACGGCGGTCTCGCGCGGCCGCTTCGCGGGCGCGACGCGCGGTTCGCGCGGCGCACGTGCGATACGCGGCGTCGGCGCCGGCTCGGGCATGCGGATCGTGCGCGGATCGGGCAGCGCGACCTGGGTGCCCTCGGCGATGGTGGCCTCGGTGAGGGACGGATTCAGCTGCTTGAGGCCGGCGAGGTATTTCCGCCTCGCTTCGCCTTCCTGCGGAATCACCGTCGCGGCGATGGCGTCCAGGGTGTCGCTCGGGCGGGCGCGCAACTGCGCGACCACCGCCGGGAGCGGGGCCGCCTTCGGTAGGGCCACGGGCGCGGGCGCGGCGCCCGGTTGCGCGGTGACGTTGAGCGTGAACGGTCGCGATCCGCTCGAGGGCTGGCCGGGACAGGTCGCGCGAATGCGCAACGTGAGCGTGGGACTCATCACCGGCGCGACCGTGCGGACCCGCAGCGCCGCCTCGCCGCGGCGCCGCTCGATGGTGAGGATGCCTTCGCCGAGCGCGCCCGCGCCGTCGGCGGGATCGCGTACCAGGGCGAAGCAGCTGGCGTCGGCGGACTCGCCGGCGGGGACGCTGAAGGGAATGCGTGCGTCGAGAGGTTCGCCGAGCGAGGAGCGCACGCGCGCCTCGCCCAGCTCGATCGCGGCCGCGGCCTGGGCGCCGAGGAGCGTCGCGACCAGGACGAGCCGGGCGTGTCGTGCTATTTCTGGCTGCACGCCTCTTCCATCGCAGCGCGCGACTTCGCCTTGGCGGTCTCGATCTGCTCGTCGGTCATGAACTCCAGCTCGCCTTTCTCGTTGGTGCGCCGGAGGCGGCCCGCGTCGTATGCGGCGAGATCCCGCTTGAGGTAGTCGCACCGCTCCTGAAGCTTCGCCTGCCGCTCGGCATCCTTCGCACCCTTGTCGGCCGCCTTCGCCGCATCCTTGCGGGCCTTCTCGGCGTCCTTGTCCTTCTGCACCGAGGTCTTGGCCGGCGCGTCGCTGGTCCCGCTGCTCGGCTGCACGCGGATCTGCTTGCCGTCGGCGTCCGGCGGCGGCGAGTCCGAGTAGACCGTCTTGCCGTTCTTGTCGACGTACTTGTAGAGCTGCGCCTGCGCCGCGGTCAGCGCGAAGGCGGCCACCGCCGCCAGGATCATCCATCGCTTCATGTGTCTTTCCTCCTCGTCAATCGATTGTTCAACGGACCGGCGGGTACGCGAGCTGCTCCAGGCCCAGCGCTGCGAGCTCGCTCGCGCGGCGCGCGAGGCGGCTCGCCCTCGCATGGTCCTTCCCGGCCGCGGCCTGCCGCGCCGCCACCAGGTCTTCCCATGCCTTCGACCAGAGCGCGCGCTTGGCGCGCGCGCGCTGCACATCCGTTTCCGCCTGCGCGAGCAGCGCCTTGGCCTCTTCGGCCGCCGTATCCACGGGCGGCGACGAGGGCGCGGCGATCACCGGCGCGGGTGGCGATGCGGGCGGCTCGGGCTTCGGCTCGTTCATCGTGCAACCCGCCGCGACGACTCCCAAAACGGCCCACCAAAACTTCGATCTTTCAAGCATTTACATAACCCTATCGAGAAACGGGATAAGCGTCAATTCGGCACGTCATAACAACGTCCGCGCGGGGCGCTCGGTTGTCCGGGTTGGGCCCCATCTGTATAATTTCGTTTTGCGGCGAGGGTTTGTAATGCGCGTCATCCAAAAAGCGCTCACGTTCGACGACGTCCTGCTGGTTCCTGCCCACTCCTCCGTCCTGCCCCGCGAAGTCAGCCTCACCACCCGCCTCACCCGCACGATCCAACTCAACATCCCGCTGCTCTCGGCCGCCATGGACACGGTGACCGAGTCGCGCCTGGCGATCACGCTCGCCCAGGAAGGCGGCATCGGCATCATCCACAAGAACATGCCGCCCAAGGCGCAGGCCGCCGAGGTGGCGAAGGTCAAGCGCTTCGAGAGCGGCGTGGTGAAGGAGCCGATCACCGTCTCCCCGACGATGACCGTACGCGAGGTCGCCGAGATCACCCGCAGGCACCGCATCTCGGGGCTGCCGGTGATGGAGGGCAAGCGCGTGGTCGGCATCGTCACCAACCGCGACCTGCGCTTCGAGGACAACCTCGACCAGCCGGTGAAGAACATCATGACGCCGCGCGAGAAGCTCGTGACGGTGAAGGAGGGCGCCGGCCCCGACGAAGCCCGGGCCCTCATGCACCGCCATCGCCTCGAGCGCGTGCTGGTGATCAACGGGGACTGGGAGCTGCGCGGGCTCATGACCGTGAAGGACATCCTCAAGTCGTCCGAGCATCCCAACGCCTGCAAGGACCAGTTCGGCCGCCTCCGGGTGGGTGCCGCGGTCGGCGTGGGCGAGGGAACCGAGGACCGCGTCGCGGTCCTCGTCGAATCCGGGGTCGACGTCATCATCGTGGACACCGCGCACGGCCACGCGCAGGGCGTGCTCGACCGCGTGAAGTGGGTGAAGAAGACCTTTCCGCAGATGCAGGTGGTGGGCGGCAACGTCGCCACCCGCGATGGCGCCAAGGCGCTCGTGGACCACGGCGCCGACGGGGTGAAAGTAGGCATCGGCCCCGGCTCCATCTGCACCACGCGCATCGTGGCCGGCGTGGGCGTGCCGCAGATCACCGCGATCCAGCACGTGGCCGAGGCGCTCGCCGCCATGGACGTGCCGTGCATCGGCGACGGCGGCATCCGCTACTCCGGCGACATCGCCAAGGCGCTCGCCGCCGGCGGCTCGAGCGTGATGCTGGGAAGCCTCTTCGCCGGCAGCGAGGAAGCGCCCGGCGAGATCGAGCTCTTCCAGGGGCGCTCGTACAAGTCCTACCGCGGCATGGGTTCCATCGGCGCGATGCAGAAGGGCTCGAGCGACCGCTACTTCCAGGACGCGGAGAACAACGCCGACAAGCTGGTGCCCGAGGGCGTCGAGGGACGCATCCCCTACAAGGGACCGGCCACCGCGATCATCCAGCAGCTCATGGGCGGGGTGCGCGCGAGCATGGGCTACACCGGCTGCCGCACCATCGAGGACATGCGCGCCAAGGCGCAATTCGTGGAGATCACTTCGGCGGGCATGCGCGAGTCGCACGTGCACGACGTGCAGATCACGAAGGAAGCGCCCAACTACCACATCGACTGAGGATCGCGACATGGACAAGATCCTCATCCTCGACTTCGGCTCCCAGGTCACCCAGCTCATCGCCCGCCGCGTGCGGGAGGCGGGCGTCTACTGCGAGCTCCATCCCCACGACGTCGACGCGGAGTTCATCCGCCAGTTCGACCCGCGCGGCATCATCCTCTCGGGCAGCCACGCGTCCGCGACGGCGGACGAGCACGAGGCGCGCGCGCCCCAGGCCGTCTTCGAGCAGGGCGTGCCGGTGCTGGGCATCTGCTACGGCATGCAGACCATGGCCGCGCAGCTGGGCGGCGCCGTCGAGCCGGGCAAGGTGCGCGAGTTCGGCTTCGCCGAGGTGCGCGCGCGCGGCCACTCGAAGCTCCTCGACGGGATCCAGGACCGCGTGAACGGCAACGGCGAGGCCTACCTCGAGGTCTGGATGAGCCACGGCGACAAGGTCACGCAGATGCCGGCGGGCTTCAAGGTGATCGCCTCCAACGACGCTTGCCCCATCGCCGGCATGGCCGACGAGGCGCGGCGCTTCTACGCGGTTCAGTTCCACCCCGAAGTCACGCATACCAAGCAGGGGCGCGCGATCTACACGCGCTTCGTGCACGAGATCTGCGGCGTGGGCGCCTCGTGGAACATGCCCGAGTTCGTGCCGCGCGCGGTGCAGAAGATTCGCGACGAGGTCGGCAAGGACGAGGTGATCCTGGGCCTTTCCGGGGGCGTCGACTCCGCGGTGGCCGCGGCGCTGATCCACAAGGCGATCGGCGACCAGCTCACGTGCATCTTCGTGGACACGGGACTCCTGCGCCTCGACGAGGGCGACCAGGTGATGCAGACCTTCGCGAAGCACCTGGGCGTGAAGGTCGATCGCGTGAATGCGGCCGACGAGTTCTACCGCGAGCTCGCCGGCGTCACCGACCCCGAGCAGAAACGCAAGATCATCGGCCGGCTCTTCGTCGAGGTGTTCCAGCGCGAGGCGAAGAAGCTGCCGAAGGCGAAGTGGCTCGCGCAGGGGACCATCTATCCCGACGTGATCGAGAGCGCGGGCGCGAAGACGAAGAAGGCCGTCACCATCAAGTCGCACCACAACGTGGGCGGATTGCCCGAGTCGCTGCACCTCAGGCTGCTCGAGCCGCTGCGCGAGCTCTTCAAGGACGAGGTGCGATTGCTCGGCGTGGAGCTGGGCCTGCCGCGCGAGATGGTCTACCGGCATCCGTTCCCGGGGCCCGGCCTCGGCGTGCGCATCCTCGGCGAGGTGAAGCGCGAATACGCGGACCTGCTGCGGCGCGCCGACGCGATCTTCATCGAGGAGCTGAGGCGCGCGAAGAACGAGGACGGCGTCACCTGGTACGACCAGACGGCGCAGGCGTTCGCGGTGTTCCTGCCGGTGCGCTCGGTGGGCGTGATGGGCGATGGCCGCACCTACGACTACGTCGTGGCGCTGCGCGCGGTGCAGACCTCGGATTTCATGACGGCGCACTGGGCCGAGCTCCCCTACGATCTCCTGGGACGCGCTTCCAGCCGCATCATCAACGAGGTGCGCGGCATCAACCGCGTGACTTACGACATCTCCTCGAAGCCGCCGGCGACGATCGAGTGGGAATAGCGCCCCGGACCTAGGACTTCTGCTTCTTCGGCTTCGGGAATTCGTTCCGGAACCACCGGTCGAGCATCATCTTCTCGTAGCCCAGCGCGTCATCCTTGTAGCGCAGGGACTCGTTGAAGGTGGTATCGCGCAGGCTGCGCGTGCCCTCCTTGATCACCGTCTCGCCCTTCGTGAGCCTGAAGGCGAAATCGATCTTCGGCGGGTAGGTGCGGCGAACGACGCGCCGTTCGTGCGAGTAGCGCTGGCTGGGCTCGAAGCTGCCCGCGAGGTCGAGGTCCGTGACGGTCACCGTGAGCTCCTCGTCGGCCGGAAGGATACGGCCTCCCGTGAGCTCCAGGTGGCGGCGAATGCCCTCGAGCGCCGCGTCGCGTTCCTGCCCGTAGGGGCGGCCGATGTCGGTGAACTTGCCGGGATCGCGGAATTCCACTTTCACGGTCGCCGCGCCGGCGGCGCAGGCCGCTGCGAGGGCGGCGAAGAACAGCACCAGGGCTCTCATGGGCACCTCCAGTCGACCCATCATGACATGCCATACTGAACAGGGGATGGACGGGGAAAATTTCATGCGCGAGGCGCTGGTCCTCGCGGCGGAGGCCGCAGCCGCCGGCGAGGTGCCGGTGGGCGCGGTCGTCGTGCGCGACGGCGAGATCGTCGGACGCGGGTTCAACCGCCCGATCTCGAGCCACGACCCCACCGCGCACGCCGAAATCGTGGCGCTCAGGGACGCGGCCGCGCGCCTCGGCAACTACCGCCTCACGGGCTGCGACCTCTATGTGACGCTGGAACCCTGCGCCATGTGCGTGGGCGCGATGGTGCACGCGCGCATCGGCCGGGTGCTGTTCGGCGCAAGCGATCCCAAGACCGGCGCGTGCGGCAGCATCGTGGACCTCCCCGCCATCGCCCACTGGAACCATCACGGTGTTTTCACGGGCGGAATGCTGGCCGAGGAATGCGGCGCCGTTCTGCGCCGATTCTTCGCCGAAAGGCGATAATTAGGGCCGCATGTCCGCTGCCCGCTTCGTCCACCTGCGCCTTCACACCGAGTACTCGATCGTGGACGGCATGGCACGCGTCGAGGACGCGGTCGCGGCGGCCGCGGCCGACGGCATGCCGGCGCTGGCGATCACCGACGCCGCCAACCTCTTCGGCGCCATCAAGTTCTACGAGGCGGCGCGCGCCAAGGGCGTGCAGCCCATCATCGGCGTCGACCTCTGGCTCACCAACGAGCGCAACCGCGATACGCCCTATCGGATGGCCTTGCTTGCGCGCAGTCGCGAGGGCTACCTGCGGCTCTGCGACCTCCTCACGCGCGCGCATTCGGAAAACCACTGGCGCGGCCGTGCCGAAGTGCGGCGCGAATGGCTGAAGGGCCTCGCGGGGCTCATCGCGCTCTCGGGGTTCGAGCGCGGCGACGTGGGGCAGGCGCTGGCGAGCGGCAACCGCGAGCAGGCGCTCGAGCTCGCGCGGGGCTGGGAGGCCGACTTCCCGCAGGCGTACTACCTCGAGATCCAGCGGGTCGATCCCGCGCGCGCGGCGCCGATGGTGAATGCCATGGTGAGCCTCGCCTCGGACTTGAGGCTCCCCGTCGTGGCCACCCACCCGGTGCAGTTCATCAAGCGCGAGGAGTACCAGGCGCACGAGGCACGCGTGTGCATCGCGCAGGGCTACGTGCTGGGCGATAACCGCCGGCCGCGCGAGTTCCGTCCCACCCAGTACTTCCGCACCCAGGCCGAGATGGCGGAGCTCTTCGCCGACTTCCCGCAGGCGCTGGAGAACTCGGTTGAGATCGCGCGGCGGTGCGCATTCGAGTTCACCCTCGGCAAGAGCCGCCTGCCGGACTTCCCGACGCCCAACAAGGAGTCGATCGAGGATTACCTGCGCACGCAGGCACGGTCCGGGCTGGAGAAACGCCTCGCGGCGCTCTATCCCGACGAGGCCAAGCGCGCCGAGGTGGCGCCGCGCTACCAGGAGCGCCTCGAGTTCGAGGCGAAGACCATCATCCAGATGGGCTTCCCCGGCTACTTCCTCATCGTCGCGGACTTCATCAACTGGGCGAAGACCCACGGCGTTCCCGTCGGTCCCGGCCGCGGCTCGGGCGCGGGCTCGCTGGTCGCCTACTCGCTCGGCATCACCGATCTCGACCCGCTGCGCTACGACCTCCTCTTCGAGCGCTTCCTCAATCCCGAGCGCGTCTCGATGCCCGACTTCGACATCGACTTCTGCCAGGACGGGCGCGACCGCGTCATCGATTACGTGAAGGACAAGTACGGCGCGCAGTGCGTCTCGCAGATCGCGACCTTCGGCACCATGGCGGCGAAGGCCGTGGTGCGCGACGTGGGCCGCGTGCTCTCGATGCCCTATGGCGAGGTCGACCGGATCGCCAAGCTCATCCCGTTCGAGCTCGGCATGACGCTGGAGAAGGCGCTCGCCGTCGAGCCGCAGCTCAAGCAGCTCATGAAGGAGCAGGAGGAGGTCGCGGAGCTGATGGCGCTCGCGCAGTCCCTCGAGGGCCTCGCACGCAACGTCGGCATGCACGCGGGCGGCGTGTTGATCGCGCCAGGCAAGCTCACGGACTTCGCACCGCTCTACAGCGCCGAGGGCTCCAACGCGATGGTGAGCCAGTTCGACAAGGACGACGTCGAGAAGGCGGGCCTGGTGAAGTTCGACTTCCTCGGCCTCACGACGCTCACGATCCTCGACTGGGCGGTGCGCTACGTCCACCTGCTGGGCGACACCGCGTTCGACCTCGAGAAGATCGCGTTCGACGACAAGCCCACCTACCAGCTGCTGCAGCGCGCCCAGGCCACGACGATCTTCCAGCTGGAATCGCGCGGCATGAAGGACCTCCTCAAGAAGCTCAAGCCCGACCACTTCGAGGAGATCATCGCCCTCGTCGCGCTCTACCGGCCGGGCCCGATGGACCTCATCCCGGACTTCATCGAGCGCAAGCACGGCCGCCAGAAGGTCGTCTATCCCGATCCGCGCCTGCAGCCGATCCTGGGATCGACCTACGGGATCATGGTGTACCAGGAGCAGGTGATGCAGATCGCGCAGGTGCTGGGCGGCTACTCGCTCGGGGGCGCGGACCTCCTGCGCCGCGCCATGGGCAAGAAGAAGCCCGAGGAGATGGCGAAGCACCGCGCCATCTTCCGCGAGGGCGCGGCGAAGAACGGCTTGAGCGAGTCGAAGGCCGACGAGATCTTCGACTTGATGGAGAAGTTCGCGGGCTACGGCTTCAACAAGTCGCACGCGGCCGCCTACGCCGTGCTCGCCTACCAGACCGCGTACATGAAGGTGCACCACCTGGCGGCGTTCATGGCGGCGAACCTCTCGCTCGTCATGGGCGACACCGACAAGGTGCAGGTGTTCTACGACGACGCCGTCGACAGCGGCCTCGCGATCGTGCCGCCGGACATCAACCTCTCCGAGTACCGCTTCCTGCCGCTCGACGCGAAGCGCCTGCGCTACGGCCTGGGCGCGGTGAAAGGCACGGGCGAGCAGGCGATCGAGAACATCGTCGCCGCGCGCAAGGCGGCGGGCCCGTTCGCCGACCTCGCCGACTTCTGCCGCCGGGTCGACCGCCGCGTGGTGAACCGCCGCGCGATGGAAGCACTCATCCGCGCGGGTGCCTTCGATTCCCTCGAGGCCAACCGCGCGGCGCTGCTCGCGACCCTCGGCGACGCCATCGAGGCGGCGGAGAAGGGCGAGCAGTTCGCTTCGCAGTCGAGCCTCTTCGGCGGCGCGGGCGGGGCGCCGGAGCGCGTGGAGCTCAAGCCCGTGGCGGCCTGGGGCGAGCGCGAGCGGCTGCAGAACGAGAAGCAGAGCCTCGGCTTCTATCTATCGGGGCACCCCTTCAATGCGTATCGCGACGAGCTGCGGCGCTTCGCGCGCACCTCGCTCGCGAACGTGCAGCCCACCTTCGAGCCGGTGATGCTCGCGGGCGTGATCTATGGCGTGCAGGTGCGCAACGGCCGCCGCGGCCGCATGGCGATCCTCACGCTCGACGACGGCACCGCGCGCCTCGAGGTCGTCGTGTTCGGCGAGCTCTTCCACGAGAAGCGCGCCGTCATCCAGGAGGACCAGGTCGTGGTCATCCGCGGCAAGGTGTTCAACGACGAGTTCTCCGGGGGGCTGCGCATCACCGCGGACCAGGTGATGGACCTCGCCGAGGTGCGCGCCGCGCACGCGCGGCTGCTGCGCTTGTGCATCAACGGGCAGGCCGACTCGCAGCAGTTGAAGTCGA
>Ga0207686_10001360_pt1 | contig 13914 bp, 11 predicted proteins | sample KBSM24metaG_FD_184396 | JGI IMG/M metagenome (GOLD analysis project Ga0207686, IMG submission 184396) | Miscanthus rhizosphere microbial communities from Kellogg Biological Station, Michigan, USA - KBS M2-4 metaG (SPAdes) (version 2) | ecosystem: Host-associated > Plants > Roots > Rhizosphere >...
CCGACGCACCACGCGCCACCCGTGTTGTCTTGCGAGATCGGCGAGGTCCCACGGCGACAGGGCCCGAACCACTCGCAGCTCGGACGGATGCGTGACGAAATATTCCGGCTTCACCGCCAACATGCGGGTGATTTTCTCGATCACCGCGGGCAACTGTTCCTGCGCGGTCATTGTCCTGTGCTGCGGCGCGCCGGCGGCGGATTGTTCGGCAACTTCTTGCCGGGCACGGTGGGCGGCTCCTTGGCTTTGCGGTTCAGTTTGTTGCCTAGCGCCACGTGCGCCTTGCGCGAGGGTGACGGGCCCCGCGCGGTCGGTTTCTCGTTTGCTCGCATGAACGAGGTTCGTCCTCGCGCGGAGGGGTGGCAAGTCGGGGCCAAGTTTGGCGGAAACGGGAGGCTGGACTAGGTTCCGGCCCGATGTTTTCCGAAACTGTTATTCTGCGCGGACACATTATTGATTCGCTGATTTTGCCCAAAGTCCTGGACCAAATCCTGACCCAGGGCGGTGATTTCAAGATTGGCGAGATCAAGATCGGCCAGAACCGGGTGGACCAGAGTTTTGCCCGGATCGAAGTGTCGGCGCCCAAACACGAGACGCTCGACGACATCGTGCTCCGGCTGCGCCAGCACGGCGCCGAGGTCATCGAAAAAGCCGACGTGCAACTGGCGCCAGCGCCGGCGGACGGCGTGTTCCCTAAAGATTTTTATGTGACCACGAACCAGCAGACTTTCGTCACCTTCAACGGTGCGGAGATCGAAGTGCATCCGGCCTTGATGGATTGCGCAGTCGAGATCGATCGCGAAAGTCGTCGCGCCACGGCCCGGAAGTTCCACGAGGTCAGGCGCGGAATGGAAATCGTGGTCGGCCATCAGGGGATCAAGGTGGTGCCGGTCCAGCGTTCGACCTCGCACACCGATGTGTTCGAGTTCATGTCGACGAACATTTCGCTCGAGAAACCGAAGAGCGGGATCATTCGCGAGATGGCCACTGAGTTGCAGCGGGCGCGCGCGGAAGGCGGCAAAATCCTGGTCGTGGCTGGACCGGCGGTGGTGCACAGCGGCGCGGTGCCGCACCTGGTGAAATTAATCGAGTGGGATTTTGTCGACCTGCTTTTTGGAGGGAACGCGCTCGCTTTGCACGATATCGAAAACGCTCTTTACGGGACGTCGCTCGGCATCGATCTGAAACGCGGTTCGCTGGCGGAGCGCGGTCACGAGAACCAAATGCGCGCGATCAACGTTATCCGGGAAGCCGGAAGCATCTCGCGCGCGGTCGAGACCGGCGGATTGAAAACCGGGATCATGGCCGCGTGTGTTCGCAAGGGCGTCGAGTTTGTCCTGGCTGGTTCCATTCGTGACGACGGGCCGCTGCCGGAAGTGATCACGGACACGTTGGAAGCGCAGGCCGCGATGCGCGAGAAACTCACCGGCGTGACGACCGCGTTGATGATGGGAACGATGCTGCATTCGATGGCGGTCGCGAATCTTCTGCCGGCCAGGGTCAAAACGCTCTGCGTCGATATGAACCCGGCGGCCGTCAGCCGGCTGACGGAGCGCGGCTCGTTCCAATCGCTCGGCCTCGTCTCGGACCTCGAGCCGTTCCTGCGCGAGCTGACCAATACGATTGCGCCTTAGCTCGAGTTCGCCATGCGCCAGTTGCTTCTTTGTCCGCCGGACCATTACGGGATCGAATACGAGATCAACCCCTGGATGAGCCGCGCCCGCGGGGCCGACACGCCGCTGGTCCAGGCGCAATGGAAAGGGCTTTTCGAGAAACTTTCGAGCCTCGATTGCAAGATCGAGCTGATCGAGCCGCGTCCGAAATTGCCCGACATGGTTTTCACCGCCAACGCCGGTCTCACGGTGGGTCGCCGTTTCATTCCGAGCAATTTTCGACACGAAGAGCGCGCCGGCGAAGCGCCGCACTTCGCGCGCTGGATGGAAGAGCGCGGCTACGAGGTCGTCTGGCTGGCGAAGGATCTGTATTTCGAAGGGGAAGGAGACGCGCTCTTCGGCGGCGACGTTCTCTTTTGCGGTTACAAATTCCGCTCCGACATCAATTCGCATCGCGCGGTGGCGGACGTCCTTGGCTGTCTCGTCATATCGGTCGAGCTGGTCGATCCGAGGTTCTATCACATCGACACCTGTTTTTGTCCGCTGCCCGATGGCGGGGCGTTTTGGTTTCCCGCCGCCTTCGACGAATACGGCCAGCGCACCATTCGCGATCATCTCCAGGACTTGATCGATGTGCCCGAAGAAGAAGCGGTCCATTTTTCCTGCAACGCCGTCGTCCTCGGCCGCGACATCGTTTTGCCGGAAGGCGCTCCCAAGCTCGTCGCGACGTTGCAGGACCGCGGCTACACCTGTCATCCGCTCCCGATGAGCGAGTTCCTCAAAGCCGGCGGCGCGTGCAAATGCCTGACGATGTTTATGCCGCAGAGGGAAAGCGTGGAGTAATGGAGTAATGGAGTAATGGGATTGGCTTTCCCCACTACTCCATCACTCCACTACTCCATTTGCCCTCCGCTTCTCCTCCAGCGCGTCCTGGATCTTCCCGAGTGGAAGACAATTCACGACATCGGCGCGTGTGAGCCATCCTTTGCGGGCGACGCCGACGCCGAACCACAATTCCTGAAGGCGCTCGACGCCGTGTGCGTCGGGGTTGATCACGCATTTCACTCCTTTTTCTTTGGCCAGCGGCCACCAGCGCCAATCGAGGTCGAGTCGTTTCGGCGCGGCGTTGATCTCGATCCACGTGCCGGTTTCAGCCGCGGCTTCGATGACGGCAGGAATATCGATCGCGTACCGATCGCGTTTCAAGAGGAGGCGGCCGGTCGGATGCGCGAGCATGGCGACGTGCGGATTTTGGAGGGCGCGAATCACTCGCTTGGTCATCTCCGCTTCGGAAAGGGTGAAGGCGGAATGAACCGAAGCCACGACGTAATCGAGCTCGGCCAGGACGGCGTCGGGAAAATCGAGCGAACCGTCGCGCAGGATGTCGCACTCGACGCCGGCGAACAGACGGAAGTTTTCGAACGACTCGTTGAGCTTGCGGATCATAGCGAGCTGGACGCGAAGTCGCGCTTCGTCGAGTCCGCGCGCCTGGATCGAGCTGCGGCTGTGGTCGGCGATCCCAAGATATTGGAGACCGAGCTCCTGCGCGGCCGCTGCCATTTCTTCGAGTGAATTGCGTCCATCGCTGGCGGTGGTGTGGCAGTGAAAGGTTCCGCGCAGGTTTTCGGCTTCGAGCAGTCGTGGCAGTTTCCCAGTGGCTGCAGCCTCAAATTCGCCGCAGTTCTCGCGCAGCTCCGGCGGAATGTAATCGAGATCGAGCGCGCGATAGAGATCGGCTTCCTCGCGAACGGGCGGAATTTTCTTGGGCGTTTTGGTTTGTTTCGGATCCGACGGTGTTTCTCCGAGCCGATATTCGTTCAGGGTCCAGCCGCGCTTCAGCGCCCGGCTGCGCACCTCGATGTTGTGCTCCTTGCTGCCGGTAAAATAATTGAGCGCGAACGGATATTCCGCTGAGGTCACGACCCGCAGGTCGCATTGGATACCCGAGCGCAGGCGCACGCTCGATTTCGTCGGCCCCTGCGCAATGATCGATTCCACCAGCGGATGCTGAATGAAGAGCGCGGAGATTTCCGCGGGCGCGGAGGTCGCGACGATGAAATCGAGGTCGCGCACAATCTCCTTTCGCCGCCGGTAACTGCCCGCGATGCAGACATGAAGCGCGTCTGGGTGCGAGCGGAGATCGTCCTGCAGGCGTTCGGCTTCGCCGGCGATTTGTCCGAGTTGAAATGTGCCGGCGTACTTCTGCCGTTCGTCGATGGCGCGGCAGATTTTTTCCTGGGTTGTCTTTCCGAAGCCCGGAAGTTCGGCGACACGTCCGGCGACACAGGCTTCGTGCAATTGCGCGATGTTGCTGACCTGCAATTTCTCGTGGAGCGCCTTGATCTTTTTCGCGCCCAGGCCGGGCAGCGAGAACAACTCCAGGATGTCGGCCGGGAATTCCGCCTTTAGTTCGTCAAAAAATTTGAGCGAACCGGTCTCGACCAGCTCCTTGATCTTCGCCGCGATCGCCTTGCCAATGCCCGGGATCTTTTCGAGCGTCTCTTCGTTGGCCAGGTCCGCGATGTTCCCGCCCCAGGTTTCGAGTGACCGCGCCGCGTTGACGTAAGCGCGGATCTTGAACGGGTTTTCGCCCTTCAGCTCGAGGAGCGTCGCGATTTTCTCGAGCACGTCCGCGATCGTCGCTTTGTCCATCGGTGAACTCTTAGCCCAACTGTAGCGGCGGTCTATGACCGTCGAACGCTTTGTCTGCTTCCCGTCGACGGTCAGAGACCGCCGCTACAGTTACATCCGTCCGCGGTCTTTGTAGAACTGGTAACGCGCGATGATCGAATCGACGTATTTGCGCGTGCCGGGGAAATCGATGTTGTCGAGAAACGTTTTCGCCGCGACCGCTTTGGTGTCGTCGCCCCCGGCCCAGCGCAGGGAGCGGCTCGCGCCGGCGTTGTATTCCGCCAGCGCGAACGGAAGTGGATCGGCCTGGTTTTGCCAATGCTCGATCGCCCGTCGGAGATACCAGGTTCCCGCTTCCACGTTTGTTTTCGGATCGAACAATTCTTCGACCCGGAAGTTCTCCACCCTGGCTTCGCGCGCCCATTCCGCGGCGGCCTTCTCGCTTACCTGCATGAGGCCACGCTCGCCGGCGGTGCCGAATTTTTGCGAATCAAAACGGCTCTCGCGCCAAACCACCGCTTTCACCAGCATTGGGTCGAGATGATGCTCCGCCGCGACGGCGCGAATCAGCGCGTCGTGCTGTTGGAAACGCGCGGGACTGATCCATTCGTAAACCGTGTAGAGCGGATCGCCCGACCGCATCGACAGATAGGTCATGCCGGCCGCTGCCGCGAGCAGCGCGCAGATAATTAGTTTAACCAGGAATCGCTTCATCGCGTCGTAATCGTGCTCATGCTCATGCTCGTGATCGAAAGCGGTTCTTGGATTAAGTAATCGATCACGAGCACGATCACGAGCACGATTACGATTTTGAGCCCATGAGCAACCCCTCCTACGCCCGCGTCATTATCGACCGCTCGATCCATCGCGAGCTCGATTACCTCGTCCCGGAGATGCTCGCGGAAAAGATCGGGATCGGCTCGCGCGTCCGCGTTCCGTTCCGTGAAAAATCGGCGCTGGCCACCGTTGTTTCGCTCCTCGACGAGACCGATGCGACCGGCATTCGTCCGATTGAAGCGGTGGTCGGCGACAAGCCGGTGTTGAGCCTGAAGCTGATCGAGCTCAGCCGCTGGATGAGCGCCTATTATTGCTGCCCGATCGAGACGGTGATGCGGAGCCTGTTGCCGCAGGTGATTCGACGGGCGGAGGTCGGATGGAAAAAGCAGCTCGTGGTCAGCGCCGCGAAGCCGATCACGCCCGAGGAGCTGGAGAAACTGCGCCGCCGTGCGCCGCGCCAGGCGGAATTAATGGATGCCGTGGTGAAATTGAACGGGCCTATTCCCGCCGCCCAACTGCTTCGCCAGACCTCGCTCGATAACCAGACGCTCCGCGCAGTGGAAAAGCGCGGGTGGATTACGCTGAACGAGGAAGCGGTCGCGCGCGATCCGCATGCCGATGAAGTTTTCATTGCCTCCGCCAATCTCGTGCTCAATTCCGAGCAGACCGCTGCCCTGAAGGTGGTTGAGGAATCGCTCGCCGCGCCGGAACAGGCGAAACCGATTTTGCTTCACGGCGTTACCGGGAGCGGCAAGACGGAAATTTATCTCCAGGCCATTCATTCGACCCTGGCGCGCGGCCGGACCGCGATCGTTCTCGTCCCGGAAATCTCGCTCACGCCGCAGACGGTAGAGCGCTTCAAGAGCCGTTTCTCGGAAGCGCAGGACACGGTTGCGGTTTTGCACAGTCATCTCTCCGAAGGCGAACGCCACGATGAATGGCACAAGATCCACGCGGGACGGGCTCGGATTGTGGTCGGCGCGCGGAGCGCGGTTTTTGCGCCGCTGGAAAATCTCGGGCTGATCGTGGTCGATGAAGAACACGAGACCTCCTACAAACAGGAGGAAGCTCCGCGGTACCACGCCCGCGATGTTGCCGTGGTTCGCGCGAAAATGGAGGGCGCCGTTGTGCTTCTCGGCACGGCCACGCCTTCACTCGAGAGTTATCACAACGCGATGCAGCAAAAGTACCGGCTGCTCAACCTGACCGAGCGTGTCGATAACTGCCAGATGCCGCTGATCCGGATCGTCGATCTCCGGCTGGAGCGGCGGAAGCAAAAGGTGGCCGCCATATTGTCGGAGAAACTGCGCGCCGCGATTACGTCCCGGCTCGAGAAACGCGAGCAGACGATTCTGTTTTTGAATCGGCGCGGATTCTCGACGTCGCTCCTGTGCAGCAATTGCGGGGAAGCGCGCGATTGTCCGAATTGCAGTGTCGCGCTCACCTTCCATCGCGGCGCGGCCCGGCTGAGCTGTCATCTTTGTGGGCACACCGCCGCCGTTCCCAAAAAGTGCCCGGCCTGCTCTCAGGACACGCTGATTTACGCGGGATTCGGCACTGAAAAAGTCGAGGCGAACGTGAACCAGATTTTCCCGGACGCCGTCGTTCGCCGGATGGATGCGGACTCGATGACGCGCAAGGATTCCTACCGGGAGACGCTGCACGCATTTCGGACTGGCAAGATTGATATCCTCGTCGGAACGCAAATGATCGCGAAGGGGCTGCATTTTCCCAACGTGACCCTGGTCGGGATCATCAACGCCGATCTGGCGCTGCACATGCCGGATTTCCGCGCGGGCGAGCGAACCTTCCAGTTGCTCACGCAGGTTGCCGGCCGCGCCGGTCGCGGGGAAACTCCCGGCGAAGTTTTCGTCCAGACCTACACGCCGTTCAGTCCCTCGATCCAGTTCGCGCGCCATCACGATTTCGCCGGCTATTTCCAGCAGGAGCTCGAGTTCCGCGAACGTTGCGAATTCCCGCCGCTCAACCACGTCGTCCTGATCACCGTTCGCTCCGCGCACGAAGGCCGCGCCCAACTCTCGGCCGAGACCATCGCGCGCCGGCTCAAGGAAGCGTTGCCTGCCGAGTTTATCCTGAGCTCGCCGACCCCCGCGCCGCTCGAAAAATTGCAGGGACAATTTCGTTTTCACATTCTCATGCGCGGCGCCGCCATCATGCGCCTGAGCCGCCTCGTCCGCGCCACGCTCGACAAACTACCGCTGCCCGAAGACGTCTTCGCCGCCGTCGACGTCGACGCATATCAGTTGCTGTAGCAACGGCGCTCAGTCGCCGTTTCTTGCTCGTGCCCAAACAGAGTTTGGGCACGAGCGGAAGATCGCACCAGCGCAGCGACGTCGCCTGGTTGTTATTTCCTGATCAACTTCGGCACTTCTTTTTTGACCAGACTCGTGAACGCGCTCACGGCGCTGTTTGAGCTGGAATCGATCAGGCGCAGCAATCCGATTTCCAGATGCAGCTTCTTCCCATGGAGACGAATCGCTTTCAGTTTCAACCCTTCGCGGCCGCGCAACGCGATCTTCGGCATCAGCGCCGCTGATTTGAGCGGCGCGAGCGACCGCAGCAACGTCTCGATCGCATTCAGCTCCGCGACCGTCTTCGGGCGGACGTGATGATTGAGACAAATCTGGTCGGTCATCCGGCGCATAACGAACGTGTCGGACAACTGGAGGAGGCGATGCTGGTGCAGCTCGGAGAATTGGATGACGCGCCGTTTCCACCAGGGATGATTCTCCGCCACGATGAGCGCGAACTCATCGTTACAGAGCCGCTCGTATCGGAGGTTCGGCGAGTGCCGGGTCAGGAACCCGAGGCCCACATCCATCCGCCCTTCTTCCAGCGCGGTTTCAATCTCGGTCGAGGAAATCTCCTCCACCGTCAGGCTGATGCCCGGATGTTTCGCCGCGAACAGCCCGAGCAAATCGGGCATCAGCGCGACATTCAGGATCGGCACGACACCGACATGAAGCGCGCCGCGCAAATGCCCGGGCTCGCTCGTCACTTCCTGGAGAAAAGTTTCGAGCTGGCGAAGAATCGCCCGCGCGTGCTCCTGGAAGAGGACGCCGGTCGAAGTGAGAAGAATCCGTTTGCCGCGGCGCTGGAAAAGAGAAACGCGCAGGCCCGCCTCGAGATCGCGCATTTGCTGCGACACGCTCGGCTGGGAAATGCCCAGCCGGTCCGCGGCGCGGCTGAAGCTCCCGGCTTCGGCCACGGCCAGGAAATAGCGGAGATGCCGGATCTGGAGCGGGTCGTGCATAAGGCGGAGGGATATTGTGGAAGAGGGGCGGCAAAAGCAATCAGGCAGATTGGGCTTCCATAGGTATTGCTTATTGCGCTATTTCCTTTACCTCTAATCGCCTATGAAATCGAAGCTGCTGGCCCTCTTCGCGTTGTCCGTTCTGTTGCTGGGTGGTTGCCGGAAAAACGCGTCCAGCGGGGGCGCGTCGAACAAGATCCGGGTTGGTTACGTTGGCCTGACCTGCGAGGCCCCGATCTTCAGCGCGGTCGAGAACGGTTTCTTCAAGGAGGAAGGGCTCGAGGTCGAGATGGTGAAATGCGAGTGGGCAAACTACAAGGACGTGCTCGCGCTCGGCGGCTTCGACATCACCCACCATCTCGTGATGTATTTCCTAAAGCCGATCGAGCAGGGACTCGATGTCCGGTTCACCGCCGGCATTCACAAAGGCTGTCTGCGCGTGCAGGCCCCGGTGAACAGCCCAATCCAAAAGGTTGCCGATCTGCGCGGGAAACGAATCGGGGTGCCGGGAATGGGGACGCCGCCATTTATCTTTGCGAATCGCGTCCTGGGAGCGAACGGGCTCGACGCGAGCAAGGATGTAACCTGGCGCGTTTTCCCTGCCGGCGAGCTGGGGCTCGCGCTCGATAAAGGCGAAGTCGACGCCGTCGCCGACTCCGAGCCGATCGGCAGTCTTCTCGTGGCGCAGGGCAAGGTCCGCAACGTTGCCGACCAAGCCGCGGACATGCCTTATAAAGATGAATACTGCTGCGCCGTGATCGTGAACGGGAAATATCTCGCGGCCCATCCGAAGGAATCGGCAGCCGCCACCCGCGCATTGTTGAAGGGCGCAAAATGGGTGGAAACAAATCCGGCCACTGCCGCGCGCTTATCCGTCGAGAAAAAGTATCTCGCCTCGAATCCGGAGTTGAACACGATCGCAATTTCCCATCTGCGTTATGTGCCGAGCGTGTCCGGCGCGGACGAGGCTGTGAAATCCGCCGCTGCGGAAATGAAAGTCGCCGGGATGCTCACCCCGAGCACTGATGTTGCCGCCCTGGCGGAGAAGGCATTCGTCCATCTCGATGGCGTGTCGGATCAATGGCTGGAGAGCCTGCAGGTGGACAAGGTCGCGGGAGGCCAGGTGCCGCCCGACCAGGATATTCGGCTTTTCGCCGAGCTGATTTTGTCGGACAGGGAGGAGGATTCATGTTGCAAGAAGCCCGTCCTCGCGTCCCAGAAGTAGAGCAAGAGTGGAGTGGCGAGGCGCCACGCAAAGCGCCTCCCGGCAGCATCGCCTCGTCGCTGCGGACGTGGCTTCCAGTTACGGCGGCGACGGCGAGTTGCCTGACGGCGCATTGGCTCGTTTCCACCACGGAACCTGCGCCGGAAACGCGTTCCTACTTCGTATTCCTCTGGAGCGTGCTCGGGGTGTCGCTGGTTCTCGCTTTTGTGCAAATCGGCTGGCCGTCCCTGCGGCGGTGGATGCGCGAGATGGGGCCGATTTTCGCGGCGGCCCTTCTGATCCTCTGCGCGTGGGAACTCATCACGTCTGGTTTGCGTTTGCTGCCTCTCCCGTATTTTCCGGGTCCCGCCGGCGTGTTTCAAAGCCTGATCAACGATCGCGCTTTGCTCTTCGACAGCACCTGGCATTCGCTCATCCTTTTGCTCAGCGGTTACGCGCTCGGCGTTGTCGCCGGCTTGATCAGCGGCATCTGCATCGGGTGGTCGTCGCCGGTGCGATATTGGGGAATGCCGATCCTGAAAGTGGTCGGCCCAATTCCCGCGACCGCATGGATCCCGCTCGCCATGGTCGTGTCGCCCTCCGCGATTATTTCGGCGGCCAGCCTGATCGCTCTCGCTGTCTGGTTCCCGGTCACAATGCTGACCGCGTCCGGAATTTCGAACACGCGCGCCTCCTACCTGGACGTCGCGCGAACACTCGGGGCCGGGCGCGGCTATCTCATTTTCCGTGTCGCGATTCCGGCGGCGCTGCCCAGCATTTTCATCGGGCTGTTCATGGGCCTGGGCGCATCGTTTCTCACGCTCGTGGTGGCCGAAACGGTCGGCGTGAAATCGGGCCTGGGTTGGTATGTGAGCTGGGCCCAAGGCTGGGCTGAGTATGGGAAAGTTTTCGCGGCGCTCGTCATCATGGCCGCCTTTTTTTCCACGATCATGACGCTGCTCTTCAAAGTGCGCGACCGCGTGCTGGTCTGGCAAAAGGGAGTCATCAAGTGGTAGCCGCGCCGGTCATGGAAGCGTCATCGCTCCGCGTCCGCGACGTGAGTAAAACATTCCCGTTGCCCGACGATCCGGCGACGCGTCGCTCCGCGCTCGAGAGCATTTCGCTTTCGTTGGCCGCGGGCGAATTGGTGTCGCTCGTTGGTCCGAGCGGGTGCGGGAAATCGACGCTGCTTCGCCTGATTGCCGGCCTCGATGCACCGGACGCCGGTGAGCTTTTGGTCGGTGCCGAACCAATCACCGGCCCGAATGCCGAGCGCGGCCTCGTATTTCAGGATCCGAATCTTTTCCCGTGGCTGACTGTGCGGCGCAACATCGAAGCCGGGCTCGTGGCTCGCCACGTCCTGCACGAAAAACGGCCGGAGGTTGAGGAGTTCATGCGGCTCGTCGGTCTCGAAAGTTTTGCCGACGCGTATCCGCATCATCTTTCCGGCGGCATGGCCCAGCGGGTCGCCCTGGCGCGCGCCCTGATCAATCATCCCAAAGTGTTGCTGCTCGACGAGCCGCTCGGCGCGCTCGATGCCTTCACCCGGATGCGGATGCAGGACGAAGTGCTCCGGCTCTGGCAGGCGCGCGGGACGACGATGCTCCTGGTCACGCACGATATCGATGAAGCGATTTACATGAGCGACCGGATCGTGATCATGACCCAGCGGCCGGGAAAGATTGAGCGCACGATCCCGGTAAACCTGGCGCGCCCGCGCGATCGGAGCAGCGCCGAGTTTCTGCAATTGCGCGGCGAGATTCTGGAGCTGCTGCACTTTGCTGGAAGCAAAGTGGAGACGGCCTGATCCGGCAGCTGCCGGACCGTTGGGAAAAGGCGTCGCTGCGTCCCTCCGGCACGATGTCGTGCCGGCTCCAGTAAATCGTGCCGGCTCCAAGAAGGTCGTGCCGGTCGCGCAGTTAAAAGACTTCCCCCGCTAAGCGGGCACCGCATATCATTGCGGACTGCGCCATGGATGAGACGGCCGGAAAGTTAACTTCGGGTGAGCCGCTCAGCGTCGAGCGACTGCTCGAATATTTGCCGGCGCTGAAGGAAGTCCCGGCGGCCCAGCTCGATCGTTACGCGAAGGGCGCGGCCGTCGTGCACAACTACCGGAAAGGCCAGACGGTCTGTGTAGAAGGCGAATTCGGGTCGACCGCTTATTACATCGTCTCGGGCACAGTCGAGATTTCGATTCAAAATCCGCTGGCCCATCTCCGGACCCGGCCGGCCGCGGGATTTTTCGGACGCAGCATGGCGCGGATGAAAAGTTTCCTCCTCGACGACAAACAGGACCGGCGCGCCGAAGCGCACGAACGCAAATTTATCGGGATCGACGCGAACGTCGATCTGCCGATGCACAAACCGATCGCGGAGCTCGGACCCGGCGAGCTCTTCGGCGAGATGACCTGTCGCACCTTTCAGCCACGCTCCGCCACGGTCATCGCGAGCGAGCCGTGCGTGATGGTCGAGATGTTGCGCGTGATTCTCGACATGCTCGTCGGCAACCGGCAGGTGTCGGAGGCTTCGAAAGCCACCTCGAAAGTGAAAGCGCCCACTTTCAAGGGCACGTCATTCAAGGCGCAGCTCGACGACAAATATCGACAGCGCTCGCTCGAGACGCATCTGCGCAGCGTCCCGCTTTTTGCCAGCGTTGGTGAAGAGTTCCTCAAATACCTGAAGGAGAAAGTCGAGCTGGTCTCCTACAACCAGAACGACGTCATCTGCAAGGAAGGCGAAGAAGCGGACGCGTTTTACCTGATTCGTTCCGGCATGGTCCGCGTGTCGCAGTCGATGCCCGGCGGCGAAATGGTGCGCACGTATCTGAGCCGCGGCGAATATTTCGGCGAAATCGGTTTGCTCCGATCCATCCGGCGAATCGCGACCTGCACCGCGCTCGACGCGGTGGACGTGGTGAAAGTTCCGGGCGTCGAGTTCAACCTGATGCTGGAAAAATTCCCGGGCGTCCGGGCGCAATTGGAGCCGGTCGCGGAAGCGCGGATGGCGGCGACCAAAGGCCGCGTGGCGCCGCCCGGTCTCGACCTCGACGATTATCTCAACCAGGGATTGTTCGAAGCGCAGAACCTGTTGCTGATCGATCTCGACAACTGCACCCGGTGCGATGCCTGCATCCAGGCCTGCGCCAAAGCGCACGACGGCATCTCGCGATTGCTCCGCGACGGTTTGCGCTACGACCATTTCCTGGTCGCGACGGCGTGCCGTTCCTGCCGCGATCCGCTTTGCATGACGCAATGCCCGGTCGGCTCCATTCGCCGGAAAGAGAACCTCGAGATCATCATCGAGGACTGGTGCATCGGCTGCGGCAAGTGCGCGGAGCTTTGTCCCTACGGGAACATCAACATGCACCCGCTCGAGGTGACCAAGGAAGTGAAGACCGAGGTGAAATCGACGAACCCGAATGTTCCGCCGACGATCAAGGTCGAGAAGAAAAAAACGACGACCTACAAGGCAAACACGTGCGACCTCTGCACCCAGTTATCGGTCCCGAGCTGCGTCTATGCCTGCCCGCACGATGCCGCGAAGCGCGTCGATCCGCAGCGCTTTTTCGGCGACGCCCTCGAAGCGCAAAACCGCCTGCTCAAGGATCAGTGGTCGCCCTCGCGCCGTTATGAGACGCACCACACTCACTGACGTGAGAAATCCCAAATCCCAAGCTCCAAATCCCAATTTGGACGAGACGCTGCGTTTTGTTCCTCGGGATTTCGACTTTGGAATTTGTTTGGGACTTGGGATTTGGGTTTTGGGATTTTGACCCGATGCGGATCAACAACTGGAAACACTTTCCTTGGTTCGTATTCGTCGTGCTGGCGACGCTGGCGGCCTGCGTTCTTTACGCGGGGAATTTTCATCCGGACTTGTTGCCCCCGTGGATTCGGTTGCCGGCGTCGTTGATCCAGGCGCCGACGGAACATCACACGGTGGGGGGCACGCCGCTGGGACTGGCGTTCGGTGCGATCTCGCTGGGCATTTTTATTTTTGCGGCCTTGTTGAGTCTGCGGAAAAAGATTCCGCTCTGGCGCATCGGAACGGTGCAGCGCTGGTTGCGCGCGCATATCTGGCTGACGCTGCTGACGATTCCGCTCGTCATTTTGCACAGCGGTTTCCGTTTCGGCGGGCCGATGACGACGATGCTGCTGACGCTCTACGGCGTGGTGATGGTGAGCGGCATTTACGGGTTGTTCCTGCAACACCTCATGCCGCGGCTGATGAAAGATCGGTTGCCGGCTGAGACGGTGTTCGAGCAGATCCCGCACATTCGATCGCAGCTCGTGGTCGCGGCGGAAAAGATGCGCGATTCGTTCAAGCCCGCGCCGCCTGCGGCTGCGAAAAAGCCAGATGCCGGGGCGCCGGCGCCGAGCGCCGCGAAAGCGGTTACGGCGGAAGCCGCGGTCATG
>Ga0207686_10001361_pt1 | contig 13912 bp, 20 predicted proteins | sample KBSM24metaG_FD_184396 | JGI IMG/M metagenome (GOLD analysis project Ga0207686, IMG submission 184396) | Miscanthus rhizosphere microbial communities from Kellogg Biological Station, Michigan, USA - KBS M2-4 metaG (SPAdes) (version 2) | ecosystem: Host-associated > Plants > Roots > Rhizosphere >...
AACGAAGAGAAATCGGTAGACTCGTCGAAATTCGTGCGTACCTTGATCTCGTACCTCTTATCCTCGTACATCTCCTTCACCTTCGAACAGCCTCCGGCGGCGAGCAGCCCTAGCGCTAGCCACAGGATCAGGAATCTGATGTCCATCGTAAGTCTCCCCTAAGATGAAGTCGTGTTCAGAACCACAGGCCCAGAACATATACCAAGTCAGTTGTGGAAACCAGTGACGGATGTCAGTTGTGAGCTGAACATAGATGTGGATCGCCTGAAAATGAGGGGTTAAAAGGGGGAAAGGGGACAGGGGGTTAAAAGAGGACTGGGTTAGCTCATCTTCACGGCACCTCATTTGGTTTTAAGAATGCCGCAATCTCATCTGTGACCCTTTCTTGATGTCCGACCCAGAGGTGACCTCCGGTGGGGAAGCCGACGAATCGTGCGCCTGCAATTTGATCAGCGGTGTAACGAGCTGCATCGTAGGTTCCGAACAAATCGTCTGCACAACTGATCGCCAGGGTTGGTACGTTGATTCGCTCAAGCTCGTAGCGTTGGAGCGAAGGAATGACGATGGCTTCGTTCAGCAGTCCGTTTCGGCGTTGCGAGATGGGCAAAATGTGATTCAGGACGACCTGGACGCGTTCCTGCTCGTCCGTGGGAGCATCCTCCACCACACTAGGAGGCGTAGCCAAAATGATGCGAACGGCTGTGTTGCGGGCCATCTTGGTCATCGCCCAAAACATGAAATCTGACCTCAACGCCGTTTCCATGACGAGCTGCATGCCAGGAGGCGTCTGTACCGGCGGTGCATTGCCGGGTCGTGGCACGTACAGAGCCGGGACCAGCAAGACGAGCGCCGTGATCCTTCGTGGATGTCGGAGGGCAAACTGCACAGAAGACGGCGCACCGGCGGAGCCGCCGACAACCGCGACGCGTTCGATACCGAGGGCGTCCAAGAGACAGGCATGCGCGTCGGCCTGCGCTTCCGCTGAAGCATTCTCCGGTAGCGGCGTACGCAGATAGCCGAAACGCGACATCGCGATAATGCGGAATCCCTTCTGAATCAGCGGCGCACCGAATTCCAGGCCTTGATCGAAGCCGCCGCCGGCGCCGTGCACAACGAGCACTGGTGGACCGTTGCCGGCAACGGCGTATTCAAGTGGCCCGCACGTTGTTTGGGCCATCAGACTGCCGTGCGATACGCGATGGCGAGCTTCCTGAATGTCCGCGCGGTAGGAGTGTGTTGCTGCACCCAGTGCCGCAATGATTGTGCAAAAGGCGACCAGAGAAATCGTGCTTCTTCGTCGGCTTCCCATATCGACCGCTGCATTCTACGTCTCCTCGCGGGCAGGTTCTATCGAGAAACAGGACAGCAGTGCCGCGACCCCGCCACGCGCCGCGAAATGGTTCCGGGCGCACCTTTTCCACAGCTATGTTTTCTTGTCGCATAAAGTCATACTTCTCTGAGAGGTATGTCATTGGCGAATGCCATCCATGTCATCGTTCCTTACCGGCATGCTTCCACCTGGGTCTTTGACGATCCACGGGTAGGACTCTCGCGAGAACCGTTCGTGTCCGGCATCCCCGAGATGATCGATGTAATGGTGGCGGATATTCCCAACGCCGAGACTGGGTTCCGGCTGTTATTTTCCTCCGCGCCGTTTCCGGGCTATCAAGTTGAGTTGGAGAAGGTGCGAGCAGAATACGAGGGAACCTGGTACCGGTGGACTGATAACAAGGCAGAGGGCTGGCTCTGTCCCGCTCTCTTTCTATACTACTCAGAAGCGCCGGCTCTGCTCTACGCCAAGGCAGAGGCACTATAACTTGCCACGCGCCGCGAAATGGTTCCAGTCACCGTCTCATTTCTTCTATAGTGTGTGATGGTATTCCCAACCATCACAGCGGAGGTGTAGCCATGTCTGATGAAGGAAGCAGCCGCAATGTCATTGTGACAGACATTCACATGCCTTTCTTGTCTATGGTCATTTTCATGGTGAAATGGGCGTTAGCCTCGATTCCCGCTATCATTATTCTCATGTTGATTGCATCCCTCTTTTGGAGAATGCTCCTGGGTCCAGATTCAAAAACGGTTGTACGCCTCGATGGGTCTTCAAAATCAGAGTCGCATTTACCAGTGTAAACAACAATAGGGGAGCGATGGGGTAGGTCAGAAAGCGCGCCGGCCTGTCACGCGCCGCGAAGAATCACAGCACATGAAAATTGTACCTCTTGTCATATGATCTGGTCTATCTCGACCATTTTGTTGTCCTCACGAACCAAATATAGGGAGTGAAATTTGAAAACACTCCAGCCCCAGCGCTATCTGACGTTGCAGGCTGTGGGCTTTCCGAAAATAAGCCCATAGAGAAACGAAGGAATACAGAATCCAGTGCTAACGTTCACAAATGCTGCGGTAACCAGTGCCCAGCCAAGGATCTGACCGGACAACGTCCGTCCTGATTGAAAACTCCATGCGGCTGTCACAATCATAACCGTAGCGAGTAGGCAGGCAAACCTTCGCGGAAGTGGATTGGGTGGAATAGGTGGCCCGCTCGTCAATGGTTGTACGCCGAATCTGTAAAGGAGATCGAAGGGATGGCCGGGTAGCAACACCCCTAATAGGGCGAATGGAGCCAATGCCCAGAGCACCGGAGAGGACTCAAGCGCTGTGCCAATCGCCGCCCAAATCATACAAATCGCAGGCGACAGACGCAGCCAGTAATTGAGGCGACCAATCATCCGGTCATCCAGTCCAAGAAACCCTTGCGCCTCTATACGACTCCGAATCGCATCATTCATGGCAGACCTCCCAATCATCTGGGCTTTCTCAGATCGGTGATTGTGGGACTGTGGCATATGGCTGTCAACATGTGGTCCATTAATGCCGAAATGGCTCTACGACGGATCTATTGAAACAGAAAGATGGATAGAAGTAGCCAAATAGGCTGCGAGATGGTTCAAAACTGAGGGAGAGCTTGCGAGATCGATGTCTAAGGGAAAGTGCTAGCTATAAGGCCTCTAGGGTTGTGATACGGTGCCCTCGATGACTATAAACCGTAGCACAGGATACATGACACATCTTCGGGATTGTCCTTCACAGATCCGCAGACGCTCCTTTCTCCAAACATATGCGATTGTCCTGTTCGCGGTTATCGGATTGAGTTGCCAGACAGCCTACTATGAAACGATGGAACAGTTTGGCTATCACAAGCGCGACTTACTAGTCCGCGATGTAGAAAAAGCCCGTGACGCCCAACAGGAAGCCAAAGAACAATTCAAATCGGCTCTCGACCGCTTCACCAAGACTTTGGATATCCAAGGCGGCGAATTGCAAGAGAAGTACGAGGCGCTGAATAAAGAATACGAGCGGAGCGAAGACAAAGCGAATTCGGTTCGAAAACGAGTCGCGTCCGTGGAAGACGTCTCTGAAGCGTTATTTACGGAGTGGAATGCCGAACTTAAGGAGTATTCCAGCTCCACCTTGCGTAAGAAGAGCCAAGAGCAGTTGACGCAGACGCGCGCGCAGTATGCGCAATTGATTAAAGCCATGAAACGGGCGGAAGCTAAAATGGATCCGGTATTGGCAAAGTTCAAAGACCAGGTTCTTTTTTTGAAGCATAACCTCAACGCTCAAGCCATTGCGTCATTAAAAGGCGAATTGGTCTCCGTGGAAGGGAACATTAATTCACTCATTAAGGATCTGAACGCGTCGATTCAAGAAGCCGATTCCTTCATTGCCGCAATGCCGAAAAGCAATGGCTAGGGTAACCGTCCGCCACACGCCGCGAATCCTTACACCGTCTGCTAAATCCTCATGCACCTCGAAAAGTAGCCTGTCTCTTTTTCTCTTCCGGTACAGGTTCTTTCAGGCTTTTAATACAACACGGATGGGAGATATGCGCCAGCGGGCTTTTGATAAAGCCCTAGGCTCATGAGAGTCATGGGCTGAATCACCCGCAGACCATGCGTCAGAGACCATCGCAACAATTCCGCATTTCTCGTCGGCAACAAGAAACCCGGGCCGGCGAACTCAGGTGCAGCACCGATCAACGCCTTGAGGTCTTCATTCGTTCGTGCGATCGCATGCGAGAAGAATCCGATGTTCGTGGCATAGGCCGTAATCTGGCCAAAGTGCTCGACGACTGTTGCCGTTCCATCGGCGAGAGCGTGCACAAGTTCTCCTTGCCGATCGTGTCCGTGGATGCTCAAGCAGAGTGCATTGCACGCATCAAGATCAGCGTTGGTGGCGGGCCGTACGTGACAGCCGGGCTGCTGCAATTTCAGTGGCGGCCCCTGTAAGACGGTCAGCGGTTCACGGGCATGGAATCCAAGCTTGGTGTAAAGGGAAAGCGAGCGATTATGATAGGCCGACTGGACGAGGCGGACGCCGACGTGCTGCCGCGTGCGGGCTCGCTCTAGGACACGCTCCATCAACTGGCGTCCCACGGAGCTGTTTTGAGCGTCAGGGATAACGGTAATTGGTCCAATGCTTGCGATGGTATCGCCCTCCCACAGAAAGTTGCTACCGATCACGCGATGATCCATCTCCGCGACTACAGAGTACACGTCAGTCCGTGACAGCACTCGTGACAGCAATCCAATGGCGAACTCTGCAGAGGGAATGTCGGGGGGGAAATTGTGTTGTTGGGCGATCGCTTTGAACGCCTCGTAGCAGATTGTGCCACAGGCCATCGCATCATTCATTGTGCCAGAGCGGAACACCGCGTTCATGACAAACCTTCCACCAGAAAAAGTTACTGTTATCGATGGAAGAGAGTCAATGGGAGCAAAAGGGCAATGTCAACTCTGCGAAAGCGCACAAGTTTGGCCGCCACGCGCATGAAATGGTTCCCGCCTTATTCTGTTGTCTGCATGCCTCAAGTCAGAAATTAACAAAACTTTAACCACATTGATGGGCACGTCCGCTAGCGCGAACCCCACGGTTATGCTAAAAGCAGTTCTATGCAGAAGTGCCGCCGCTGTGGTGGGGTCCTGCTTCAGGATGTTCTGGAGGAAGTGGGGGTACCATTGCACGCGCTGCATTGCATTGTCTGCGGAGAGTGGGTCGATCCGCTAATCCTCCATCACCGAAAGCTGGCCGTCCCTCCTGAACCAAGTCGGGCACGCACAACTATCTTTGATGCGGCCGCAACTGGAAGACTCTTGGGACGTCGCCGAGTGCCGTGCACTTGAAAAAGCACTTCTTGATTATCCCTCCCGTTCTCCTCTTCAGTTTCGACATCTACTTCATGTCCGCTTCAAGGCCGTTGAGAAAGGAGTCACATGAACCTAGAACGTTTCTGTGAAGGATGTGGAAAGGAGCATGGCAGCGCCGTGTGGTATTACCGAAACAGAGTTGCGTCAACCATTCACGAGTGGTTATGCAGCGTTCAATACGTTCGCCTTCCACCACAAACCATGTGTGCCTGGCGCACATTCCTGTATTTGAATAAGTGAATGAAATTAGCGACGGTACGCAGCACGTATTGCCAGCACATGTGGGGCGGTGGGCCGTAGATGGGTCTATCGCGGTGTGAGGTGCGATGAGCGGTGAGGAGCGGGAAGGGGCGGGGAGGCGAAGGCCACTAGCTGGCAATCGCCCATTCGGGCGACTCAGTCATTTCAATCCACGACAGATAGCTTGTGTCTGACGGGCCGGATTTGGACTTTCGTGCCTTAAGGGGGCGTCGTCCCGTGGACTTTTTCGCTTTGAACTGTTTGTTGGGACGGCGGGTGGGCCGTTTCACTCTTGCCTTCGACCCTGCGGGTTTCGTAGCCCGCTTCACTCGCTTGGTCTTAGTTGTCCGTCGCTTGATCATAAGCACCTAATAAGTGAAAGCGATTCTTCAGTCTCAAGACTCTAAGCTAGACGAGAGCAACGCATAAAACAATCGAAAAGGAGAAATGCTCCAAGGCTGCGCGCTGATTAAAAGGGGACAGGCTACTTTTTCTTGCACACCGAGGCGGGGTCTATCGCGGTGAGAGGTGCGACGAGCTACCCCGACCCCTTTTCTTGTGTCAGCCTGTCAGCTTTTCTTTTTCGCTGCAATTATCGAGGTAAAGAGCGTCCGGGCCGGATGAGATCCCTCACGGGAAAGCCAAGCCCTAGAGCCTTTGCGACCAGAAGCTCGTATGTGGGCTCGTCAAGGCGAGGCGTACGAGACAGAATCCAGAGATACCGGCGATCGGGCGTGCCCACTACCGCAACGCGATAGTCCGGATCAAGATCGAGAATCCAGTAGTTGCCTTGACGTGAGGAACCGAAGAGTCGCGCGAAGAAATTGTCGAAGACCACGGTGAGCCGGGCATTCGTCTTATGATCGACTACAGTCGCAACGCCGTCCACTTGGTCAAGTTCTCCGGTATCGGTCTCACATTCGTTGTGCACGCCGACCGTGCCGTCGGGACGACTCGTGTAGATCGCCTTTGAATCCACACAGTGCCGCTGAAACCACATGGGCAGCCGCGCAATCTCATACCAGGTCCCGGAATATCGGGAGAGATCGACCAAGGGAACCGTTGTGAGCGGCTCTCGCTGCGCCATGCCGCCACAAGCAGCGGCCGCAAGAAAGATACTACCTATCCCGAGCGATTGGAGAGTCTTCATGAATGATCTCGGAATATTTTCAGAGGCTATGACATAGGAAATACGGGGTGAACCGGCACAAGCTGGCCCGCCACGCACCGCGAATGGTTCCTGACACGTTTTCTGGTCCTCTCAGAGAAAATGTTCTCAAATGCGGCGTAGTCCGTCCGCTTTTCGAACAATTCGAGTCCGCAAAGCTGTCAGAAAAGTAGCCTGTCCCCTTTTCTTTTCCCACGAATGCTACGAGAGGCCGCCGCTTGCCGCGAGATTGTTGAGTGCAAGACCTGATTTCCATCGGCTTATTGTTTCGCTATCGGGTGATCGGAATGCTCAATACCAGGCCTCCCATTACGTCTCCTAGCGCGAAGTTTTTCTTCGGGCTTCGAGGGTGCGCATTATGACAGCCGACGCAACTCTGGGAGACCGCTACGTCAGGATACAGAGCTTCAAAGTACTCAATGCCATGTTCATTCTTCACCCCTGTATAAGGGCGCTCAGGAGAGACGGCAATTTTCAAAAGACCAGCTTCCTCAAAGTCAGTCCTCGGCATATTATCTTTGTTGATTGCCCAATTGCTGATCAGCCGGAATCGTAGCCCATTCGGGTTTTCGACCATAAGCCGGCTCGCTTCGATTAAGAATTGAACCGGCAATGGAAGTTTTCCTGTGTCTCTCCAATTCTCGGAAGCAGTCACAATCCCTTGTCTCTTCATTCTTTCCACAACTTCGGTCGTATAGATACTGCGTTCCGCTTGGATCACGCTGTGCACATAATCAGCTACCCGTTCAGCCGGGACCAGGCTGGGTGAAGACGAGCCTTTACTTGCCGCAGACAGCACAAAAGGGGAGAGGAAAAAAGCAAAAGCCGCTCCAACAATGAATCCGTACGCAAAGCCACGTGTATTCATGATGTTCTCCGTAACTAAGTGTCCAGTCAACTCCTGACATGCTCCTTCGGCAGTGGTTAAGCGAATTCCTTCGCTAAATTGAGAACGATCCAATCGCTCACAGGCCTGGCACCTAGAGGAGTTCTTCACATGGAAACGCAAAGAGCTTCAGAGCGAGCGGTTCCGCATTTGGGATTTTCTTGCGTGCGTCATGGAACGCTTTCAGCGCGTTAACGGCTCGGTCCACTTGCTCGGACGCCAACACCGCCAGGATCATCAGATTGAAGTGCGTTGAGCCCGTATACACATTATAGTGAAAGGTCCCAGCTATACCCGTCTGGCCCCTGCCTTCCACTTTATGAATGACGGAATAGGCAGTGATGCCGTTGGCGTGCAAGAGTTCTTCTAGCTCTTTCACCATCGAGTCGCGAGCCACAATCATGAGCATTTTCATGGACACCTCCGATTCGTATTGAAGCTGTCATCTTTTTGAGGTCTCCTCACCATTGACTTCATGCCTTCCGGCTGTGAAGGAACGAAGTGACGGTTGCAATGAATGTGACTGACGGAAAGTGTTTCAGGAGGAGGGGGGACTGCGTGACGCCGTTGGCATGCAGCATCTCTCGTCCATAACCGGAGATAAGAGGACTTCGGTGTCTGGTCGGGTCGCCGTGCGCTGGGTTTGGCACCGTCACTGGTTACGGAAGGTGTATGCTCGTCGCTCGAAGTGAGATATCCTGAATAAGCCGTAAGCGACCCAACCGGTTTAGACGATCCACTGCCGTAAACACGTCCGACCAGAGAAGATCAGGCAACTGTTGCACCACCTCATCCAGTGAACAGTCAGGATTGGTTCTCACCACTTCGAGGATTCGATCGCCAATTGGTAGTTCCGACTGCATACGCCCCTCCTTTCCATAGGCATAGTTACTGAGTGAGGCTACTGAGGGGGAGGTGCTCGCAAGTTTTAGTCCAGGTCGATTTGCAGCATTGGTCGAAAGATATCCGAAACTAAGGGCATTTAACACGGTCGAAACCCGAGACATGGCATCTCGTCGATGGACTTTCGAGAGCCGTCCTCTTTCGCACCGTGCGCATAGAGCGAAAACGCTCACTGTGTCCGATAGTTCCCGCCTGGGCCTGCCACGCGCTGCGGAATGATTCCTGACAGGTTTTTCCCCAGACACGCGCTTAGAAAAGTAGCCTGTCCCCTTTCTTGCTCTCATTGTATGGGTATTTCATGCCTTAGACTTTGGGGCTGTGCGATTGGAACCAAAAGTGGTCGTAAGAAAAATCGCCTGCTGCAGCGACTCGTACAATTCATCACGAAGACATGGCAAGCGCAATACCGCCACTGTGCTTTGCCGATGCGCGATAGGTAAGGCCCCCACTACGGTTGAGAAAATGATGGGGAGTGTCGGTTGGATGGTTCGGATTTCGGTGATCAATAATGGGCAATCCAAGATCGGTAACCGATGGTTTAGGATTACGGCGCTGAAAGGATTTTTCTGAATTCGTTCAAAACATGTCTTTCCATCCGACACACACTCTACGTCATATCCTTTGCTTGTCAGCGTATTGGTGAAGTACAAACAAAGATCCGGGTCAGCACACGCAATGAGCACCGATTGAAGAGGCGAAGAGTCTGAGGAGCGCGTGGCGACAGTCATTGGCGACCTCGCACCGATGCGTATTGTATGTAGACCTAGAGGAGAGGTGCAATGACAATGAGGTAAAATGCGTGTATTTTTAGATGAGAGGAGCCGCCACGCGCCGCGAAATGGTTCGTGACACCGTTAGCCTTGATAACCGCTGTTTCCTTTGACGCCTTCGGGCCTAACGGTTACTCTTCTGATTGCCTACATGTATAAGCTCCTGATTCTCTACAGCGCCTTATTGGTTTCCTGGTATTACCCGCCACTTTCTTTTGCTGACGATGCTTCCACAGGCGGACAAATCTATTCCACATTGCGAAAACTTGATTTTAAGCAGGTGGGATTGCGAGTTAGTACCCAAGACCAGTTTGCCGATCCCCTTTATAGACGTGCTCTTGCTCGCCTACGGAAGAGCGGCCTAGAACCAGTGGCACCGAAATATAATGGCACTGTCCAGGCAATGCTGGTTCTCACACTAAATCCCATACCGGTGAAAGATGGTTCGGCAAACAAGATTCTCTATGTAAAAAAGGTAGAGTTGCTGGAAGACGTCACCATCAAGCGTGACCCTGAATTGCGCGTCGACGCAGTAACGTGGTCGTTTGGCCCCGCCCATCCCAAGCTTCTTTCTAGCATCACGCTGGAAACTCTTCTCGAAGATGTTGATCTGTTGATTGACCAATTCATCGTTTCGTATGGCTTGCCTCGTCCGAAATAAGCCCTGCTCGAGATCGGCCCGCCACGCGCCGCGAAATGGTTCCTGATACCCTCGCACATTCCACGGTTAGTCTTTTGCTCCTGCTAGTTCCAGCAGGTTCACAATATCCGGACTGCTTTGGCGGGCAACCGCCAAGGGAGTAACGGTCCTCATACCTGGTAGGCCCACGATTTTATAAGGGATGTTTGGATCTGCACCAAGCGCAAGGAGTGTGCGAACAGCCTCTAGTTTTCTGTACACCACTGCATGCGCCAAGGCGGTTTTTCCAGAATCAGGCAACCGGTAGTTAATCGAGGCACCATTGGTGACCAGTGCCGAACAAAAGAGGCAAGGAGCGATCAGGCGGGCTAGCAGTTCGATACCACTCATCGGCAGGGTTTGAGGGATTCTAGGAGAACATTAGGTACAAGGCAATAGGGGACGACGGGAATCTAAGACGACAGTTGGGAGGGATGTCATATAGACAATTCGGCCACGCGCCGCGAATGGGTCCTGACACGGTTCTGGCTCTCAGAGGCCTATTCTTATTCACTGCGCGTTAGTCCGCCAAACCGCCCTGATAACACTCTGTCCCATGAGTCACGTAGCTTATACTGCGCAAGGAGCTGTCGGCTATCGCTGAAATGCCAAATTTCCAGTTCTGATGTAGTGGGATCATGGACCAACACGCTTCTTTTAGTTTGCCCATATTGGACTGCCGTTAGCAGGCGTGAACTCTTTCTCCATCCACTATAGGTAAGTTGTAGGAATGGCTGACCAGGTCGGCTGATTAAGAGGTTGGCCTCACCGGTGGAATTATCGTAGAGGATAATGTCATCGTTGGAATCACCCGCGAAATCCCCAGCGATCGCAGCGCTCCAGGTCGTGCTCCATCCCGTGTAGGTCTGGACATAACTCATGGAATTGTCACTAATTCGGCGTATTTCTGATTCACCAGTTGTGTCGTCATAGAAAAGTAGTTCGCTAGTGTCCTGAGAGTCCGCCTCCTCGGTGGTGAAGTTGCCGGCGAGAATAAACTTCCAAGTTTGCCTCAAACTTTGGAAAGGCTGAATTAAGTTCATCTGGTCACTTGATAGATCCCAAAGTTCTGCATCCCCTGTTTCCCTGGAATAGAAGAGAAGATGGTCCTTACCACTTCGACGTATCGGAACAATTGAAGACCAATTCTTGCGGAGCCCGGTATGAGTAATTTGCACATACTTATCGCGCGTGCTTACGACGTTTGCTTCTCCTGCCGCCGGGTCATATAAGAAGACTTCCGCCTTCTCTCTCCCTGAGAAGTTTCCTGATGCCAACAGCCGCCATGATTTGCGCCAATCTCGATAATTCTTTTCGCAGCCGCTAAGCAGAGATCTATACCTCCCAATGCCTTGTCCAACCGTATACAGCAACAAATCCTCGGTGATTGGGTAGTGTGTTATGGTCCTAACAATTGTCCTCCGCAGCCACGCTGCAAAGTAATCGTTCAGTCCTATTCCTACTTTGCTATCAAAAATATCGAACAGTCGCGTTTTCAGTTTGACGGATTCTTGATGAAGGTTCTCTGGGAAATTTCTGCTGTGATAATCAACATAAAGATTTAACGGGGCACCTGCGTTGCTGGCGATGATAGACGCTGCGCATCCAACGGTCAGGTGATCCTTATGATCATCGCGGTTAATTTCTGGATCCGGGTCTTGAGCGTTTATGGTCGGGACAGATGTTTCAGAGCTGTTCATTTCGATTTGAACGATGCTGTCGAGGGTCGAAACCAGATCCGCAAATGAATCATAGCTGGTGAGTTCATCCGTCTCCTCCTTACCGAGGGAGTCAACGGTACGTATTCCGAGGTGTAGGCGTTCAAGGGTTTGGTAGTTTGATATTGGAAATCCTTCACCGGTGTCATGGGTTGCAACCGGTAGGCGAAGATAATAGGAAACCGTATTTTGGTAAGAGCGTTTACATATTGGGTGGCCATTTAGCGTCGTCCATGAACAGTGCTCCGCCGCTAAGGTCACTCCATTACCACCAGCCAAGGATTCGATAGACAGTTGATTCCCATCCTCCCACTTTGCCCAACGGCCATCCGATGCTGCACCTAACTGGACAAACACTACCCGGTGGTTTGCCTGGACGTCCGCATATGCTCTATCACCCATAAAGAGCTGCCAATCATCTGCATGCGCGACTATATAGAAGTCCGTCTGGATAGCCATGGCGTGTGAGGCGATCATTGGGCAGGAATAAACGAGGCAGGAATAAACGCAGAGTATCAGGCTTAGCGGTTTCATGGAAGTCCATCTCTTCGCCACGCGTCGGTTCATTTGTTTTGGTAAGGCATTGCATCGATGTTGATCCTGAGATCCGGCAGCATGAGCTTCAAACAGGCATCCACCTCCTTACGTTCTAATGAGAACGCTTTCCGCCGCATCCTAGCGTCGCTGATAGGGAACCTCAAGACGTAGAATGCGGAACGAGAACGAACTACGCCGGTAGATCTTCTACGATTGGCCCTACTTTTTCAAATGGGCGAGGTCTATCGCACGGTCAGGTGCGATGAGGGGTGAGGGAAGGGGAGCCGCGGCACGAGCTGGCCCGCCACGCGTCGCGAAATGGTTCCTGACACCTTTTGTTTCCGCCATATCTCGATTTATAGATCTATTCCAAGTATTCTTTAGCATAGCCGCTCAAAGCATACATCTTTGAAAGTAACCTCTTAATGACTTACAAGCTGACTAACTCGTTATCCATATACATATCCATTGCACTTCTGATCGGAATTTCGGCGTGTGTATCAGCTGCCAAAGGGCCCTTCTTCCAGGAAGCTAATGGGACTAATCCGGCGAAGGGGCGACAATCTACCTTTACTCACAATACATACCCGGCATGGGAATTTTAGGAGGATATAGGGTTAACGCTAACGGATCGTTCGTCACGAAGCTGGTCGATGGGGGATATTATGTGTTCCAAGTCGACAAGGGTAAATTGACACTGGAGGTGGAAGATCCTCTCAGAACAACTATTCCCCTCTACCTAGAGGTTGCACCCGGTAACTCCTATTTTGTCAGGCCGTATATTTTTAAGACAGGACGTCATAGTCAGATGATTGAGCTCCGTGAGGTCATCGATAGGGATACCGCAATTAATGAAATTACTCCTTGCCGGCTCATTATTAGTTGAGGACCCGCCACGCGCCGCGAAATCGTTCGTGACATCTTTCCTTAGCCTATGCCCTTACCGTAACGACTAGACCATTGATAGCTTCAACAGTGACTGATCTACCTACAGGGGGAATATCCACCCCGTCATGCAAGTGAGCTTTCCACAGTTCACCATTCAGGCGCACATAGCCGCTTAGACCTTGCTCACCCGGTACATATATAAAGGGTCCTTCCACCGTCGCTGACGTCCCAATCAAAGATTCTCTTCCGGTCAAAGGCGGCGCATTTCTGTTACTCCACCACATGAGAAGCCCTATGAAGCTGAATTCCGGACAAAGAATGAAGTTAAGGAGGGCAGCGCCACCAATAGCGCTTATACACAACACGATGAATTCTAACCCTCCCCAAGACGAGAACATTTGTCCCTTCTCTTTCTATCCGGTATGACCTTCTAAAAGAGTATCCGGTGCCTCATCATTCGTCAAAAGAGCAGTGTAGGTAAGCGAGGAATGTGGGTAAAGCGGCCCGCCACGCGCCTCGAAATGGTTCCTCGCACCGGTTCCTAATCTGTCCCCTCTTCCACTTCACCAGAAGCGAGCCTCCTTGACCCTTCATGCCGCGGCGGGTGTTTTTGTAGTGGTCTTCAGTATTTTGGCCGAGCTTTTAGCAATAAAAGTATGGATGGGCATCTAGCATGAAACGGATAAGATCAGGCTACGCAGAGGTGCGAGAGTGGCCTATTCGTAGCGCCTTATAGGCTGCTGCCCTGATGGGCCGTAGGCTCGATCCCACCCTCTCCGCCAAATTTGCGGGCTTACGACCTGCGGTAGAAGACTGAAGCCCTACATAAGTGAAAAACATCCCTACATGCGAGTTACTAATCGGAAGCTATGAACGGTGCTAACCTATCCCGACAACGTCATGTGTTAGGCAG
>Ga0207686_10001365_pt1 | contig 13876 bp, 12 predicted proteins | sample KBSM24metaG_FD_184396 | JGI IMG/M metagenome (GOLD analysis project Ga0207686, IMG submission 184396) | Miscanthus rhizosphere microbial communities from Kellogg Biological Station, Michigan, USA - KBS M2-4 metaG (SPAdes) (version 2) | ecosystem: Host-associated > Plants > Roots > Rhizosphere >...
AGTCCGTGGGGTTCGCGCGGCGCCCGATCTCGATCGTCTCCGGCGAACGGAGAAACTCGGCGGTGATGCGCTCGATGTCGGAGGAAAGCGTGGCGGAGAAGAGCAGCGTCTGGCGCTCTTTCGGCAGCGCGCTGACGACGCGGCGGATCTGCGGGAGGAATCCCATGTCCAGCATGCGATCGGCTTCATCGAGGACCGCGATCTCGACGTTGCGCAGCGATACGTGACCGCCGCCCATGAGATCGATCAGGCGGCCGGGAGTGGCGACGATGATGTCGACGCCGCGGCGCACGGCTGCGATTTGCGGGCTCTCGCCGACGCCGCCGAAGATGGTGGCGCAGCGGACGTGCATCGTTTTGCCGAGGAGGCGGACGTTCTCTTCGATCTGCGCGGCCAGCTCGCGCGTCGGTGCGACGACGAGGGCGCGCGGGCCGCGGGCGTGTGAGGGCTTGCGTGCGAGAAGCTCGAGGATCGGCAGCACGAACGCGGCGGTCTTGCCGGTGCCGGTCTGCGCAATGCCGATCAGATCGCGTCCATCGAGAACGCGGGGAATCGCCGCCGACTGAATCGGGGTCGGCGTCGTGTAGCCGGCATTCGTGACGGCTTGGAGTATTTGCGGACGGAGTCCGAGAGTGCTGAATGACAAAATATCTAAAGTCCTTATGCGTTGATTGTGAAAAAGAGAGGCACCAAGCAGAACCGCGGTTGGGCGGAAGTTATTCTCCGGCCGCTACTTCCCGGCGCGGACGAGCTCCCGCGCGTCGTCGATCTGGCGGTCGATCTGCTCCTGCCGCTGCACGGCATCCTGTCCCGGTGAGGAGCCGTTGCGGATCGCGGTATCGAAGTCGCCGACCAGACTGCGCAGCTCGCTCATCGCGTTTTTCACCTTCTGACACGACTCCGCGCCGCATGAGCAGTCGGCGTCGGCGGCATTGATCTTCGCGTCGACGTCGCCGCGGAAATTGGACCACGCGCCGAGGTCATACGGCGGATTGACGAAGCGGCCGAGGCCACTGCCCCATGTGTTCGACGCGCGCTCGGCGCTCGCAATGCACGACTGATCGCCGCCGCTGCTCTTGCTCGCCGATGATGACTTGTCGAAGCCGCTGCCTTCATCCTTCACCCACGGAATGACGTACTTCCAGACCACGAACAGCAGCGCGAGGATGACGACCCACTTGACGATGCGCGACAAATCCATGGGGAGGATTGTAACTCGCGAGTTGGTCGGGGTGTGGTGTGGTGGTGGTGGTGTGGTGCGCGCCTCCGGCGCGCTTTGGGGGGACGAAGGCGCGCCGGAGGCGCGCACCACACCACCACCAGGCGCGCTACGCGTGCACGCCCGGCGCTTCGCGGCCGGTGCGCTCGACGTACTCGACATACGAGCCGCCGTACGTGACGGGATGCGGATGGTCGTCGCTCGACAGCTCGAGCACGCGCGTGGAGAGTCCGCGGAGGAACGTGCGGTCGTGCGAGACGAAGAGCATCGTTCCTCCGAAGTCCTTCAGCGCGTCGACGAGCATTTCCTTCGTGGCGAGGTCGAGGTGGTTGGTCGGCTCGTCGAGCACGAGGAAATTCGGCGGGTCGAGGAGCATGCGCGCGAGCACGAGGCGCGACTTCTCGCCGCCGGAGAGCGAGCGGATGCGCTTGTCGACGTCGTCGCCGGAGAACTGAAACGCGCCGAGGAGGCTGCGCAGGGCGCCGATACTCTCGAGCGGAAAGTCTTTCTGGATCTGCTCCCACACCGTCAGCTCGGGATCGAGCAGATCGAGCGACTGCTGGGCGAAGTAGCCCATCTTCAGACTGGCGCCGAGGCGCACCGTGCCTCCGTCGGGCTCGAGTGAGCCGGCGATCATCTTCAGCAGCGTCGATTTCCCGGCGCCGTTCTTCCCCATCACGCACCACCGTTCGCCGCGTCGGATCTGGAAGTCGAAGCCGTCGTAGATCGTGCGTGTGCCGAACGCCTTCTGCACGCCGCTCAGCATCACCACGTCCTCGCCCGAGCGCTGCGGCGCACGGAAGTCGAACGTGACGATGCGGCGCTTCTTCGGCGGCTCGATGCGCTCCTGCTTGTCCAGCATCTTGATGCGGCTCTGCACCTGCGCCGCCTTCGCCGCGTGCGCGGAGAAGCGCTCGATGAAGCGCTGTTCCTTGGCCAGCTTGGCCTGCTGGCGCGCGTACGCCGCTTCCTGGTTCGCCTCGCGCAGCTCGCGCTCGCGGACGTAGAAGTCGTAGTCGCCGGAGTAGGTGAGGATGTCGCCGTCGTCGATCTCGATGATCTTCGTGACGATGCGGTTCATGAAGTCGCGGTCGTGCGAGGTCATCAGGATCGTCGCGGGGATCGTCTTCAGGAACCGCTCGAGCCAGACGATCGACTCGATGTCGAGGTGGTTGGTGGGCTCGTCGAGGAGGAGGACGTCGAACGTGCCGAGGAGCACTTTCGCCATCGAGACGCGCATCTTCCAGCCGCCGGACAGAGCGCCGACGTCGCCGTCGATCTGATCGTCGCTGAATCCGAGTCCGTGCAGCACTTCGCGCGCGCGTGCCTCGAGCTCGTAGCCGCCGTGATGCTGATACTCCTCCTGGACCTCACCGTACCGTGCCAGCGCTTTCTCGTCGTGGAGGTGCTGCTCGAGCTCGATCAGCTCGTGATGCAGATCGCCGAGGCGGCCGCTGCCGGCGATCGCTTCGTCGAGCACGGGGCGGCCGCGCATCTCATCCACTTCCTGTTTGAAGTAGCCGATGGCGAGCTTCTTCGGCACGTTCACCACGCCGTCGCCGGCGTCTTCCTCGCCGGAGATCATCCGGAAAAGCGTCGACTTGCCGGAGCCGTTCGGCCCGACCAGTCCGGCTTTCTCTCCCGGGTTGAGCTGGAACGAGGCCTCCACGAAGAGGACCTGCTTTCCGTACTGCTTGCTGACGTTGGCGAACGAGATCATGCGCGCGGCGGAACAGCGGGGTGGGGCCGTGTCTTCCTCCCGTGTCATCCCGAGCGCAGCGAGGGACCCCCGGCGAAAGAACGGGGCTCGGGCGGACGCCGGGGGTCCTTCGCCGTCTTCGCGGCTCAGGATGACACTGCGTTACTTTCGCGTCGAATCCACGGAGTCGCGGTGTCATCCTGAGCGAAGCGAAGGACCTTCCACCGTGGCGCGCCGGGGGTCCTTCGCCGTCTTCGCGGCTCAGGATGACACCGCGCTACTTCCGCGTCGCGTCCACGGAGTCGCGAAACAGTTTCATCTCCATCCGCTTCGGCATCCCGCTCGCGTCGAGGGAGAACGCGGCGAGCGTGTCGAAGTCTTCGTACGCGCGGTCGCGCCAGCGGACGCGGAAGGTGTCGTAGTGCCAGTGTTCGAGATCGGCGGCCTCGTCATCGGCGAAGTAGAGTGCGAGGCGGCCGTTCTCCATCTTCACGATCATGTCGCCGTACAACGGGTCGGCGTACGTTCCGGCGTATGCGTCGAGCGGCTTCGATGGAGAAGTTCCGCTCACGCGCGGCGGATCCGCGGGCGGTGACGGCTTCGGAGGCAGCGGCAGCTCCTGCGGTTTGTTGCCGAGGAGCGTGTCGAGGATGCGCGCGGCGATCGTGCCGTGCAGCACCGGCGCGGCCCAGGTGTTCGTCATCACCGCGACGCCGATGTGCTCTTCGGGAAGGATGGCCATGTACACCGGCATGCCGTCGGCGCTGCCGCTGTGCCACATCATCGGATGGCCGTGGAAATCCATGATCTGCCATCCCAGTCCATACGCGCCGAAGAAGCGCACGCCGCGCGCGGCGCGGAATGACCGCGGCACCGAGATGATGATCTGCGGCGAATGCATCTCGTTCATCGCTTCGGCCGAGATGATCCGTTTGCCTTCCCACGTCCCGTCGCCGAGTTGGAAGAGGAGCCACTTGGCCATGTCCCGGGCCGTGGAGTTGACGCCGTTCGCGGGGAAGATGACCATCGCCTTCTTGTTGCGAATCGGCTGATGCACGCCGGCGATGATCGCGTGCGGCGAGGCGAAGTTGGCGCCGCGGTCGTGCTCGACGCCGACGGTCGTGTCGCGCATTCCGAGCGGCTCGACGAGGCGCGTGCGAACGAGCTCGGTCCACGAGGTCTTCGCCGCCGCTGCCGCCGCTTCGCCGGCCGCGGTGTAGCCGATGTTCGAGTAAACCATTCCGGCCCGAAACGGCTCGCGCTCTTTCAGGAAGCGCACGCGCCGCAACACCTCGGCGGTCGAGTAGTTCGTGAAGCGGAAGACGAAGTTGCCCGGCTCGACGCCGACGCGATGGGCGAGCAGGTCGCGCATGGTGACGTTCTGCGTGCGATAGGGATCGGAGAACTCGAGCTGCGGCAGCCAGCGGCGGACGGGATCGTCCCAGCGCATCGTTCCGTCGTCGACGAGCGTGGCCACGGCGGCAGCGGTGAACGACTTCGCGAGCGAGGCGATGTCGAACATCGTGTTCTCGTCCACGCGGGCCTCTTTGCCGAGCGTGCGGACGCCGTAGCCTTTCGCCGCGACGACGCGCCCGTCGCGCACGACGGTCACGGCGATTCCGGGGACGTCCCACGCGACGCGGGCGTGCTCGATGTACTCGTCGAGCCCGGGCGGGAGCTGGGCGAGGGCGGGGGTGGCGATCAGCGCGGCGAGGGCGATGACGGTGTTAAATTTTTGACATCTGTTCATAGGCGGTTCCTGGGTTGCTGAGTTGCTGGGTTGCTATTCGCTTTCGGCGGCGGCGCGCACGGCCATGTGACGGTCGCTGCGCATGGCGGCGATCTCGGCGCGGTGGCCGCCGGCGGCGGTGAGGTAGTGGACGACTTCGACGCGGACTTGCCAGGCGTCGTCGGCGATGTGGTCGAGCATCGCCCGTTCGGCGGCGGGATCGCCGAGGCTCGCGAGCGCGTGCGCGGCCATCGCCCGGACGCGCCAGATGGGCTCATCGAGCAACAACAGCAGCGGTCCGGTGGCGCGGCGGTCGCCGGAATGGCCGAGCGCCCACGCTGCGTAGGCGCGGACGCGCCAGTCGGAGTCGCGCAGCGATTCGATCAGCGGCGCGACGATCGTGCCGTTCCGCGCGCGCGACAGCGCCCAACGGGCGCGCTCGGGGACGAAGTCGATGCTCGTCCGCGGCGGACGTGCGGCGGCTTCGGCAAGCAGGGCGATGAACGCCGCCTCGGGGCCGTTTGCATCGACGCTGCGCGGCGGTGCGGGCGGCTCGATGCGTTCGCTGTAAGGCGAGGCGACGGCGTCGCCGAGGAGATCCGGCTCGATCGCGCTGGGCCGCGGCACGGCGCGGTTCAGCGACGCGAGGAGCGGCGCCGCCAGGATGATCGCGATGAGAGCGGCAGCCGCGTGCGCGGAGCGGCGCCGCGTCGAGGGATCGAGGATGGCCCGGATGCGCTGCTCGATTTGCGAGCGCTCGGCCATCGGCATCGCGGCGGCGTGGCCGCGCGTCATCGCCCTTGCGACGTCGAGCATCGCCGCCGCGTAGTCGGTCGCGCTGATGCCTTCCGCGAGCACGCGGTCGTCGCATGCGCGCTCGCGCTCGAGCCGCGCCCGCCGCGCGACAAGCCATGCCAGCGGGTGGAACCAGTAGAGCGCGCAGGCGGCGTCGCCGATCATCGCGATCACCGTGTCATGCCGCGCCGCGTGCGCCTCCTCATGCAGCAGCACGACGCGCACGCGATCGGCGCTCCACGTTTTCGCGGCCGCCGGAAGAAGAATGCGCCGCCCGAACGCGGAAGGCTGCGCGACTTCGTCGCTGAAGAGACCACGCGCGCGGCGCGCGATTGCGGCGGCGCGCACATAGGCGATGCCTTTCGTCACCGCGACGAGCGCACATCCGGCGAGCCACACGAGCGGCAGCGCGTTTCGCGATGAACGCGGCGGCACCGCGGCAGCGGCGGCGGGCGAAGCGGTCTCGATGACGGGCGCCGGTGCTTTGATGATCGCGGGCGTCCGCGATGATGCCGCGGGGATGACCGCCAGCGGCGGGACGACGAGCGCGAGCAGCGGCAGTGCGAGCGCGGCGAGCTGCGCGCCGGCGAGGATCGCGTGACGTGTCGCCGCCGCCGCGCGTGTGGCGACGATCGAGACCGCGAGCGCGGCGGCAAAGAGCAGCGTCACTTTCAGGATCAGAAGAAATGTCACGCCTTCTCCTTTCGCTGCGCCTTCGCCACGAGCGCCGCGAGCCGTTCCAGCTCCTCCTCGGAGAGCGACCGCTCGCTGCCGAGAAGCGCGGCCATCGCGCGCGAGGGCGAGCCGTCGAAGAATGTGCTCACCACGTTGCGGAGCACCGACTTCGCCGCCCGCTGCTTGGTCATGGTCGGGATGTAGATGAACCGCCCGCCGTCCTCCTCGTGCCGCACGTGTCCCTTCGACTCCAGCACGCGCAGCAGCCCGCGCACGGTGGTGTAGGTCGGCGCGTCGGGAAGGTGCTCGAGCACGTCGTTCGCGCTGGCGCGGCCGAGGCGGAAGATGACTTCGAGGATCTGCCGCTCGCGGCGGCTGAGGTTCAGGGTATCGGAAGCCATGTCAAATTTTTGACATGGTGCCGCCGCCCGGCAAGATTGTCAAGGGGATGCGGCCGCCCGCAGCGCGCGCGCTTCGGCAAGCAGCTCTGTGACCGCTGCCTCCACATCCTCGTTCCCGTGATGGGGCTCGTCGGGATCGCCGAGTCCCGCGTTGCGCTGCACGCGCACGCCTTCGCGCAGCAGGTCGCGGATCTCGTCGGCGTTGTCGACGCCGCGGAAGTAGGCGACGTGCATCGGCTCGGACGCCCCTTTCTTGTGCTCGATCTCGGACGACTTTCCGCCGCCCCCGGCGGTCTTCACTTCGACGTCGGCGATGCCGAGGATGCGCTGCAGCGGTCCCTGTCGCACGGCGATGTTCTGGATGTTCGCGAGGGCGATCGTCTTCTCGCGGATGGTGGAGATGCCTTCGCGGATGCGAATGGCGCGGTCGGAGAGCATGTACCAGCGCAGCTCGTAGTCGAGCCGCACGATCATCCATCCGAAGAACACTTCGAACGTGAGACCGACGATCGCGGCGGCTTCGCCGGCGGTCATGAGCCAGACCATGTACCGCGGCATGTGCGGCGCGACGCTGTGATGCACGATGGTGATGGCGAACACGAGGCCGACGATCGCCACCACCTGCGTGGCCGACCAGCGGATGAGGCGGAGCGTGAAGAAGCTCGGCGCCGCGCGGAACACGAGCGGCTCGGAGCCGGGCGGCGGCGCGGGCGTGGGCGGAACGCGCATGACCCGCAGCACGATCGCGCGCCAGGTCATCGCTTCTCCAGCGCCTCGCGCACGGCACGCAATTCGGACGCGACTTCGCGCAACGCGGCGGCGAGATCGGATGACGCGTGGGTGCCGCTGCCCTCGGCGGCACCGCGACCGCTGAGGGCAGCGGTCGCCACATGCGAACCACGCACGCCGCGCATCTTCGAGTAGAGGTAATCGCGCACCATCTCGAACTCGTGCAGTCCCTCGAGCGTCATCTCCGCCGCCGCACTCGCGCTGGCGGTCTGGATCTGGATGCGCGCCAGGCCGAGCCAGCGCTCGACGAAGTTGCTGGTGAGGTGAATGTCCTGGATGCGCGCGTAGGTGAGCGTGATCTCGCGCCGGAACAGGATGCCCCACTTCATCGAGATGCCTTCGTCGTCGAAGTCGTAGCGCAGCGTGTGGTAGCGGAAGTAGAGCGGAATCAGGAACAGGAAGAACAGCGGGCCGGCGAGGAGCGAGCACAGGACGTAATACTTGAAGAGCGCCGGCGCGGGATGGTGGATGGAGCGGACGTCCATCCGCCGATTATGACCGTTTCTCTACTTCGACGCGGTCGCGCGAGCGCTCTGCACGTTGGCGTCGCGGGAGGCGACGTAGTTGAGATGATCGACGAACGCCTTGAAGATCCGCTCGCTCGTCTCCTGCGACGTCTGCTCTTTTGACAGCTCCTCCACGTGATGACCGGCGGCGAGCTGCAGATCGGGATCGCGCAGCATCATCTGGATGAGGATCTCGGAGACCGCGAACTGTTTCGGCAGCTTGATGCCGTTTTCCTTCGCCGCGGCGGTGAGCGCGGTGCGCGTGGCGGGAGCGAGCTCCCGAATCGCGCCGACGAGCGTGTTCTCGATGTGGCTGGCCACGGGCGTGATGACGGTGACGCGCGTGCGCGAGGGATCGAAGGCGTCGGTGGCGTCGATGATGCCGAGGTTCGCGGGGAGAAACAGCTCGTCGCCCGGCTCGCGATTCAGTTTCAGATAGATCTCCGGACGAAGCAGGCGTCCGGAGTTGCAGGCGCTGATGATGATGTGGCGCACGCCGACCGGCTCGACCCATTCCTGCAGCGCTCCGACGGAGATGTAGGAGCGGTCGTCTTCAGGCTTCTTTCCCTTCTGCAGCTTGAGTCCGTGTCCGTTCGTGCCGTGGGTCTCGAGGATGAGCGTGCGAATGCGGCTGCCGGGATGGTCCATGTTGTACGCGTGGATGTCGCCGAGGACCTCCAGCCAGTCCGCGCTCTCGAAGCACGCGAAGCCGAGGGCCTGGTAGAAACGGCAGTTGCCGGACACGCTGAGGTCCGGCGTGAAAACGATCCCGACGCCGGTGCCGATGTTGGAGAGACTCGCATACGGCGCCGCCGGCCACGCGCGTGCGAGCAGCATGTCCGTGCGGGCCGCCTGCGCCGTGACGGCGACGAGAAAGAGACCAAGAACAAGGGTCGCGCGTTTCATCCTGCCGGACTTGATTCAAAAGTCGAACCTAGATGGCATGGATGAGAGCGGTTCCTCGGTGGAGCGGCGGGCTCTCAGCCCGCCAAGGACGGCGGGCTAAGAGCCCGCCGCTCCACAGGAGACCACGTTCAAGCGTGCACCAACTCCTCCTCCGGAACCTCCAACTCCAGCTCCGTGTGTGCTTTGCGCGCGACGGTCAGCACGGGGCAGCGCGCGAAGCGGGTGATGCGCTGGGTGGTCGCGCCGATGACGGTGGCGTCGGAGAAGAACTTGTGCTGCGCGCCGAGGACGATCAGATCGGCGTCGACATCGGCGGCGGTCGTGAGGACGCATTCCGCCGGCTCGCCTTCACCGACCATCGTCAGGCGGTAGCGCACGCGTTCGCGCACGGCCGGTCCGACCCAGAGGCTGAACGCCGCTTCCACTTCCGGCAGTTTCGGCGTCTGGATCGCCTCGGCGACATACACGACCACGAGCTCCGCGTCGAACGCCTCGGCCATGGCGCTGGCGTGATGCAGCGCCTCGCGCGCGATGTAGGTGAAGTTCACCGGACAGACGATCGTCCGGACCGCCGGCACCGCGTCGCTCATCGTGCCGGGCGTGACGGTGAGCACCGGCACATTCGTCTCGTGAAGGACGGCTTCGGTGACGGATCCGAGGAGCGCGCGGCGCCATCCGCGGCGCCCGTGCGTGCCCATCACGATGAGATCGGCGCGCATCTGCTTCGCCGTCTCCGCGATCGCGCGCGCCGGCGCGCCGTCGGCGATCGTCGTCTCCACCGCCACGCCCGGGAGCTGTGCATTCGCATACTCGCGCAGCTTCTCCTGCAGCTTGCTCTTCGTCTCGGTGGCGTTCTCGAGGTAGTAGCCGGCCGGCATCTCCAGGACGTCGATCGGGAAATAGGTTTCGTCCGCGTACAGAAGCGTGATCCGCGACGCGAGGCGATCGTGGAACATCGCCGCGAAGCGCAGAGCGAGGCTCCCGAAGTCGCTCATGTCGGTCGGGACGAGAATGCGGTCGTAGCCGAAGGTTTCCATGCTTGTAAAGAGACACCCGATCCTCCGCGCGTGCCGCGATGAGGCTCACCCACGGGCGTGGGTTGAATCACATGAAAGAGAGCGCGGCGGGCCGACATTGCATGCGGAGGCTTCGTCATGCGCGCAGCATCCGCAGTTCACTGGCCGCATCCGCTGAGCGTTCGTCATCGGAATCTCCTCGAGGGCGTCTGGAGGCTGGTCGATCCGAAGATCGCGCTCGCCTCGCTCGTCCCATTCATCGTCGGAACCGCGCTCGCCGGGGACCGGCGTGCGACGATTCCGTGGGGTCTCGCGCTCGGCGCGTTCCTGGCGATCTTCTTCGTCGAAGTCGGCAAGAACGCCGTGAACGATCTGTACGACTTTCGTTCCGGCGCCGACACGGCCGTGCGCCCCGAGGAGCGCTCGCCGTTCTCGGGCGGCAAGCGCGTGCTCGTCGATCATCTCGTGACCGAGCGCGATCTCGTGGTCATCGCCTGGATCGCGTTTGCGGCGGCGGGTGTGATCGGTGTCGAGATCGCGACTCGCACGCGTCCGGCGCTGCTGCTGCTCGGAGCCGTGGCGGCGTTGATCTCGATCGTCTACGCCGCGCCGCCGATCAAGCTCGCCTCGCGCGGACTGGGCGAGCTGGCCGTGTTCGCCGTCTATGGGCCGGGCATCATCCTCGGCACGCTGCTGCTGCTCCGCGCCGAGATCACGGCGGAGGCGCTGATCGTCGCGATCGCGCTCGGTCTCCTCATCGCGAACGTGCTCCTGGTCAACGAAATCCCCGACGAGCGCGCGGATCGCGTCGCGGGGAAACGGACGCTCGTGGTCCGCCTCGGGCGCGATCGCAGCGAGACGCTGATCGCGGCTGTATTCATGGTTGCGTTCCTCGTCCCGGCCATCGCCGCGTCGTACGGCTTCGGGCCGTTTCGTCTGAACGCGCTGCTCGCCGCGGTTCCGGCAGCCGCGTTCGCGGCGTCGGCGCTGCGGCGCACGACGCATGGACCGCCCGTCGCGGCGCAGACGCTCACGCTCGTCACGTACGTCGTGGCCGGCCTCGGCTACGCGATGGCGGTGTTGTTCCTGTGAGGTGATCCGATGCGCGTCCACGCACACATCCCGATCGGCGAGATCGCGGCGTCGCTGCCGCACACCACGAAACTGTTCGATGTGTTCGGAATCGACTACGTCTGTCACGGCAACCTGTCGCTGCGCGATGCCTGTGCCGAGGCGGGCGTCGATCCGTCGATCGTGCGCAAGGCCATCGACTCGTTGCCGCGCGCCGCCGCCGGCGCGACGAGCTGGTCGGACTCGTCGATGCAGGAGCTGATGAACGAGCTGCGCGATCGCCGCCATCCCGTGCTGCGGCGCCTGCTCGGGCACGCCGCAACCGTGCTCGCGGAAACGCCGGCGAGCGCCGGCGTGATGCGCGTCCGCAACGCATTCTCCGCGCTCTGCGACGAGCTGCAGCCGCACATGACGCGCGAGGAGCACATGCTCTTTCCCGTCATCCAGCACCTCGAGGATTGCTGGACGCGCGGCGAGCGGATGGCGGTGAATTTCACCGCCGGGATCGCGAAGCCGCTGGCGCTGCTCATCGAGGAGCACGCGCGCATCATCGAGAAGGTGAAGAGCCTGTCGCAGGCGGCGGCCCTGCTCGCGGACGACGGCGCGGGAACGACGCGCGTGCTGGACACGCTGGCGGAGCTGGAGCACGAGCTGCGCGAGCACATTCACCTGGAGAACAACGTGCTCTACCCGCGCGCGATCGCGATCGAGGCGGCGGTGAGCGGAGCGACGGCGCCTATGCTCGGATGAGCAGCAGCGGCACGCGCGAGTTCCGCAGCACGAATTCGGCCTTGCTGCCCATCGGGGTGCGCCGGCTGATCCCGTGCGCGCCCATGACGACGAGATCGGCGTGGTGCTCGCGAATGGCCTCGAGAAGCTCCTGCTCCGGAAGACCGCGCCGCACGTCGCGCGTCGCTTTCACATGGTCGCCGGCCGACTCGATCGTCTCGAACTGCTGCTCGATCCACTCCCGCACCTGACGCCGCATGTCTTCATCGCTCTCGAATCCATGCAGCCCCGCGTTCATGGCCACGCGGAGGTCGCCGACGTCGAGCACGGTCACGAACGTCACCTCCGCCTGAAGCTGCGGGGCGAGCTCCTCGACCGCATGACGCGCCGCACGGCGGGAAGCCTCGGAAAAATCGACCGGGACCACGATCTTCCTGATCATCGGCGCCAACGTACCACCAACTTTTGCGCTTCGACAATCACGGGGTGGGGAAACTCCGCCGGGAGACACTCCTTCAGTAGGCCAAGGAGATCCCCCATGACTGACGTCAACGCGCCGCCGGCGGTGATCGAGCGTCCGCGCGCGCTTCGCTTCGTGCTCGAGTCGCTGTGCTTCATCGCCCGATGGTTCTTCATCTTTCCGATCCTCGGCGCGGTCGTCGCGTTGCTGGCCGGCGTAGTCACGTTTCATCTCATCGCCGGATTCGGCATCCCCGATCTCTTCTGGCGCCTCACCGTGTGGAAGATGCTGCTCACCGGCGCGTCGCTCGCGGTCGTCTTCGCGCTTGTCTGCTTCGTCGGATACCTGCTCGAGTCGGAGACGTCGCAGGTCAGGGAGCGCGAGATCAAGGCGTCCGGATATTTCTGGCGGACGTTCCCGGTGCTCACGCTCGTTTATGTGATCGGCGCGCTGCGCTTCAAGTTCGAGCCGGGCGTGGTGACAAAGTACGCGCACGGGTGGGTGTCGGTGGCGGGATACGCGCTCGGCGTCGCGTTCGTGCTGGTGATGTCGTACGTGATCGTGCCGGCGATCTGGCAGTGGACGCTGGCGGCGCCGATGAGAAAGACCGTGAAGGCGGTCGTTCGCGCGAGCGAGGACAACGTGCCGCTGCACGGCTATGCGACGATCGTCGCCGGCGTGCTGACGGTGACATACATCGCGCTCGCGATCTGGGTGCCGCCGATCCCGTCGGCAACGGCGATCTGCATTCTCCTGTCGATCGTCATCATGGCCTACGGCTTCGTGCGCTTCACCGCGCGGAACCTGAGCTTTCTCGTCTTCGTGCTCGCGGTCCTCCTGAGCGGCTTCATCAACGTCACGTTCCCGAACAAGCATCGCTACCCGGAATTCGGCGCGGCCGCGTATGAGAAACCAGCGACGATTCCGGAGGACGGCGGAGCTCCGAACAGCAATCTGATCGACAACGACGAGGCGTTCGAGGCATGGCTGCGCAACGCGACGCACGGAACCGAGAAACCGCGGCTGGCGCTCGTGTCGGCGGGCGGAGGCGGCATTCGCGCCGCGGTGTGGACCACCTCCGTGTTGAATCGCCTCACCGCCGACATCCCGGAGTTCCCGAAGCACCTGCGCGTCATCACCGGCGCCTCGGGCGGGATGGTCGGAGCGGCGTATTACGTCGCGAGCCTTCCTCCGACCGCCGCCAAGGAACGGAAGCTCTCGGAGATGGCCGCGGACAGCCTCGAGCCGGTCGCGCTCTCGCTCGCCCTGCGTGACGTGCCGGCGCTCTTCATGCCGATGTACTTCAACGACCGCGGCGTCGCGCTCGAGCAGGCCTGGCAGCGCAACGCGAAGGTGATGACGACGAAGCTCGGCGCGCTCGCCGCGGGCGAGCGTGAGGGATGGCGGCCTTCATTGATCTTCACGCCGATGTTCGTCGAAGACGGACGCCGCGCCGTGATCAGCAATCTCGAGCTGTCGTTCCTCGCGCGCAACGAAGGACCGCAGATCGCCGGCGCGAGCCTCTATTCGCGCCCGGCCGTCGAGCTGCAGCGCGTGCTTCCGTCGATCGCGGATCTCTCGATCGCCAGCGTCGCGCGCATGAACGCGTCGTTTCCGTACGTCAGCCCCGCCGCGGAAGTTCCGACTGAGCCGCGACGGCACGTTGTCGACGCCGGCTATTGGGACAACTACGGGGTCTCCGTGTCGGTGGCCTGGCTCGCGCGCAATTTCGAGCAGATCGCGAAGAACACGTCGGGCGTGGTGCTGATTCAGATCCGCGACGTCGTGCAGCAGCCGGCGAACGTCGACGCATCGCGTCCGCGCAAACCGGGTCTTCCTCTGGCCGGCTTCGGCGAATTCGTCGCGCCGATCGTCGGGGCG
>Ga0207686_10001367_pt1 | contig 13858 bp, 15 predicted proteins | sample KBSM24metaG_FD_184396 | JGI IMG/M metagenome (GOLD analysis project Ga0207686, IMG submission 184396) | Miscanthus rhizosphere microbial communities from Kellogg Biological Station, Michigan, USA - KBS M2-4 metaG (SPAdes) (version 2) | ecosystem: Host-associated > Plants > Roots > Rhizosphere >...
CTGCCCGCGAAAAAATTGAACTCATTGTGCAGTACCTGGAAAGGAACGGCCACATGAGTGAAAATTATTTTGAGCAGGTACTTGGTGGCGATGATGCTGAGACGGTTGATAATTTTATCGACCGTAATCCAAATGATGTATTAGTGTTTGGCCCGAATGGTAAAACTGTTCGTGCAAGAACGGCTAATCAAAAACGTTTGGTACAAATGGCGGAGAAGAATGACATCGTCTTTGCGATCGGACCTGCCGGTACTGGTAAAACATATACGGCTGTTGCTTTAGCAGTAAGAGCTTTAAAGAATAAAGCCGTGAAGAAGATCATTCTTACACGTCCTGCTGTTGAAGCTGGTGAGAATCTCGGTTTCCTTCCCGGTGATTTGAAAGAAAAGATCGATCCATATCTGCGTCCTCTCTATGATGCATTGGATGATATGATACCTGCTGATAAGCTCGGTTATTATATGAGCACAAGAACTATTGAGATCGCCCCGTTGGCTTATATGCGTGGTCGTACGCTTGACAATGCCTTCATCATTTTGGATGAAGCGCAAAACTCAACTGATCTGCAATTGAAAATGTTCCTGACTCGTATTGGCGCCAATGCAAAAGCGATCATCACCGGTGATATTACACAGGTTGACTTACCGAGGAATCAACGCAGTGGTTTACAAAAGGCTTCCCGCATTTTGAAAAATATTGATGGCATTGCTCATATTGAATTAGATGAAGATGATGTGGTGCGTCACCGCCTGGTGAAATCAATTTTGAGGGCCTACGATAAAGAAAGAAAAGAAGAAGAGAATCGTGGTGAGATAAAATAAAACTATGTAGCCATCGACATTGCTACTATTAAGCTTTTGTTGCGTCGCACTCTTGTACTTTAACAATTTTATTCGGCTTATTAACCTATACATCCCTTTCCTTTTGGAGAGGGATCTTTGTTTAATATCTGTAATACCCAAACTGACTACTTGAAGGTTTTTAGTACATTGCATCAATGAAAAAACTGATCCAACTCACGCCTTTATTGATCTTGCTTTTATCAGCCTGTAATAATTCAACCAAAGAAGAAGAAATAAAACCAGCAAACGGTATGGATGCAGCCAGCAAGTTTCTTCGTGCTGCTTTGGATGGTGATTATAAAAAAGCAAGAACTTATTTAGTGAAGGATTCCACTAATAACCAGATGATCGACATTTACGAAAAAGATTATAATAATAACCTCCCCCCTGAAGATAAAAAAGCATACAAAACAGCCAGTATCCGTTTTCTGAAAGATACACACGAGGTAAATGACTCTACAACTATTGTGCATTATTCAAATTCATATAAAAACAAACCAGATTCATTAAAAGTGATCAGGGTGAACGACCAGTGGTTTATTGATCTGAATTTTACTTTTCAACCAAAAGATTCAATTCCTAAATGATCAAAAACTTTTTGATAGTTGGATTGGGTGGCGCTTCAGGTAGCATGTTGCGTTATGCGGTACAAAAAATTTTCCAGGTGCAAACCGCTGCTGCATTTCCAACTGGTACTTTGCTTGTAAACATTGCCGGTTGTTTTTTGATCGGCATTTTATGGAGTTTGGTTAGCCGTTCACTCACATGGAACGATGAAATGAAATTATTATTAATGACAGGCTTTTGCGGCGGGTTCACAACTTTTTCTGCATTTACACTGGAAGGAATCGGATTATTGAAAGAAAACAAGACTGCCCTATTCTTTATTTATTTAACCGCCAGTGTTGTTGGAGGCCTACTGGCAACATTTATTGGTATTCGCATCGCTAAATAATTTCTTATGCTTACTGTTTATCATCCATGGCATGGAGCTCATTTTGGAAAAAATGCCCCCCTGGCTGTAAATGCTGTTATTGAAATTCCACAAGGCAGCCGTGCAAAATATGAAGTGGATAAGGAAACTGGATTGTTGAGATTGGATCGTGTTATTTATTCTTCATTCCACTATCCTATCAATTATGGTTTTATTCCCCAAACATTGGGGCAGGATGGTGATCCTTTGGATATACTTGTTTTTTGTTCTCAATCTATTCAGCCACTTTGCTTAGTAGAAGCAAATGTTGTTGGTAATATGCAAATGGTCGACCAGGGACAAGTGGATGATAAGATCATTGCAGTGGCTGCAAATGACCCATCAGTCAATCATATTAAAACCGTTAAAGAATTGCCTCCTCACTCTATAGCCGAACTAAGAAACTTCTTTGAACAGTACAAAGTATTAGAAAATAAAAAAGTGGTGATCGATAACTTCCAGGACAAAGAAGTTGCTATGAAGGTCATTGAAGATGCGATCGCATTTTACAAACAAAATTTCAAAAAATAATTATTGTGCAAACTAAATCCCAAAATATGAATATAGAAACAGTTCTACTGTTGATCATAGTTGGATTAGCAGCAGGCGTATTAAGTGGCATGGTAGGAGTAGGCGGAGGAATAATAGTTGTTCCTGCACTTGTCATCTTCCTGGGATTTTCGCAACACCAGGCACAGGGCACCTCACTTGGTTTACTGTTATTACCCGTGGGTATCCTTGCAGTGATGAATTATTATAACAAAGGCTACATCGACATAAAAGTAGTTGCGATCATGAGTATTGCCTTCGTACTCGGTGGATGGCTTGGCAGCAAACTATCATTATCGCTTCCACAAGACACTGTTAAAAAAATATTTGCCATTGTACTTTTCTATACTGCATTTCGAATGATGGGGTGGGATTCAGTAATTGCTAAATGGGTAAAAGGTGTTTTCCAATGAGAAAAATTTTATTTCTCTTCTTTATATTAATCGTTAACACGGGTTACTCGCAAAACCCAATAAAATCAGTTCTAAAAACCTATTTCCGTGTTCATCCGTTTGATATTAAATTCAGCAGTTTTGTTATCTCGCTGCAGAAAGATCCCTGGTTTACGATAGAAGACTATAGCCGTCGTACTGACACCACATTTTTTTATTTGACGGGCACTTATAAAAATTTTAATCCTTTCCGGTATGTTCCTAAAGAGCTACGACTTGTTGTTGCCGAAATAGAGATCATTCATACTGATTCATTAAAGACACATGATACAATTATGAATCTACAATTAATGGGTATAACTGATAGTGGCTTAGTGGGAAAAAAAATGGCTGAAAAAGAGTTTAAACGATTTCACAATAATCATGCAGATCAATTCTCAAGCAATAAATATGATACCTACCAGGAAAAAAATGGCAGCGTTATCGCTGAAATTTATCATTATTTCGTTTCCCCTTTCTCAATTGCACCGGTTACCATCGCATGGGGTATTCTGCCTGAGACCAATCAATATTCTTTTACTATAACCATCCGGTTCAAAGTAAAAGAAAACATGTCCATTTATATCGTTAGTCCAGATGATCTTTAGAACTTATTGTGAAATTCACCTTTTCCCGCATCATAGAAAATGAAATTAGCTATTTTCATCCAGTGAATCCAAAACTAGACAAGCATATTAGCGACCAGGAATTACTCGAAAGATTTTATGCTGACCGCGATAACCAGTGGCTCGGCATTTTACTGGAACGGTATACCTTGTTGTTATTGGGTGTTTGCATGAAATATTTAAAGAATGAGGAACTTGCAAGAGATAGTGTACAACAAATTTTCCTTAAAGCTATAACTGAACTGCAAAAATACCGGGTTGAATATTTTAAAAGCTGGATATACATGGTGGCAAAAAATCATTGCCTGATGCAGCTGAGAGACAAGCCTGGTAAAAATACAATCGAAGTAAAAGATAGCATTCCTGCAGAAACTGATGAAACAGATAAAGAAAGGTTACTGTTGAATGAAAAGACATACGAGTATATGGGCGAAGCATTGAAAGAATTGAATGCTGACCAGCAACTATGTGTAACTTTGTTTTACATGGAAAAGAAAAGTTATCAGCAAATAACAGAACAAACCGGCTATAGCATGATGCAGGTAAAAAGTCATATACAAAACGGGAAACGTAATATGAGAATCTTAATTGAGAAAAAAATGAATGGTTAAATGTCAGACAAACTAAAAGACATATTATCTCATCTTTCACCAGAAGTGGACCAGGAAACATTATTAAAATACCTGGAAGGCAGGCTATCTGATGAGCAGCGACATGAAGTAGAAAAGAAAATGATGTCTACAAACTTTACGGATGATGCAATGGACGGATTACAGGAAATAAAAAATAAAGAAAAAATATCTTCGCTTGTAGAACAGCTTAACCGCGATCTTCATAAAAAGCTTGAAAAGAAAAAGCAAAAAAGAGAAAAGCTTCGTTTTAAAGACCAGCCCTGGCTTTATATTGCCATCTTCATAATTCTGCTTCTTATTGTTTTAAGTTATATGGTAATACACAGGATGTTACAACAACCGTGAAAAAGTATATTTGGTTTCCGGTACAATTTTGGTGTACCTTTTATAGTCATTGATTTCGCTCCTTTAAAAAATCTTTTATGGCTATTTTACAACGACTTGATAAATGGAGCACCACTCACCCTGCATTATTATTATTACTTCGTGCTGCTCTTGGTATTGCACTTGTTTCCAAAGGCATTTCTTTTATTGATGATATGATCTCGTTCAGAGCATTTCTTGCCGGAAGCAATTTTAATTTTTTGCCAGATTGGATGACTCTTGTAATTACCTGGATACATTTATTATGTGGTTTTCTAATTACCATCGGGTTGTTTACAAGATTATCTGCATTAATACAAATTCCAATTCTTATCGGAGCTGTATTTATTAATGCACCCGGAGGTTTTAATTCAGGCTCCGAGTTGTTCTATTCACTGCTCATACTTGTTTTACTTGTCTTTTTTCTTTTTGAAGGTGGTGGACAGTTGTCATTAGATGATTATATTAAAAAACACCTTATTTAGCATTAGTTAAATTGTTTGTAGTTGATGTTTTTCTTTTCTGAAAACTGAGTAGATGATTATCGTGCTGCCCAACATAAAAATTGCTCCTAAAAAGAAAGATGCACCAGGAAAATAAAAGGGCGCACTTTTATGTGTGAAATAAGTAAACAGGTTATTCATGATCAGCGGACCGATGATCGTTGTAAGGCTCATAAGACTTGTTAATGCTCCCTGCAAAGCACCTTGTTCATTTTGCTTAACATGCCCTGCCATTGTTGATTGCAATGCCGGGCCAGCAATTCCTCCCAGGCAATAAGGAACCAAAAAAACAAACATCATCCATCCCTGAGTTGCAAAGGCAAATAAAATAAGTCCTAATGTATATAACAGCAATCCGACATAAATACTTTTTTCATTACCTAATTTCGGATTTACAACTCTTGTCAGGCCGGCTTGAACAACCCCTACCAATAAACCGACAACGGCCAACGAAATCCCAACTAATTTTTCTGTCCAATGAAAACGATACATCGTAAAATAATTCCAATTTCCCTGAACTGCCATTGCAGCTAGATATATAAGAAAATAACAAAGTGCCAATCCAGCAATCGTTGGAGCTTTTCTTAAAAATCTTAGAGAACCAAGTGGATTAGCTTTTTTCCATTCAAAAGCTCGCCGATGCTCTTTATCTAAAGATTCAGGTAAAACAAAATATCCATAAAGAAAATTCAATAAACAAAGACCAGCAGCAGCATAAAAAGGTGCCCGAATACCTAATCCAGCAAGTAAACCACCCAATGCCGGGCCAATAATAAATCCTAATCCGAAAGCGGCACCGATCATTCCAAAATTCTTTGCCCTCGTTTCTGCTGTACTTATATCGGCAATGTAAGCAGCGGCGGTAGTAAAACTTGCACCAGTAAATCCAGCAATAATTCGCCCGATAAATAACCACCCATAACTTGGAGCCAATGCAAGAAAAATATAATCGATACCAAAGCCTAATAAAGAGCATAGTAAGATCGGGCGGCGACCAAAGCGGTCGCTAAGATTTCCTATAAGTGGGGCACAAAGGAATTGTGTGAATGCATAAGCAAAAAGCAACCAGGCACCATAAGCACTGGCATCATTTATTTCAATATGTTTTAATTGAGCAATTAGCTTTGGCATCACTGGAATTATCAAACCCCATCCCATTACGTCAATTAACAGGGTTATAAAAATAAATCCGATCGCAGCTTTTTTAGGTTGAGGCATTTTTTGATTTTGTTTCTCAAAGTTGCAGAACTATCATAAATAAAAAAAACCGTTAAAATGTCTTTTTAAAGCGGCATCATTATTGCCAATCAGGGTTGTTCCAAAAAACATTAAAAAAGATCATCTTTTTATTCACGTATTTATTCGTTTTTAACAAGATGCGTAAAAAAACTTCAATGAGAATCATTGAATTAAATTTTTGATAGTGCATTTCCTATTGCATTATGTTATGCGATCCGGTTTGTGGTTTCTATTTTTGGTTCGTTCGATCAATTTCCTATGGCAACCATTTTCCTGTTCCGGAAATGAAAAGCCAAATAACCGTACCCCCGGAATTTTTTTAACAACCCTTTTATTCCAATACTCCTGTGATTAATTTTTCGAGTTAGAAATCCAACACCTTGGGTCGGCATTGTTTTACCTAAAAACTTAAAACGATGTTGAACAAGAAACAAATTAAGACCGTATCTTTTCTAGTATTGTTTTTCATGTTTGTTCTGAGATCTAATGGAGGAATAAATCCTCTTACTCCGAATGACCCTGCTTACAATGACTCTATACTTTTATCAATAACAGGTAAATCCTCTTTATCAAATCCAGAAATTCCCTTACACCAGTCAATGGGAAAGTTTGTACAGGATTATGCTGATGACTATGACGTATTATTTGAAGATATTAAATTGAATAAAAGTGGGTATTTAAAAACCATTGACAAAGTCTTTACTCAATATCAAATCCCTCTTGAATTAAAATACCTGGCGATCATAGAATCTAAACTCAAATCAAATGCAAGGTCTGGTGTTGGTGCAGTGGGTTTTTGGCAATTTATGCCAGGCACTGCAAAAACATTAGGATTAAAGATCACTTCAAAATATGATGAGCGAGAGCAGATTGGAAAAAGTACCGTGGCAGCAGCAAAATACTTAACAACGCTGTATGGATATTTTGAAGATTGGCTTTTAGTAATAGCAGCTTACAACAGTGGTCCGGCACCTGTTTTCAATGCAATAAAAAAATCAGGAAGCAGAAGTTTCTGGAAGCTTCAAAACTTTTTGCCAAAAGAAACAAGGCTACATGTAAAAAGATTTATTGCCACTCACTATTATTTCGAAGGTGGTGGAAGTCTTGTAACACTTGGAAAAGTTGAAACAGAAAAATATTTGAAACAACTTGAAGAGTTTAACGAAAAAAATAATCCGGGTAATGATAAGGATGACACAGATTCAATTCCTGCATTCAGTCAATGGATCGGTGTTACAAGTCATGAAAAGGACTTACAATTGATTTTAAAAAAGTAACAATCAAAATGATTGCTGACATAATCTTTCTCGCATTAATGATCCCGGCACACAACGCCGAAACTTTCTCCCTAAATTGAAACAGTTGAATTTTTCGATTTAGAGCTACGGTTAATTATGGTTAATCTGTTTGTATAGAGTAATCCTACTCATATACTTTTTGTCAAAGTCTCCCAAACCAGTCACCTACAGAACCTAAACTGTTTTTCCCACCAACTGATAAAATTCATACATTTAAAGTCCACAAACCTGGACCAAAATGAGATGCATCTCGCTATTTGCAATAATTCTTTTAATTCTTTCCTCTCGATCAGAAGCCCAATTAAGATTACCTGCAATTATTTCTTCAGGTATGGTGTTGCAGCAAAACGACTCGGCAAACTTATGGGGCTGGGGAAATCCTTCCGAAAGAATTTTAGTAACCACAACTTGGAATGGAAAAACTGATACCACAACCGTAAATAATCGTGCAAACTGGAAAATTAAAATAAAGACACCCTCAGCCGGCGGCCCTTATACTATTACACTAAAAGGAAATAATACTATTGTATTGAATGATGTTATGATCGGAGAAGTTTGGGTTTGTTCGGGACAATCAAATATGGAATGGGGTTATTGGAATGGGTTAAAAGACGTCAAGGATGAATTACCCACTTGCTATAATACAAATATTCGTTTTTTCAATATCCCAAAAACAACCGCCAATCATCCACAAGATGACGTGAAAGCGGAATGGAAGGTTTGTGATTCTAATTCTTTAAAATCTTTCAGCGCAATTGGTTATTTCTTTGGAAAAAAATTAAGCAAAGATCTGAATGTGCCGGTTGGTTTGATCAATTCAAGCTGGGGTGGAACACCAGCGGAAGTATGGACACCAGAACACATTTTTGATAATGATGATGAACTTCGTTTAGCTGCAGCCCGCCTTCAGAGTTTTCGTTGGTGGCCAAATCATGATGGACTTTGTTATAATGCCATGATCGATCCAATCACAAAATTCAGTATTGCTGGCACTATTTGGTACCAGGGAGAAAGTAATGTCGGTAATAATGATACTTATTACAAGTTATTTACTACAATGATAAAATCATGGCGGGACGCTTGGAAAAAAGATTTTCCATTTTATTATGTACAAATCGCTCCTTATAAATATGGAAATAATAATGTCGGCGCTTTAGTACAGGAAGCTCAAACAAAAGCGATGAATTTCCCTAATACAGGAATGGTTGTAATAACTGACCTTATAGACGATGTCAACATTCTCCATCCATCAAATAAACACGATGTTGGCTACAGACTTGCTAACTGGGCATTGGCTGAAACTTATAAACAAAAAGGGATTACTTATAAAAGCCCTGTGTATAAAAGCAAAACAAGAAATAAAAACAAGGTCACACTAAGTTTTGATAATGTTCCGAAAGGTTTCAAGGATAATAATACGATCGAAGGCTTCATGGTTTTTGATCTGAAAACTGAACAATGGTTTCCTGCACAAGCCAAAATTGAAAAAGATAAAATAATTGTATGGAATGATAATGTTGACGAACCGGCGCAAATACGTTATGCTTTTGGAAATACTATAATTGGAAATGTTTTCAGCAAAGAAGGATTACCGCTTTGTCCCTTCCGTACAGATAATTGGGATCTCGATCAGAGCCCGGTAAAATAAAAACCCCACAGATACTGCAGGGCTTAACTATTTATCAGGGAAATTTATTTCGCTGGTGGCGGCGGTGGTGCTAATGCTGCCTCAGGAATAACATTTTTAACGGGAGGTGTTGTTTTGAGATAGGCAAAAATTGCTTTCAGTTCATCATCATTCATTTCTGTTGCAGGCATCATGGACATGGGCGGCATAAGTGGCCTCGTGTTATCAAGCCCCATCCATTTCTTCTCATGAAGTGCTTTCAAAAATTGTTCTTCCTTCCAGCCGCCGATACCTGTAGAGTCTGAGGTAAGGTTCGCAGCGAAAGTAGTTCCCCATGGTCCCGTCCAAGCTGTGAATGTCTGGGTAACTATGAGACCTTTTTTTGCAGCTTCTTTCGGATCGAAGTTGGCAGGTGGCATTTTTGCAGGATGTCCTGAAAGCATCAGGCTCATGTCATTCTCTGGTCCTTTAGGTCCCATTTTTTTGGGCGTATGACAATCATTGCAGCCACTAATAAAGACAAGACGTTCACCCCATTTTACCTGGCTGTCAAAGCCACCAAATTGGGCAACCATTGGTTTTACTTCACTAGTGGCACTAGTGTCTTCTTTTTTCTCATCCGTACATTGTGTGGAGATCAGAGCAACAGCAACAAGCATAATCGCTGTGGTGGAAATTCGTTTCATAATTTTTTGTTTTGGTTTACAAAATCGAGCCAAAAGCTACATATTTATTTTCAAATATGATATGAAAATTATTACCCCCTTGTTAACAATGTCAATGAAAATAAAAAAGAGCATTCGATCAATAACCATTACCTTTGTGTTTCAAATTTGAGTTCTAGTTTTTGGTAAGTAAATGATTTTTTCTGCTAAGCGTTAATCTGCTAAATAGTTAGTCTTCTTTCCAGTACTCGTTTCTCAGATCATTATTAATTTAAATTTCAAAAGTAAATGAACATTTATGTTTCAAACTTAAGCTTCAACGTACAAGATGAAGACTTAAAAAGTTATTTTGCTGATTACGGAGAAGTAACATCAGCTAAAGTTATTAACGACAAAGAAACAGGCCGCAGCCGCGGTTTTGGCTTTGTTGAAATGTCTGATGATGCAGCTGCTCAAAAAGCAATTGCTGAATTAGATGGCGCTACCGTTGACGGTCGTGCTATTAAAGTAAGTGTTGCAAAACCACGTGAAGAAAGAACTGGTGGCAACAATAACAGTCGTCGTTCTTATTCCAATAGCAACAGCCGTTGGTAATCTGACAACCTGATTAAAAGAAAAGTCCCGCTTTTCAGCAGGACTTTTTTTATGCTCTTTTCTTTGCAGCTGGTTTTTTCTTGCCTTTGCTTTTTAAAGCATTATCAATAGCCTTACTCAGGTTATCAAACGTTGGTTTTACTCCAATGGGTTCATCATTGACAAAAAATGCAGGTAACTCTTTTACACCTTTGCCAATTCCCTCTTTAATATCATCCTGCACCTGCCAACCATAGGTACCGTTAACAAGGTTATCAAGAAAATTTTTATCACTAATACCTGCTTCACGACTATAAAGTTTCAAACTTGTGGTTCCAAGGTTTCTCCTGTTTTGATACAAAATATTATGCATTTCCCAGAACTTACCTGTTTGTCCTGCAGCAACTGCAGATTCACTCGCTTTTAAACTACGCTGATGAATTTTTGTAAGTGGAAAATGTCTGAATTGGAATCGGATCTTTCCTTCATACTTTTCTAATATCTGCTTAACAACTTCATTTGCTTTTGCACATTCTTCACTTTCGTATTCTCCCCATTCCATCAGGGTTACAGATGCTTTCTCATTTCCCACCCACATTTCCGTAGGCTTGATAATAATAACTACTTCTTTTGGTGCTGGCATATCTCTTTACTCCTTGCCCGTTTTATCACGGGATTATTTGTTTAATGTTGATTTTTGTTCTTTTGGTTTTGATGATGGCTTGCCATTTTCTTCATTTCTGAATACAACTGTGTTGTCAAAAACATCCACCAAAACCGGTCTTGATTTATCAATATCTCCGGCCAATATACGTCTACTCAGCGTATTGACAATTTCCTTTTGTATTAAACGTTTTAATGGCCGTGCACCATATTGAGGATCAAAGCCTTGCTCGGCTAAAAATTCTAAGGCGTAGTCACTGAAATCGAGTTGAATGCCGCTCTCCGCCACCAATTTTTTCAGGTTTTCCAACTGGATTTTTACAATTCCCTTGATCTCTTTTTTGAGGAGTGGCTGGAACATTATGATCTCATCTACCCTGTTCAAAAATTCCGGGCGAATTGTTTGACGCAACAAAGCCATCACTTCAATTTTTGCTTTCTCAGTTGTTTCTTCAACATTTTTTTCTGTTACATTTTCAAAAGCATCCTGGATAATGCTACTACCAATATTACTTGTCATGATGATGATCGTGTTTTTAAAATTCACAACACGACCTTTATTATCTGTTAATCTTCCATCATCTAACACTTGCAATAAAACATTCCAAACATCCGGATGTGCTTTTTCAATTTCATCAAGCAACACAACACTGTAAGGTTTTCTCCGGACTGCTTCTGTTAACTGACCACCTTCATCATAACCAACATATCCCGGAGGTGCACCGACCAAACGACTCACTGTATGTTTTTCCTGGTACTCACTCATATCGATCCTTGTCATCATACTTTCGTCATCAAATAAATATTCTGCCAAAGCTTTAGCCAACTCTGTTTTACCAACACCAGTAGTTCCAAGAAAAATAAATGAACCTATTGGTTTTCTAGGATCCTGCAACCCCGCACGACTTCTTCTTATGGCATCTGCAACTGCAGTGATCGCCTCATCTTGTCCTACAACTCTCTCGTGTAGATGTTCCTCGAGACGTAATAATTTTTCTTTATCGCTTTGCAACATTTTTGTAACAGGTATTCCTGTTGATTTAGCAACACTCTCCGCAATATCTTCGGCATCTACTTCTTCTTTTAATAGTCGTTTCTCTCCGGTTGATTCAAGCTGCTTGCTCAGCCCCTCAATGAGTTTTTCCTGTTCTTTTATTTTGCCATACCTGATCTCAGCCACTTTACCGTAATCACCTTCTCTTTCTGCTCTTTCAGCTAAAGTTTTTAAGTTTTCAATTTCAGCTTTTGCGTTCTGAACTTTCTCGACTAATTCTTTTTCCTCTCTCCACTTTGCTTTCAACGTATCTCTTTCTACTGAAAGATTTCCAATCTCTGTGTTTAATTCCTTAAGTTTATAATCGTCATTCTCTCTTTTGATGGCTTCTCTTTCTATCTCTAATTGCCGAATTTGTCTTTCAAGTGTATCAAGCTCTTCTGGCATTGAATTCATTTCCAGGCGAAGCTTTGCTGCACTTTCATCAATTAAGTCGATTGCTTTATCGGGAAGAAACCGATCGGTGATATATCGATGTGATAATTCTACAGCGGCAATGATCGCTTCGTCTTTAATACGAACATGGTGATGCGTTTCATATCGGTCTTTCAAACCACGCAAAATTGAAATGGCATCTTCAACCGAAGGCTCATTAATTAATACTTTCTGGAAACGTCTTTCAAGTGCTTTATCTTTTTCAAAAAATTTCTGGTATTCATTTAATGTAGTGGCGCCAACTGCTCTCAGATCACCTTTTGCCAATGCAGGTTTTAAAATATTAGCTGCATCCATTGCACCTTCACCACCACCTGCTCCAACGAGTGTATGAATTTCATCAATAAATAAAATAATCTCTCCGTTGCTGCCGCCGACTTCTTTTACAACGGCTTTTAATCTTTCTTCAAACTCACCTTTATATTTTGCACCGGCAATAAGCAGTCCCATATCCAGCGCATAAATGATCTTTGATTTTAAATTTTCGGGAACATCGCCATTCACAATACGATGGGCAATGCCTTCCGCAATTGCTGTTTTACCAACGCCCGGCTCACCAACAAGAATAGGATTGTTCTTTGTTCTTCTTGAAAGGATATGAAGTGTTCTTCTTATTTCTTCATCACGACCAATTACAGGATCAAGCTTACCTTGTCTTGCCAATTCATTTAAATTCTTTGCGTATTTATTCAAGGCATTGAACTCCTGGCTTTGTGTTTGGGACGTAACTGTTTCTCCCTTTCTCAGTTCTTTAATTGCTGCTATTAATCCTTTTTCGGTAAGGCCTGAATTTTTCAACAATTTTCCTGCGGCATCATTGCCTTGTACGATCGCTAACAATAAATGTTCAGGTGTAACGAACTCATCATTGAATTGCTTTACAACTGCACCTGCACGAAGAATAACATTGTTCGCATCACGACTTACTGATTGCGCAGGGTCACCTGATGTTGTTGGCAATTTTGAGATGAGTTCATCCAATTTGCTATCAACAAGGTTTATAGTAACATTATTTTTCTTAAGCAAATAATCCACTGGTGAATCCTGCTGCTCGATCAACGCCTTCAGGATATGCTCCGTTTCGATATTCGGATTCTGTGAATTAAAAGCTAATTGCTGGGCAGCCTGGATAGCTTCTGCGGCTTTTATGGTAAAATTTCCTAAGTTCATATAATTAATTTTATGGACGACTGACAACTGACCACAGCGAACAATCGTTATCTTGGATTATTATGGTGTGTTGTCCGTTGACTATCGTTTGACTTCAAACAGCAATCCAAGAGCCAAATTCAGAAACTATGTCATTAAAAATCAGGTTTTACTGTCTCAAATTCAGCATTTTTATCGTTACCCTGCTAATCTTTCATACCACAATTGCTCAAAGG
>Ga0207686_10001372_pt1 | contig 13823 bp, 10 predicted proteins | sample KBSM24metaG_FD_184396 | JGI IMG/M metagenome (GOLD analysis project Ga0207686, IMG submission 184396) | Miscanthus rhizosphere microbial communities from Kellogg Biological Station, Michigan, USA - KBS M2-4 metaG (SPAdes) (version 2) | ecosystem: Host-associated > Plants > Roots > Rhizosphere >...
CCTTTTAAAGTGAAGATCGTTGGGTTTATTCACAACGAGGAATCACTTGCGATCGCTTATAAGGCTTCGGATTTATTTGTGTGCTCATCTTTAGAAGATTCCGGACCTATGATGATTAATGAATCTGTTATGTGTGGTACTCCTGTTGTATCTTTTAATATTGGGGTAGCCGAGGATTTGGTAGTCGAAGGAATTAGTGGTTATAAGGCGACGCTTTATAATACTGATGAACTGGCAGATGGAATGTTTAATGTTCTGAACCGTTCTTCGGATTCACATCGCAAATTGGTTGAGAGCACAAAAGCACTTGCGATGCAAAAAACAGAAAAAAAGGTGGTAGTAAATGAATTTATAAAGGTCGTAAGTGAATAAAATTTCTGATTGTCTATCCAAATTCTAAATGATGAAAATACCGTTTAATAAACCTTTTCTTGCAGGAAAGGAACTGGATTATATAAAGCAAGCAATTGAAGCAGGAAAAATTTCTGGTGATGGTATATTTACAAAAAAATGCCAACATTTTTTTGAAGAAAGGTATGGATTTAAGAAAGCTTTGTTGACAACTTCCTGCACAGATGCTTTGGAAATGGCAGCAATTCTCATTGATGTGCAGCCCGGGGATGAAATTATTATGCCTTCTTATACGTTTGTTTCCACGGCAAATGCTTTTGTACTTAGAGGAGCTAGGATTGTGTTTGTCGATAGTAACACATCTAATCCCAATATCAACATACCAGATATTGAATCATTGATCACAAAAAAAACAAAAGCTATTGTACCGGTGCATTATGCTGGAATTGCCTGTGATATGGATCCCATTATGGAATTGGCCCGTAAATACAAATTGTTTGTTATAGAAGATGCTGCACAAGCCATTGCCAGTGATTATAAAAAGAAAGCATTAGGTTCAATTGGACATCTGGCTGCTTTTTCATTTCATGAAACTAAAAATGTAATCAGCGGTGAAGGTGGAATGCTCGCAATAAATGATGAACAATTTATCACGAGAGCAGAGATAATAAGAGAAAAAGGAACAAATCGGTCACAATTTTTTAGAGGTGAGGTAGACAAATACGGGTGGGTAGACATCGGCTCATCTTTTTTGCCTTCAGAAATTATTGCCGCTTTTTTGTATGCCCAACTGGAAAACCTAGAAACTATTCAGGAAAAAAGATTAGCGTTATGGCAACAGTATTGGAATAATTTAAGTCAAAAAATTGATCCATTTGGCATTAAATTTCCTATGATTCCCGAATATGCTACCTGCAATGCTCATATGTTTTATTTGGTGTGCAGCAATCTTAAGCAAAGAACAGGCTTGATTGAATCTCTTAAGCAAAATGAAATAATGTCCGTTTTTCACTATCAGTCATTACATAAAAGCCCTTTTTATTATTCAAGGCATGACGGAAGAGAATTGCCAAATTGCGACCATTACACAGATTCTTTACTTAGACTGCCGCTTTATTATGATTTAACAATTCCCGAAGTAAACAACGTGTGCACTCAAATACATAAATATTTGATTAATTCCACTGCCCCTATAGATACTTTGCTTTAAATTTTCGTTTTTTAAGTTGAGTACGGGTATTGAACGTGTGCCATAAAAATCTTAAACTTGCAAAGTTTCATCTACCATAGAAAAGAAAATGGTGGTGTGATAAACAGAAATATTCCGCGGAGAAAAGCTAGCAATTTTTTAATGAAGCTATTCAGTATTAGATAATTTCCGTAACGGCCAGGAAAAAATTATCAAGGAATTTGGAATGGAAAAATAAGGTGACGTGACTAGGCTTTTCTAAATCGATTTTTAAAAAAATTAATTGAATTCAGGGAGAACACCGGTTAAAATTGTTCTCGAATTTCATCAAGTTATAATTATTGGAGAATGGAAAAACTTAACTACCTCAACTTAGGATGTGGCGCCAAATTTCATAAAGCATGGGTTAATGTGGACATAGCGCCATCCGATCCTGCGGTTATACAAAATGATTTACTAAAAGGAATCAACTTCCCGGATAATACTTTTGATGTAATTTATCATTGTCAGGTTATTGAACATATTCCAAAAAACAAAGTTTCTTTTTTCATTCAGGAATGTTACAGGGTTTTAAAACCAGAAGGTATCATACGGATAGTCACACCCGATCTTGAAAACATCGCAAAAAATTATTTGTTTCGTCTTGACAAATGTCTTGAAGCTCCTGACGAAATGAATGTGGCAAATTATGATTGGATGGTACTGGAAATGTATGATCAAACCGTTCGCAGTTCAATCGGAGGTGACATGGGTAGATTGTTTGGGACCGATAATTTGCTTAATGAGCAATTTATATTAGAAAGAACAGGATTTTCAGGAAAAGTGCTACGCACACAGTTTACGGCAAAACAAGCTCAACCGGGAGTACTGCAACGAGTAAAAAGCAAAAGCTTAAAACAAATTATCCCTGCTGTAATTGAAAAGATTGACGGGGTGTTCTTAAAAGTTCTTTTGTCAAAAAAGAAAATGGAATATTTGGAGTTGGGAAAGTTTAGAATGTCAGGCGAAATCCATTATTGGATGTACGATCGGTTTTCGTTAACCAGACTCTTGCAGGAATCGGGATTTAGAAATATATCTTTAAAAAACGCCTTTTCGAGTAATATCCCCAATTTCGATTCATACGAATTAGATGTCAAGGATGGTATTGCATTTGATCCGACAGCTTTATTTATAGAAGGGATTAAATAATTGTTTTGGAAATACTTTGCCCATTTTTTCCGATACTAGGTAACAAATTCTTTTCGAGTTACAGTGAATAGGCTTTCAAAACATTACAGTTGATCGCCAGGGAGGGTCGCCTTTAATTGGTGGTGACACCGAGCTTTATTATACTTTCCCCCTGATGGGATATCAGCTTTACTATAGTGAAGATCTGGTGTTAAAACATTTCACGCCCTCTAATAGGATGAATCTGGATTATCTCGCAAGAATGTATGAGGGTTTTGGAAGAGCCTATACCCGACTAAACTCTTATCGGGTTTGATAAACAAAGAAATTTTTAAGCTTTATGGGTGTTGGTATGGATGCATAGTTGTAACAAAACAAATGTTCACAATGATGATCGTATCTGTTTCTACTGGAAATAAGGAAAAGCAATGAGAGGCAAAGGTTAAAAAGCTTATTGGAGGGGATGCATCTTTCAAACAATTATCACTGAGATTATAAAAAAACTAGAATTCACTTATGAGAATATTTTTTCCGAAACTTGATTCATTAAGATTTCTTGCATTCTTTTTTGTTTATTGGGATCATTGCATAAGCTTGTTATTATCTCGTTTTTTTAGTGACGATCATGAAGCAACCTATGAAAGATATCCATTTCTTCTTACTTTTAAAAAAATTATTCTTTATTACATGGATCCAATTCAAAGGACCGGCGGCCTTGGTGTTCATATGTTTTTTGTAATAAGTGGATTTTTAATCACCTATTTATTAATTGCCGAATTTGAACAAACTGGCAAAATACAGGTTGTACAGTTTTATAAACGAAGAGCCTTGCGTATTTGGCCTTTATATTTTTTTTGTATGATCATGGGGGCGTTACTGCTGCCAAAAGTTTTCAGTGCTTTTGTCTATTGCGGAAATATATTTCTTGGTTTAAGTTTTTTAAATAATTATGATGTAATATATTATTTTGACAGGTGTGCCAACCCACAAATGGTCATTGCGTGGAGTGTTGCCATTGAAGAACAATTTTATATTTTTTGGCCATTGCTTTTTCTGTTGATAATAAAAATGAACAGCCTGTTCAGGTATTTGTCTTGCTTAGCATTGATCGCAGGAAGTTTGATTTTTATTTATAATACTCAAGGAGTTTTCAGGGGCTATCATACTTTTAGTAACATGATCTTTTTGATGACTGGTTGCTTAGGCGCTTTTTATTTTAAAAATAATTTGTCGTCTAAAGTATTGCAAGCTATTAATAATAATATTTTCATTATAGTTTTAATTACAGTAGCTGTCCAGATTTTCAAATTTTATTATTCCTGGGTTCTTTCTATCAGCTATATTTTGCTTCCTTTTCTTTACCTGGCGATCGTAGTATATTTTTCATTATGTAAAAAGGGGCCTGCTAATGTTTTCGATACGTTGGGTAAGTACACATATGGGATGTATTTTTATCATACCATGGTACTCACAGCAATCTTTGTTCTTTTTGACATTTTACAATTAAAGTATAACCAAAATAGTATGATAATGTTTTGGGCCGTCGTTCTCACGTTGCCAGCCACTATATTGGTTTCTATAATTTCATATAATGTTTTAGAGCGTCCTTTTTTGCTATTTAAGAAAAGGCTGGCTGTGGTTCAAACAAGATAGGCTTCGGATTGATGATAAACCGTTGTTTTGCTTTAAATAGAGCAAAGAGAGAGCTAACATAATAGTTGGCCTTTTTTTTCGTTATTAAACCTGTACTCGAATCCTGCCACTGTTTTTAAGTATTTTGCATAAAATCCAAACTAATGAAAGTCATTCTCTTCGAACTTAACGAAGTTCCCCACAAGGTTATTCATCACTTCTGCAAACTTTACCCTGAATCGAATCTTGCAAAAGTTTTAACCAAAGGACGTAAATATGAGACTTATGCAGAAGACATTGGCCATTTATCGCCCTGGATCACCTGGCCGACCGTTCATAGAGGAGTTACCAACGAAAAACACTTTATTTCTGACTTTGGGCAGGACCTGAATGAACAGGAAAAGGAATATCCGGCTGTTTGGAACATGCTTGCAAAAAATGGAGTAAAGGTTGGTTTGTTTGGCTCATTACATACATACCCCATGCCTGAGAGTACTGAGAACTTTTCCTTTTATGTGCCAGACACTTTTGCTGCAGGAAGTGAATGTTTCCCAAAAAAACTGGAGACTTTTCAGAAGTTCAATCTTGCAATGGCAAGAGACAGTAGTCGTGTAGTAAGCAACAAAATTCCCGGCAAAGAAGCGGTACAGTTCTTAATGAAATTACCCGATATGGGTTTGAAATTCAAAACTGCTACTGATATAGCTAGACAATTAGTGGACGAGAGAATAAATAAATGGAAAGTAGTAAGAAGAAGAACATATCAATCCATCATTGGCTTCGACATATTTTATAAACAGCTTGAATCTCAAAAACCTGATTTCGCTACTTTTTTTACGAATCATGTTGCATCATCACAGCATCGGTATTGGGCTGCAGCATTTCCGGAGGATTATGAAAGCTTAAAGCTGGGAAGAGAATGGGTAGAAACATATAATGGTGAAATAATTTATACCATGAAAAAAACTGATGAGATGATCGGCAAGCTTGTAAAATTCATCGATAAAAACCCGGAGTATTCATTGTGGATACTTTCCAGCATGGGGCAGCAGGCTGTAGAAGCAAAAGAAATTTACACCGACTTGTTTGTTACTAATGGTAAAAAATTCATGGATAATTTTACTCTCGGTGTTGATCATTATGAATTGAAGCCTTCAATGGTACCTCAATTCAATGTTCAGATACATGTAAACAAAAGAAAAGAATTTGAGGATAAACTTGCAACTTTTCGGATAAACGGTCAGCAAGTTCACTCACGCCAAAAAGCAGAAGGTTTTTACAGTCTTGATATTGGTTTTCCAAACCTGGATGAAAGTCAGATCAGGATCGAATTGATGGGACAAATGATCCCTCTTGAACATTCAGGAATGGAAAATGTGAAAATACAGGACAGGTGTGGAGCAACAGCTTATCATATTCCACAAGGCTCCTTTATCATTTATGCACCATCAAAGGGACTGAATGGTAATGATATTACCCACGTTTCAACTACTGATATTGCTCCAACAATTCTTAAAAATTTTAATGTAGCAGTGCCAGATTATATGAAAAAAGGAATTTCTCTTTCCAACTAGAGGCGGCCGGTTTTAAAAATGAAATAATAGATATTTGCCGCCAATTAATAATTTCCTGTCCAATCGCCATGTACTTTCCTAAGATCAGCATTGTAATTCCATCTTATAATCAGGGCCAGTTTTTAGAAGAAACAATTCTTTCTGTAGTCAGCCAGCAGTATCCTAATCTAGAACTTTTTGTTGTTGACGGGGCCAGCAAAGATAACAGTGTTGATATCATAAAAAGGTATGAATCACATATCACCTGGTGGGTGAGTGAAAAGGATAAAGGGCAAAGTGAAGCGATCAATAAGGGTTTTGCAAAAGCAACCGGAGATGTTATAAGCTGGTTATGTAGTGATGATCTATTGATGCCGGGGTCATTAAAGCACATCGCATCTCATTTTGAATCTGCATCGAAAAAAATAGGTCTTATTCATGGCGGTGCAATTGTTTTTGAGGCAGAAAAAATAAAAGAAACAAGACTTACATATCAGGTTCCCAACAAAGAAGCTTATTTAGGTGGAATGGTTTTTCCACAGCCTGCGGCTTTCTTTCATAGAAGCTGGATCGAAAAAATAGGAAGATTAAATGAAGAATTGCATTATGGTATGGATTATGATTTTTTTTTGCGATTAGCCCTGGTTTGTGATTTTTTGCCGATAAATGATATGTTCGCAAAATACCGTCTGCACCAGCAAAGTAAATCCGTTTCTGAAAGCAACAAATTTATAGGCGACTGGAAAAGGTCATTTGTGAATTTATGCAAGAACCTGCAATGGACAGATGAACTTGAATATTTGAATAAAACTGGTTTGTTTAATGATGAATTAAGGTATTTTAAAACTTATCTATTTCATCCTGATGAAAGAATTCAATCAGGATTAGACAAAAGAAAGGCATTGTTTTGTCACCTTGGTCATATTCTCAAAGATCTTTATTGGAATTATGATGTTCACCAGGCAAAAGGCTTGATGAAAGCCATGAAAGCAGATTTTAATAAAACCTGGTGGAATGAAGATCCCCGGCTAAAGACGGTAGCGGCAAAACTAAATTATCCTGATTTTTTATTAAGTATACTTAAACATTTTAGGTTGCTTATAAGAAAAAGGTAATGCACTATGATTTTTTTTTCCGTCATAATACCGGTTTACAATCGATCACATCTTCTTGCAGAAACAATTGATACAGTTCTGACTCAGATTTATCCTCACTTTGAGATCATCATTGTAGACGATGGTAGTACCGAGAATATAAAAAAAGTACTTGAAGATAAATACAATAGCGATCCGAGGGTAAAATATTTCCGTAAACAAAACGAAGAACGAGGCGCTGCGAGAAATTTTGGATTGAAACAAGCCAATGGTGAGTACGCAGTCTTTTTTGACTCTGATGATTTTATGAAGCCACATTATCTTGAAACGCTTAATAAGGTCATTGCCGAAAATCCGGGAATTAACCTGCTTGCTGCCAAATACAACTATGATAATAATGGAAAAACAGAGTATCATCCCTTTCTTCAATCCTTGGCTGAGGGCTGGTATGATCAGAATTTATTTTTAAAAGGAAATATTCTTGCCTGCAACTATTGCGTAAGGATAAAAGATAATGATCCTAAACTTTTTCCTCCAGAAAGGGAACTGGCATCAATGGAAGATTGGTTGTTTTTATTAGCGAACCTTGCAACTGATAAAATATTCATCAAAGATGAGATCTGCCTAACCATGCGCCAGCATGATGAACGTTCGATGAGCAATAATCAAAAAGTTATTGAAGCAAGGAAAAAAGCTACTGAGTGGACTTTGAATAAACTTGAATTATCTCCTTCGGAAAAAAAAACTTTAATTGCCTGGTCGCATTATTTTTGTGGCGTTCATGAATACCTCGATTATAAAAGAAGAGCGGCTGTGAAAGAAGCAACGGCAGCAATAAAAGAAGAAGGATTGCAAAAACATTTTTTGTTATTGCTTGTTAAATCCATTGTTGGTAGAAAATTGATCAAAACGATTCGATGAAAGAAGTAGATAATATTCTCGTTTTTACACAATGGAGTTTTAAAGATGCGCTGGTGCAAACGTATACATTGCCCTACGTTAATATCATCAGGGAAATAATTTCACCCGAACGAAAGATCATATTAGTAACCGCTGAGCAGCCTCATATTGCTTTAAGTAAGAATGAAGCAGATGAAATAAATAAAGATTGGAGCAAGCGCAATATGCAATTGCACTCCGAACCCTATAAGCGGTTTGGTTTAATAAAATTAGTTGCTTCTGCCAGAAATTTGTCAAGACTTACTGGAATTATTAAAAAGGAAAAAGTAAAAACAATTCATGCTTTTTGTACACCGGCGGGGAGTATTGGATACCTCCTCAGTAAGCTTACAGGTGCAGAACTCATTGTTGATAGTTATGAACCACATGCAGAATCTATGGTGGAGAACGGGACGTGGAAGAAAGGAGGGATGGCATATAAGATTTTATTTTCTCTTGAAAAAAAACAAACACGGCGGGCAAAAACTCTTATAGCTACAACGGCTGGAATGAAGCGATATGCCTTAGAACGGTATGGAGTCGAAGTAAAAAATTTTTTTGTAAAGCCGGCCTGTGTTGATCTTACAAAATTTTCCCCCAAAGAAAAAGATCCATCGCTTTTGAAAGAACTTGGTTTTGAAAACAAGATCGTATGTGTGTATGCTGGTAAGCTTGGTGGTATTTATTTAAAAGAAGAGGTTTTTGATTTTATTAAACTATGTTATGATCATTGGAAAGATGATTTCCGTTTTTTGATGTTAACGAATGCAACGAAAGAAGAAATAAATACTGAAGTACAAAGAGTACATCTTCCTCGAAATATTGTTAACAGCAAATTTATTTATCATGATGAAGTGCCCCGGTATCTTTCGCTGGGAGATTTTGCAATTAACCCGGTAAAGCCTGTGCCGACAAAAAGATATTGTACTTCAATAAAAGATGGGGAGTATTGGGCAATGGGTTTGCCAGTTGTAATTTCCCCGCAAATCTCAGATGACTCTGAAATAATAGAAAAAGAGAATACGGGTATTGTTGTTGATTTTTCTGATAACGTTACATTATCAAGATCAATTGAAAAATTAGAAGCATTATTGATAAACAAAGTTGAGCTGAAAGAAAAGATCAGGCAAATTGCTGTTCGTTATCGTTCTTTTGAAATAGCAAAAAGGATCTATAAAGAAATTTATAATTAAGAGTTGATCATTAATAAAGCAAAACCTGTTATTCACTTTTGGGTTCCTTATCCAATAGGCGTTGCTCCGTCACAACGTTTTAGGGTTGAATTATTTTTACCACAACTTGAAAAGGAAGGATACTCTTTTAAGCTATTAACCTTTCTTGATAAAAAAGCATGGGATATACTTTATAAACCGGGTAACCGGTTTTTAAAAGCATGGGGGACCGTGAAAGGTTTTTTCAGAAGGGGTAATCACCTTTTTCAATCAGTAAAAGCCGATTATATATTTATACATCGTGAAGCGACACCTCTTGGCCCGCCGATATTTGAATGGTTGCTTGCAAAAACCTTCAGAAAGAAAATCATTCATGAATATGATGATGCCATTTGGATTCCGGGGGGCGAAGAGATCTCATTCATGAAAAAATGGTTGAAAGCGACATGGAAAATAAAATATATCATTGGATGGTCATATAAAGTAGCAGCTGGGAATAATTTTTTATGCGAGTACGCACGGCAATACAACTCTTCCGTTTTTCTTATACCAACTGTTGTTGATACAAGGCACGGGCACTTTAAACAACGGGATCAAAATGAAGGCAACAAAATAGTTGTAGGCTGGACTGGTACACACACTACATTGCATAATCTTGAAGTGATCGAAGGTGTGATCCCTGAGTTAAAAAAGGAAATTGATTTTGAGTTCCTGGTAATCTCAAACAAACCACCGCAATGGAATTTTGATTTTAGTTACAAACAATGGGCACTTGCTACTGAACAAGATGATCTTTTGAAAATGCATATTGGTATCATGCCATCAAAGCAAGGTTCCTGGTTCGAAGGAAAATGTGGTTTTAAATTAATTCAATATCATGCATGTGGAATTCCTGCTATTGCATCTCCAACCCAGGTAAACTCATTGATCACATTACACAATAAAACCGGCTTTATTGCAAATAATAAGGATGAATGGAAGATCTATTTAAAAGAATTAATTACAAACTTTCAACTGCGGTCTTCGATGGGAGCAATTGCGAGAGTACATGTCGAAAAAAATTATAGCCTAAACAGCTTGTTTCCGGCTTTTATCTCTCTCTTTTCTTAGTATTAATTCCTGTTTGGGTGGATAGTATAAAATAATGAGAAAGGCGGTATAAAATGGAAGGCAAGGAATTTTATATCTCACCAATGAACCAAAATTAGAAGTGGAAATGCCAACTGCAAAAGCAAATATCAAAGTAAATATGAGGCAAAATTGAAGTGTTTCATCAGAAAAAATTCGTTGAACTACCCTGATCGGGTTATTTCGAAAAATAACTACGATAGTAAATATTAAAAAAAACAAAGACTCAAGTGCGGAGATCATTACAATTGGTTTTCTTGCTTCCCATAAATATGGACGGAACAAAGTTACATTTACTCCAGCTGGTGCTTGCTGCAACATTCCTAAAATAGTTGGATCAAAGTCACCAAGTGTATAGCCAGATCCATCCTGTTCATTTGAGATCCTATATAAATAGTCTCTTGTAACAAAGGATTTATAGGCAACGCTTTCAACATTATATTCTCCAAACATTTCGGCTTCTAATTTTCCGCCTACGACAAAAATTCCGCCAAGAGCAGATGCATATAAAAAATAACGTACGAAAAGGATCAATCTTGTGTCTTTTATTTTATAAGTTAAAAGACCAACTCCCCACAGCAAAATTGCGGGCAGAAAGGCCATCACTATATATGACTTGATAATATAAATTATATATAGAAAGATCAAAGCAAATATTGAATTGGCTACTATTTTTTTGTTTTCATAAAAAATTATATAGAAAAAATGAGTAACCCATCCAATGCACGATAATGTGACGGTATCTTTTAAAAAGCCGGAACCCCAAAAAATTACGCTTGGAATAAATAGGATCGCATATGCCAACTGTTTGGAAAGTCTTGGATACAATTTCGTAAAAACAATATATAATTTCCAAACACCTGTAAAAGAAATAGCGGCAAAGATAACAGTCGTAGGCAGATAAGTGGTCATTGTAAATATGCCGATCAATGCACCTATAACTGACATTAAATATTCCGGCGTTCTGATACCATACCAGTAAAACTGAGTGGTATAATTATAAACGTCAACATCATATATTTCAGCTCTCCCAGTTATTAACCTTAACCAGGTCCAAAAGGAATCACTCATAGAAGAATTGATCACTTGTGTCTGGTGCCAATAATTCAATGTATCACCACCTTTATAATAATATTGATAGATGATGCCGAGAAGGATCGCTCCGAAGATCTTTAAAGTAAAAGCCGGCATAAAAAATCGACGTAACGGATGACCTTTTGGGTAATATTTATTTCTAAAATAAGCAGCAAATATGAAGACGATAAAAAGATAAATTGGAAGTAAAATGAAATCAGTTATAGTGATATATTGCATAAAAATCAAGGATATTGTATGTGTGGAATTGCTGGCATAGTTGCTTTGACAGATACAGGCCGACAACAGGTTTCGAAATTACGACAATCCATCCGAACTCTGCAGACAAGAGGACCTGATGACGAAGGTATTTATCTATGTGATGACATGGGATTGGCGCAGCGACGATTAGCCATTATTGATACAAGTGCGGCTGCTAACCAACCAATGTGGGATAAGACAGAACGTTATACAATTATTTTTAACGGCGAAATATTCAACTACCAGGAACTCCGTTCTAAATATTTTACTGTTGAAGAACAACAGCAACTTCGTACAAGTTCAGACACCGAGGTCTTGCTTGAGCTTTTCATAAAACAAGGTGAGAGATGCCTTCCATTATTGGAAGGTTTTTTTGCTTTTGCCATTTACGATACACAAACAAAAGAATTATTTGTTGCGAGAGACAGGTTTGGTAAAAAGCCATTGAATTATTTTATTGATGATGACCGGTTCATTTTTGCTTCAGAACTTAAAGCGCTTTATGATTTTGATATACCTAAAGAATTAAACTATGAAGCGCTGCAGCTTTACCTGCAATTATCTTATATCCCACAGCCTATGAGTATGCTGAAGCATGTAAAAAAAGTGGAGCCAGGCGCAAGGCTGATACTTAGAGGAAAAAATATTGAAGAAAAAAAATGGTATGAGCTTACCCCAAGCTACGAATATAAAAATGCTCCATCTTATGAGCAGGCACAAAAAGAACTTGTTCCATTGTTAGAAGACGCAGTTGTGAAAAGATTGATAAGTGATGTACCCCTTGGTGCTTTTTTAAGTGGTGGCATAGACTCTTCTGTTATTGTAGCATTAGCCAGTCGTCATCAAAAATCATTGAACACTTTTTCAATTGGGTTTAAAGATGAACAATATTTTGATGAAACTCAATTTGCGGAATTGGTTGCAGCCAAATTTAAAACTAATCATGCTACGTTTCGTTTAGGGTTTGATGATTACTTGTCACACATATATGATGTGTTGAATTATTTGGATGAGCCTTTTGCTGATTCAGCATCATTGCCTCAATTTATTCTTTGCATGGAAGTAAGAAAACATGCAACAGTTGCCATTTCCGGTGATGGAGGCGATGAAGTTTTTGCAGGTTATAATAAGCATTATGCAGAATGGCAGGCAAGAAGACAATCATTGGCTGGAAGCCTTGTAAAGATGGGTGCTCCTCTTTGGAAAATTATGCCGAAAAGTAGAAACAACCGTTTCTCTGATCTTTTCCGCCAATTGAACCGGTATGCTGAGGGAGCTGAACTTTCTTCCAAGGAACGATACTGGCATTGGGCTTCCACATTTTCTGCCGCCGATGTAGATAAATTAATTGCAAAGCAAACGTCCACGAAGATCAATAGCGCAATCATTGATACAGTAAAAGAAAAATATCTTTCAAATATTAATGATGATTTTAATTCTGTATTAAAAACTGATCTTGATCTCGTACTCATAAGTGATATGTTGGTAAAAGTTGACTTGATGAGTATGGCAAACAGTGTGGAAGTTCGTTCACCATTCCTTGATCATCATGTCGTGGAATTTGCTTTTACATTACCATCGGAATACAAAATAAACAAGGGCGGTAGAAAAAAAATTATAAAAGACGCTTTCCGAAATATTTTGCCACCGGAAATTTATAACCGTGGAAAAAGAGGATTTGAGATACCGATGCTCAAATGGTTCCGTGAAGAATTACACACTTATATATTTGATGATCTGCTAAATGAAAAATTTGTAAAAGAACAAGGCATCTTTGATATTGAGTTTATCAATTGTATGAAAAAACAACTTTATTCTGCTGCCCCGGGTAATATTGTTGAGCAGCTTTGGGTATTGATCGTTTTTCAACATTGGTACAAGAAATATTTTATGTAAAACCTAATTTGTGAGTAAAGGGATCTTTACCATATCACTGGATTTCGAACTTTTCTGGGGTGTACGGGATCACCGCACACTGGAAGAATATGGAGAGAATATCCGCAATGTTCACCATGTTGTTCCCCGGTTGCTTGAATTGTTCTCTAAATACGATGTGCATTGCACCTGGGCGACGGTAGGCTTTCTTTTTTTTAATGAGAAAAATGAAATGCTTTCCTGTTTGCCAGCAAAACGACCTACTTATAAGAAAAAAGAATACGATCCATATCCTTATCTTGAACAAAATGAGTTAGAAAAAATTTATCATTTTGCCCCGGTACTTATTGAACAAATAAAAAAAACACCTGGCCAGGAAATCGGA
>Ga0207686_10001379_pt1 | contig 13783 bp, 15 predicted proteins | sample KBSM24metaG_FD_184396 | JGI IMG/M metagenome (GOLD analysis project Ga0207686, IMG submission 184396) | Miscanthus rhizosphere microbial communities from Kellogg Biological Station, Michigan, USA - KBS M2-4 metaG (SPAdes) (version 2) | ecosystem: Host-associated > Plants > Roots > Rhizosphere >...
CCGCGGCCGCGCAGCTCAACGTCAAACTGCTGCCGCTGCCGTTCGACCGATACGGCCTGTTGCCCGACGCGTTCGCGCGGGCCTGCCGCGCGCGCGCCGCGAAAGTGCTCTACACGATTCCGTCGCTGCATAACCCGACCGGCCTGGTGATGCCGGAGAAACGCCGCCGCGATGTCGCCGCCGTCGCCGAGCAGTACGGCGTGACGATCATCGAGGACGACGTGTGTGGTTTCTTGCTGGAGAAAACACCGGCTCCCCTCGCGGCGTTCGCGCCCGATCGTACGCTCTTCCTGACGGGACTCGGCAAGTCGATCGCCGCGGGAATGCGCATCGGCTACATCGCCGCGCCGGAGCCGCTGCTCTCGCGCGCGCAGTCGGCGCTCGCGGCGAGCGTCCTTTTCGCCTCGCCGCTGCTCGCGGAGATCGCCGCGTCGTGGATCGAGGACGGCACCGCCGCGCGCATCGTGCTGCAGAAACGCGCCGAGGCCGCGCTGCGGAACCGCATCGCCCGCCGCATCCTCGGCGAGCGCGCCTCCCGGACCGATCCCCGCTCCCTGCACCTCTGGATGGACCTGCCCCGGCGCTGGAACCCCGATGCGTTCGTCGAAGAAGCCCGCCGCCGCCACGTCCGCGTCGCCTCCGCCTCTTCGTTTGCCGTGGGCAGCGAAGTGCCGCGCGCCATCCGCATCAGCATCGGCGCACCCGCGGCAGTCAGTGAGTTGGAGACGGCATTGAATGTGATCGTGGGGATCGATGAGGAGCGCGCCGAGGAGACTGTGGTCTGATGGTTGCGCAGTAACGAGGAACCAATGATCGAAATCAGCACCGACAGCGAACGCCTGGACATCGACCTGATCCACCGCTTTCTCAGCGACGAGTCGTATTGGGCGAGCGGCATTCCGCGCGATCTGGTCGAGCGGTCGATCGACAACTCGCTCTGCTTCGGCGCATTCGAGCGGAGCGCGCAGGTCGGCTTCGCGCGGGTGGTCACCGACTACGCCACGTTCGGCTATCTCGCCGACGTCTTCGTCCTGCCGTCGCATCGCGGACGCGGCATCGGCAGACAGATCCTGCAGGCGGTCAAGGACCATCCCGACCTGCAGCGCCTCCGGCGCTGGCACCTCGTCACGAGCGACGCGCACGCGCTCTACGCGGAGCTCGGCTTCCACGAGATCGAGTCACCGCAGCGGCATATGGAGATCGCGGTCAAGAACGCGTACGTTTCGTAGTGGGCGTGGAGCGGCGGGCTCTCAGCCCGCCGGCATGTTTCGACAGGCTGAGAGCCTGTCGCTCCACCGCCAACTTCCCATCGGAATCTTTACCCCTCCATTACGTTAGAAATGGCCGATGAACCGGCAGGCGCGAGAGATCCGGATCGGGAATGTCCGCATCGGCGGCGAGAACCCGATTGCGGTGCAGTCGATGACCGCGACGCGGACGCAGGACATCCCCGCGACGATCCGCCAGGTGGAGTTGCTCGAGGCCGCCGGCGCGGACGTGATCCGCATCGCCGTCGACAATCCGAAGGACGTGGCCGCCCTCGCCGAGATCCGCGCCGCGCGACCGAACGCGAACCTCTCGATCGATCTCCAGGAGAACTACCGGCTCGCCGAAAAGGTCGCGCCGTTCGTGCAGAAGCTGCGCTACAACCCCGGCCACCTCTATCACATCGAGCGCGAGAAGCCGGTGCGCGAGAAGGTGCGTTATCTCGTCGACGTCGCGCGCGCGCACGGCTGCGCGATGCGCATCGGCGTGAACGCCGGCTCGGTCGATCCCGACAAGCTGGCGAAGTACGACAAAGACGACTCGATCACGCCGATGCTGGAGTCGGCGCTCGAGCATTGCGCGATGCTCGACGATCTCGGATTCGATCAGTACTGCGTCTCGATCAAGGACTCCGATCCGAACAAAGTCATCGACGCGAACCTCCGCTTCGCCGAGACGCGCCCCGACGTCCCCCTGCACCTCGGCGTGACCGAAGCGGGGATGCCGCCGGACGGCATCATCAAGACCCGCATCGCCTTCGAGCAGCTCATCACCCGCGGCATCGGCGACACCATCCGCGTCTCGCTCACGCTGCCGTTCGAGCGGAAGGGCGAGGAGATCACCGTCGGCCGCCAGATTCTCGACGACATCGCCGGCGGCCGGTTCCGCTCCGTGCCGCGCTTCGAGCACAAGGGACTGAACATCATCAGCTGTCCGTCCTGCTCGCGCGTGGAGAACGAGGCCTTCATCGATCTGGCTCAGAATGTGCGAGAAATGACCGCCTATGCGAAGGAGCACGACATCACCATCGCCGTGATGGGATGCCGCGTGAACGGACCGGGCGAAACCGACGACGCCGACCTCGGCATGTGGTGCGCGCCGACGTACGTGAACCTCAAGCGCGGACCGCAGTCACTCGGACACTACACATACGATGAGATCCTCGGAAAACTTCGCGACGAGCTGGATCGATTGATCGAGGAGCGTACGCTCGTGTCATCCTGAGCGCAGCTCGGGATGACATTGGGGAGACACTGTTGAAACGAATCTACTATCTCAGCATCACGGTCGCGGTCATTCTTCTCGACCTCTGGACCAAGTGGCTGGTCGTGCATCGCATCGATCTGCACGAGGCCATTCCGATCATCCCTGACTTCTTCCAGCTCGTGCACGTGCGCAATACCGGCGCGGCGTTCGGCATCGGCGCGAACGCGAGCTCCCGTATCATCCCGCTGCTGCTCAACGGCGGCGCGATCGCGGTGTTCTGCGTCGTGGTCGTGTACGCGCTCCGCTCCGCGGTCACGGACCGGCTGCTGCAGACCGGACTGCACCTCATCCTCGGCGGCGCGATCGGCAATCTCCTCGACCGCTTTCGCTTCGGCTACGTCGTCGACTTCCTCGACGTCTACGTGCGCAACCACCACTGGCCGGCCTTCAACGTCGCCGACTCGGCGATCTGCATCGGCATCGGGCTGCTCTTCCTCGACATGAAGAAGAAACCTAGCGCGGCGCCCGTCGAATCAGCCATAGGCTCGAGCTGATCATCCAGAGCGCGATCGGGATCCACGACGCGCGGCGCGGCAGGAACAGCTCGCCGAGGTTGAAGGCGGCCCACGCCGAGCCCTTGCGCGGCACGAGATCGTCGATGCCCTGCTCGTTGATCGAGAGCTGACCGCGCGCGAATGCCGGAACGAGATGATCGCGCAACGGATGGCGGATCGCGGCGTCGGGCATCGGATCGACGGCCGTGGCGACGAACTGGATCGCGACCGAGAGCAACGCAACGATCGCGAAAACACATGTGGTGACCGCTGCCCCAGCGGTCACGCGACCGCTGAGGGCAGCGGTCGCCACAATCATCGGAATCGCGAGCAGCGGAATCACCGGTATCAGGTAGCGCGGTCCGAATGCGAATCCACCCTCCCAACCGTTGAAACCCGCGATCACGACGAGAAAGATGACGAAGTTCGCGCCGATCATCGCCAGCTCGCGCAGCATCACCCGCCGGCGGATCATGACGACCGCGCCGGCGATCGCGAGCAGCAGAATCGGCGAGACGAAGAAAAGGCCGCGAAATTCGGAGAACGTCAGTCCCCAAAACGCTTCCAACGTCGGCTCGCGAAGAACGCCGAGGAGCAGTCCCTCCTGCGTGAAGTTCTTGCTCGCCGACAACGACATGCGAAACGGCGACCCGAAGCACGTCCACTGATAGACGGCGAGAAAAATCGCGAACGGAACGCCGCCTACGATGAAGTGGAGCGGCGGGCTCTTAGCCCGCCGGCCGCCAACGGCGGGCTGAGAGCCCGCCACTCCACCCGCCACTCCACCAATCGCGAGCACGATCGCCGCCGGAATGCACATGTAGTAGCAGATCGAGGCGATGCCCGCCGCGACTCCGGCGAGCAGAGGACGCTCATCGAGCCAGACGAAGGCGAGCAGCAGAAAGAGCGCGCTCGGCACCTGCGCGAAGAGCATCGTCGAGTAAGGAAAGACGATCGTGCCGAACGCGATCGTCAGCGCGACGCAGACCGCGGTCCGCGGCGACGCGTTCATTCGCCTTCGCGCGTAGACGTAGATCACGACCGGAATGAGCGCGCCGCAGACGCCGCATGTCAGGACGGTGGTGATGTAGGCGTTGACGGCGTTTGAAAGCTGCCATCGATAGATGAGCGCGTACGGAATCGCGGCGAGCATCGAAGCGCCCGGCGGCTTGTTCGCGTACGCGTGCCACTCGCCGGACGTATTACTCCAGGCGAGGTCGCCGGTGTTCACGCGATAGCCGTCGATGTGGAACGTCTGCCGCTCGACGATCGCGCGGGTCATGTCGAAATGCGCGTTCTGATTCCAGCCGCCGCCGCTGAAGAACCACGCGAACGTCACGAACGCGGCGATGAAGAGCCCGACCGCAATGCGGCGGTCGGCGGGCGTCACACCGCGATCTCCCGAAGGTCATCGGCAAGGGTGAGCCGCGGCTCGGTCATCGCCTGCACCTGTTCCGCGCTCACTCCCGGCGCGAGCTCGATCAGCTTCAGCCCGGCGGGCGTGACGTCGAGCACGCAGTAGTCGGTGATGATGCGATTCACGCACTTCACGCCGGTCAGCGGCAGGTTGCACTGACTCAGGATCTTCTTCTCGCCTTTTTTCGTGACGTGCTCCATCGTCACGATGAGCCGCTTGGCGCCGGCGACGAGGTCCATCGCCCCGCCCATCCCCTTCACCATCGCCCCCGGGACCATCCAGTTCGCGATGTCGCCTTCGGCGGAGACCTGCATCGCTCCGAGGATCGAGAGATCGACTTTGCCGCCGCGGATCATGCCGAAGGAATCGGCGCTGGAGAAGAACGACGTGCCGGGCAGCACGGTCACGGTCTGCTTGCCGGCGTTGATCAGGTCGGGATCGACTTCGTCCTCGGTGGGAAACGGGCCGAGTCCGAGGATGCCGTTCTCGGACTGGAGGATCACTTCCATGCCCGGGGGGATGCAGTTGGCGACGAGCGTGGGCATGCCGATGCCGAGGTTGACGTAGTAGCCGTCGCGCAACTCCTGCGCGGCGCGTTGGACGATCTGTTCGCGATTGAGCGGCATCGCTTACCCCTTCCTCACCGTGCGCTGCTCGATCCGCTTCAGGCGCGGCGCGACGATCATGCGATGCACGAAGATGCCGGGCGTGTGCACGCAGTCGGGATCGAGCTGGCCGGGCTCGACGAGCTGTTCGACCTCGGCGATGCAGATCTTCCCCGCGGTCGCGGCCATCGGATTGAAGTTGCGTGCGCTCTTGCGGTACTGCAGGTTCCCCAGGCGGTCGCCCCGCCACGCGGCGACGAGCGAGAAGTCGCCGACGATGCCCCGCTCCATCACGTACATCCGCCCGTCGAACTCGCGCGTCTCTTTCCCCTGCGCGACGATCGTGCCGTAGCCGGCGGGCGTGAAGAACGCCGGGATGCCCGCGCCGCCCGCACGCATGCGCTCGGCGAGCGTGCCCTGCGGCGCGAACTCAACCTCCAGCTCCCCCGCCAGAAACTGCCGCTCGAACTCGGCGTTCTCGCCGACGTACGAGGAGACCATCTTGCGGATCTGCCGGGTCTGCAGCAGTAGCCCGAGCCCCCAGTCATCGACGCCGGCGTTGTTCGAAACGCACGTCAGCCCCTTCACGCCCTTCTTCACCAGCGCGTTGATGAGATTCTCGGGAATGCCGCAGAGGCCGAACCCGCCAACGACCAGCGTCGCGTTGTCAGGAATGTCCCGGATCGCCTCGTCCGCCGAGGCGACGACTTTGTTGATCATGGCGCGCGGAAGATATCAGAGGGGAGCGTGCAACCGTACGGCCTCGCAGCCGTATTCGATTACATGAAAACAACCGCGACGTGTCTGCTGGCGCTTTTGCTGATGAGCAGTGCGGCCTTCGCTCAGGGAAGTCTCTCGATCTCGTTGAGCTCCGACGATCCCCGGACCGAAATGGGACCGCGGCATGACCTGCGCGACGCCCGTCTCGCGATCACCAGCCGCGACGGCTCGACCGTGTTCCTGCTTCTCGATGACGTCATCGCCGTGCAGCTTTCCGATCGCGCGTTGAAGAACCTCGACTCGAAGAAGAAGGAAGAGACCGGCTTCCTCGAGGAACTGCTCGCGGCGGGCGTGAAGCTGGCCGTCGGCAAGTCGGTCGAGTATCCGATCGCGCACATCCGCACCATCGAGTACCGCGACGGCGCGCTGCGTCTCATGAGCGATCAGAACAAGCCCGTGTTCAGCGACCTGAAAGTGAACGGGACCGACATCCTGCGCAACTTCTCGAGCGCGGACGCCGCGCGAATGGTGACCGCGTTACGGGCCCGTTGAAGAACAGATGGCAGATGGCGGATGGCAGATGGCGGAAGCAACAACGAAACGGTTCTTCCGCCGTCCGCCATCTGCCGTCTGCCGTCTGCCTCAATGCGTATGCGCGTGATCGTGATCGTGATCATGCACCGGATGCGTATGCCCTGCCGTTCCTGACTCGACCTGCTGCACGACTTGGCGCGCGAGCTCTTTGAACGCCATCGCGGCCGGCGAGGTCGGATCCGACGCCACGATCGGCTCGCCGGTGTCGCCGCCGATGACCACTTTCGGGTCGATCGGCACCTCGCCGAGGAACGGGACGCCGAGCATGACCGCGGTCTTCTTTCCTCCGCCGTGGCCGAAGATCTCCTCGCGCTCGCCGCAGTGGCGGCAGATGTAGTAGCTCATGTTCTCGATGATGCCGAGCACCGGCACGTTCACTTTGCGGAACATCGCCAGCCCCTTGCGGGCGTCGATCAGCGCGACGTCCTGCGGCGTCGTCACCACGACCGCGCCGGTGAGTCCCGCCTTCTGCGTCAGCGTCAGCTGCGCGTCGCCGGTGCCGGGCGGGAGATCGATGATCATGAAGTCGAGCGTGCCCCACTTGACGTCGGTGAGGAACTGATCGATGGCCTTCATCACCATCGGGCCGCGCCAGATGACCGGCGTGTCGGGATCGGTGATGAGGCCGAGGGACATCGTCTTGATGCCGTGGCGCTCCATCGGCATGATCTTCTCGTCGTGCTCGTCGATCTGCGGACGCCCTTCGATGCCGAGCATCATCTGCTGCGATGGTCCGTAGATGTCGGCGTCGAGCAATCCGACCGAGTAGCCGAGGGCGCGCAGGGAAAGGGCGAGGTTCGTCGAGACCGTCGATTTTCCGACGCCGCCTTTTCCTGAAGCGACGGCGATGCGGTACTTCACTCCCTCCAGCGCGTTCGGCGCCATCTGACCGCTCGACGACGTGCCGGTCTTGGCGCCGATGTCGAGCGCCAGGCGTACGTCGGTCACGTCATCGAGCGCCTTGACGGCGGCGTACGCGTCGCGCGCGATCTGCTCGCCGATGCTCGGGTTTTCGGTTTGAAAGTGAATCGTGAAGGAAACGGTCCCGCTGTCGATCTGCAGATCTCGGATGAATCCGAACGACACGATGTCGCGCGAGAGACCCGGAAACTTAACTTTCTTCAGCGCCTCGAGAACCTGCTCCTGCGTCGGCATTCGCCTTCTCCTGTTCCAGCCATCGTTCGTACGAGTCGCGAATGATCGGGACGGCGTCCTCACCGGAGCCGACGACCTTGACCACGTCGAAGTCGGACGGGCTGACCAGGCCCCGCTCGAGCATCGTCGAGCGGATCCAGTCGATCAGACCCGGCCACATTGTACCGACCAGGATCAGCGGATGCTCTTTCATGTGCTTGACCTGCAGCAGTTGCCAGACCATGAACAGCTCCAGCGCGGTGCCGACGCCGCCGGGCATGACGATGAATGCCGAGGAGAGGCGGATGAAGTGATGCAGCCGGGAGAAGAACGTGCGGTGGCGAAAGACCTTGTCGACGAACGGATTCGCCGACTCCTCCGTCGGCAGGTGAATGGCCAGTCCGAAGGAGCGCGACTTCGACTCGATCTGCCCCTCGACCGCGCCGGCGTTCGCCGCTTCCATCAGGCCGGGACCGCCGCCGGTGACGATGTCGACGCCCATGCGCGCCAGGTCGAAGCTGAGCTTCTTGACCTCTTCATAAATCGGGTCGCCGCGCCGGATGCGCGAGCTGCCGAAGATCGAGACGCGGTAATGCTCGACGCGCTCGGGCTGGATCTGGTCGAGATCGTTGATGGTGTCCCACAGCTGATAGATGGCCTTGTCGAGGATGTGCGTGGGATCGACGCCCGGCACCTTCTTGCCAGCCTGGGCCTTGCGAAGCTCCTCGAGCTCCGGCGTGGTGGTGGTGCGTCCTCGTCGATTCGCCATACGCGCGGGAGGAGCGAGCAGCGTGCCCGGGGGTGCGGTTGCTGGGTTGCTGGGTTGCTAGGTTGCTGGGCGGGGTGCGACCCAGCAACTCAGCAACTCAGCAACTCAGCAACCCAGTACCCACCTACTTCGCCGTTATCCAAACCTCTTTCGAAAACTCCCGCAACTTCGGTTCGGCCGCTCGCGCCTCTGCCTCCGTGGGGAACTTTACACGCACTCGGTACACCGCACCCTTGTCCGTCGAGCCACGCTCGACGTAGGCGGAGTTAAATCCGTGCTCGATCACGCGGGCCGCGAGCACTTCCGCGGTCTTCTGATCGCTCGTCGAAAGAAGCTGGGCGTAGTGCGGAACGGCCGGCGTCGCGGGCGCCGCGCTTTCCACGATCGCCGCGGTCGTCGCCTCGGTCGCGGTCGCAGGCGGCGCCTGCTCCTCGATCACCGGCGCGATCGTCTCCGTCGTCGCGGTCGTCTCCGTGGCCGGCGCTTCGTCATCCGCCGGTCCGAGCTCCACGATTTTTCCTTCGCTTTTCTTCGAAGGAATCAGAGCGCCCTCGGTGACGACGGGCGTTTCCTTCCGCACGACGAGCCGCTCGTCCGCCTGTCCCTTGCCGATCATCAGGCCGAACGAGAACGAGGCCGCCAGCGAGAGCAGCAGAAGCACGAAGGCGATGAAGGCCTGCCCCGCGGTAAGAGAAATCTCGTAGTGAGACTGATCGTCAGTGTGGTGCTGTTCTTCCATCCTGCCACCCTCCCGGAACGCACTTTGATCATTTGGCGGGGGCCGCCGCGTTCCAGTTTGTGTGATAAACGACGCCGTTGTCAAAGTAGACCGCCGAAGCGCCGCCGTCGGCTTTCGGGTAAATCCACACCGAATACACGCGATTGTTCTGTACGACCTGCTTGATCCAGTCCTCGCGCGGGAAGCCGACCATCCTGCGAACCTCGTCTTCCTTCATGCCCGTCTTCAAGCCCGAGAACGCGCTCATGTTCACGTACCGCTTCTGTTCGACGAGCGCGACCCGCGCCTTCGCGTCCGCGTTTTCAGGGTCGATCTCGAGCGCCTTGCGATACATCTCCAGCGCCTTTTCGTAGCGCGAGAGGACGCTCATGTACTCGTCGCCGAGAAGGATCTTCTCTCGCGCGAGCAGCGCGGACGCGCGCGGATCGCTGGTGCGCTCGTAGTACTCCTCGACCTTGGCGAGGAACGCGTTGTACGGCGCGAGGAGCTTCTGCTGATTCTCGAGCACGATCTCGATCTGCTGCTTCCGCGTCGCGTTCGCCGGGACCGGTTTCTGCGACCCGCGCAAGGTCTGGATCCACTGATAGTCGGCGGTGAGCAGACTCCACTCGCGATCGTTCGGCTTCGTGGGAGGACCGGCCGGAGCGCAGGCGAGGAGAAACAGGATGAGAGCGACGAGAGCGTTCCGCATGTCGGACGGGAGTTATTTTACATGACGTTTCATCGCTTCAGCGTGCCGGTGATGGCCGCGACCTGCGGCTCGAGCGCGCCGCCGAACTCGGTCTTGATCTCGTACATCCAGCCGGTCAGCAGCTCGTTGCAGATGTTCTGCACGACCGCGCCGTGATCGCGCGAGCCGGAGGCGTAGAGGTTGTTGAGGAGCTGGTCGAAGTCGACGCGCCCTTCGTTGACGAAGTTCATCCCCGACAGATACGGAAGCGTCTCCGGCGAGACGTGCAGGAGCACCCGGTCCATGAAGTCGTAGATGTGATCGCCGATTTTCTGGAACACGACTCCGAAGATGTCCTGGTAGACGTTGTTGTATCGCTCGACGACCGCTTCCATCTCGTACTCGCTCTCGACGGTGGCGCGCTTTTCGTCGACGGCGGTGATCTCCGTATCCTGAACGAGATTGACGGAGAGCAATCCCCAGATCGTGCGGAAGGTCTGGAAGTGCGTGAGGTAGGCGCGCGCGCAAAGCTCTTCGACCGTCTGCGGATCGGAGAGCAGCGAGAGGACGTGGTTCTCGTCGTCGTTGAGCTCGAGCTGAAACGTGCGCGTGTCGGCGCCGGGGGCCTGCTCGAGCATCCGGTCGAGACTTCCGACGCCGCGCATGATGAGCGACCAGTACTCGATGTGCCGCACGCCGTCGAGGATGAGCCGCTCGGTCGACAGCGGCAGGACGATGATGCCCTCGGGGAACTCGGAGGTGAAGTCGATCGTGTAAGTGCCGGTGCGATACGACATCGCATCGAGCACGATCGCATTCGCCTGCTGCTCGGCCGCGCGCTGCAGATCGTCCGGCTTCAGATACCCGAGCTCGACGAGCAGCCCTCCCACCCGCCGGGCGATGAGCAGCCGCTCCATGGCGTTGTTGTACTGCTGGACGTTGAGCTCCCCCATCCGCAACAGCGTCTCCGCCAACCCCATGTCCGGATCCGTGCTCGACGCAAACACGATCCGCCCTTCATGAAAGTAGATCGTGTCATTCCGCCCCCCCGAATCCAGCGAAACGATCGCCGTCTCCCCACTTCGCACGATCGACCGGAACAGATCCGGGACCGTTGTCTCGGAGAGCGAGCCGTGGATGCTCAGGTTTTCGGACATCGCGCCATTTTAGACGGCAGATGGCGGATGGCAGATGGCAGAAGATGTAGAATGAGCTTCCCACACGTTCGCGCGGGCCCGCGCGTGACTCGTTCCCTCAGCACCGAACAGAGATGAGGAAAAGCAATTTTCGAGATATGAAAGTGTGGCAGTGTGCGCGTGTGCTCGCACGCGATGTTTACAGCGCTACGCAGCAGTTTCCGCGAGCCGAGATGTTCGGTCTGTCACAGCAGATGCGGCGCGCGGCGATATCGGTTCTTTGCAACATCGCGGAAGGTCAGGGCCGCCGGTCACTCGCTGACGCACGAAACTTTGCCGTCATCGCACGGGGATCGCTCCTCGAAATCGAGGCTCAACTTGTGATCGCTGCCGATCTCGAATACATCGAGACCGATCGAGCAGAAAAGCTGATCGAACGGTCTCTCGAAGTCGTTCGGATGGTGAATGGCTTGATCCGGCATTACGACGGCTAGCGAATCCCTTCCGCCGTCTGCCATCTGCCGTCTGCCATCTAGCGGGCGGGCCGCGTCGCGTCCTCCACCAACGCGATCCCCACCGCATTCTTCGTGCTCGACTTCACGCGGTACATGGCGGCGTCGGCTTGGCGGATGAGGCCTTCTTTGGTCACGGCGTGGGTCGGGTAGGTCGCGATGCCGAAGCTGGCGGTGATGGAGACTTCGATTTCCGTATCAATGTGCAGGACGTTCGCGGAAACGGAGCGGGCCACGCGGTGGGCGACGGCGATGGCCTGGTCCTGATCCGTTTGCGGGAGGATCACGCAGAACTCGTCGCCGCCGAAGCGCACGACCTTGTCGATGCCGCGCACCGCGCCGAGGATGCGCTTGGCCACTTCCTGCAGTGTGCGTGAGCCGCTGAGGTGGCCGTAGAGGTTATTCACCATCTTCAAGTCATCGAGATCGAGAAAGATGATGCTGAACAGCGTCCCGTAGCGGCGCGAGCGTTCGATCTCTTCATCGAGATAGGTCTCGAAGAAGCGCCGGTTGTACGCCTTCGTCAGATCGTCGCGCATCGCCAGGTCGCGGCTGCGCGTGAGCTGGTAGATGTTGCTCAACACCTGCGCCACGGCGGAGAGATAGCGCGTCACGTTGTCCGCCGCCTCGTCGTCGATCTGGTCTCCGCGCGCGAGCGGCACGCGAATCACCCCGAGCAGATCCTCGCGCGCCTGAAGCGGCATGGCCATGAGTCCCGCGCCGTCGCGGTCGCGCGCGGCGGCGAACAGCTGCGGCGCCGCGAGCGCCTTCTGCAAGAGGTCGGGCGGGATGCCCGGAAGGAACTCGCCGGTCTCGCGATAACTCGGGTCATTGCTGAAGCTGACGACGTACCGCTCGAGCCGCGGGTCGTGCAGGAACAGCGTGCCGTGCGGCAACCCGAGGATGCTGAGGACCGTGTTCGTGATCCGCTCCGACACCGCCTCGGCGTCGACCATCGTCATCAGCTCGTGGATCTGCCGCAGATATCCCGACTCGTGCTCGAGCTTCGCCGCGTGCACGGCTGCGTCCGCGAGATCCGCGGCGAACGCGAGGTACTCGCCCGGATCGCGAAGAAACTGATCGCGATTCACGCGCAGCTCGCCCTTGCGGCGCTCCGCGGACGGGTGACCGTCGCAGAGCATCACCCGCACGAGACTCTTGCCGGACGGGCGCGCGAATCCGATGTCGACGATGGCGATGCGACAGGCGTCGCGCTCGGCGGCATCAGCGGGAAACGACCACGAAGGGCAAGCTTCGTGAAGCCGGCTCGTCAGGTCGGATCGGTCGCTGTAGACACCCGCGCTTTCCAGACTCATCGACGTAAGTGCCTCATTGTACAGATTCAGATGGCGGATGGCAGATCGCAGATGGCAGAAGCTCGGAATCTTATGCCTTCCGCGATCCGCCATCTGCCGTCTAATACCGTCGATGCGGATCGCCCAGATCATCTTTCCGAATGCGTCGCAATACGAGCGGAAATGCCAGCGCGCCGACCGTGACGCCCTCGCCGGCGCACATGACGTCATCGTGGCGACCGTGGAGGAGGCGCGGACCAGCGCCGCGGACGTGGCGCATGTCTATGCCACGGGCGAGCTTCCGATCGCGCCGTTCGTCCGTTTTCCGCTGCCGTACATCTCCTCGGCGGACGTGCGTCGCGCGCGCTGGCCGTTCCGCCGCGCCGTCGAGCCGGATTACGTCGTTTCGCCGCTCATCGAGAAGGTCGAGGAGAGCCGGTATCAGCCGTTGAGCGAGGCCGTGGAGGAGGTTTATTTCGGCGGGCAGCGGGCAGCGGGCGGCGGGCAGGAGACGAGAGTCCTCGGAACTTTCGTGCGCACGGACGTCCAACCAGTGGTGGAGCAGACGCTCGCGAGGATCCAACGGTTTCGCGACGACGTGACGTGGCGTCTCTTCGACCGCGTTCCGACGCCCGAAGATCTCGCCGGTGTAGACGCCTGGATCGATCCGGCGATCTCCGAAACGGACTTCGACGGCTTCGTCGCCGAGGCCTTAGTCGTTGGCCTGCCGGTGGTTGCGTCGCGGACGAAGATCAATGCGATGCGGCTGGAGCGGGGGCGCACCGGCTTTCTCGTTCCACCTCGCGATCCGAACGAGCTCGCTCATGCGATACTAGCCGCCCTATTCAAAGCCGAGGTAGCCGGCACGAAGTCGAACGCGGCACGGCAAACCGTGTCGAAATTTCGCGGAAAGCAGCGGTTGCGCGTTCTACTTCACATGTACGAAACCATCGTCCCATGACAGGTCTGCTCGATTTACCGAACCCACAGCGGCGTGCCATCGATCTCATCAAGGAGATCGCGATCGAGAAGGACCTCGTTCCCTATCTCGTCGGCGGCCCCGTGCGTGATCTTCTCCTCGGCCGGCACTCGATCGACATCGACCTGGCGCTCGAGGAAGGGAGCTCCACGCTCGCCCGCGCGCTGGCCAAACGCCTCGACGGGCG
>Ga0207686_10001380_pt1 | contig 13782 bp, 9 predicted proteins | sample KBSM24metaG_FD_184396 | JGI IMG/M metagenome (GOLD analysis project Ga0207686, IMG submission 184396) | Miscanthus rhizosphere microbial communities from Kellogg Biological Station, Michigan, USA - KBS M2-4 metaG (SPAdes) (version 2) | ecosystem: Host-associated > Plants > Roots > Rhizosphere >...
TTCAATTTCGAGAGGGCCAGTTCCGTCGCGGTTTGGCCCAGCAGCGTCAGCATCTCGCCTTTATTGATCTCGCCTGAACCCGTCTGTCCAACTACCCGCGCCAGTCCGCTCAACACTGAGACGAGCACGCCGCCATTCTGATCGAAGCCGACGTTGTAAAGCCCCGGCTGAGCAAAGTCTATCGCGCCGTTGGGCGTGGCTACTTCAAACAATTCATTTGGCTGCAAGTACCCGACGTCGAACATGGCCGAGCCGTCGCGGAGCGCGAGCTGTGTGCGGCGATCTTCGAGCGACACGATGTCGAGCGAAGTGTTTGGATCGAGCCGCGCAAAATTGCGTCCGCTAAAAGCGAGCGAAGTGCGCGACTTGTCGCGTGTGTAGATCCGATCTCCTTCTGAGAAAGGTTGATTAACCGTCGCGGCGGTCCACTGGGAATTGGCATTATTGTTTCGGTCGTCACAGAAGGCGACTTCGCCCTCTACGCGCTGTATGCGCGCCGCGTAAGGCAGTGCCTCAGCCTCAACGGTCGGTTCATGATTGGCGTAGAACCACACGCCCAGGCCGGCGACGATGGCAACCGCCAGTGCGATGATCGTCCCGTGCGGCCATAATTTAATCCTGCTCATAAAAACTCTCCTTCTGCGAAATCTAACTTAATGTTTCTGTAATGCTCTGGTTTTGCTCACGCTTTCAGCGAAACAGGCGTCTGCCCGCAAGGTGCTTGGTAGGAAGACATTCTGACGGAGTTGACGGAGCGAGGAGCTAGACACTTATACATCAGTGACTCGCGGGTCGTCTGTGGGTTAGCACACATAGCCGTCCTCGCTGTTCATCACCTCAGGTCAGAACCCTGGCAACTCGCCAGATGGAGTTCGCCACAGATGCAACAGATAAACGCAGATTTAGAACAGTCTGCTTATCAGTTTAAATCCGCGTTCATCTGTGGCTGATTGTTCATTCAATACTCAGAATCGCTGTCTCAAGAAACTCACCGCAAGGAGCATGCCCGCACGCGACAGAATTTCGAGGGCAAACCAAGTGACGAAAGCTGGACAGGGCAATATAGGAAGTAATGCTGGTGAGATAGCTGGCCGCCACAACTTAGGCACACTCTTACAAGAAGATTAGTAAAGAAGGATTCGCCAGCGAAGAGACAGCGTCATCTCCGGATTGAACCAGGTGGCGTGCTGGTGACTTCATTTGGAGCAAGCTGCGGATGAGATTCCTACTCGCGCACCACACCAATCTTTGAGTCTCCGTCAGTCAATCGTTTAGCTGTGAGCCGGTTTCAAGGCGCAGTCTAAAATGCGAGGTCCGCAGGGCCGTTTCTTAATAGCCACTTCATAGACGTGGCTATTAAATGCCGCGCCTAAATGCCGCGCCTGCGGCGCTTCTATTTGGCCTACTCGCGCACCACTTCGCGCGGGTCTTTATCGTCACGCACACCCAGCAATCTCGGATGACGAAGCTTGTTGTGTTTGGTCCATTGAATGAATCCGACCTGCACGACGATTTCCGGGCTGACCCAGTGGGCGCGCAGACGCGGGAGGCCGACGGCTTTGGTGAAAGGAGGCTTCTCGATCTCGATGCGATCGAGTTGGGCGCGCAGGTCGTTTAGGAGTTTCGTATTAAAGCCGGTGCCGATCTTGCCGGCGAAAACGAAGTCATCGCCGTCGTAGTAGCCAACCAGCAAGGCGCCCAGGCCGACGCGCTTGCCTTGCGGATCGGTGAAGCCGCCGACGACGAACTCCTGGGCCAGCTCACATTTCATCTTTAGCCAGTTGCGCGAGCGGCGTTGCTCGTAGACTGAGCCGCGGCGTTTGGCGATGACGCCTTCCCAGCCTCTTTCTCGCGCGTAATCCCAGGGAGAGCTAGACCCGGTCGCTATCGCTCGCGGTTCTGACACGTTCAACTCTGTCACCCGGCGCAGCGGCGGCGTCAATGGCAGCGCTTGTAACAACGCGCGGCGCTCCTCGAGCGGCAGAGACATCGTCTCGTGCCCGTCGAGCCACATGAGGTCAAAGATGTGATAGCTAAAGGGCGCGTGCCAGGTGATCTCACCGTCGAGGATCAGTTCGCGGTGCGGGAGCTTAGCTATTGCCTGCGAGATGACTGGAATGTTTTGCGGCAGACGGTTCCGCGAAAACAGATCGACTTGCTTTCCCTTTTTGTATGCGAGCAGCCGAATGCCGTCGAACTTTCTTTCAAAGCTCCATTCCGGTCCGGTGAAACGCTCCTGCGTGAGCGTCGCGGCCATGGGGACAATCCAATCGGGGAAAGTCTTGCTCATTTTGTGGAAACTATAAGCGGTCAGCTTGCGCAAACGAAAATGGCATAAGGTCCGGAGGACCTTAATTGAATAGCCACGGTCGTCAGACCGTGGGACGCGTCGATGGATCTGAATTGAGCGCCGAAGGTGCGGCATGAGTTGAGGATAGCCAGCTTTTCATGTCGGCCCTTCGGGCCTCACATTTTATGTCAGACTTGATCCACGGCCTTACGGCCATGGCTATTACATTTCGCGCCTGCGGCGCTGTGGTCTCGCGACCCCTGGGGTGAAATGGTGAAGCAGAACGCCCATCGTCAACCGCGAACCCAAATCGCACACCCTTCCGTTAACACATCCACAGGCGTGCGCGTCAATCTCACGTCATGACAAAGCGAAGAATATCTTTACTCATCCTGTTGACGTTGCTGGCCGGTGTTTGTGCCCTGGCCCAAACCAGCGAAAAGCCCGGCGCTGAAGCCCGTCTACGTACTGAACTCGAACCGCAAATCAACGACGCGATCAGTAAAGGCCGCCTGCCCGGATTCGCGATTGGCGTCGTCAAGGACGGCAAGCTGATTTATGCGAAGGGCTTCGGCGTCGCGAAGCTCGGTGGGAACACGCAATTAACCTCTCGTTCGTTGTTTCACATGGCGTCGGTAACGAAGACGTTTGTGGCGACGGCAATCATGCAGATCGTCGAACAGGGGAAGATCGATCTCGACGCGCCGGTGACAAAGTATCTGCCTTACTTCAAATTGGATGATGAGCGTTACCGGCAAATCACGATTCGTCAGATGCTCAGTCACACGTCCGGCATTCCCGACACGATCAATTACAACTGGGACAAGCCGGAATATGACGCGGGCGCGCTCGAACGTTTTGTGCGCAGCATCACCGGCGAGAAGTTGGTCCTGGCGCCGGGTGAAAAGTTCGCATACAGCAATACCGCCTACGAAGTGTTGGGCGATGTGATCGCGAAAGTCTCAGGTGAGAGTTTCGAAGACTATGTACAGCACCACATCCTGACGCCTTTGGGAATGAAAGACAGCACGCTGCTCGTACGCGAAGCCAACGCACAGTTGTTGACTTCACCTCACGTCTTCCAGGACCAGAAGATCGTCGTCAGCAAGATCTTTCCATACAACCGCGCCCATTCACCCAGTTCGACTTTGTATTCAAGCATCGAGGACATGAGCCGCTGGGCCATCGCCAATCTCAATCACGGCGAACTCGATGGCAGACGAATTCTGAAACGCGAAACTGTTGAATCGATGTGGCGCCCGGTGGTCGACGCGTTGGGCATGAAAGAAGGCATCAGCTGGTTCATGACAGAAAAGGGCGGACATCATCTCGTGTTGCATTCCGGAGGCGACGTCGGCTTCGAGTCCCTGCTCGTGCTTGCGCCGGATGATTCGGTGGCGGTCATCGCAATGAGCAATTTCGCCGGCTCCGATCGCGATTATGTCGAGGACTTTGTGAACGTAGCAGTGAGGATCATGCTGGGCGTTGATTCAACGGCCGCGTCGACAGCCAAAGGACCCGGCATCACGCCCACACAACTGGGCGCCGAAGCGGCCCGCGCCAAAGCGGATGAAGTGTTGGCGAGCTATGTGACTGCCCTGGGTGGACGCACGGCGCTCGAGAAGATTAACAGCCGCGTGGCCAAAGGAACTTTTGAAGTGAGCGGCATTGCGATGAGTGGTCCGCTGGAAATGTATGCGAAGGCGCCGAACCTGAGGCTCACCTTGCTGCAGATGCCGGGGCAGGAGACGTTCAAGGATGGTTTCGATGGCCGCGTCGGCTGGGAACAGAATCCCGATGACGGCGTGACTGATAAGACCGGCCTCGATCTGGGTTCGGCGATCCGCGACGCCGATTTCTATCAACCGCTGAAACTTCGCCAGCAATATCCAAATCTGACATTCAAAGGCACTGCTACGGTTTCCCTCGGAAAAGCTGGGGAGCGCGAGACGCTGGTGCTGGAAGCTCCGCGCAACGGCAGCCCACGACTTTTCTATTTCGAGAGCCAGAGCGGGTTGCTGCTGCGCGTCGAGGACTGGGGTGCCGCGGGAAAAATGATCGAAGCCGTCGTGTACCGGGACTATCGCGAGGTTGACGGAGTCAAGGTGCCCTTCCTAATCAATCTGATCGAAGATGTCGTCTTTACGATGAAGCTTAACGAGGTGAAACAAAACGTGACGATTGACGATGCAGTCTTTGTGAAGCCGAAAAAGTAAGGATCGGCAGCTGGGCGGACAGTAGTTTTCAAACATTCGCTGCGCGGCCGAAATTGGTTCGGCTATCGCCGGCGGTTCTTAAGCGCCAGGGCGGCGCCGGTCAGACTATTCAGACGTTTCGGATAGAGTGCGAGCGAACGTTGGTACGCGGCGATCGCTTCGCTGGGCTTCTTCTGCTCGATCAGTAGATCGCCCAGAAGCTCTTCCGCCGGAATTGTGGGACCGGGCGTGACGGCGTGTTTCGGCGTCGATTTCTCTAACTCAGCGGCTTCACGCATCAGCGCCACAGCGTTCTCTTCGTCGCCCGCGACGTGCGCGATCCACGCATTCAATTCCAAACGCAGCATCCGGATGTTTCGCGCGAATAGATCCTCGCCGATCTTCTGTGTGCGATCTTCAAGTTCATTCAATCGTGCGCTTTCGCGTTTCGCATTCTCAATTTGTTTCAGGTGGGCAGAGCCCAGACCGCGCGCGAACCTCGTGACTGCTTCGGCCCAGGGGAAACGGTCCCAGTCGAGCATCGCAGGCTGGCGGGCTTCGATCTGTGCGGCTTCTGACCAAGCGTGCCGCTCGAGTGTGTAACGCGCCTCGGTCGATGCCAGGTGAAACGCCGTCTTGAAACTTGGTTCGAGTCGCGCAGTCGTGTGCAATCTTCGCAACTGCGCCGCGGCATTTCGGTAATCGCCTTTCTGCAAGTACGCGTAAACCAGATATTCGATCGCGTGACAGAACTCGTCCCAGACGAATTGGCCTTTGTCACCCGCGGGATATTTCAGGGCCGCATTGGCCGCCCGCAGGTTGCCGCGAATCACTCCGTCCCAATCGCCGAGTCGCGTGTAGATGTGCGTCGGCATGTGCAACGCATGAGGATTATTCGGCGCGACCCTTTCGTACTTGCGCGTGATCTCAAGCAACTCACGCTCGCGTCCGGGGACGTCGTTCGCATGTACGAGGTAATGCATCGCGCCCGGATGATTCGGGTTTTGGCGATAGACGCGCAGGAGGATTTCGGCGGCGCGATCGGCATTGGCCCGGGTGATTCTGTCCGCCGGAGTCGTCGCCAAATGCGCCAGCGCATAAAAGGTCGCGGCTTCAGAATCTGCGGGGAGCGCATCATAGACTTTCTGCATTGCCTGTTCCCAACGTCTGATGCGCAGCCAGTAATCGTTGCCAGCCGGGTCGAGAAAGAAAGCTTCGGCCGCGGCGATGAAGAGTTGTTCGCGCTGAGTCGGTGCCGGGAGCGATTTGGCAATTTCTACTTCGTGCCATCCCAGTTGACGCGCGTCCGCATTCGGCCTGGTGGGCCATAGTGGTTGGAACAAAGTCACCGCCACGCCCCAGTGCGCCATCGCGCAACGCGGATCGATTGCCGCCACGTTTTGAAAACCCACGCGGGCTTGCGGATACGTCATGTGATGGAGCAGCGTGACGGCGCGATTGAATTCCGCTTGTGCTTTGGGCGAGCAGCTTACCGGGAAATTGACGGCGGACATCGAGTGGCCGGCGTGTTGAGCTGAGCTTGATGCGGAAACGATGAGAGCGAGGGCGATCGCAAAAAAGATTCGTTGAGCCAGTCCGGGCATCGTGTCCATGACGTTGAGCAGGACATATTAGCGCGGCAATCGAAAAGGGTTAAGCAGCAAAGCGAATGAGCGCGTCGCGCGAGGGGTCGCAATCTGGAGTGCGGTGGCAAAGCGCAGCGGCGACACCGCTTTGGATTCGCTGCCACCTCATCCGAGGTGATCCAAAGCGCCGTCGCCGCTTCGCTCTGCCGGCGCACTCCAAAGTGAGTTACTGAATTCCGCGGCTGGGGTGTTTCTCGAAGATCTTCTGTTCGACCAGCTTCTCGACGGTGATGTTTGGATCTTCCGATTTCGCTTTGCGAACGTAGTCGCCATCGATCTTGAAGATGCGCAAATTGACCAGTTGTTTCGGCGTGATTGAAGTGAAGCCGGCGGCGCGCATCTCATTTAAGAACTCGGGCGTTACATTGAAGATTTTTAACTCCACCAAACGATCGAGGTTGAGATCGTTGAAGCCCATCTGTCTGACTTGATTGATATATTCAGGCGTGATTTTGTGGACCCGCATCTCGACCAGCTTCTCAAACGGCAGCTTGGTGAAACCCAGGCTCTCGGTCTCGCGAACATAATTGCTGTCGACTTTGAAAATGCTGCCTTCGACCAGCTTGTTGAAGGGCAGATGATCGAAGCCCACGCTTCTCAAGTCGGCAATCGATGCCGCATTAATTTTGAAGATGGCTGACTCCATCAGGTTATTAAAGGTGAGCTGATCGTAACCGGCGGCCTTCAATTCATCGATCGCACTGATCTTTAAGTCGGACATCGCGGCCCCGAAAATCTGGTCTTCGGTCAAGTTCGCATAGCCGCGCGCAGTCAGCGCCGAGAAGAAGCCTTCGTTCGGCGTGAGTGTAAATTTGCCGGCGCCTTTGCCGTCGCGAAAGGAACCAACCAAATCAAACGTGCCGGCGTCGTGCACAATCCGCAGCGTCACATCTGCGGCTGTGTTTGCGTAGTTCGGCGAGAGCCCTTGAATCTCGCTGATTTTGATGTTGTTGCCCCAATTCTGCTTTTGACCGCGACTCATGCTCAGCTGAACTTCGTCGGCGTTCTTTTTGTTGAATTCTATACGCCACTCACCGGTAATCGGCGCGCGCGACTGGCCGCTGGTGACGGCGACAGGCGCGAGACAAAAGACGAATAGGATGACTGCGAGAGCGGTTTTGGTCAGCATGATAGTTCTCCTTCGCGGGTTTTCAGGTTAGTGAATCCGCGGGCTGAAAAGTTTCAGGAAAAAGATTTGGAGTGCGGTGGCAAAGCGAAGCGGCGACACCGCTTTGGATTCATTGTCACCTCATCTTCGAGGCGATCCAAAGCGCCGTCGCCGCTTTGCTCTGCCGGCGCACTCCAAATTAAGCGCAACGCGCGTACGGCATCATGCGTGGCGCGCGAGCATGTGCGAGCGCCGGCATCGATTCCGCTGCGGGTGTGATTTCAAAGACTGAATCGAGCTTCGTAATGGCGAGCACTCTGCTCACCAGGTTGGTCACATTCATCAACTTGAAGCGCATGCCCCTTGATTGCGTTTCCTCACGCATCTTGAGCATCAGGCCCAGACCGCTCGCATCGATAGTACTGACGCGGCTGAGATCGAGCAGCACCGTGTTGACTCTCGATTGGGAGTCGACTTCCTGGCGCAGGGACGCCGTTTCACCGTTAACGATGCGCCCCTGCACGCTAACCACCGCTACGTTCCCCAGCTTCCTGGTGTGTACTTTAAGCATGACCGTTCTCCCTTGTTTATTCTACGGTGGCTCCTGCTCTCAAGTTCGCGTTTTTCTGATTCATTAGTGCGATTAGACAGCGTGTTATATGACGTAGTTCCCCCAAATTCAGCCGGTTTCCCCGGGCGGGTCCGTCGTCCGCCCGGGGATCGGTTCGAGGAGGAGCCCAATGATTCTCGACCTCGTAACCGGCTTTTCAAGGAGCACCTCACGTTCAGATAGTAAGTGCCGCGGCGGGCAATTCTGTTGCAACTATTTTCAAAAAATTTCCGCCGCCAAAGAAAAGACGTGAAAGCCGAGCCGATGTTAACAAAGTGATGTGTCAGAATCCCGATGAATCGGGATAGCGACCGGATCAATTGACGCGTGGCAGGTGAGGAATTTAATCCAAAACAAGTAAGAGATCGGCTTAATGTTGCACGTCGATCCGGTCCTATGCTTCGCACCCCCACCTCGCTCCTCTCCCAGAGGGAGAGGAAGTTCGCTCGCGGTTCTGACACGCCGATTCGAACGAAGCGGGACCAGTCCGGCATCTAAACGTATCGCACCTGATACGAGTTACTGGATGGCTTTTCAGAATGCTGTAGCGGCATTGTCTTGACCGCGGTCTTGGAGTATATTTTCCGCCACCTAAATCGTATTTACTCTCCTCGAGCTTACGATTGCGGCGGATGGCCTCTCCGCTATTGCTTAATTAAAAACTGCGCCCGACTGACCAGCGCGCGCATAGTTGTCGCCAACCGGTTCCTAAATGAAGAAGCATCTGCAGCCCGACTCGCGGCCGTCTTTTTTGCCACGATATACGACTCTGCAAGGTCGCTATCGCATTGTGAGGCGGCTCGGCAGTGGCGGCATGGGCGCCGTCTATGAGGCCATCGATCGGCGGCTGAACATCACGGTCGCACTCAAAGAGAGCTTTGCCAACGATCACCGGCTGCGGCGGCAGTTCGCGCGTGAGGCGCGGATGCTCGCGAAACTTAATCATTCTTCATTGCCGCGCGTGACCGATTACTTCACTGAATCGAACCGTGTCTTCCTGGTGATGCAGTTCATTCCGGGTCCCGATTTGGCGGAGATCATTGCGCGCAAGCGCGGACCGTTCCCCCGGCAGGAGGTGATCACCTGGGCCGATCAGATACTCGACGCGCTGATTTATCTTCATTCGCCGGAGCATCAGATTGTGCACCGCGACATCAAGCCGCACAATCTGAAGATCAGAGCGGGCGGGCAGATCGCTTTGCTCGATTTCGGTTTGGCGAAATCGGACATGACCGAAACGTCAATCAACTCGCGGCGCAGCGTCTTTGGTTTCAGCCGGCGATATTCACCGCCGGAACAGATTCAAGATCTGGGAACGACTCCGCGCAGCGATATCTATGCGTTGGGCGCGACGCTCTATCATCTGTTCACCGGAGTGAAACCTCCCGATGCGATGACGCGCGCGACCGCGCTGGCCGAGGGCAAGCCCGACCCGCTGCGTCCGGCGCACGAGGTTTATGCAGAGGTCGGCGGGGACATCGCAACGATCCTGAATCGCGCGCTGGCTCTCAATCCGGACGATCGTTGTGGGAGCGCGGAAGAGTTTCGCGATGGCTTGCTGCGCGTCGACTATTCGCGCTGGGCGGTGGCGAACGAATTCGCGCTCGCGATCCCACCGCAGACAGTCAACACGGTGAGCATGAGTACGACCGTCGCGGCAGTGAAGCAACAGCCTGAGCCGCCGGCTGAGATTCCCGCCGAGCCGCGCAAGATCGTGATCGACACGGTGTTTAGTCACAATTCCGTTTTCAATTCAGAGCCCGCCAGTTTTCAATCACCTTTGTTGCCGGAACCGAACCGTGTGCCCTTCCTCGCGGTGGCCATCTTTGCATTCATGCTCCTCGGCTTTCTCGGGCTTCGTTACAACTGGGCGGAAACTCTTTTGGGACCAGCTAACGTCGATGCGGCCAAACAAGAATCAGTGCTCACCGCTGAGGACAAACCCACAGACCAGCGCAAGGTTTATCATTACGACGCGAAACCGCCGAAGAGGATCGCGGTCAGCGCCACGTCTCGCGACAGTTCCCGCCGGAACGACAAGCCCAGGCGACATCGCTAATTTGGAGTGCGCCGGCTTGACGGCGCTTTTTTGATCATGAGGATCCGAAGTCAGGATAAAAGCGGTGTCAAGCCACCGCACTCCAAATTTTCCTCTCGCGCCGAAACGATGATATAAGCCGTGTCGATCTTGCGAGAGATAGGATTATTCCCAAGGGGTGTTGGGGTTAGGAACGAACAAGGTCCCAAACGACATCGTAATTTGGAGTGCGCCGGCTTGACGGCGCTTTTTTGATCATGAGGATCCCGCGGTCAGAATTAAAAGCGGTGTCAAGCCACCGCACTCCAAATTTTCTTCTCCCGCAGATCGATGATATAAGCCATGTCGAGCTTTACCGAGATATGTTTTTGCAAGCGTGTTGGGGTTAGGGTGTTGGGTGTAGTTTCGTGAAGCCATTTTTGATTGTGTCGCTACACCCTACACCCAAACCCCTACACCCTAAGGCGCGTGGCGCATCATGAAAAGTCGAAACATAATCCTGCTATCAATAATGCTGTTCGCTTTTGGCGTCACGATTCTGTCGTCGGCGACGAGGGCCCACGATCACAATCGAATTAGCGCATCGTCGATCGTGACCCCGGGAAACATCGCCGACGGACTCTACACCATCATGGGCGAAGCGAGTCATCGGTGTTTGGAGATTGCGAGTAACTCGTGCGCGGCAGTGACGCCTTTGCAGATATTCGATTGCGACAAGAGCGAGGTCAGCAACAATCAGAAGTTCAATGTCGTGAGCGACGGCTCGGGCAATTACACGATTTCGCCGGCGCACAGCGATCTGTGTTTGGAAGTATCGACCGAGAAGGTAATCGACCGTACGGCCGTGGTGCAGACCGAATGCGCACCGGGAAAGGTGAGCCAGAAATGGTCGATGAATCAGTTCGGAGTGAACCTGGAGATTCGCGATGTCGGATCAAATCGCTGCCTCGACATCATGCGCAACGGTACCGGAAACTTCGCGCCGATCTTTCTGCGATCGTGTAACAACGGACCGAACCAGCGTTGGCGATTGAATAAGACGATCTTGAATGTGGACCAGGGTGTCGTCTGTCGCGATACGCCGGCACATCCGGCGCGCGCGTGCACAGGCATCAACGATCAGCAGAAGGAAATTGCGTTGGGCAAGACGACGACCAGGGCACGCTGCGATGACGCCTGTCGCGTAAATAAGATGACGAGTTGCCGTTGGGAAGCGATGAAATAATTTTGGGGTGCGCCGGCTTGACGGCGCTTTTTTGATCGTGAGGATCCGCCCGTCAGAATAAAAGCGGTGTCAAGCCACCGCACTCCAAATCATTCCGAGTATCTGTCAGCCCGAAAAAGAAAAAGTTTTAGCTTGCCATTCGGATCGAGCCCGGCCTTGCGGGCCGCAATCTCCACTTGCTGCTGTGATGTCTCGACGCCTGGCAGCGCGGGCAAAAGCAGACCGCGCGGGTATCCGCTTTCATGCTCGACGATGACGCCGTAGATCTTCGGATCGAGATCTTCGACATTGCACGGCTCCGGCTCACTGAGCACATCGACTGAATATCTGAGGTTCGTAAGTTCATCAGCGCGGACCGGCGCAAAACGTGGGTCGCGCGTAGCAGCGCTCACGGCGTTCCCGATGATTTCTTCGGCCAGCGTGTTCTTCACCGGCTCGACTGTACCTATGCAGCCACGGAGATCGCCTTCGAGTGTTTTGATCGAAACGAAACAGGCGGCGCGGGTTTTCAAGAGGTCAGGCAGATCGGATGGCGGATGATTAATCTGACGTGCCTTGACGAAGGTTTCTACGGTATGGCGTGCTAAAGCGGGGATGGCGGACGCAACGTTGCGAGAAACTGATGTGTTTGATCCATCGGCTGACGCCGATGGTACTGACTCGTCCGCCGCCGCGTCGCTTATTGCTTCGTCGCTTGAGTTCGTCAGTTGCGCGACCAGGTAACCGACACCGAACGGCGCCTCGTAGCTAATCACCTCGCAATTTGCATCGAGGCTCTCCGTCGCGCCGATAGCCACGAGCATTGAGCGATAACCGCACTCGCCGGCTGCGCTTCGCAGTTCTGGATCGATTTCGACAATTCGCTGCGTCGCACAGTTGCGGATGGCGTCGACCACTTCTTCATCGAACAGATGAGCCCGGGGATAATAGCCGGCCGGTGCGCCGCGTTTGAGGCGATGACTCAAGTCGCCACTGGCAATGAACGCAGCGCGCCGCCCGAGTTTTTGCATCGCGGTGCGAATGCATCTGCCAAAGCGCAAGTGATCGTCGTTTGAAAGAAAGTTGTAGCCCAGCGCGATGACCCGGCCGTGCCAGCCGTTCCGTTGCAGAAAGTAAAGCGGTACAGCCGTGCCGTGATCCAGATCGACGCCGCGAATTCGCATCACGATCAGATGTTCGTTGGCTGCGGCGCGGGTGATCTCATCCAGCAACTGCTCATCAACTTCGGCGTTCACCGTCGCTGCCGGCGCGCGAAAGTTGGCAAAATCTCCATGAAGTTGCGGGCCGTCGTAGGCGATGAAAGCTTCCCGCTCGAGCGGCGCGTGCGGTGAGATGATGACGACCGTCTCGGCCTTGCTTTCGATCAAGCGCCGCGTAAGTTCGGCCATCCCACCGATTGAAGCGCGCACTTCGGCAATCGCATCGCGACCAACCTCAGGCACCATGATTGGCGGATGCGGCGCAATCCCCGCGAATACTAATGAACTCGTGTGGTCCATAGGATCACCACCGAGGGAAGTTTGGCCACAGAGTAGCGCAGATATGTGCGGATAGAAAGACGATCAGTTTGCGAATTGCGATCACTCGCTACCGCCGGCGGTACGGCCCGGTTTATGATAACCAGCGCATGAAGAGTTTCGATGTGATTATCGTCGGAGCCGGTCCTGCCGGATCGTTCGCGGCCGAACGGCTGGCGCGCGCGGGTGTGAGCGTCGCGCTGTTTGATGGCCGTCCGGAGGGTGAGCCGAAGCCATGTGGCGGTGGCGTGACGTCGAAGGCCTTGAAGGCGTGGCCGCACTTGCTCGAAGCGGTGGGCAGAACGATCGATGAACTCGACATGTATTCGCCTTCCGGGAAACATCTGCATTTGAAATTGGACGAGCCGTTCGCGGTTTATTCACGCATTGCTTTTGATACTTTTTTGCGTGAGCGGGCGAGAGATGCGGGTGCGTTGGTGTTTGCGGAAAAGATTTCCGCGCGTGGCTTCAAACGAATACAAGAGACGGATGGTCCTGCGCTTCGATCCGAGGGCTCAATTGATCCGGTCGCTACCTGCACCCCGCGCGAGATGCTCGCGCGGGGACCCCGCATCGCTCGCGGTTCTGACACGGGGTGGATCGTTCGCACGCAAAGTGGCGGTGCGGAGTTCCAATGCAAGTATTTGGTTGGTGCTGATGGAGCAAACAGCGCGATTGCCAAGAAGCTCGCGGGACCGTTGCCACCGGCCGAGATGGAGGTCGCCTTTGGATATCGCGCGCCGCTACCCGAGTCGGCCGACGCGGCGACAGTCGTCGCGTTCCTGCCGAACTGGGTGGGCTACGCGTGGGCCTTTCCGCGAATCGATCATGTCTCGTTCGGGATTGCGACTACCCAGGACGCTTTCGATCATGAAGCGCTCGACCAGCTCATGTGGGATTTCATGGTCAGCTATTACGAGAGTGTCAGAATCCCGATGAATCGGGATAGCGACCGGATCAAAATGCGTCTCTGGAAGAAGAGCGGCTCGCAAAGTGAGAAATCGCAACTTGCCAATTTGCGCCAACACGCCGAACGCTATGCCGCCCGCATTCCCGGTCTGGCGCCGCGCACCTGGGACGAGCGCAAAGCTTGCGGCGAGGGATGGGCGCTGTTGGGCGACGCAGCGGGCTTTGCTGATCCGGTTACCGGCGA
>Ga0207686_10001381_pt1 | contig 13781 bp, 7 predicted proteins | sample KBSM24metaG_FD_184396 | JGI IMG/M metagenome (GOLD analysis project Ga0207686, IMG submission 184396) | Miscanthus rhizosphere microbial communities from Kellogg Biological Station, Michigan, USA - KBS M2-4 metaG (SPAdes) (version 2) | ecosystem: Host-associated > Plants > Roots > Rhizosphere >...
GCCGTCGCCACCTGGCGGGAGCGGATGCGCGCCCACGAGGACGCCTCCTACGTGCAGTTGATCGTTAACGAGGGCGGCGGCGCCGGTGCCTCGCTCGAGCACACCCACGCGCAGCTTTACGCGCTCCCGTTCGTGCCGGCGGCGGTGGCGCGGGAGCGCGAGCGAGCCGGCGCCTACAGCGAACGCACCACCGGCGCCGGCCTGCTCAGCGACGTGCTCGTCGAGGAGGTGCGCCGCCAGGAGCGGCTGGTCGCGATCGACGACGAGGCGGCGCTGATCTGCCCCTGGGCCTCGCGCTCGCCCTTCGAGCTGCGGGTGGTGCCGCGTCGCGAGACTGCCCGCTTCGAGGACGACGAGGCCGGCGCGGCGATGCTCCGCACTGCGATGACCGTGCTGGCCGAGCGCTTCGGCGGGCCGCCGGAGCTGAACCTCTGGGTCCGCACCGCGCCGCGCGGAGCCGAGCATTTCCACTGGCACGTCGACATCGCCCCGCGGCTGACGATCAAGGCCGGCTTCGAGCTCGGCACCGGCGTCGACATCAACATCTACCCGCCGGAGCAGGCCGCCGCCGACCTGCGCGAATGCCTCTGAGCTAGGCCGGGCGGGCGATCAACTCGATCCGGTTGCCCCACGGGTCGGCGGCGTAGAAACGACGCCGCGGCGATAGCTCGTCGTCCCATTCGACCGGCACCCCCGCGCTGGCCAGGCGCGCGGCGAGGTCGTCCAGCGCAGCGGGATCAACCGCGAGCGCCGGGTGAGCCTTCTTCGCGGCGGCGAACTCGACCTCGACGCCGATGTGGAGCTGCTGCGCGCCGGCAGCGAACCAGACGCCGCCGCGCGCGGCGAGAGCCGGTGGCTTGGGGATCTCGTCGAGACCGAGCAGCTCGCCAAAGAAGCGGCGCGACTCGGCCTCGCAACCGGGCGGGCCGGCAAGCTGAACGTGATCTATGCCGACAACCCCCGCGCTCACCGGGGCCAGCTTGGCAGATCGCGATCCGGCCGCGGCTATGCTCGTCGCTTGACGGGCGAGGGATCCGAGATACGTCGATGCAGGCCCGACGATGTGCAGGCAGTGCTCGAGCTCTGGGCGCAGGAGCGGAGCGGGCACGCGAGCACCAGCGACCGCGCCGTCGACGTCGAGCGCCTGATCGCGGCCGACTCGCCAGCGGCGCTCCTAGTCGCCGAGCGCGATGGAGTGATCGTCGGCGTCCTGATCGCCGCCTGGGACGGCTGGCGGGGAAACATGTACCGGCTCGCCGTCCACCGCGAGCACCGCCGCCGCGGCATCGCGCTGGCGCTGACCCGGGCCGGCGAGGAGTACATGCGCGGGCGGGGTGTCCGCCGCGTCACCGCCCTGGTTGCCTATGACGACGAGCCGGCGGAGGGGTTCTGGGAGGCGGTCGGCTACCCGCTCGATCGCGAGATCGGCCGCCGGGTGCGCAACGTCTGAAGCTCAGGCACGTCTCACCGATAGGCTCAATCCTTGGCCCCCAATTCTCGACCGATCCCACGCTTCATCGCCGACACCGCGCAGGAGGGGATCCCCCATGGCCGCTTTGCCGAGCAGCTACGCGAGGCCTTCGCCGTCGCGGTAGAGGAGATCGCCGACCTGCCCGAGGGGACGACGCTGCCAGAGGAGGTCGACTGGTTCCCCGAGCGTGCCTGGGGCGGCCGCGTCTGGATCCCTGCCTCAGCCCGCAGCGAGAGTGAGGAGGGGACGCTGGAGCTGTTCGGGCACGTCTCCTACGTGCTGCCGCCCGGTGGCGAGCCCACCGACTTCGCCGCCAAGGCTGACTTCACCGACGTTCTCGCCGAGGACAACCCCGACTGGCGGATCGACCTCAACGACGACGTGGTCGGCCGCTGGCGCGGTGAGAACGGTCGCGCCGGCGCAGTCACCCTAGTTTGGGGGCGCCCCCTCGTCCGCGGCGCCGTCGCCGCCACCGCCGAGCTCGAGGGCGAGACCGTCGATCAGGAGCTGATCGTCCAGGACCGTTTCACCCTCATCGCCCTCGATGCCCTCGAGGGCTACGGCGACGAGATCTTCATGCAGGTGCGGCTCTGGAGCCAGCGCGCCCAAGAGCTGGCCAGCGAGAGCCTCTACGCGGCGTAAGAAAGCCGAGCCCTCAGCGACGTCGCGGCGCGTAGAAGTCGAGCTTCGCGGTTTCGGTGTAGGGGGTGCCGCCATCCGGCGTGAAGGTGACCGCGACTTCCTCGATTGCCTCGCGCCGCTCCCGGAAGGCGCGCAGTGCCGCGCCGACCGGCTTGACCCGGAGCCCAGTCGTGCCGCAGGCCGTGCTCGTGGCGGTGACGGCGGCTCCCCCGAGCGCGACCCGTTGGTGATGGCGCTTCAGCAGCGCCACCGGCTTCAGCTCGACCTTGCCCGGACCGGGGACGACGACCCGCGCGGTCGCGGTCCCATTCGCGGCGGCGCGCCGCAGCGGCGCCACGTGGAAGGTGTTAATCGGCCCGTTGATCGGGCGGATGCGCTGAATCTCGTCGGTGCCGGCGCTGAACCAGACCGAGCCGTCCGGGCCGGGGACGATCCAGCGGGCTTCGGCGTCGACGCCAGCGTAGATCTGAGTGATCTCGCCGCTCGGGGTGACGCGGCCGATCGAAGGCGGGTCGGAGATCCCCGGCAGCTGGCGACTGGCGATGCTGGTGAACCAGATGTCGCCGTTGGCGCCGGTGACAAGCGTGGCCGGGCCGAAGAAAGGCTGGCTGTAGCGGAGGCAGTCGCGGAACTGGCTGACCTGGCCGCTTGGGCTGACCCGCACGATCGCCGAACTCCCAACTCTCTCGGACTGGAAGGCGAGCCAGAGGTCGCCGTCCGACCCGCTCGTCGAGCTGCCGACGATGCCACCGCCGGTCTCGAGCTTTGCACCGGTGTCGGTGATTTCGCCTGCCGCGGTGACGCGGCCGACGCCGGTCTGGTGCTCGCCCTCAAAGAACCAGGCGCTGCCGCCCGGCGCGAAGACCGGCGTGCTCGGCCAGAAACCGGGAAGCGTCGTCCCGAATTCACTCGGTGTCCCTCCCGGAGCGAGGCGGACGATCGCTCCGGGGGCACCGCCGCTCACCGGCTTGCGGGCGAACCAGAGGTCGCCTTCCGGCCCGGCTTCGAGGTCCAAATAGGCCTTTGGCCCCAGGTCGACAGACAGCTTCGAGACCTCCCCCGCCGGCGAGATCTGCCACAGCGCCGGGTCCTTACCTTCTTCGCGGAAGGTCGCGAACCACAGATAGCCGCTGGGGCTGGCGACGATGTCGCCGACGTAGTAGCGGGCATCGAGCCCGAGCGGAGAGGCCTTCGCTTCGCCAACCGGCGTGACGCGCACGATTTCCGGCGCCCGCCGCTGCCCCTGCGACACCCTGAAGAACGAGTTGAGCGGGAACCAGAGGTCGCCGTTCGCCGCCACGACGAGCTTCCCAGCTTCCAGGTTCTTGGCGAACCCCCCGTCGAATTCACTCACCTGCCCCTCCGGTGCGACGCGCCCGAACTTCACCCTGCTCCCGTAGCCGTAGTTGGTTTCGATCAGGCAGGTGAACCAGACGTCGCCTTCCTTCCCGAGCGCGAGGTCTTCTACCCCACACTTGGTCGGAAAGCTTTCGGCGATCCCCACCGGGTCGGCCCTGGCAGCCGGAGTGAAGGCAAGCACCGCCGCCGCCAAGGCCGCGGAGAACAAGCCGATACGCCGCCCTCGCGTCGGACCCAGCATCGCCAGAGAGTATCCGCAGCGAACCGCGATCTAAGCGAGAATTCGGGTTCGGCCCCGATAGCTCAGCCGGATAGAGCGATCCCCTCCTAAGGGATAGGCCGCTGGTTCGAATCCAGCTCGGGGCATCCCGTCACGGCCGGTGGCGCGCCTTGTGCTTATGCGACCCACGATGATGATGGCCGCGCAACTTCAAGACGTGGGCGACCTTGTTGGTGTCAAACCACTTCACCGGCCCATCGCCAGCGGCATCGAGCAAGGTCGTCAAGGTCGGGTCGCGCGGTTCAGAAGGCAGGTGCTGGCAGGAGTCCCCCACGCAGGTGACCGCCGGGGGCGGCTCGGGCAGGGGCGCTTCGGAGCCCAAGCCGGAGGGCAGCGCCGAGTGGCAGAAAAGCTTTTCGATCCCTTGCAGCGCGATCGCTTCGGCGCCGGCCGAGTGGGGCGGGTAGAGCATCACGCTGGCCGTTTCGGAGTTCCCCGAGGTGACGTAGACGCGGCCTTGCCCGACAGTGCCGGAGTTGTCGACCGCGAGGCCGGGCGGGAAGGCGTCAATGATGTTGTATTTGAGGCGGCCCTCATAGCTGCCATCGGCTTTGAAGACCTGGACCGCGGCTTCGGGGCACTCGGAGGTCTGCGGCTGCAGGGCGTCGGCGACGTAGAGCTCGCCGCTTGAGTTATCGACGGCGGCTACGGAGTCGCGCAGAGAGGTGAAGTCGATCGCGATCGTTTCGATCGGGTTTGCGGGGTCGCTGGCCGGGTCATAGACCTTGACGGTGTTGCTGGCGGCATCGGGGACGTAGACGTAGCCTTTGGTGGCGGCGTTGCCGGAGACGGCGACGCCGTAGCCACTGATCAGCGAGCCGGCTCCGATCACCAGCGGTTGGCCGGAGACTTCGACGGGGGAGCCGTTGGGTAGGTAGACGGAGACGTGGTCACCGTCGTCGACGTAGGTGTTGCCGTCGCTGGGACCGATCGCGACGCCGCTGGCGGGGCCGGGATCGAGGACGGTTTTGCCCGCCCCATTGGGGGAGGTGTAGCGGAGGATGGCGCCGTGACGTTCGTTGACCAGGTAGCGGCTGGTGCTTTCGTCGATCGCGAGGCCGCAGGGACCGTTGTCGGCGGAGACATTGGTGATCTGTCCGACGTATTCGAGCTTGGGATTCAGGGTGTAGCGGTCGACGGTGTCGTGGTAGTAGTCGGCCACGTAGAAGTCACCCACACCGTCGACGGCGAGGCCGCAGGGGCCTTCGAATCTTTCGACGGGCGGCGGTCCGGGCGGGGGCGGTGGTTTCCCTGGGACGGGTGGTTCGGGCGTGATGATGAACGGATCCGGTGAGGCAAGCGCCGCCGGCGCCATCGCCAGCGCAGCCAGCGCCATCGGCAAGACAAGAAGGAGCACCCGCCTCATCGCCCCAGCCTCTCCCGCCAGCGCCTCAGCCCGGGGCGGCTCAGCCGCCCGCCTTCGCTTTGAACTTGACCGGCCCCGAGACGCAGTTCATCCCGCTCTTCAGCTTGTTTTCAACCTCGACCCGCCCGGCGACCTTTCCCGAGCGCACCGTCCCACTCCAACTGACCACGTCGGTCTTCCCATACTGGGTGTCAGCGAAGCGCCCACCCTTGAGCGGGGTCGGATCAAAGCCCGAGAGGTTGGCGAAGAGCAGGCTGCCGTCGTGGCAGAGCAGGCGGATCTGGAAGCTCTGCAAGGAGAGGCTGGTTGGCGTGCCCTTGATCTTGATCGGCTTGTTCTGGGCGGTCTTGCCGCTGTAGGTGGTGGATTTGCCGGCGGCACCGGCCACTGCAGCTAGAAGCGCCATGGCCAGCAGTGCCGCAAGTAGGCAGGTGAGCACTCGCGCCCTCATGGCCGCACCTGGCACTGATCAGAGACGGTTTGGGTCAAGGTGCGCGAGTCCGAGAAGCGAAAGCTGGTCCGCGCCAAGGTGAAGGGCGCCCTGGTGAAGCCTTTCGGGGCTGGGCAGCTGGCGCTGATGAAGCTGTGGCGCTTGCCGGCGAAGTTATAGCTGCGGCGCAGTTCCAGCTTCATCGAGGTGACCCGCCCCCAGCTGGTCAGCGCCTTGGGCAGCTTGGCGGCAAGGCTCAAGCCGTAGAGGCCCTTGTTCTTTTGGTGGATCACGAAGGGGATCACGAAGGAGTTGGCAAACGGGTGCGGGGAGTAGATCTGGCCGAGCAGGGCGGGCTTGTGCTTATAGACGCCGTTAAAGAGCAAAAGGCGGCCGATCGTTGGGTACGGTTCTTGGCCGGCCAAGACGACGTCAACGCCGAAGCTGCCCTGGCCGACCAGGGAGCGGCTGCACTCTGAGAGCGCTCGGGAAGTCGAGGCGGGATGGATCTGGCCGACCTGACAGATTGGCAGGCCCTTGGTTTCCAGGCGGCCGTTGCGGTTTAGGTCGATCTGCATTTCTTCGAGCTCTGGTGGTGGGCTCTGATCAGTGGTGGTGATTTCCCCGCCAACTGAGACCGAGACCGGTGCGGAGGCTTCGCGGGGCAGGCGCTTGGGGGCGATCGAGCCGCTGACGTTTACCTGCAGGTTGCCTTTGCGGACGATCGAGGTGGGTGAAGGCGAAGCTGAGGTGGAGGCCAACGCTGGGCGGTGGCGTTTCTTGCCCTTGCCGCCCTTGTGATGGTGGCCGCGCAGCTTCAAGACGTGGGAGACCTGGTTGGTGTCGAAGAACTTCACCGGGCCGTCGCCGGGGGCTTCCAAGAGCGTCGTCAGGGTCGGGTCGCGCGGTTCAGAGGGCAGGTGCTGGCAGGAGTCCCCGATGCAGGTGACCGCCGCGGGCGGTTCGGGAAGGGGGGCTTCGGCGCCGAGGCCGGGGGGAAGTGGCGAGGGGCAGGCGAGGATCGCAACCGAACGCGCTTCGACCGTTTCGCTGCCGGCCGAGTGAGCCTGGTAGCTCAGCACGCTCGATAGTTCAGAGTTGCCCGAGGTGACCGAGACGCGGCCCTGGCTGACGGTGCCGGTGTTGTTGACGGCGAGGCCGGGCGGGAAGGCGTTGACGACGTTGTATTTGAGCCGACCCTCGTAGTTGCCGTCGGCCGCGAAGACCCGAACCGCGGCTTCGGGGCATTCGGTGGTGTTCGGCGACTGCAGGGAGTCGGTGACGTAGACCTCGCCGCTGGAGTTATCGACGGCGACCGCGGAGTCGCGCAGCGAGGTGAATTCGATCGCCAGCTCTTCGAGCGGGTTCGCGGGGTCAGTGGCCGGGTCATAGACCTTGACGGTGTTACTCGCGGCGTCGGGGACGTAAACGAAGCCTTTGGTGGCCGCGTTGGCGGAGATTGCGACGCCGTAGCCGTCGATCAACGAGCCTTCACCGATCACCAGCGGGTGCCCGGAGACTTCGACGGGGGTGCCGTTGGGGAGATAGACGGAGACGTGGTCGCCGTCGTCGACGTAGGTGTTACCGGTGGCGGGGTCGATCGCGACGCCAGTAGCGGGGCCGGGGTCGAGGACCGTTTTGCCCGCGCCGGAGAAGGAGGTGAAGCTGAGCACCGCTCCGTGCAGCTGGTTGACCACGTATTTGTTGATTTCAGGTTCCATCGCCAAGCCGCAGGGGGCGCTGAGGGACAGCTGTTTGGTGTATCCGACTTTGGAGTCGAAAAAACCGTTGGAGTCGAAGAAATCGACGACGTTGTGGTCGTGGTCGGAGACGTAGAAGTTGCCGGAGGTATCGACGGCGAGGCCGCAGGGCCTTTCGAAGGTCCCGGTCGGCGGCACGATGGGATTGTCTTTGCCTTCGGGCCTGGAGATGAACGGGTCCGGCGAGCCCAGCGCCGCAGCCGGCGCCAGCGCCAGCATCGCCGCCACCGCCGTCGCGAGGACCAGCAACACCCGCCTCATCGAGCCGCCCTCCGCTTCGCCTGGCGGGCCCGCTTAGCCTGCTTCTTTTTCGCCTGCCCCGCCTGGCGGGCCCGCTTCTGGCAGGTGCGGCTGAGTAGCAGCGAGCGGAAGATCGCGCCGCGGTTGTTCTGGGCGACCGCTCTGACTTCCGCGTAGGGAGGCAGCGCGCAGATATCGACCGAGTTGGTCAGCAGGCCGCGCTTGCCGCCGTTTAGCTTCATCGCGAAGTGTTCGATCGGGGCGTCGGGGAGGTTGTCAAAGAAGGCCTGGATGCCGCCGTGCTTGGTCGGGCCGATCCGTCCCTGCAGGTCGAACTCGATCGCCCCGGAGTGAAGCTGGGCGACCAAGTCAGGGAGTTTGTTGGTCGAAGAGCGCAAATAGACGTTGCCGTGCAGCGGTTCGTCAAGCAGCGGGGTGACCGCACTAGCGGTGCCGTAGACCGATTGGGCAGGGCAGGCGCCTGCGGCGAACTGCACCCGGGTGCAGACCGCCCGGATGTGGTTTTGGGCCAAGAAGAGCTGGTGGGGCATGTCGACCTCGATCCGCTTCAGGTTGGAGTCTTTGGCGCCGCGGGCCGAGAAGGTCGCTTGCAGGGCCGGGTAGCCGCCGCGCCGCGAAGCGCCTTCGAGGTGCAGGGCGAGCTTGGGCTGGAAATCGAGGGTCAGGCAGTTGAGCAGCTGGAAGTGCTTTTCGATCGTGGCGGTGGAGTCATCGGAGGAGTCATCAAAGCGCGCACCGGAGCCGGTCAGGGTCGAGACCAGCGCTGAGGGTTCACAGCTCGAGGGGTTGTGGGTGAATTCTTTGCGGTCGGCGTAGATGCGGACGTCGCGCAGGTGCAGGGGGATGCCGTCGAGGATGTGGGGGATCCGGTCAGAGGCGCTGGAGTCGATCTGGAGCTGGGCGGTGATCGGGTTGACATCAAAGGCCGAGCGGATCACCACGGTGCCGAGGTCAAAGGGCCCGACCGTGGCGGGGTTGATCGTCACCAGGGAAAGCGGCGCTCCGTGGTAGGGCCCGGCCAAATACATGTGCCCTTCGGTGTAGGTGAGGGCGGGGCCGACGCCGTAGCCGGTGTTGGTGTGACCGACTTCTGAGGCGGGCGGACAAGAGGGGTGGGCGGCCTCGGTGAAGCCTTCGGTGTGGCGGGCGGCCTCAATTGAAGCGTCAGAGCAGAAGGGGATGCCGGCGAGTTTGCCGGTGATGCCTTGCGGCAAGACCAATGAGTAGGAGGTGATCTCCTGTTCGCCGTCTCCACGCGAGAGGTGGACGAAGTAGGGGGTGTAGGAGTTGACGTTGGAGTTGACGCCGCCGGCTGAGGCGCCGGGATGGAAAGGAGGCACCGAACCGCTCGGGCAGGGGCCGCCTTCGATCCCGGTGGCGATCGTCGAGATGCTGGTTTCGTTTGCCTGTTTTACCCCCGGTGACCAGGAGCTGAGGTTCATCAGGCTGAGTGCCGCCCCGCAGCTGTCGGGAGTTACCAAGGGGGCCCGTTGGCCGGCGCGGAATTCCATTTCCAGCTGGGTGTAGGGGAGCTGGGGGAGGTCGTTGAAGGTGGCCGAGAGGCTGCCGGTGGCGGGGTCGGGTTCGAGCACCCCGGCGACCTTGACGAGGATGCCACGTTCGGGGGACTTGGCGACCAGGTAGATCCCGACCAGGGCGCCAAAGGGGTTTTCCCTTGGCTGGGCGAGGTAGATGCCGCCGGCGATCCACTCCTTATAGAGAGGGGAGTGCAAGCGGAAGTCGCCGATCTTCGCGGTCGAGGGGCAGCCCGTGGAGGCCGACCACTGATCGGTCTCCGATTCGTATTGGGCCGGGCTGCAGGTACCGAGGCCGGCGCCGACCGAGGGGTTAACGGTGGTGCCGGTTGGCAGCTTGACGTGCACCTGGCGGGTCTGGGCGGGGGCCCGGAAGGCCGGCAGGATCAGGGCTTTGTAGTCGTTTTTTAAGCGGAAGGCATAGCCCGAAGAAGAGGAGGCCTTGGTGTTGGTGAGAAAGGCCGAGGGGACCGGGGCATAGGTCAGCGATTCGCAGCCTTTCGGCGCCAGCGGGTTGCCTTTGGAATCGCGGTTGATTGCTTCGGAGCTGATCTCCCCCCCACCCTGCCAGGCTTCGGCGCGGGCGGTGATCGCGATCGGGCCTTCGCAGTTGACCGGCAGGGTCAGGTAGGCAAAGGGGAACTGCTGGGCGGGCGGGCCGACCGAGCAGGCCCCCCAGCCTTTGGCCGGGTTGGCCTCATTTAGGCAGTTGCCGCGCTGCTGATCGTTGACCGCCGCCCACGGCACTCCCCAGATTTCCACTTCGACGCCGCTGACCTGCAGGGCCTGGGGGATGTCGGCGGCGTTTAAGGAGAGGGCGTAGTTGCCCTGGGCTGAGCCGACCCGGGAGTCGAGGACGATGTGTTCGCCCCAGGGGGCAAAGCCGAGCTGGCTCGGTACCCCCGCTGCCGGTTCGATTGCGAAGAGGCCGAAGGAGCGGGTTTCCCCACCCTGGCGGTTGACGGTGACGAGGCCGACTTGGGTCTGCTGGGGGCAGCTCTCCCCCGAGAGGCTCGCTTCAAAGGGGGAGACGCGGGGGGTGTTGAACTGGGCCCGGTTGCACTGGCGGATCACCGTCTGGTTTTCCAGCAGGCCCGGGGGGAACTGGATGTGGAGGTTGCGCAGGCCGCCTTCGTTGAAGGCGAGCCGGTAGGCGATCGCGTGGGGGTGGGAGCCGGCGAGGCTGGCGGGTTCGCCTTCGGAGCTGGTGGCGATGGCGAAGCCGGCTTCCCCGGGCTGGAAGGCGAAGGCCGAAGCGCCGGCTGGCGCCACACACAGCAACGCCGCAGTCGCGAGCAGGGCGCCTAGTGCTGCCCTACCTCGTGATGACCGTCTGCTGCTCTGGAGCCCCCTCGCCATCCGATTCGCCTCAGCCGCCCGCTAGCCCTTGTGCTTCTTGGCGTGCTTTTTGGCGTGGCCCTTCTTCTTGGCCTTGCCGCACTGCGCCTTCACCTCCGGGCGCTGGACGACGCTGGCGCCGTTTTGGGCGGCGATGTCGATCGTGGCTCGGTAGGTGTGGGCGCAGATGTCGCGGCTGTTGACGATCAGGCCTCGCTTGCCGCCGAACAGTTCCAGGCGGAAGGAGGAGACCGGGGCGTCGGGCACCGTTTCGAAGGTGTTGCGAAGGGCGCCCTTGACCGAGTCGGTCTGACCGTCGAGTTCGATCGCGATCGGCTGGTAGGCCGGTCCCTGCAGCGCCACCACCAGGTCGGGCAGCTTGTGGGAGGAGGAGCGCAGGTAGACGTTGCCGTCGAGCGGGTAGCCGAGCACTGGGCTCTTTGCCTGGGCGTGACCGTAGATCGAAGCGGCTGGGCACTCGGCCCCGTTGCCCGCCCCGGCTGCGAACTGCACCCGGGTGCAGACGGTGCGGATGTGGGACTGGTCAAGGAAGGAGGAATGCGCCAGGCGCACCGCCACCGCGGCGATGTTGGCTTCGCCTTCTTTGACGTTCAGGTTGGCGACCAGTTTCGGGTTCTGGTTTCGCTTCGTGGGACCGACCAGCTTCAAGCTCAGGTTGGGGCCGAATTTGAGGTTGGCGCAGTTACCGAGCTGGTAGCGGCTTTCCATGCTCGCGTTCTGACCCAGGGTCGAGGCCATCAGGCCCTTCACCGCGAACGGGTCACACGAGGTGCCGGTGCGGGTGAATTCCTTCTTGTCGAGGGCGAGGTCGATCGAGCGGACGTCGAGCGGGATTCCCTTCAGGATCGAGGGGATCGGGTCGGCCTCGGCGGTGATCTGGGTGGTCGCCGGGTTGACCCGCAGGGCAACCCGGGTGACCACGGTGCCGAGGTCGAAGGGTCCAGCGGCGGCCGGGGTGATGATCGCCATGCTGAGCGGGGCGCCTTTGTAGGGGCCGGCGAGGTAGGCGGTGCCGTTGGTGTAGTAGGGGGCGGGGCCGGCGCCGGCGCCGACGTGGACGGTGCCGACCTGGGTGTTGGCCGGGCAGGAGGGGTTGGATTCCTCGCTGCGGCCGGACTTGCCAGCGGCCGTCGCCAGATCCTGATCGGAGCAGGCCGGGGTATCGGCCAGCTTCGCGACCAGGCCCGGGGGCGGGGTGACCGTCAGCTTCGAGAACTGCTGGGAGTCGTCTTCACGTTTGATGTGGACGAGGAACGGGGTGTATTTGCCGGCGATCGGCGATTCGGTGCCCGCTTCGAAGGAGGGGCTGTTGGCGAGGGCGCCCTCGTTGGGAGCGCAGTTGTTGGTGATCGAGTAGTTGTCAGCGGGGGTTGCGGGCGGGCCCGATTCCGGGGCTGACCAGGGGGTCATCTCCGAGGTCGTGGAGTAGGGGCCGCAGACCGCGGGGGTCCGCAAGGTTGCTGAGGCACCGCCGAAGAAGCGCAGCTTGAAGTCGGTGAACGGCAGCTGCGGGTTGTCGTCGAAGGTGGTGGTGAGGCGGCCGGTGTTGGGATCGGGTTCGACGTGGCCGGCCAGCTTCAGGAGCACTCCCGTAGCTGGGTCGTTGACGACCGCGTAGATCGCCACCAGCGAGTTGAACGGGTTGTCGAAGGGGGTGGCCAGGTAGATCGCGCCCGGCAGCACGTTCGGCAAGAGCGGCGTGTCGACTTCGACTTCGCCGATCTTTGAGTCATTCGGGCAGCTCGGTGGGTTGTCGTTGGGCTGACCGGTTGAGTTGTCGAAGCCGATCTGCGCCGCCGAGCAGGAGCCGAGGCCGTTGGCCGCGGAGGGGTTCAAGACCAGGCCTTCGGGCAGGGTGACGACGGCCTTGCGGAGGTTCGCCGTCGCCTTTTCATCGATCCCGTTGGTCTGCGGAACGTGCACGTCGACTGAGAGGCCGGTTGGTGAGTCGCCGGCTTCGGTGGTCGGGCGGGCTTCTAGGCTCGGTTCGAAGGGCAGGTCCGAGCAGCCGCTGACGCCGCTGGGCAGGTCATAGCTGGCGGACTTGAAGACGCCTTCGTTCTCCCAACTGTCGGCCACCGCCTCGACCGTCCGTTCGCCCGGGCAGGCGGTCGGCATCGTCAGCAGGGGGTGGAGGGTGGGTTCCGAGGAGGACCTTGGGCATGGTACGAGGCCCGTGGCGAAAGCGGCGCAGGTGCTGCGCTGCCAGTCGTGGCTGCTATCGGAGGGTTCGCCCCAGAAGGTCGCCTCGGTGCCCATGATCGGCAGTTTGCCGTTGATGTCGTTCGAGGTCGCGGTCAGCCGGTAGCCGCCGGGTCCGTGCCGAACCCCGGCCATCAGGTGGACATAGATACCGAGCTCGGCAGCGTCAAAGCCGAACTCGGCCGCGTGTCCGGGCGGCGGCACCATGTTGTAGAGGGCGGTGGGGCCGGTGGTCGGCCCAGTGGCCGCCAGCGCCAGAGCAAGGGTGCCGATCTGCGCGCCGGGCGGGCAGCCTTTCCCTTGGCCTTCGATGTCGGACTCGAGCTGCTTCTCGGTGCAGCGCACCGGCGTCGAGTTCGGGTTGAGGATCACGCCCGCCGGCAGGTCGACGCGCAGGTCGCGCAGGTGCTCGGACACGTTCGAAAGCGGCGGGTATTTAATCGCCGGGAAGCGGTCGGTCACCGTCAGCGAGTAGGGGTGGGTGCCGGCTTCGGTGTCTTCTTCGCCGTTGGGGCTGCGCAGCACGGTTTCGAAGCCGGCCACGCCCGGCAGGAAGTCCCAGGGACCTGCTTTCGCGGCAATCGGAGCTTCGCTCGTCGTCGAGGCGGGGGCAGCACCGCCGCCGCTGATCGTTACGTTGCTGACGACCGTGCCTGAGGCATCCGCCGGGATGGTTTTGAGGCGAATCGGGATCTGGATCTGCTGGCCGGGCTGGATCGACCCCGACAAGACTTCGTCGACGCAGGTCGCCGTCTGGCCAGAGATTTCGCATGCGACTTCGTTTCCTCGTGAGTCATCCCCGAACCCGAACTGCGGTTCGAGCCCGGGCGGGCCAGAAATCGTGACGGTAACCGTGATTTTTTTTGAGGCTGCTTCGCTGCTCGTCGGTTCATTACCGACGTTGACCGCGCGCACGTAGAACATCGGGCCGCTGTAGAAGCCAAATTCCGCGCCGGGTGCGAAAAGGAGGAAGCTAGTCGAGCGGATCGACCAGGCCGGGGTTCCTGCCGCGCTGGCGTTGGCGGCCGGCAGCACCACCATTGCGGCAAGGGCGAAGAGCATCGCCACGAGCACCTTGCGGCGGCTGAGCAGGCGGCTGGCGGAAGTGATCTTGCG
>Ga0207686_10001386_pt1 | contig 13763 bp, 12 predicted proteins | sample KBSM24metaG_FD_184396 | JGI IMG/M metagenome (GOLD analysis project Ga0207686, IMG submission 184396) | Miscanthus rhizosphere microbial communities from Kellogg Biological Station, Michigan, USA - KBS M2-4 metaG (SPAdes) (version 2) | ecosystem: Host-associated > Plants > Roots > Rhizosphere >...
GCAGGTGAAAGCCCGGGATGGAGCGGCCCGAGCCCTTGATTTCATGGTCCTTGCCCGGCGCGGCGCTGGCCGCGAAGACGAAGGTCGGGCGGTGCAGCTTGTCCTTCAGGCGGCTGGCGACGATGCCGACCACGCCTTCGTGGAAGTCGGGGTCGAAGACGCTGATGGCGGGCGGCGGCGTGTCGGTGTTGCCGAACAGGTTTTCGGCCAGCAGCAGGGCCTGCTCGCGCATGCCGCCTTCGATCTCGCGGCGCTCGCGGTTGATGGCGTCGAGCGTGCGCGCCAGCTCGGCGGCGCGGCCGGGGTCGTCGGTCAGCAGGCATTCGATGCCCAGCGTCATGTCGGCCAGCCGGCCGGCGGCGTTGATGCGCGGGCCGAGGGCGAAGCCGAAGTCGAAGGTGGTGGCCGCGTCGGCCTTGCGCCCGGCGGCGGTGAAGAGCGCGGCGATGCCGGGCTGCATCTGGCCGGCGCGGATGCGCTTCAGGCCCTGCGCCACCAGGCGGCGGTTGTTGCTGTCCAGCCGCACCACGTCGGCCACGGTGCCGAGGGCCACCAGCGGCAGCAGCGGCTCCAGCCGGGGCTGGCTGGCGGCGTCGAACACGCCGCGCCGGCGCAGCTCGGTGCGCAGCGCCATCAGCACGTAGAACATGACGCCGACGCCGGCGATGGATTTGCTCTCGAACGCGCAGCCGGGCTGGTTGGGGTTGACCATGGCGTCGGCCACGGGCAGGGCGGGGCCGGGCAGGTGGTGGTCGGTGACGAGCACCGACAGGCCCAGGGCGCGGGCCTCGGCCACGCCGTCCACGCTGGCGATGCCGTTGTCCACGGTGACCAGCAGGTCGGCACCGCGCTCGTGCACGCGCCGGGCGATGGTGGGCGTGAGGCCGTAGCCGTCGGCCACGCGGTCGGGCACCAGGTAATCGACCTGCCGCCCGCCCAGCAGCCTGAGGCCGCGCACGGCCACGGCGCAGGCGGTGGCGCCGTCGCAGTCGTAGTCGGCCACCACGACGATGCGGCGGTCGGCGGCGATGGCGTCGGCCAGCAGCACGGCGGCCTCGCGGGCGCCCAGCAGGGTCTCGGGCGGCAGCAGGCGCTTCAAGGCATCGTCCAGCTCGTCGTGCAAGCGGATGCCGCGCGCGGCGTAGAGCCGGGCCAGCAGCGGGTGGACGCCGGCCTGCTCCAGCGCCCAGGCGGCGCGGGGGGGAATGTCTCTTGCTACTATTTTCATAGCTGGTTGCGCACGTCGGCAAAGCGCTGCGGGCGGAAAACGCTTCGAATCTTCTTCCACAGGCCGCGCGGCGCCGTGTGCCAGGCCAGGGCGCTGCGTTCGCCGCAGAGCGTCAGGCGGGCGATGCCGCCGGAGGCGACATGCTCGGCCAGGCGGGCGACGGGGCCAGCGTCGATCTCGGCCCAGGCGGCGGCCCAGGCGCGCCAGTCCTCGCGCAGGGCGGCATCGCGCAGGGCCAGGGGCATATCGGGGTGCGGCACGTTCGAAGGCGGGGCATGCAGGCGGCCGGCGCCATGCACCCAGAAGGCGTTGACGGGCGGCAGGCCCTGCGCGGCGCGCTCGTCGTTGAAGGGGTGGGTGTAGAGCAGCATCTGCATCTCGCTGTGCAGGCGGTGCAGGGTGCGGGCCCGGGCCGGGTCAGGCAGCCAGGCGCGCACGTCGCGCTGCACCACGCGGTCGAGCGATGCGGTGGCCAGGCCGTCGAACACCGCGCCGCGCGCCAGCCACCGGGTGGGCTGGTCGTAGGCCAGGGTGATGCCGTCTTCGGCGAACCAGGGCGCGAGGATGTCCAGCAGCCGGCGCGATTCGGCCTCGGACAGGCGCAGCGCGGCCGGGTCGGTCAGGTTCACGCGGTCGGTCGTCACCTGCCATTGGCAGGGGGTGACGAAGGCGGCGGGCGTGTCGCCCTCGTCGGCGCCGGCCTGCCGCAGGTGCCAGGCGGCCCAGGGCGTGGTGCCCTCGGCGCCGGCGGGCAGGCCCAGGTGGCGGGCCAGGGCGCGCTCGTGCGGCGGGGTGAAGTCGGTCTCTTCGCCAGGGTCGCTGGCGGGGTGGGGGGACAGCCGCTGCAGCAGCCGGTCCAGGTGGGGCAGGGCCAGGCCCTGCAAGGCGTCGCGGCACCCGTCGGCGGTGCTGGCAGCGAAGGGAATCAGCAAATGGTTGGCGTCCGACATCCTCTTATTCTCGGGGATGCCACAATCGGCGCCGCCCGGCAGCCGCCAACAACCCTCTCCCGAGCTCTTTCCGAGCGGCGCCTGGGCCACTTCACATTTCATGCAAATCCCCTACGAACTGGCCCTGGGCTGGCGCTACACCCGGGCAGGCCGCGCCACGCGGCGCAATGGCTTCATCTCCTTCATCTCCGGCGTGTCCATGCTGGGCATCGCGCTCGGCGTGGCGGCGCTCATCATCGTGCTGAGCGTGATGAACGGCTTCCAGAAGGAAGTGCGCGACCGCATGCTGAGCGTGGTCTCGCACATCGAGATCTTCGCGCCGAACGGCGGGGCGCTGCCCGACATCCAGCGCACCATGGCCGAGGCGCGCGCGAATCCCGAGGTGGTGGGCGCCGCGCCCTTCGTCTCGGCCCAGGCGCTGCTGGCCCGGGGCGAGGACATGCGCGGCGCGCTGGTGCGCGGCATCGACCCGGCCCACGAGGGCGAGGTGACCGATCTGGCCGCCGCCAACCAGCAGGAGCTGGCCGCGCTGGTGCCCGGCGAATTCCGCGTGGTGCTGGGCAGCGAGCTGGCCCGGGCGCTGGGCGTGCGCGCGGGCGACGTGATCACGCTGATCGCCCCCGGCGGGCAGGTGACGCCGGCCGGCGTGCTGCCGCGCCTCAAGCAGATGACGGTGGCGGGCACCTTCAATTCCGGCCACTACGAATACGACTCCACCCTGGTGCTGATGCACTACGCCGACGCCGAGCGCATCTTCCGCCTCGAAGGCCCCACCGGCATCCGCCTGAAGCTGCGCGACCTGCAGCAGGCGCCGGAGGTGGCCCAGCAGCTGGCGCATACGCTCTCGGGCGATCTGCTGATCCGCGACTGGACGCAGCAGAACCGCACCTGGTTCGCCGCCGTGCAGCTGGAAAAACGCATGATGTTCATCATCCTCACGCTGATCGTGGCGGTGGCGGCGTTCAACCTCGTCTCCACCCTGGTGATGACGGTGACCGACAAGCGCGCCGACATCGCCATCCTGCGCACGCTGGGCGCCAGCCCGCGCAGCATCATGGGCATCTTCGTGGTGCAGGGCGCCATGGTCGGCGTGATCGGCACGCTGGGCGGACTGGCACTGGGCCTCCTGATCGCCTTCAACATCGACGTGATCGTGCCGGCCATCGAGCACGCGCTGCACGCCAACTTCCTGCCCAAGGACATCTACCTCATCAGCAAGATGCCCAGCGACCCGCAGCGCAGCGACATCGTGCCCATCGCCGTCATCTCCCTCATCCTGGCGTTCGTCGCCACCCTGTACCCGAGCTGGCGTGCCAGCCGCGTGAACCCCGCCGAGGCGCTCCGCTATGAGTAGCCAGGAACACCTCCTTGAGCCGCTTCGCGGCTTCCCCCCGCTCTTGCCGTGCTGCGCACGTCGGGCGGATGGACGCAGCCCTCGCTGCGGGGCGGCCGTTGCTTGGCTGCCACTGGACTGGGCCATGCCGGTTTCATGGGCTATGGGTAGCGCTTTGCGCGCTGGAGAATCGAGATGAACGCGGGGAACAACGAAGTGGTGCTACATGCGCGGGGCCTCACCAAGCGCTTCACCGAAGGGCGCCTGGACGTGACCGTGCTCAAGGGTGTGGACCTGGACGTGCATGCGGGCGAGACGCTGGCCATCGTCGGCGCCTCGGGCTCGGGCAAGAGCACGCTGCTGCACCTGCTGGGCGGGCTCGACGCGCCCACCGCCGGCAGCGTGCAGCTGCAGGGCCAGGCGCTGCACACGCTCTCGCCCGCGCGCCAGGGCGAGCTGCGCAACCAGCACCTGGGCTTCATCTACCAGTTCCACCACCTGCTGCCCGAATTCAGCGCGCAGGACAACGTCGCCATGCCGCTGCGCATCCGCCGCCTGCCCTATGCCGACTGCCTGGAGCAGGCCCGGCAGATGCTGGCCGCCGTGGGCCTGGGCGAACGCGCCCTGCACCGGCCGGCGGAGCTGTCGGGCGGCGAGCGCCAGCGCGTGGCCATCGCCCGCGCCCTGGTCACCCGCCCGGCCTGCGTGCTGGCCGACGAGCCCACCGGCAACCTCGACCGCTCCACGGCCGACGGCGTGTTCCAGCTCATGCTGCGCCTGGCGCGCGAGCAGGGCACGGCCTTCGTGATGGTCACGCACGATGAGCAACTGGCCGTGCGCTGCGACCGCATGCTGCGCATGAATTCCGGCGTTCTGGCCTGAATCGGCCGCCAGCCCAATTCCATCAAGGGCTGGCAGCTATTGAATCGATAGCGGGCGGCGCGCGCTGCCGCTACAGCAGCAGAAAGGCCGCCGCCGCGATGGCCGTGGGCAGCGCGGCGCCCAGCAGCAGCCCGCCCGCGCTTACCGTCTCGTCGCTGAAGCCGCGCTTGAGCAGCGCCAGCCCGGCCGGGTTGGGCGCATTGGCGATCACCGTGAGGCCGCCGCCCGCCACGGCGCCGGCCACCAGCATGTAGCGCGACTCTGCAGGCAGGCCCTGGATCAGCGAACCCAGATAGGTCAGCGCCGCGTTGTCCGTCACGGCCGTGAGGCCCAGCGCGCCGGCGAAGAGCGCCAGCGGCTCCAGCCCCGCCACGATGGGCTGCAGCCACCACTGCTGCATGCCGCCCAGCACCACCAGCCCGGCCAGGAAGAATGCCACCAGCAGCGCCTCCTTCAGGATCAGCGGGCTCTGGTGGCGGGCATAGGCCTGCGTGTAGCCCATGAACATCAGGAAGATGCCGAGGAAGATCACCGGATGGTGGGCGAACAGCACCACGCCGGCCAGCAGCGCGATATGCACGGCCACCACCGGCAGCGGTACCGGGGGCAGGGATTCGCCATCGTCTTGCGCGCCGCCCAGATGGGCGCGCAGCGCCAGCGTGGCGATGGTGGCGTTGCAGCACACGGCCAGCGTCGCCTTCCAGCCGAAGTGCTGGAACATGAAGGCGCTGTCCCACTGCCAGGTCGTGGCCACCATCAGCACCGGCGGCGCGGCATAGGCGGTGAGCGTGCCGCCGATGGAGACGTTGACGAAGAGCACGCCCAGCGCCAGGTATTTGGGCATGGCCGGAACCTCGGGCCGGAAGGCGAGCGGCGCGAGCATGAGCGCGGCGATCGTCATGGCCGCCGGCTCGGTCACGGCCGAGCCCAGCAGCGGCACGGCCGCCAGCCCCAGCCAGACCCTGGCCACCGGGGTGGAGATCGGCGCCCGCTGCGCCAGCCCGTGCGTGAGCGCCGACACGGCCCACAGCACGGGGCGCGAGGCGGCGATCACCATCACCACGAAGACGAAGAGCGGCTCGGTGTAGTTGCGCGATTCGGCATAGGCCAGGGCCGCGGGCCCGCCGGCCAGCAGGGCCATGCAGCACACGAGCACGATGGCCCAGAGGCCGAACACGACCTCGACCTCGCCCAGCAGGTGGAAGAGGCCGGAATGGCGTGGAAAACGGTGGGAGAGCCGCTCGAACTGCTTGGCCGCGAAGGTGTGGGCCAGGGCGAGGGCGAAGAGGGCAGCGGCGAGCCACTGCAGGGACGATTCGGTCATGGGGCGGACAGGAGGAAACCGCGAGGCGGCCCGACCTTCGCTGTACCTGGCGCGCCCGCATGGCGCGCCACCCAGGCTGCATTCTAGGGGGCGCGCCCCTGGATGAGGAGCGCTGGCCCCGTCCGCTCAGTTGCGCCGCGCGGCGGCCATCACCGCCAGCTCGGTGCGGTTGCGGGCGTGCAGCTTTTCCATGATGCGGCTCACGTAGTTCTTCACCGTGCCTTCGGCGAGGAACACGCTGGCGGCGATCTTCTTGTTGCTCAGGCCATCGGCGATGAGCTCCAGGATGCGCGCCTCCTTGTCGGTCAGCGGCTCCGGCAGCGGCTGGCCGGGCGCCGGCTGCGCGAGTGGGGCGCCGGGGGCGAGCTCCGGCATGGGCTCGGCCGGCTGGCTGCCCATGCCCAGGCGGCGGAATTCCTCCAGCACCTTGCACGCGATCTGCGGCGAGAGGCGCGATTCGCCGCGCTGCACCGCACGGATGGTCTCCAGCACCTCGTCCTCGGCCGCGTCCTTGAGCAGATAGGCCCGCGCGCCGGCGCGGATGGCCTCGAAGACCAGGTCGTCATGGTCGAAGGTGGTCAGCACCACCACCCGCGCGGCCGGCAGGCGGGCCGTGATCTCGCGCGTGGCGACGACGCCGCTCACGCGCGGCATCTGCAGGTCCATGACGACCATGTCGGGCTGCAGCGCCAGGGCCTGATCGATGGCGTCCTGCCCGTCCACGGCCTGGCCCACGACCTCGATGTCGGGCTCCACGCCCAGCGTCATGGCCAGGGCGCGGCGGATCAGGGGCTGGTCGTCCACGATCAGCAGGCGCAGGGGGCGGGGCGGGCAGGTCTCGGGTTCGCTCATGGGTGTTGTTCCGGTTGCGTCGGGGCGGCGGGCGCAGCGGCCCGCAGGCGCGTGCCCAGCCGCTCGTGCAGTTCCCCGACCAGCGAGGACGGCATGCGCGCCGTGAAGAAGCGCAGCACTGCGGCCACCGCCAGGGCGGCTTGTTCGGGGGGCAGGCCGGCGGCGGCGCCGACGGCGCGGATCAGTTCTTCGAGCATGGCAAGATCGTCCTCGGCTCCCAATATAGGCCACGTGCGCAGGCGCGCACAGTGACGAACGGCACCATGCAGTCATCTTCTTTCCCCTTCCGCGCCACCTCTTCCTTCGCCGCCTGGCTGGGCTGGCTGGACCCACGGCGCTACCTGGCTGCGGCGATCGGCTGGTGCATGCTGGCCGTGGTCGCGCTGGCCTCGGTGGTGGCGGGCCAGCTGGCCTCGTCCGACGCCGAGCAGGCCGCACGCGTCGGCACGCAGGGCCTGATGGGGCAGTTCGCGCGCCAGGTGCAGCACGGGCTGGACATGGACCTGCGGCTGCGGCTGGCCGTCATGCAGGTCACGGCCGGGCAGGTGGCCGTCTCCGGCCCGGGGCCGGGCGCCGCCGGGGCGCCGCAGCTGCAGCCGAACCTGCAGCCCCACCTGGCGGCCCTGCGCGCCCAGTTCCCGGAATTCGCCTGGCTCGCGGTGGTCGATGCCGGTGGCGAGGTCGTGGCCCAGGCCGGCACGCCGCAGGGCGCAGCGCCCCTGAGCCGCAGCCAGTGGCGGGCCGCGCGCGATGCCGCCCCGTTCATGGGCCATGCCGGGGGCGGCGAAGGGCCGCGCGGCCGCATCCTCGATGCCGCGGTGCCCATCGCCCAGGGCCGGCTGCTGGCGGGCCAATTGGCGTGGGACTGGCTGGAGCGCCAGGGCCGCGATCTGGCTGCGGGCCTGGGCGCCCAGAGCCCGCCCGAGCTGCTGCTGATCGGCCGCGACGGCTACGTGCTGCTGGGGCCGCCCGCCTGGGCTGGCCGGAATGCGGAGGGCGCCGACTTCACCGAGGGCGGCCGCTTCGTGGTGGGCCGTAAGAGCCCCGATGCAGCGGTGCCGGGGGGGGCGGACTGGACGGTGGTCGTGCGCCAGCCGGCCGGCATCGCGCTGCGCAGCGACGAGCAACTGCGCAGCACGGTGCTGCTCACGGTGCTGCTGGCCGGCCTGCTGGCGGCCTGCAGCGCGCCGCTGCTCACGCGCTGGCTCACGCGCCGGCTCAACACCCTGGCGGTGCAGGCGCAGCAGATCCGCGACGGCCTGCGCAGCGACATCGAACCTCCGGGCGGGCAGGACGAGGTGGGCCGCATCGGCGCCGCCATGGCCGGGCTGATCGCGCAGCTGCAGGCCGAGAAGGCAGCGCTCGCGGCGCTGAACGCGGAGCTGGACGAGCGCGTGGCGGAGCGCACGGCGCGCATCCAGCGCATGTCGGAAGAGGCGCGCCACGCCGCCGTCACGCGCGAGCGGCTGCGGCTGGCGCGCGACCTGCACGACACGCTGGCGCATTCGCTGATGGCGCTGCTGCAGCAGATCCGGCTGGTGCGCAAGCTGCAGGGCCGCATGGCGCCCGACGAGCTGGCCGCCGAGCTGGGCCGCGCCGAAGAGGTGGCCGCCTCGGGCCTGGCCGACGCGCGGGCCGCCATCACGCAGATGCGCCACGGCACCGTGCGCGAAAAGGGCCTGGCCGCCGCGCTGCGCGACATGCTCGGGCGCTTCGGCGAGCGCACGGGCCTCGCCACCGAATTCAGCTTCGCCGGCGCGGCCGCCGATCTGGCCGACGAGCGGGCCGAGACCATCTACCGCATCGCCGAGGAGGCCCTGCGCAACGTGGAGCGCCATGCGCGGGCCCGCAGCGTGGTGGTGGCGCTGGGGGCGGAGGGCGAGCGTGCCGTGCTCAGCGTGCGCGACGACGGCGCGGGCTTCGATCCGCAGGCGCCGCATGCCGGCCACTACGGGCTGGTGGGCATCCAGGAACAGGCGGCGCTGATCGGCGCTGCGCTCGCCATCGACAGCCGACCGGGCGCGGGCACCGAACTGCGCCTGAGCTTCGAGCCCTGATCCGCCCCGAGCCGCGCCGAACCGTGCCGCGCCGCGTGCATCGGGGCCCTGCGCATCGCGATGCGAAGTCGTGCCCACACCGTGACCTTCGGCACTGCCCGGGCCGGCCCCCCAGGCCTAGATTCCGGTCCGTGGGTGGCCGGTGCGATGGTCGCAGCGGCTCCAGCCCCGAACCCGATCCGAAGGAGTTCATGATGCGTTTCCAGACCACTTCCCGCGGCGCCACGCTGGGCGCCATCACCCTGGCCGTGCTGATGTCTGCCGTTACGCTGCCGGCCCGTGCGCAGGACGAACTGATCCTGCTCGAAAAGGCGCACGCCACGACCTACGAGAACGGCGGTATCGGCCACGGCGAGCAGGAGGCGATGCGCAAGACGGCCAAGGAATGGCCGCTGCGCATGGTCTTCTCGGCGCGCAAGGACAATGAATTCGAGGCCGGCGTCAAGCTGCTGGTGACCGACGATCGCGGCGCGCCCATGCTGGTGCTCAACAGCGCCGGGCCCATGACCTACGCCAAGCTGCCCCCGGGCAAGTACCGCGTGACGGCCACCGCCAACGGCATGACCGAGTCGCGCGAGGTCACGCTCGATGGCAAGCAGGGCCGCGACGTGTACTTCCACTGGGCCGGAACGCCCAAGCTCGCTCCGGCAAGCGGCTCGTCGGCCGGCTGAACGACCCTGGCCGGCGCCTGGCCCGCCGGCCCCGGCTTTTTTTCCAGCCCCGTGCTTCGGCGTGGGGCTTTTTCACGCTGGGCCGGTCTGCGCCCCCAACCGACGCCGTGGGCTCATCGATCACCTGGATGGCAAGGCGTGCTCCACGCAAGGGGGCGTTGCGCGGCGTCCCGGCCGGGCTGGTTTGTTATGTTATAACATTGCGAAATCGCCCGAAGGAGATCGCCGTGGATCTGACCGCCAACCAACAACGCGTGCTCTCGACGCTGCAGCAGGCCCAGGCTCCGCTCAGTGCCTACAACCTGCTCGACCAGCTGCGCGGGCAGGGCTTCAGCGCGCCCACCCAGGTGTACCGGGCGCTGGAACGACTGGTGCAGGAGGGGCGGGTGCATCGCCTGGAAAGCCTCAATGCCTACGTCAGCTGCGCCTGCGCCGAGGGCTGCAGGCAGGGCCCGCTGGCCTTCGCGATCTGCGAGAAATGCGGGCATGTCGATGAGTTCGCCGATCCCTCCCTGGGCCGCAGCCTCGCGGCGTTGGTCAAGCGCAATGCGTTCTCGCTGCGCGAATCCAACATCGAGCTGCGCGGCCTGTGCGCCAGCTGCGCCGCGCAAGGCTGAGCGCCGCCGCGGTGCACGCCATGAAAGAGACAACACGATGAATACCGATACCCCAACGGCCTCCCGCAAGCTCCCCGTCACCGTGCTGTCGGGCTTTCTGGGCGCGGGCAAGACCACGCTGCTCAACCACATCCTGAACAACCGCGAGGGCCGCCGCGTGGCGGTCATCGTCAACGACATGTCGGAGGTGAACATCGACGCGGCCCTGGTGCGCGAGGGCGGCGCAGAGCTCTGGCGCACCGAGGAAAAGCTGGTCGAGATGAGCAACGGCTGCATCTGCTGCACGCTGCGCGAGGATCTGCTGCTGGAGGTGGACCGCCTGGCCAAGGAAGGCCGTTTCGACCAGCTCGTGATCGAGTCCACCGGAATCTCCGAGCCGCTGCCTGTGGCCGAGACCTTCACCTTCGAGGGCGAGGATGGGCGCAGCCTGGGCGAGGTCGCCCGGCTGGACACCATGGTCACGGTCGTCGATGCATTCAACTTCCTGCGCGACTACAGCTCGCGCGACAGCCTGCGGTCGCGCGGCCAATCGATGGGCGAGGAGGACCAGCGCACCGTGGTCGATCTGCTGATCGAGCAGGTCGAGTTCTGCGACGTGATCGTGCTCAACAAGGTGGACCTCATCAGCGAGGACGAGCGCGAGCGCCTGATGGCCATCCTGCGCGGCCTCAACCCCCGCGCCCGTATCGAGATCGCCCGGTTCGGCAAGGTGCCGCTGGACACGGTGCTGCAGACGGGCCTGTTCGACTTCGACGAAGCGTCCAAGGCGCCCGGCTGGCTGCAGGAGCTGCGCGGCACGCACAAGCCGGAGTCCGAGGAATACGGCATCCGCAGCTTCGTCTACCGCGCTCGCCGCCCCTTCCACCCGGAGCGTCTCGCCGCATGGATGGGCAGCGAATGGCCCGGCGTGGTGCGCTCCAAGGGCTTCTTCTGGCTGGCGAGCCATCCGGCGCTGGCGGGCAACTGGTCGCAGGCCGGCACGGTGGCACGGCATGGCAAGGCCGGCCACTGGTGGGCTGCCGTGCCTGCCGAGTACTGGCCCCAGGACGAGGAATCGGTCGCCCTGATCCGCGAGCACTGGCAGGACGGCGTGGGCGACGCCCGCCAGGAACTGGTGCTGATCGGCATGGACATGGACGAGGCGGCGCTGCGCGCCCGCTTCGATGCCTGTCTGCTGACTGATGCGGAAATGGCCCTGGGCCCCCAGGTCTGGGCCACCTGGCACACCCCCTTCGCCGACTGGCAATGAACTGAACCCGCCCCCATGCATTGATCCGCGTGGGAGCGCCTCCTACTGGATCCTGCGCATGAACGATGCACTTCCCGACGTTTCCCTGACCGACACCGCCCCCCGCCTGAGCCCGCTGGAATGGGTCGGCATGCAAGGCATCGACCTGCCCGTGACCCTGGCCGAGCCGGGCTGCCGCCGCGAGCTGCATGCCCGTGCGGACGTGGCGGTCGATCTGCCCGCGCCGCAGGTCAAGGGCATCCACATGTCCCGGCTGTACCGGCTGCTGGATGGCCTGAGCCAGGGCGAGGCGCTGTCTCCCGCCGGCCTGCACGGCGTGCTGCAGGCCATGATCGCGAGCCACCACGATTGCGACAGCCGCAGTGCGCGGCTGGGCCTGGCGCTGGACCTGCTGGTGCGCCGCCCGGCGCTGGTGACGCAGGGCCTTTCGGGCTGGAAGTCCTACCCCGTGCGGCTGGAGTCCTCGCTCGTCGCCGGCGTGTTCCGCTGCCGCCTCGAAGTGCGGGTGGGATATTCCTCCACCTGCCCGTGCTCGGCCGCCCTGGCACGGCAGCTGATCGAGCATGCGTTTTCCGAAGCCTTCGGGCAGCAGGAGACCGTGCATTCCCAGGACGTGGCCGGCTGGCTGCGCCGCCATGCCTCGCTCGCCACGCCGCACAGCCAGCGCAGCGAGGCCCGCGTGTCGGTGGATGTGGCCGTCGATGCGCCCACGCTGGGGCTGCTGGCCTTGATCGACGGCATCGAGCAGGCCGTGGGCACGCCCGTGCAGACGGCGGTCAAGCGCGCCGACGAGCAGGCTTTCGCGGCGCTCAACGGCCAGAACCTGATGTTCGTCGAGGACGCGGCGCGGCGCATCGAAACGGCCCTGGACGGCTACGGCCGGCCCCGTGTCTTCGTCCGCCACATGGAGAGCCTGCACCCGCACGACGCCGTGGCCTGGGCCTCGCCCCACCGGGAGGGGATGGTGGCGGCATGACCCGGCACGCGCTGCCGCCAGCGCAGGGGCGGCCCCCGGAGGCCGCCGCATGAGTGCCGGCATCCATCTCTACAACACGCTGACCCGCAAGAAGGAGCGCCTGCGCACCGAATGGCCGGACCGGGCCACGATGTACGTCTGCGGCCCGACGGTCTACAACTACGCGCACATCGGCAACGCCCGGCCCGCCGTGGTCTTCGACGTGCTCGCGCGGCTGCTGCGCCGCGACTACCGCGAGCTGGTCTATGCCCGCAACTTCACCGACGTGGACGACAAGATCAACGCGGCGGCCGCGGCGGCCGGCGTGCCCATCGGCGCCATCACCGAACGCTACATTGCGGCCTACCGCGCGGACATGCAGGCGCTGGGCGTGCAGGCGCCCGACCTGGAGCCGCGCGTCACGGCGCACATCCCTGCCATCGTCGATCTGGTGCAGACGCTGATCGCTCGCGGCCATGCCTATGTGGCGCAGGACCACGTGCTGTTCCATGTGCCGTCCTATCCGGCCTATGGCGGGCTGTCGGGCCGCCGCACCGAAGACATGCTCGCCGGCGCCCGCGTGGAAGTGGCGCCCTACAAGCGCGACCCTCTGGACTTCGTGCTCTGGAAGCCCTCCACGCCGGAGCAGCCGGGCTGGGACAGCCCGTGGGGCCGGGGCCGGCCCGGCTGGCATGTCGAGTGCTCGGCCATGATCGGCCAGCACCTGGGCACGACCATCGACATCCACGGCGGCGGGCAGGACCTGATCTTTCCGCACCACGAGAACGAGATCGCCCAGGGCACCTGCGCCCACGGCGTGCTCTACTGCCGCACCTGGGTGCACAACAGCTTCGTCACCGTGGATGGGCAGAAGATGTCCAAGTCGCTCGGCAACGTGCTGCTGGTCCGCGACCTGCTGGCCCAGGCGCCGGGCGAGGCCATCCGCCTGGCGCTGCTGGGCACCCACTACCGCCGGCCGCTGGACTGGAGCGCCCAGCGCCTGGCCGGCGCGCGGCAGACCCTGCTGCGCTTCTACGCCAGCCTGGCGAAGGTGGCGCATGTCGCCGTGTCGCCAGACGCCAGCCCCGACCCGGAGGTGCTCGCCGCGCTGAGGAACGACCTCAACGTGCCTGGAGCGCTGGCGCGCCTGCATGTGCTGCGCCGCCAGCTCGACGAGTCGGCGACCGGCGCGGCGCGGGCCGATGCCCAGTCGCGCCTGCTGGCATCGGCCGGCCTGCTCGGCCTGTTGCGGCAGGCTCCCGTGGCGGCGCTGGAGGCCCTGGCGCCATCGGCCGCGGCGCCGTCGCTGAGCGAAAGCGCGGTTCGCACGCTGCTGGCCGAACGGGAGCTGGCGCGCAGCCGCCGCGACTTCGCGCGCGCCGATGCGCTGCGCGCCCAACTGGAGGGGGCGGGCTTCGCCGTCGAGGACACCCCCGAGGGCATGGCCGTGCGCCCCGCCCGCCAGGAGCTGGCATGACGCGCTGGCCCGCCCGGTTCCTGGTGCTGCTGGTGCGCGGCTACCAGTTCTTCATCAGCCCGGCGCTGGGCTCGAACTGCCGCTTCCAGCCCAACTGCTCCCAGTACGCCATCGAGGCGCTGCGCACGCACGGCGCGTTCCGGGGCGGCGGGCTGGCGCTGCGGCGCA
>Ga0207686_10001395_pt1 | contig 13735 bp, 8 predicted proteins | sample KBSM24metaG_FD_184396 | JGI IMG/M metagenome (GOLD analysis project Ga0207686, IMG submission 184396) | Miscanthus rhizosphere microbial communities from Kellogg Biological Station, Michigan, USA - KBS M2-4 metaG (SPAdes) (version 2) | ecosystem: Host-associated > Plants > Roots > Rhizosphere >...
TTTCACTCTATTCGGGACAGTCTACCAACAGAACTGCAGATCTGAATATAAATAATATTGAAAGCGTAAATGTTTTGCAGGGTCCTGCTGCCGCTGCTTTATATGGCTCCCGTGCCTCACATGGCGCCATCATGATCACAACAAAAAAAGGAAGTGGAAAAAAAGGAGTACTGGATGTTACATTCAACACTTCTTATACGCAGCAAAAAGTATATGGATTTCCTGAATTGCAAAATAAATATGGACAAGGGGCCAATGGTGTTCTGAGTGCCATCAGTACTAATTCCCTGGGGCCAGCTTTTGGCAGCACTCCCAGTTTAGCTAACGGTTTAATAGTAGCGCCAAATACCACTCAATATGTAAACGGTGTATTATATACAGCAGGTCAAACTGTACCACACCAAGCCTACCCCGATAATATCATGAATTATTTTCAAACAGGAACAATTGTTGATGAAAACCTTACAATTAATTCTGGTGACAGTAAAAATAATTATGGATTCACAATCGGCAATTCAAAACAAGAAGGTGTTATTCCCACATCAGAATTCAAAAAAACAAATCTTGGATTCTCTGCTTCCAGTTATGTCAACGACAAACTGTATATAAAAGGTGGCGCCACTTATTTTTCTACAGTTCAGGAAGGAATTACACAGGGGAATAATGGTTCATACAGTTCGTACGCCAATGTTATCAGGATACCCCGTAGCGTAGATTTTGATTATTATAAAGATCATTATACCACTCCGGGCGGGTATAACAACTGGTACGTACCTAATATTTATAATACAGCCATCCAGGATTCTTCCAGCGCCAGCGACAATCCATATTTTGCCGCGAATAAAAATCATGTAAGAAGTGAATTGTCAAGAGTATTGGCGAATATGAGTGTTGGTTATGATATTACAAACTGGCTTAATATCAGCTACAGAGCAGGAGTTGATTTTTATACGGACAGGCGAAAAAGAACAATTGCCATTGGGTCTGCCCAGGTAGTAAGAAGTGCATTTACAGGGGCCCCCGGAACAACAACCGGTGGTATAATGGAAGATGTGTTTTACAGAAATGAGATCAATGGAGATCTCATGATAACAGCTAAGAAAAATGACGTCTTCATACAGGGGCTCAATGCAAATCTTTTACTCGGCCATGGTGTAAACCAACAGAAATACCAGAATCTGAATCAAACAGGTTATGGCCTGGCTGTTCCTGATTTTTATAATATAACAAACGCATCAAATCTCAGCCTTACTAATGAATATCATTCAATGAGAAGGCTATGGGGACTGTACGGACAACTGTCCCTTGCTTATAAAAATTATTTATTCCTGGAATTAACAGGAAGGCAGGATCATTCTTCTACATTACCGAAGTCAAAAAGCAGTTATTTCTATCCTTCCGCATCTGCTTCATTTGTGCTGACAGATGCATTTAATATACAATCAAAGTTCCTGTCTTTTGCTAAAGTAAGAGTGGCTTATGCAAAAGTGGGAAATGATGCGCCGGTATATTCACTGGATAATACATTTCTTTCCGCAGCTGTTGGAAATAATGTAGCAAATTTTGCATTCCCGTTTGGTACCACAGCAGGTTTTGCAGCAAGTACTACACTGGGTAATAAAGAACTGACACCTGAATTTACCAGCACATTTGATATCGGTGCGAATGTTGGCTTATTTAAAAATAAAATAAATATTGATGCTACTGTTTACAGTTCAAAAAGTACTGATCAGATAGTACCGGTTGGTTTACCCGGCTCCAGTGGCTACCTGAATAAGTTTGTAAATATTGGTGAAATGACCAATAAAGGATTTGAAGTTACTATCAATGCCACCCCGATAAAAACAAAAGATTTTACATGGGTTGTCTCAGGAAATTTTTCACTTAACAGGAATAAAGTAACATTCATTGCGCCTGGAGTAACTTCATTTGCTTTTGGCGGTACCTCTTTCGCTGGTCTTGTTCCAACGATTGCTGTAGGTGAAGCTTATGGAATAATCAGGGGAAGCAAGTTTGTAACAAATGCTGCCGGTGAACGATTGATCGATTCAACAACCGGCTTATACCTGAATTATAAAACTGATCAAACTGTACTTGATCCTAACAGGAAGTGGATAGCAGGACTCAACAATACTTTTACTTACAAACAATTTTCATTATCCTTTTTAGTAGATCATAAACAAGGTGGACAATTTGAATCTTTTACTGTTGGAGTGCTGAGAGCTAACGGATCATTGAAAATGACAGAAGACCGGGATCAACCATTTATTCTTCCTGGCGTAATTGATGTTGGCGGCGGAAAATATGTACCCAATAATATTCAGATAAACGGGCAGACATATTATAATACAGCATTAGGTGCAACTACAGGCGCTACTACTTCTAATGAGTTTTCAGTATTTGATGCTACTACTTTCAGGTTAAGAGAATGTGCGGTAAGCTATGAACTTACCGGCGCTGCTGCAAAAACCAAAGTGTTTAAGAAGATCAAGCTCACTGTTTATGGCCGCAACTTATTTTATTATGCACCCAATTCAATTATAGATCCTGAATTGAGCACATCTGGCGCAAGCACTACTACCGGCGGTGGACTTGTTCGCGGTTTGGAATTAACCAGTGCTCCTAATACAAGAAATTTCGGGGTTAGCCTGAGAGCCACCTTTTAATAATTATTAAATACGTTAACATGAAAATCAAAATAAAATTATTTGCCTTCATTACAGCGGTTTTAATTTTTACATCCTGCACAAAATCTTTCCTTGATGTGAACACAAATCCAAATGCTGTTGTAGATGTTACACCCAAAACTTTATTACCTAATACTACAGTTGGTATGGCTTTTACTAACGGAAATGAATTAGGAAAAGTAGCGGGCCTATTAATGCAATATAATGCGGGTATATTAGGCCAGTCAGCCGCATATGATACATGGAATATTGGCAGTCTTGATAATTCCTGGTCAAATGAAGTATATACTGATGTTATCAACAATCTCGGAATATTGATTCAAAAAACCCAGGCACAAAGCCCCGCTTATGCAGGTATTGCAAAACTTGAACGGGCATACACCATTGCCATGGCGACAGATCTATGGGGTGATGTACCTTATTCCCAGGCGGGCCAGGGATTTGATGATAATGGTATACTTAAATTTTCACAACCCATATTTGATGCCCAGGCAGATATTTATCTTGGTAATTCTTCAAAAGGAATTAAAAGTTTGTTCAACCTGGTAAGAGAAGGGTTGGCTGATATCGCTTCGCCTGTTTCATCGCTTAAACCCGGGGTAGATGATATGGTATACAGAGGTGATCTTTCAAAATGGAACAGGTTTGGAAATTCTTTACTTTTAAAACTAGCCCTACAGGTGTCAAACAAAGCGCCGGATACAACCAAAGCAGTGATCAATTCCATACTTGATGGCAGCAAACCATTTATTGATGCTATTGATGGAAGTTTGGATTTTAATGTGCCCTTTACAACCGCAAACCCAAATCCTTATTACCTCCAGGATATTGGCGGATCCATTCCAAATACACAGATGCTCAGTAACAGGTTTTTAGCTTTGGAGCGCAACTTGAATGATTCTTTAAGATTGTCCAAACTTTATATAAAACCTGCTGCTACTTTTATAGGATATGATAATGGTTCTCCATTTACAGCACCAACTCCTACCACACGTTCCTATTATGGCATTTACCCTCTTGGTGCAACACGTAGTGGTGAAGCGCCGATACGGCTTATCTCTGCATTCAGGAATTATTTTATACTTGCTGAAGCCGCATTAAGATTTGGCACTTCGGGTGATCCCAATGTTTATTATCAAAATGGTATCAAGGCGTCTATGAAATCAACAGGGCTGACAGATGCAGATATCAATGCATACTTTACAGTGAACCCCACCATAGTAACACTAAGCGGAACTACTGATCAAAAAATACAACAGATCATCACGCAAAAATATATTGCATCAGTGGGCAGCGCCATTGAAAGCTATAATGATTACCGTAGAACCGGGTACCCTGTATTAACTCCCCCGCTTACTACTGCAGGTGACGACCCGAATGTATTTCCGCAGAGATATCCATATACCACGCAGGAAGGAACATCAAATCCAAATCAACCAAACCCAAGACCCAAAACAACTGTAAAACTCTGGTGGGCATTATAAAAAAATAGTTTAACTGAAAAAAAGATTTTATGAATAAAAATACAATCGTCATTTGCCTTACAGCAATGCTCATATTTTCAGGATGTAAAAAAGATGACTTCAATTTCCTGTCAACCAGCTATCCTGATGTGCCGGTAACTGTAACAAACCTGTTTGGTATGTACAATGGCGTACCCACAGTAAGCACATCACTTTCCGGTGGTGGTGCAATAACCATAACATTAAGTATTCCGGCCGGCACCGGAAGAACACTTAAAGAAATTCCCCGTGTTGCAGTAGCCAGTACACCCAATAATTATAAAGTAGTGGAGGTAACAACAGGATTATACAACACTGCCCCGCTTACCGCAACCGGGACATCCTTCACTTTCACAACTTCACTTGCAGAATTTACAACCAAGACGGGAATCAGTGTAACAACAGGTGGAACAGCAACAAGTTTTCTAAGCCGTTATTTTTATTTTCTTATTACACTGGATAATGGCCAACAACTTATTCCTGTACCGGTAAGAGTGTATATTGCCAGTTAAGTATTCAATTGGTTTGAAGAAAGAAGGAACATTACGGAGAACGGAGACTAAGCATAACGACTCAAGATTTTTTATACTCTTTCCGTCCGCCCGGGGTCTTGCCACCAATTATTAACTGTCCTGATGTTTGTGTATTGGCGGCGAACCTGGTGTTTTTTATTGCATATACTCTATCCCGGTATGTGCCTTCTTCATTCATGTATTTTTGCTGCCGGGCAAGATCCCGGGCGTGCGGAAGATAACATTATCCCCTTTTCGCTAATAAGATCATCCTTGGTGATGCGACACTATCGTATTCATTCAACTGGTAATCTCCATAGATTTTTTCGAGTTTCAATCCGTTTCGTTCAAACATATAGTCAAAATTATTCAGATCAAATTTAGCAACCTGTTCAACGAATTCGGATTGACCTGAAGGCATATTTTCAATTGCTATCTTTTTATAGAAAAAATGTTCGTCTGTCCATCGCGAAATATGATAGATGATCCCATCAATCTCTTTTGTTTCTTCACTGACCAACCGGTCTTCACACCATGCCACATTTAAATAATCCAATACTAACGATCCACCAGTTTTTAATGCATGATAAATATTACTGATCACTTTGTGGTTCTCTTCATCATTTTTAAAATAACCAAAACTTGTAAAGAAATTAAACACATAATCAAAACGGTTTTTTCCAAACGGATCACGCATATCATGTTTTGCAAACCGAAGATTTGTCTTTTCGTATTTCTTTGCACTTCGTATACTGGAAGCAGCAAGATCTAAACCTGTTACATTAAATCCTTTTGCAGCCAGCCATTTTGCATGTCGACCTGCTCCGCAACCCAAATCAAGCATGGTTGAATTTGCAGGAGGCTCCAATTCATCCATTAATGCATCAATAAAATCAGTGGCTTCTTTTTCGCTCCGGTTTGAATAAAGCTGGTGATAAAAAACGGAATCGAACCATTGTTTATACCAGTTAGCGTTGTTCCAGGTTTTAAATTCAATTGTATTTTTCATAAAAGATGTTTAATGAATTAAAAGCGATAGATGTTAATGTGCCTCAATTGTATTTTGCATTTTGTGTGATACGCTGAATAAAGAATTATCACGCAGCCACGCAGCCAACCATACGAGTGCAAGTATCACAGCGGGCATTATGAAAAAAATATGTTGTGATAATTCAATCGCCATGGCGCCACCAAAATATCCGGTCATTAAAAAGAATCCGAGCCTTAAAGTACGTGACCAAAGAAATAATGTGACAAAGACGAGCTCTGTTATTCCCAGCAATTTCATATAAGGAAGCAATCCTGTTTTTGAAAAGACTTCAACCAGCTGTGGCTGAGCCGTTAATTTCATAAATGAACCTGTACCAATGATCAATGTTACAAGGATGGAAGGTGCCCATTTGAAGATCTTGTTTGTTTTACTTTTCATTTTTTTAATTTTTGATAAAACAAAGCTATCGGCAGGCAATGGCCTGCACGTTGACATAAGTCAAAATCAAAAAAAACGGCTGTTATTTTTTGCGCATTGATTTTCTGCGAACACGGCTCAGTGTTTCGGGAGCAATACCGAGGTAAGAAGCCAGCATATGTTGCGGTACACGCTGAGCAATAGACGGATATGTTTGTATAAAATCATTATAACGTTCTTCAGCGTCGGCAACAAGCGAATGAACAATGCGTTTATCTTTTGCGGCAGATCTTTTTTGCATACCCGCCTGGAATGATCTGCCATAAGCAGGTACTTTCTCAAGCATTTTAAAATGCCCTGCCTGATCTATCAGCAGTATATCCGAGTCTTCAATAGCATCTATAAAACAAGATGCTTTGGCTCCTTCTGCCGTCGCACCTTTATCAGAGATCCACCAGTTCTCAGGCGCAAACTGGATAATATGTTCTTTACCTTTATTATCGATAACATAGCTGCGCAGGAAACCTTTGCATACAAAAGCCCCATACTTTAACAAGTCACCCTCACGCAGTAGAAATTCTCCTTTCAATAATTTTTTTGGAATAAAGACATCATGGATCACCTCCTTATCCACCGTTGATAAGGGATGAGTTTTTTCTAAATATTCATACAAGGCCCCGAACATAATAGTAATAAGTATATGAAATTAATGAAATGGAAATTGATTAATCTGACTGCTCTGTAAAATGGATTTGAGTCACATCAGAAAATTTGTAGTATCGATAAATCTCTGCTGAGAATTTCTTAAGTGGAGAAACAAAGGCTTGAAATTAAATTTAAGATTTTTTTTATGAATCAAGCTGTATTACTGCCATTATGCTTCGAGGTCGTGGACAGTTTTCTTTTATTGCAGATTATTTGGAAGACCCGCAGTGACTGAGGCCAACTTACTTAACAACATATCTCAATTGTAATTTAACAGGTTTAATATTCCCACACTCATTTTATGAACACGAACCAAGGCGGAGAGATAGAAGAACTGATCAGTTAATTTTTCTTTATTGCTTTACGCTTTATCCTTCGATTTAGCTTTTCCTTTCAGTGGATTGTCATCTTTCGCTTTTTGATCTATTTGATCCTTTCCTTTTTGATCGTTGTCTTTCACTTTTTGGTCTGCCTGATCTTTTTCCTTTGGATTTTCGTCTTTCGCTTTTGGACCAGATTGATCCTTTTCTTTTTGACCATTGTCTTTCACTTTCTGGTCTGCCTGATCTTTTTCCTTTGGATTTTCATCTTTAGCTTTTGGACCAGATTGATCCTTTTCTTTTTGACCATTGTCTTTCACTTTCTGGTCTGCCTGATCTTTTTCCTTTGGATTTTCATCTTTCGCTTTTGGACTAGATTGATCCTTTTCTTTTTGACCATTATCTTTCACTTTCTGGTCTGCTTGATCTTTTTCCTTTGGATTTTCGTCTTTCGCTTTTGGACCAGATTGATCCTTTTCTTTTTGACCATTGTCTTTCTCTTTTTGGTCTGCTTGATCCTTTTCCTTTTGACCATTGCCTTTCTCTTTCTGATTGTATTGACCTTTTCCGTTTTGATCATTGACTTTATCTCTCTGATTGAATTGATCTTTTCCGTTTTGATCATTGTCTTTCACTTTCTGATTGAATTGACCTTTTCCGTTTTGATCATTGCCTTTATCTTTCTGTTTGAATTGATCTTTTCCGTTTTGATCATTGTCTTTCACTTTCTGATTGAATTGACCTTTTCCGTTTTGATCATTGCCTTTATCTTTCTGGTTGAATTGATCTTTTCCGTTTTGATCATTGTCTTTCTCTTTCTGGTTGAATTGACCTTTTCCTTTTACTATTTCTTCCTGATCCTTTCCTTTCGGTCCATGGGCGTTGTTATTCTTTTGCCCCTTGAATTTCCAGTCATCATAATCGCCTTCTTCATATTCCACATCTTTCAAATGCTTCTCATCGAGGTAGTATCTTCCATCATCGCCTTTCCAATAGGTATATCCTGCAGTGTTTCTGTAGTAGTAGCGGCCATCACTATAGCGATTGATCACTATATTATTTGTATAAACGATCACTAAAGGATATTTTTTTCTTTGTCCAGGCGCATACGCTTTTGCTGATTGATCTCCGTATATCTTTTTCGCCTGGCCCGGAGGAAGATTACCGCCATTAGTCTGAATAGGGTATGTATTCGTTGATGTTTGAGTTGGAGGCAAAGAATTTACCGGATATTGTGTGCCTGTGTACGTTCTGCTACTTCGGCAACTGATCGCAATAATTAAGATCAACGGGAAACCAAGAGCTTGTAGAAATTTGGTGGTTTTCATAGTAGGATTTTATTCACCCCCAAAAAACGCAAAATTGTTCTAATAAGAAACGGATTTTACTATTATTAATAGCCGCACTGTATATTTCCATGAATACAAAAGTGCAAACCCCCGAATATCCCTGTAATACAATCGTAAATTAACTCTGAAAGGTGCTGACTCCTGAATGAATCCAAGGAGCAGAACTACACCAGTCAAAATTTTTTGAATCTTCTTATTGGTTTGCAGAAAGAAGGAACACTACCGACAACAAGGCTCTGCCTTCATCATTCTTTCCTTTCTTTCTTTTGCACAAGCAAAAGAAAGAACTAAAGAAAAGCACACCGGCAAAAAGACAAAGACTTAAGCTGTCCGCCCCGGGCAAGCAACAATTTCAAAATGATACATTACTTATATTACTCAAATAAAACAAATCCGAAAGTGAAACCCGCATGAAAATCATCGATCATTACCCATTCACCTTTTTCAAGATCATTAAAATGAAGGCCAGGGCCAAGAAACAAGCTGATGAATTTTTGTTTGTATTGTTTTTGAATACCGAGATTAAAAAAAGTTCTTGCTTGTCCTTTGGCCGCGGTTTCCCTTGAAACATTTAACAATGCAATTGGTCCACTGAATAAACTTTCCTGTAGTGATAAATATGTAGCAGAATAATTTCTGACAGTTTTTTCTTTTTTAATTCTGTGCAACAGGTTAAAATAATAGCGAAGTTCTATTGTCGCCAAACCATGAATGGCAAGTTCATCCTGACCTACGAATGAAGTTCGAAATGAAGGGCCGATACCAGCAACAATGGTGAAAGGTCTATGAATCTCTCTTTCATAAGAAAATAAAAACGGCCACCCTTCATCATGCGGTGCTATAGTTGTAAATGATGCCCTGAAAATATTTTTTTCAATATCTTTTGAGAACATATCTTTTTCCTGCGCCCGGGAATATGTGGCGGCACAAAAAAGCATCAATACAATTAAATATTTCAATGTTCCTTTTCCTTGTCTATATACAATGTTCTAAAATTACGAATGATATTTCTTTAGTAGATCGGAGAAAAAGAGCAGAAAGAAGTAACCTAACTGCATAGATAATTAACTTGAACTTTCAATTCACTACTTTAATGATCCAGCACAGAACCATCAAAAGGATCCCACATTTCAGGAAACTCCCATTCAGGAACCCCGCGTTCATTTTCGATCAGGTTATCATCTAATTCTAATCCAAGTCCGGGGCCATCAATATTTCCTTTTAAAATGATATGACCTTCCGTCATCACCAACGGTTTTTTGATATAGCTTTTACCAAGATAACTTCTTTGCACTTTGCTGTCTTTTGGAGCCGCTTGCAGGCTGGGTATTTCATGTGCTACAAGATTAGGAACGGACGCCATTACATGCATCGAAGCAATGGCACCCACAATACCTTCTTTAGCATGGGGCAACATGCCTGCATAAAATGATTCTGCAATAGTAGCAATAGCTTTCATTTCAGTAACACCACCGCAATGTGTAATATCGGGTTGCAAAAAAGAAGCAGCACCTGCCATCAGCAGATCCTTGAATTGCCATTTAGAAACTAATCTTTCTCCTGTTGCAAATGGTATATATGTTTTCTTTGACATCTCTGCCATTAACGGCAGATTCTGATGTTGTATTGGTTCTTCATAAAACCAGGGCTGAAATTGTTCCAGTGCTTTAATGATCAGCATAGCATTGGGTGCCTGATGATCTCCGTGTAGTTCAATTCCCATATCCACTTTAGGTCCTATTACTTCGCGGATCGCTTTTACATTTTCTACTATTCCCTCTATAAAATCAGGATTCTCGGCATACCTCGCCAACCGTCCGCGGCTGGAGGTTACTCCCACTTTCATGGATTGATAACCTTCAGCGATCACCTGCTTTGCTCCTTCGGGTGTTTGTGCCTGGCCATACAAGCGGATACGGTCACGGGTGGGACCGCCAAGTAATTCATAAAGCGGTACACCTAATGCTTTTCCTTTTATATCCCACATGGCAATATCAACAGCCGATAAAGCACTTGTTAATATAATACCACCGCGATAAAAAGCGTGGCGATACATGGCCTGCCAGTGGTGAGCCGGACGTCGCGGATCTTTGCCGATAAGATATGCTTCCAGTTCCTGGATCGCTGCCATGGTAGTGTTGATCCTTCCCTCCACCGTTCCCTCGCCAATGCCCACAATGCCAGCATTCGTATGCAGCTTTATAAAAATGGTTCGTAGGGAATGAACAGGAATGATCTCCAGTTTGGTGATCTTTAATTCATCTTTCGGATCGATCAATGCACGGGAATAATTAAATCCAGTTGTTGTTTTTATGTCATTTGATTTACCGTGGCTATGCTCGGCAATGACCAACCCGGCAATGCCGGTTGATATTTTTTTGATCCAGTTTCTCCGGGAAGCAGCATTTTCCATTGTTGTTATTTTATGACGTGAACAATTGTTACAGCATAACAATTTACAAAGTATATTAAAACGAAAGGAACTGCCCTCGCTTTATTTATGCTGTAAACGCTGTACGTCAGCGATTGTCTCATCTCAAACGGAACAACAAACAACGACGAACAATCAACAGCAACGATTTTAAAGGAGTGTGTAACTAAGGCCAGATCTCTTATTATTTCTGCTCCTTCGAAGCATAACGACTCAAAATTTTTTAAATATTCTTTATTGGTTTGAAGAATGAAGGAGCACTACCGACAACGGAGATTAAGCATAACGATTTCATTATTTTTTAAATACTCCTTATTGACTTGAAGAAAGAAGGAACACTACGAACAACGGAGGGGAAAAAATGATACTGGGCTTTGTTTTATTTATAATGTCGCATATATTGCAATTCAATCCTCACTGGAAACCAAGTTTACCGATGGTAATTTTTTAATGTTTTGGAATTGGTACAGAAATTTTTTTCAATTAACAATACCAACTACTTTATGAAATGCTATAAAAAACTGGATTGGATTTTTACATTTCTACTTGTTTCTTCTTCTTTGGGGTCACTGGCCCAAAGTTCTGTTAACTATACAATGGTAACCAGCACCAATGCTTCTTTAACAAGTGACAAAAATGGCAATACAATAAACTTATCCACTGAACAAAACCTCATACCTAATATTAATTGGTTCAATAATTCTGCATTACTTGATATTGGTTTTGGCTTTGTATTTATGGGGAAATATTATTCGCATTTTATCGCGGGCTATAATGGTCACATAGGATTAGGTCTTGCCTCTTCTCCAACTAATATGCTTTTACCTGGAGCAGGCAACTTGCTTAGCAGGAACGTTACTTATCCGCCAACAACCTTTGCAGCACCAATACTGGCTGCTTTTTGGGACGATCTTCGCACTTCAAGTACCGGGCCAACCGTGAGAAGCAAACTTATTGGTTCAGCACCTAAACGCTGTCTTGTCATTGAATGGAATGTTGCTATAAATTTTAACTCGGCCACCAGCACTAATCCTTCCGATGGCGTTTTTCAAATGAGATTGTATGAAAGCACTGGTGAAATAGAATATGTTTATGGAAAAATGCAAATCGGTTTGGGAAGTACTACCGTTACTGCATCTATGGGTTTCACGAGTGGAAATACAAATAACAGCTTCATTGCTATAAAAGATCTTTCCACTTTCAATATTACAAGGTTGGTTTCTGAGGAACCGGCTACACAGAATCTTGTCAATAGTGCAACACCAGGTGCAATTGCCGGACTTAATTCCTCAGCCGATGGATCAAGAAGGTTTATATCCTTTCAACCAGTTGCTTGCAATGGAAATTTTATTACTGCAAATACATCCCGTGTATTGGCTACCACGATGCAATTGAACTGGACTGATAACATCACAAATAAATTTGGTTACCTCGTTTACCGTTCTGTCGTTGATTCAAACAATTATCAATACGTTGCTAATTTGCCTCCTTCTGCAAGTAGTTATGTGGCTAATAATTTAAATACGAATACACGTTATTACTGGAAAATAATTCCATATACAGAGGGAAATACCAGTACAATACAAGTACTCACGGATAGCACTCGTTGTAGTATGAAAGGGGTTTATAAGATCGGGGCTGGCGGAAATTTTAATAGCATCCGGTCTGCACAAGACTCACTTGCTCTCTGGGGAATGGCTGATGCTATAACATGGGAATTACTTCCTGCTTTCAGTTTTGCATCAGAAAATTTACCTGTACAGTTTAAATCTCTTGCTCCATGTCACGAAAAAAATTATACTCTTACAATCCAACCTGCCGCTGGCGCTGGTTTTAGTTTTATTAATAATTCTGCCAGCCCGGTATTCCTTATAGACAGTTCTAAGAATATTATTATAGAGGGAAGGGCGGGCGGTAGTGGCCCTGGTGCGTTAATACTAGAAGGTCCAGGCGAATTAATAAAGATCAGAAATGGGTGGAACAATCAAATCAATTTTATAGAGTTTAAATCTAACACTGCTTCTTCCACTATAAGTCCCGTATCCATCGAAGGAACCGCTGGTGGTGGGAGTTACCTGAACAGCATCAACAATTGTGTTTTACATGATCGTGGATCATCCTTTTCTTTGCCTTTGCAATTAATAAGATCTGTGATCAGCAACGGGGCACCGAATTATAACAACATCATATCAGGTTGTAACTTTTACAATTTTAAAAGGTTTGCCCTTGATATTGATGGAAAAGGATGGACCATTAACAATAACAGCTTTTATTGTACGGTTCCCATTAATGCAACCGATAGTTCCGGATTTATCAATATAAGTACTAATGATAACACATTGATAAACCAAATAGCAGGAAACTATTTTGGCGGAAGCGGTCCAAACTGTGGCGGAAATGTATTAACATGGAACTCGTCCTGGTTTTTTAATGGAATTGGCGTAAATGCAAGCAGCGTGATCAAGAATAATCAGTTCAAGCGCATAAAAATAACCACAGCTCCTACACTGCCCGCTCCTGATTCTTATATTGACCTTATTCGTGTGGGCAAACTTGGTTCGGGAGGTGTAACCATGGATTTTACTATTCAGAAAAATCAATTTGGAAGTCTTGGTCCTGCGGACAGTATTTCACTTATCAGTAATACTGCAGCCTCAGTCAGCGCCACTATGATCAGAGCTGTTGGTCCCAGCGTGGGTGTTGTTGACAGCAATACGATGGTTTATATCCACACGTCAGTTACCGGTAGTAATTCGGATTTAAGTTTAAGCCTAGTAGAAAACATTCTTGGTAATACGATAACAATTAAAAACAATGTATT
>Ga0207686_10001396_pt1 | contig 13734 bp, 16 predicted proteins | sample KBSM24metaG_FD_184396 | JGI IMG/M metagenome (GOLD analysis project Ga0207686, IMG submission 184396) | Miscanthus rhizosphere microbial communities from Kellogg Biological Station, Michigan, USA - KBS M2-4 metaG (SPAdes) (version 2) | ecosystem: Host-associated > Plants > Roots > Rhizosphere >...
GAAGGGCGCCTCGCCCCCGTTCCGTGAGGGGGCTTGACACCCAGCCTACTAGTTGGTAGGCTTCGGTCCATGGAACTGGATACGCGCTCTTCGTTGATCGACCTCGCCATCGGCCAGGTTCGCCGCCACGGCTACTCGGCTTTCTCCTATGCCGACCTCGCGGAGGTGGCGGGACTTCGCAAGCCGTCGATCCATCACCACTTCCCCACGAAGGAAGACCTCGGCGTCGCCATGGTCGGGACCTACACCGAGCGGTTCTCCGCGGAGCTCGAACGCATCGATGCCGGGCGGGCAACCGCCATCGAGCGCCTGCGCGGCTTTGCCCGCCTCTACCGGGAGGGGCTCGGCGCCGAGCAGGGATGCCTGTGCGGCGTGCTCGCCTCCGAAGTCGCCGTTCTTCCGCTGCGCGTCCAGGCCGAGGTGCGCCAGTTCTTCCAGATGAACCTGCGATGGCTCGAGCGGATCCTCAATGACGGCCGCGCCAAGCGCCAGCTCGCGAGCAGCGTCGAGCCGCGGCGCGACGCCCGCACCGTGCTCGCGACCTTGCAGGGGGCGATGCTCGTCGCCCTTTCGCTCCAGCAACCCGCTTCTTTCGATCATGCCGTGGACGGTCTTCTCGCGGGGCTGTCCGTCGCGCGCGCATAAGTCGCTTTTTATTTGGCCCCGCACCCTACCAACTAGTCGGACGACATACAGATGACCATCTATGACATGACCCACCTCAAGCGGATCGGACCGCTCGGACAACTCTCTGCCGAGTCGATGGCCGGATTCAGGGCCCTCGACGTGGCAGCGCTCGCCGAGGGCGCCATCCCCAAGAAGTACAAGGAGCTGATGGCGATCGCCGTCGCGCTCACGACGCAATGCCCCTACTGCATCGAGGTGCATCGCAAGGCGGCGCTGTCGGCCGGCGCCACCGACGTCGAGCTCGCCGAGACCGTGTTCGTCGCCGTGGCCCTGCGCGCCGGCGCCGCGCTCACGCACGGGACCCACCTCTTCCCGGCCTGAACCACCTTCCAACCACCCCAAGGAGAAATCGACATGCTGAAGGTCCACGAGTACAAGGGCTTCCCGAACCCCACCCGCATCCGCATCACCCTCGCCGAGAAGGGCCTGCTCGACCGCACCGAGTTCGTCCACGTCGACGTCCTCGCCGGCGCGGCGCGGCGCCCCGAGTTCCTGGCGAAGAACCCGATGGGAACCGTCCCGGTCCTCGAGCTCGAAGACGGCACCCACATCTCCGAGTGCTCGGCGATCACGGAGTACCTCGACCACCTCACCGGCGAACCGACGTTGACGGGCAAGGGAGCACGCGAGCGCGCGGTCATCCACATGATGAGCCGCCGCGCCGAGGCGAACCTCCTCGATGCATGCGCCGTCTACTACCACCATGCGACGCCCGGCTTCGGGCCCGAGCTCGAGACCTACCAGAACCGCGAGTGGGGCGAGAAATGCGGCGAGAAGGCGGTCGGCGCCATGCACTACCTCGACAAGATCCTCGCCGGGCAGCCCTACGTGGCCGGCGAGCATTTCACGATGGCCGACATCACCGTGCTGGCCGGTCTCGCCTACGCGGACTACGCCAAGATCGAAGTGCCGGCCGCCCTCACGAACCTGAAGGCGTGGCGCGCGCGATCCGCCCGGCGCCCCAGCGTCGCCAACGCCTGACGAAAGGCGACCCATGGAACTGAACGCGGATTTCTCGCAACGGGTGGCCGTGCATACGGCGGGCCTTCCCTGGGTGGCGTCGCCCATGCCGGGCGTCGAGCGCCGCATGCTCGACCGCATCGGCGACGAGGTGGCGCGCGCGACCTCGATCGTTCGATACGCGGCCAGGTCCGAATTCTCCGCCCACACCCACGGGGGCGGAGAAGAATTCCTGGTGCTGGACGGCGTCTTCCAGGACGAGCACGGCGACTTTCCCGCGGGCTGCTACATCCGCAACCCGCCGACCTCGTTCCATACGCCGCGATCGCACCCGGGCTGCACGATCTTCGTGAAGCTCTGGCAGTTCGACCCGGGCGACCGGACGCACGTGCGCATCGATACCTCGAAGATGCCGTACCTCCGCGATCCCGAACGCGAGGGCGTCGAACGGATGCCGCTCTTCGAGGACTCGCGCGAGTCCGTCCGCCTCGAGCGATGGGCGCCGGGTGCAGTGGTCGACCTCGCCGCGGTCGGCGGCCTGGAGCTCCTGGTCCTGCACGGCGAATTCCGGGACGAGAAGGGCGTCCGCTTCGAGCCTTTGTCCTGGCTGCGCCTTCCTCCCAATGCCGAGGCGCGTGCCGTGGCCGGCGCCAGCGGTTGCCGCGCCTGGGTCAAGACCGGCCACCTCGTGAGCATCACGGCCCCGGGCCGCTCCTAGCCCGAGCCTTCCCCATGACTGTTCTTCACACCAAAGGAATCTTTCACTTGTCTCCTGCACGAAACGCGATTCAGCGCACCGCTTGGCTGGCCACCTTCACGTTGGTCGTCACGGCAATGATCCCCTCCCCCGCCCGCGCCGCCGGCCCGACCGAGCGCGCGACGAGGCCCGACGTCCGCTCCACCTGCCAGGCCGCACGCGATGCGGCGTGGTTCGAACGCCAGCTGCGCCGGACCGAGGGCGACAACGAGCCGCTGGAGCCGGCCGAGCCCGCCGCCTGCGCGACCGCCTCGGCCAGCCAGCCTCTCCCGAACGCGACGATGAACGCCGTGCGCTGGCTCGCCTCGCCTTCCCGATACCGCACGGGCGCGCCGCTCGTCACGTCCGAATGCGAAGCCTCGCGCCGGCAAGCGTGGTTCGAACGCGAGCTGCGCAGGACCGACGGCGACAACGAGCCGCTCGGGCCGGCCTCGGTCGCCCCGTGCGCGGCCAGCCGTCCGGCCTCCTAGCGGGATTCGCCACGCGCCCATGATCTTCCGGCAGCTGTTCGAAGCGACCTCGAGCACTTGTACCTACCTCCTGGGGTGCGAGACCACGGGCGAAGCCGCTCTGGTGGACCCGGTGCTGCCGGCATGGCAACGCGACCTGGAGGTGGTGCGATCCCTCGGACTCCGGCTCGCGCTGACCATCGAGACGCACGTGCACGCCGATCACATCACTTCGGCGCTTCGCCTCAGGCGAGAGACGGGCAGCCGCATCGCATATCCCGCGATCGACCGCTTTCCCTGCGTCGACGTGCCGATCGAGGAGGGGCGGCCCCTGCAGGTGGGCGAAATTCGTCTCGAGGGCCTCCACACGCCGGGGCACACCGAGGACCATTTCTCATACCTCGTGGGTGATCGCGTCCTCACGGGCGATGCGCTGCTGATCGACGGATGCGGGCGCACGGATTTCCAGGGCGGCGATGCGGCGACGCTGTATCGCAGCGTCCACGAAAAGCTGTTCGCGCTGCCGGAGGACACGCTCGTGTATCCCGCGCACGACTACCAGGGGCGCCGGGTGTCCACCGTCGGCCGCGAAAGGGCGCTCAATCCCCGCCTGGGCGCGGGGCGCGACCTCGCGGGCTTCGTGCGCATCATGGAAGAGCTGGTGCTCCCCTACCCCGCCCTCATCGATCGCGCGGTCCCGTGCAACCGCCGGTGCGGCATGGCTCCGGACCTCATCCCGGCCTCGCCGACCTGACCCGGGTCGAGGCGTGCCCGGGTGCACCGCGCGCCGGACTCAGGGAGCGCCCTCCACGATGACGAAATCGGCATCGGCGATCGCGTTGCGGATCGCCCTCGCCGCCTCGTATTCCGGGCTGCGGTAGCACGCGAGGGCGGTCTCGTAGCTGTCGAACTCCACGACCACGTTGCGCTCCCTCGAGCGGCCCTCCATCGCCTCGAAGCGGCCCCCGCGCACCAGGAAGCGCGCGCCGAACTTCTCGAACGCGGGCTTGGCGGCGTTCAGATACGTGGGATAGCCGGCTGCATCCTTCACGGACACGCGGACGATCCAATAACCCCTGGCCATGGCATTTCTCCCGGTGTGGACGATGGCATGGATCAAGCGCCCGAGCAGCGCGCTCGCCGTGCGAGCAGCGCTTCGCCGTTCCGCACGGGCCCGCGCATCGAGCGCCGCGCGAAAGGCGAGCCATTCGTCTGCGCTCATCCGGCGAGGATCCGGAAACGGGTCGTGGTGGGCATCCATTCGCCGATTCTTGTCCCCCATGACGATCTTGTAAAATGAATATTCATGATCATTTCATTCTTCCCTGGAGATCGATAACGTGGAGCTCTCCGACCTCACCATCTTCCGCATGGTCGCGAGCGAGGGTGGCATCACGCGCGCGGCGCGCCGCCTGCACCGCGTCCAGTCGAGCGTGACGACCCGGATACGGCAGCTGGAGGACGAGCTTGGCGTGGCGCTCTTCCTTCGCCACCGCAAGCGCATGGAGCTGTCGCCCGCGGGGCGGATCCTCCTGGATTACGCGAGCCGGCTGCTCGAGCTGGCGGCGCAGGCCCGCGATGCCGTGCAGGACCCGCGGCCCCGGGGAGTCCTGCGGCTGGGAGCGATGGAAAGCACCGCCGCCGTGCGATTGCCCGCAGTCCTCACCGAGTATCATCGCCGCCACCCCGAAGTCGTGCTGGACTTGCGCACCGGAAACCCGCGGCAGCTGGCGAACGCACTCATGGCGGGGGAGCTCGACGCGGCCTTCGGCGCCGAGCCCCTGCCGGAGGGGCCGTTCGAGAAACTGCCCGCCTACGACGAGGAGCTGGTGATCGTCTCGGCGAGGCACCGGAGGATCGACCTCAAGCGGCACGCCACCCTCGCGATGGTGGCCTTCGAGGAGGGCTGCCCGCACCGCAAGCGCCTCGAGGACTGGTTTGCCTCAAGCAAAGCCCTGCCGGAACGAATCATCGAGATGAGCTCGTACCACGCCATGCTCGGCTGCATCGTGGCGGGCATGGGAATCTCGCTATTGCCTCGCAGCGTCCTCGCCACCTTTCCCGCGCGCGAGCGGCTGCGCGCGCACCGGTTGCCCCGCGGCCGGGACGTCGCGCAGACGGTGCTCTTCTGGCGCAAGGGCGCGAGCTCGCCGAAGATCGACGCCCTGGCCGACATCGTGACGGGCCGCAGGCGCGCCTAGCGCCCCGGGAGGGGAAGGCCCACGTAGCTCTCCGCGAGCGTCGTGGCGGCGGACTTCGAGGCGACGAGATGCTCGAGCTGCGCCTGCTGCAGCCGGTCGCGGAAGGAATCACGCTCCGGAAAGCGATGCAGCAGCGCCGTCATCCACCACGAGAAGTGCTCGGCGCGCCAGGCGCGCTTGAGGCACGTGTCCGAATAGGCGGCGAGCAGCTCGTCGCTGCCGTGCGCGTAGTGGTTCGCCAGCGCGCGCGACAGGACCCAGACGTCCGCCGCGGCGAGGTTCAATCCCTTGGCGCCGGTGGGCGGGACGATGTGCGCCGCGTCGCCGGCGAGGAAGAGCCGGCCACAGCGCATCGGCTCCGCGACGAAGCTGCGCATCGGCGTGACGCTGCGCTCCACGATGCCGCCCTGCTCCGGCAGCCAACCGTCGTCCGCGGCCAGCCGGCGGTTCAACTCCCTCCAGATGCGCGCGTCGGGCCACGCCCCGAGCTGCTCGTCGGGCGGGACCTGCAGGTAGAGGCGCGTGAGCGTCGGCGAACGCATGCTGAAGAGCGCGAAGCCGTCGTCGTGGCGCGCGTAGACGAGCTCGTCGCGCGCGGGACGCGCGTGCGCAAGGATGCCCAGCCATGCGAATGGATAGGTCCGCTCGTGCGTGGTGAGCACGCCGCGCGGGACGGCATCGCGGCACACGCCGTGGAAGCCGTCGCAGCCGGCGATGAAATCGCACTGCAGGTTCACCTCGCCCGCGGCGGTGGCGAAACGCACCACGGGTACGTCCCCCTGGAACCCTTCCAGCCGGACGTCGCGCGCCTCGAAGTAGACCGGCGCTCCCGACTCCATCCGCGCGGCAATGAGGTCTTTCACGACCTCCTGCTGGCCGTAGATGGTGATGCTGCGGCCCGTGAGGGCCTTCAAGTCGATGCGGTGCCGGCGCCCCTGGAACGTGAGCTCGAAGCCCTCGTGGACCAGTCCCTCGCGCTTGAGGCGCCCGGCCACGCCCGCTTCCTCGAGCAGGCCCACCGTGCCGGGCTCGAGCACGCCCGCGCGCACGCGCTGCTCCACGTAGTCGCGGCTGCGCGACTCCACGATCACGCTCTCGATGCCGTGGCGGAAGAGGAGCTGCCCCAGCAGCAGCCCGGCGGGTCCCGCGCCCACGATCGCGACCTGCGTCTTCATGCGGGATGCATGTTAGCGCGTAGTAAAATCCGGCGATGAAAGAAGCCTTCATCTGCGACGCGATCCGCACGCCGTTCGGCCGCTACGGCGGCGCGCTTTCCTCCATCCGCACCGACGACCTCGGTGCCGTCCCGCTCGCCGAGCTCATGCGCCGCAATCCCGGCATCGACTGGTCACGCGTGGACGACGTGATCTACGGTTGCGCCAACCAGGCGGGCGAGGACAACCGCAACGTGGCGCGCATGGCGCTGCTGCTCGCGGGCCTGCCCATCGACGTCCCGGCCGCGACCGTGAATCGACTTTGCGGTTCGGGCATGGAAGCGATCGGGCAGGTCGCGCGCGCGATCCGCGCCGGCGACACGGACCTGGGCGTGGGCGGCGGCGTGGAAGGCATGTCGCGCGCACCTTTCGTCATGCCCAAGGCCGACAGCGCCTTCTCGCGCAGCAACGCGGTCTTCGACACCACCATCGGCTGGCGCTTCGTGAACCCGAAGATGAAGGCGAAGTACGGCGTGGACCAGATGCCGGAGACGGCGGAGAACGTGGCGGCCGACTACAAGGTCTCGCGCGCCGGCCAGGACGCGTTCGCGCTGCGCTCGCAGCAGCGCGCGCTCGCCGCGCAGGCCAATGGCACGCTCGCGCAGGAGATCGTCGCCGTGACGCTGCCCGCGAAGAAGGGCGACCCCGTCGTCGTGTCGCGCGACGAGCATCCGCGCGAGACCTCGATGGAGCAGCTCGCGAAGCTGAAGCCGATCGTGCGCGAGGACGGGACCGTCACCGCCGGCAACGCCTCGGGCGTGAACGACGGCGCCTGCGCGGTACTCGTGGCCTCGGAAGAGGCCGCGAAGCGATACGGGCTGACGCCCCGCGCGCGCATCCTCGGCATGGCCTCCGCGGGCGTGGCCCCGCGCATCATGGGCATGGGACCCGCCCCCGCGTCGAAGAAGCTCCTCGAGCGGCTGAAGCTTCCAGTCTCGAAGATGGACGTGGTCGAGCTGAACGAGGCGTTCGCCGCGCAGGCGATCCCGGTGCTGCGCGAGTTGGGGCTCCCGGAAGACGCGCCGCACGTGAACCCCAATGGCGGCGCGATCGCGCTCGGCCATCCCCTCGGCGCCTCCGGCGCGCGCCTCGTCACGACGGCGCTCTACCAGCTCGAGCGCACCGGCGGCCGCTACGCGCTCTGCACCATGTGCATCGGCGTGGGCCAGGGCATCGCGATGGTGATCGAGCGCGCCTAGTCCTCAGCCGCCCGCGCGCACCAGGAAGAGCGAGATCGCGGGGAACGCCAGCAGCAGGACGATGCGCACCAGGTCCGAGGCGAGGAAGGGCAGCACGCCCTTGAACGTCTCCACCAGCGGCACGTCGCGCGCCAGCCGGTTGATGATGAAGACATTCATCCCTACGGGCGGGTGGACCAGCCCGATCTCGACCACCATGAGCGCGAGGATGCCGAACCAGATGCTCTTGTCGGAATCCGGCAGCCCGAAGTCCAGCCCCATCACCACCGGATAGAAGATCGGGATCGTGAGCAGGATCATCGCGAGGCTGTCCATGACGCAGCCCAGCAGGATGTAGATCGCGAGGATCGCGGCCATCACCAGCATCGGCGTGAAGCCCTGCGCCTTCACCCACGCGGCGAGCTCCACCGGCATCTGCGAGAGCGCCAGCGCGGTATTGAGCATGTCGGCACCCAGGAGCACCAGGAAGATCATCGCCGTCGCCTGGGCCGTGCCGAGCAGGCTCGCGACGAGTCCCTCCCGGCGCATGCCGCCGAGGGCCGCGAGCAAGCCGCACGCGGCGGCACCGATGGCCGCCGCCTCGGTGGGGTTCGCCCACCCGCCATAGATGCCCACGATCACCACCACGAACACCAGCGCGACGGGTGCCACGCTCACGAGGGTGCGCAGCCGCTCGGGCCAGGCCGTTCGGGCGCCCGCGGGGCCCGCGCGGGGATCGCGCGTCACCACGACGTGCACCACCAGCATGTACCCCAACATGGCGATGAGGCCCGGCACCACCGCGGCCACGAAGAGCTTGCCGATCGACTCCTGCGTGAGGATGGCGTAGATGACCAGGGGCACCGAGGGCGGGATCATGATGCCCAGCGTGCCGCCGGCCGCGAGCGCCCCGGTAGCGAGCCGCCCCGAGTATCCATAGCGCCTGAGCTCGGGCAAGGCGACCTGCCCCATGGTCGCCGCGGTCGCGAGCGACGAGCCGCAGATGGCGCCGAAGCCCGCGCAGGCGCCGATCGCGGCCATCGCCACGCCGCCCTTGAGGTGCCCGATGAACGCCGACACGAAACGAAAGAGCCTGGCGCTCAAGCCCCCGTGCGTGGCGAACTGGCCCATGAGGAGGAACATCGGGATCACGACCAGGTCGTAATTGGAAAGGCGCGCATAGGCCACGTTCTTGAGGACGCCGAGGATCGGCGCGAGCGCGCCCCCCGTGAGCGTGAAATACGCCGCGGTCCCCGCGGCGAACATCGCCGCCCCGATCGGCACGCGCAAGGCGAGCATCAGCATCAGCGCGGCGAAGATCACCCCGCCGATCGCGATCCCGCTCAACGGCGCGCGGCCCGCAGGTGATGCCACGCCATGTAGAAACCCGCGCACGCCATCAGCGCGAAGCCCGGCACCATGAGGACCTGCGCGACCCACACCGGCCACCCGAGGATGACGCTCGTCTCATGGGCCTCGCGCACGGAAAGCGCCCCGGCGAGCGAGCGCCACGCGAGGACCGCGCCGATGAGGCCGTACAGGAGCGAACCCACCGAATCCAGCCCATGGATCGCGCGCCCGGGAAGCCGCGAGGTGAAGAAATCCACCTTCACGTCGCCGCCCATGAGGTGGCAGTAGGCGAAGAAGCACGCGCACGCGAACGCCGCGGTCATCTGCAGCACCTCGACGTCGCCGGGAACCGGCATCGAGAAGAGCTTGCGCCCCACGATGCTCGCGACACTCATCGCCACGAGAAGGACGAAGACGGCGCCGCCCGCGAGCGCGAGGAGCCGGCTCGCCGCGAGAAGCCGGCGTCCCAGCGGACCGAGCTCGGGCATCAACGCCCGCCGGAGTGCTTCGCGATGAGCGACCTGGCGGTGGCGAGGAGCTGGGCGCCGTTCGCGCCCTTCGCGTCCATGTCGGCCACCCACTGGTCGGAAACGGCCTGTCCCACCTTCTTCCACCCCTGCAGCTCGGCCTTGCCGATCACGTTGGTGGTGTTCTTCGCCGTGAGCTTCCTGCCCTCGGCATCCGACGCGATGAACACCTTGCCGATCTGCCCCGAGAGCGCCTGGCCGCTGTTCGCGTCGATCACCTTCTTCAGCTCCGGCGGCAGGCTCGCGTACCTGTCCTTGTTCATCACGAACATGAAGGTCGCGGTATAGAACGCCGGCTCGGAAGGATCGGTCTCCGAATGGAACTTCGCGATGTCCTGGATCTTCACCGACGGCACCACCTCGTACGGCACCACCGCGCCGTCGATCACGCCCTTGGCGAGCGCCTCGCTCACCTGCGGCACCGGCATCGCGACCGGCGTGGCCCCGAGCGCGGCGAGGAAGCGATTGGTCTGCCGCGTCGGCGCGCGGACCTTCATTCCCTTGAGGTCGGCCATCGTCCGGATGGGCTTCCCGCGCATGTGGAAGACGCCGGGGCCGTGCACGTGGAAGGCGATCGGATGCACGTCCTTGAACTCCGCGGCGGCGTCCTGCTGCACGTAGTCCCACAGCGCCTTGCTGGTGGCCTCGGCGTCCACCATCATGAAGGGCAGCTCGAACGCCTCGATGGTGGGGAAGCGGCCCGCGGTGTACCCCGGCAGCGACCAGATCACGTCCACCGCGCCATCCTTCACCTGGTCGTAGAGCTGGCCAGGCGTCCCGCCCAGCTGCATCGAGGGATAGACCTGGCATTTCAGGCGGCCGTTCGACTCCTTCGCGATCTTGTCGCACCAGGGCTGGATGAAGCGGCTGTTGGCGTACGAGCCCGCGGGCAGGAAGTGGTGGACCTTGAGCGTGATTTCCTGGGGCCACGCGGTCGTCGCGGCGAGCGCCACGGCGATCGCCAGACCGATCCTTCGCATCACTCCTCCGCTATCTCGTTGGGTTGCCAGTGGGAGAGTTTAACGGTGACAGCGTGAAGGGATACACGATCGCCCCGTCCGGTCCCGCGCTCGCGGCCGGCGCGGCCGCGTGGCGTGGCCGATGGTGAAGAAGGGCGTCATGGGACGGGGCGCCGCCGCTGCTCCTGCTCCTTGCGCACGCTGATGTCGGAATTGGTGCCGTTCATGCGCAGCGCCTTCCCGTCCGGCGAGCGCCGCATGACCTGGCCCCGCGAGCGGATCCAGAGCCAGGTGCCGTCCGCGCGCCGCACTCTGTGTTCCACGTCGTAGTGGTCGGCATCCCCGCGCAGCAGGCGCTGCGTCGCTTCCTGGATGATGGCGTGCTCCTCCTCCGGCACGCGCTCCAGGAGCTTGACCGCGGTGGTGCGCGTCTCGCCCGGGGGATCGCCCAGCATCCGCGCCCACTCGGGCGAGAGGATCACGGTGCCGTGCTCGAGGTCGAGCTCCCACATGGCGAGCCGGGAGCCCTCGAGGGCGAACGCCAGCCGCTCGCGCTCCGCCTCGATCGTGTCCATGGCGTTGTGCAGCTCCGCGGTGCGCTCGTCGATGCGCGCCTGCAGCATGTCCTCCTTCACGGCGAGCTGGGTCGCCATCGAGCGCAGCGCCGCGGAAAGGCGCCCCAGCTCCGACGAGCCCGGGATCTCCGGGAACGTCACGTCGCGATCGCCCTTGCCGATCCGGTCCGCGGTCGCGGCCCACTGCTCGAGGGGCCGCGCGAGGCCGCGCGCGAGGAAGTAGCCCAGGAGGGACACGAGCAGCACGCCGCACAGCGCCGCCATCGTGAGCACGCGCCTCAGGTTCTCGACCCTCGCGAACGCGTCGTCGCTCGCCTGGCGCGCGATCACCTTCCAGCCGAGCCCCTTGTACGTCCGCTCGCCGCGCGAGAGGCTGGACGCGGCCACGTAGTCGCGGCCGTCGATCCAGCGTCCGCGCGTGAAGCCGTCGGCCCGCGGCGTGCCGCCGACCGTCGGCGGCAGCGTGAGGCCCTCGAGGTCGCGCGGCCCCAGCAGCACCTTGCCCGAGGCGTTGGTGACGATGAGGTCCACCCGCCCCGTCGCACCGCTCGCCGCGAGCACATGCGCGGCCAGCGCGCGCGCCCAATCCCAGCCCACGTGCGCGCCCACGATGCCGATCGTCGCCCCGCTCTCCATCACCGGGAACGCGATGTCCACGAATCGCAGCGGCTCGCGGGCCTCGGGCGCGAGGAGCCTCTGCAGCAACACGGCCTCGTGGACGTCGCCGAGGAACCCGACGCCCTTCGATGCTTCGATCCACCACGGGCGCTGGGACACGTCGGCCCCCTCGAGCAGGCCGCCGGTCGCCGCGACCACCCGGCCGCTCGTATCGGCAAAGCCGATCCAGGAAAATTCGGGATAGCCCGCCTTGCGCCGCTCGAGCTGCGTGCGCAGCGACGCCGGACCCTCCTTCAGGGCGCGCGCGGCTTCCAGCTCGGAGAGGATGCGCATGTCCTCCTCGCGCTCGTACATGCCGGCGTCGAGGCGGTCGCGCAGCCCGATGGCGATGTGGTTGAGGCGCGTCGCCGCCTGCTCGCGCGCGGCCGAGAGGCTCAGCATGTAGACCGTCACCGCGATCGCGCCGATCAGCGCGAGCGACGCGACGGCGAACGCCAGGGCGAGGCGCGCACGCAGGCTCATGGCGGGACGATGAGAAGCGCGGCTTCCTCGATCGTGGTCACCAGCCGGTCGCAGTTGAGGGTCTCCGCGCCCCGGCCCTCGTTGTAGCCGTACGGGACGCACCACACGGGACAGCCCGCCGCGCGGGCGGCGAGCACGTCGTTGTCGGAATCGCCGAGCATCAGGGTATCGACGGGCCGCGTCCCCATCTCGCGGCACGCGGCTTCCAGCATGTCGCCCCGCGGCTTGCGGGCAATGCCGTCATCCCCGGCGACGAGCGCCTTGAAGAACGTCTTCACGTGCGCGCGCTCGAGCAGCATTTCGGTAAAGAACCGCGGCTTGTTGGTCACCACGCCCATGGGGATGCCCGCGCGCGCCAGGTGATTGAGGCCCGCCATCGCGCCCGGGAAGAGCCGCGCGTCGGTGCCCACCGTCGTCGCGTAGTGCGCCTCGAATCGCTCGACCGCGCGGTCCACCTGGATCAGGGCCCCGCCCTCGGCGAGACCCAGCGCGCGCTCGACCAGCGATCGCACGCCGCGCCCGATGAGCGCCGTGACCCTCGGCGCATCGAGGGGTGCGAGGCCCAGCTCCTCGAGCGTGCGGTTCATCGCAGTCACGATTTCGCCCGCCGTGTCGATGAGCGTCCCGTCGAGGTCGAGGATGACGCCGCGGATGGAAATGGGAGTGCTCATCACGACGATGCTATCAAGAGCCGATGAAATAAAAAAACCCGCTCATCGAGCGGGTTCTTTTGATGCATCGGGTACGGAATTGGTAGGCGCGATTGGACTCGAACCAACGACCCCCACCATGTCAAGGTGGTGCTCTAACCAGCTGAGCTACGCGCCTGATGATTCGAACCCGTAATTTTAGCGGAAATGAGGGCGTAACGCACGTCCGGCAGGCTCTTTGCCATGAGGAACCGGATATGAACAAGCCCATCCCCACCGCCCGCCTGCGCCACGCCGGTCACGCGGCGCTCGAAGCCCATTTCCTCGCCCTGGACCCCGAGGACCGTCGGCTGCGATTCGGCACGTCGGTCGCGGCTTCGGCCATCCACGAGTACGTCCAAGGCATCGATTTCGAGCGCGATGGCGTCTTCGCGGTGCGCGACCCGCGCTGGCGGCTCGTCGCCGTGGTCCATGTGGCCACCCTGGGAGCGACCGCGGAGCTGGGGCTCTCGGTCTTGCCGGGCTGGCGCGGAGCGGGCAACGGCAACGCGCTGCTGCAGCGCGCCGTGACCTGGCTTCGCAACCGCGGGATCCTCGCGGTCTACGTGCACTGCATCGCCGAGAACGCCGCGATGATGCGCCTCGCGCGGCGCAACGGCATGCGCATCGTGTATTCGGGCGCCGAGACCGACGCACACCTGGAGCTCGACGCGCCCAATCCGGGCTCGCGAATGGCCGAATGGATCGACGACCTGCGCGCCGCTATGCAGCCTGCAGCCAGAGCCCCTTGAGGTATTCGCCCTCGGGGAAGTGGATCGACACCGCGTGATCCTCCGAGGCGCCGAGATGGCGGCGCACCTGCAGGTCGACCTTCGCGTCGGCGGCGGCACCCGCGACGATCTTCTGGAACAGATCCGGGCTCACGGCGCCCGAGCATGAGAACGTGAGCAGGTGGCCGCCGGGCGCGAGCAGCTTCATCGCCCAGAGGTTGATGTCCTTGTAGGCGCGCGCGGCGTTGGGTACGTGCTTCTCCGTCGGCGCGAACTTGGGCGGATCGAGCACGATGAGGCCGAACTTGCGGTTCTGG
>Ga0207686_10001415_pt1 | contig 13624 bp, 10 predicted proteins | sample KBSM24metaG_FD_184396 | JGI IMG/M metagenome (GOLD analysis project Ga0207686, IMG submission 184396) | Miscanthus rhizosphere microbial communities from Kellogg Biological Station, Michigan, USA - KBS M2-4 metaG (SPAdes) (version 2) | ecosystem: Host-associated > Plants > Roots > Rhizosphere >...
TTAAAAACTGAAAGTATATGACTAAAAGCGAGTGACCAAAATAATTTAAAAACTAGAAAACTTGTGATAACTTTTGACCCTCCAATAATCTTTTTTATACTTTCAACTTTTGTTTCTAAAAATATTTTTCTGTTCAAAAGTGTCAAGTATAAGATTCTGGTAAAAATTATTTTTTAACTCATTTGGTAACTTAATTTTACACCTCACTCATTTTTACACCCAATGTTTTCTTGTCATATTTAGCTTCATTTTTTGTCTTTTTTTTTGAAATCTGTAATTTTCCCACAGGTCGACAAGTGCCAATTCCAACGGTTTTCAAAATTCGTGCACAAGATTCCAATTCGGGATTTTCATTCTTAAGTGAGAAATCTTTAGTAAGCAAATCAGCATCACTGTATGCATCTGATGTATCTGATACGTCATGAATTGCTTTTGCATAGACCATTGCATTATTATGTAACAAATCTTGCATGAACATTTGCGAATCTCCAAACTGTACATATTTGCGCTCCATTGTATCCCAATACGTTTCGCCATAACCCATTAGTTTCTCTTTTTCTCCGTTTTTCAATTCCAAATATTTTTCTCCCTTTTTCTTATCTTCTGTCTTCTTACCCTCTACGCCCCAATCTGTATCCTTTCTCAGTACTTTACTCACATACGTGAAAACATCTTCAACACTCTCATCCTTCTTTGATCCTAATCCGAAAGAACGTAACCTTATTAGTACTTGTGATAAATCTTGCGGAATTTTGTGTCTATCAAAAGGATCAACTTTATTGTATAGATCATCCATTAAATCATTTCTTTGTTTTTGAGTCCAGTTCGGTGTCCAACGTTTTATAAACATTTCACATCGTTTTGGGGCAATAGGTTTAAACTGTACTAATTCTGCACATTTTGTATCTACTAATAACCTCTTGTATTGATTCTTGCTAAATAGTGAGTGTGCAGTCATAAAAATGATAGGAAGTGTACGTTGTAGGTTATATCTTCCAATAAACGTCTTACAGAACTGCTTCATCCATTTCTCTGGATATTCATCCACATCTTCCAGTACGATAGTCGTACGCTGGAAGGAGTTTACGGTCATGATTCGTTCTAAATTTGGTAGTGAGCTGTTTTTAGCTTGTAACATTTCCTGTTTTTGTTCCAAACTAATAACAAATGGTTGAGTACCTCCTATCCGACACACATAATCTATGATAAAACTTTTACCCGTTCCTGACGCTCCCACCAAAATACAAATCAATGGCATTCCACTCGTAAACTTCAATCGTTTTTTAGCCCATTTCAGTACTTTTTCCGAAGCTACAGGATCGGCAAAACTCACTTCATCCACTTTGTTAAAACTTCCAGTTTTAGGTTGTTTATACGATTCACATTTCCAAGAAGTTGGTGGTAAATGTAATGACTGGTACTGAATTAATTCTTTTGGATGAATTCGGGGCGTAGAGTAGCGTTTCATTTATTAACAAACAGAATTTTGATTGAGTGATAAAAATTATGAGAGCAACATCTAGACCTCGTAAAAGTGAATCAGGTAGTTTATTCTCGCAAAAAGAAATGGATTTGTTTAGTTCAATTGCTGCACCTGGTACAGTTCGACCAGCACCACGTAAATTGACTACTGTTCCACCAACTGTAGCCCCTGCCAATGTAGGAGAAAAACGGGTTGATATTAAACATGTTCCTGCGCCAGCCCCGGCACCAACACCAGTACCTGTATCACAAGCTGATCAATTCATTATATTTGATTCACTTGCTCCTCCAGCTGCCATGATACCAGATGTCGTTGCAGCAACTCCTATCAAAATGCCTGACAATCCTCCTGCACCTACACCACCTAAGCAAGAATTACCCCCTGAAACATTTGATATACCTGATATGTCTACTGTTCTACCTCCTGCAGCACCATTCCCTAAACTTCCACAGCGTAAACGAGAAGACGATACAATTTCACTTGCTGATTTTGATGAGAAACAGAAAGAGGCGGAAAGCGATTTATTTGATTCCGAGCCAAAACGTATGTCTCCATCAAGACAACCTAAAGTTGAGCCTCAACCCCAACCCGAGCCTATGAAAACAGCACCGCCTGATACCTTGCCTATTTTACAACAACTGATGTTACAAATGCATCAGATGCAAATGCACCAACAACAATTCCAACAACAACTACTTAAAATCACGGAAACAAAACAAAAAGAAATAGAACAACAGCATCTATCTGTGGCAGAACTATCAGCTAAACGTATAGAAATTATTGAAAAGGTTAAGCGTGACTGGAAAGCGAAAATGGACGATCCTATGAAAGCAATTGAAGAAGTAGATAATCGCTTACGAGAATTGTATGAGAAAAAGGTGAAAATACCAGCTGAATTGAAATATGGTTCAGCGTTATCTGAAATTGATGCTATGGTACAACTAGAACGTAAGACATTTTTAATCGGCCAAGAACATAAGAAGGATGCGAAATGTTACCATAACGAGACAAGTACACAAGTGGGTGTGGCTGCAGATATTTTAACACTTGTATTTGATACGTTACAACCGTTTGGATATACCCTGGAAGATTTTAGTGACGAAGTAGAGAAAATGCTCAAAGATGATGTATCTGTGGAGTTATTTTCGCGTATGTATGATAATCAATCCTCTGCCTATCAAGGAGATCCAAAGCGTTCATTATACATGCGTTTATTCCGGTTGTTTACAAAAACATTGAGTAGACAGATGAAGCGAAAGAGAATTTCTGACTTGAATAAATTAGCTAAAGCAAGAGCAGCAGCAAATGCCAGGCCGGTAAACAACAATCCATTTTTCCATGCTCCACCCGCACCCGCTCCGGCTCCGGCACCCGCACCGGCGCCAGCCCAAAATAATACTCCTCCAGCTCAAAGTACCCCAGCGCCGGCTCAAGCCCCCACTCAACCAAAGGAGGAACCAGACTTGGCACCGGCAAAATCAATTACCACACCGTTTGATAGTCCCATCATCGCTCAGGCGTTAAACGGTTTTGAACGTGTGCAACAGAAATTAGCAAAAGCAGATACAGAACGAGACCAGATGCAAGCACAACTGAAAACATCTGCGGATAAACATGAAGAGAAAGCTAGAACAGATTTATTAAAAGTAGCGACTTCGTAATTAACAAAAATTTACCAATTAATTTTACGATCTCCATAGTGTCTAATACGCCATCGTTCACCTATGGCTTGATTAATCATTCGATCGATGACTTCTTGCGGAACAACTCCTCGTAATAGTTTTCTTATAGGATTCCTAATTTTCTTTTCCAGGTAATACACCAAATTTAGTTTCTTACCTTCTTGTTCTGTTGTGTCGGCATCTAGGACAAATTCACTGTAATTTTTCTCTCTTCTTCTTTGTTCTTCTGTTTCAGGTTCAACATAATAAAATGCAACACGCGAACCAGGCGTTACTATTTTACCTCTCTTTTTCATATCTTCAAACAGTCTTTCCTGCATCAGTTTTGTCTTTCCGGAGTTCTTAAATTTCGTACGTACGTTAATCGTACACATCAAGTCTTCATTCTTGATCTTGCCGTCTGAGAATTCCTTGCAAAACTGTCGTAACCTAGGAATCACACGGTCTGCATTCAGGTCATCAAATAACAAGTTGGTGCATTCTTGTGATATTCTACGTACCACTGCACAATAGTCTCGTCGAACAGCTGCAACACCACGCTGAATAATTTCTTTTACTTTACCATGCTCATCTCGTATGTACCCAGCATAATTTTTCTTACCAAAACTCTTCCAAGGTAACATTGCTTTTTCAAACTCTAACTTCATGGGGGGCGGCATGAACCTAGAGATGTATTCAGCCATATTTTTACCAAACATATGTATACAGGCCCATCGATTTTCTTCCGTCTTCTTTTCATTGTTTTCAATCACCTCATACGTCAATTTGTGATCACCTTTTCCCACCACTCCTTTCGATTCAGGGATAGTAAGAAACACTGAATCTGTATCACCGTATACCACTTCACAATGAAATACTTCCTCTGCCATTTTTTTGGTGTCTAAAATCTTGTTGCGACCGATATACGTAGTACACATAGAAACCGGTTTTAAACTGCCTTTCATGCTGGCTGCGGCAAATGCTCCATATAAACCGTTCGCGCAAATTTTGATAGCCTTTTGATGACAGTCGTACGTACCAAGTTGAGTTTCTATTTCTTTCTTTTCATCCTTGTTCGTACACTGTTCTTTTTTCGCTTCAAGAGCAGGAATTAGTTTTTTGGTAATTTGTCGTCGTTCACTTAAATGACCGTCCAAAATCTCAGTGAGAATAGTCACAATTTTTTTGTTATCATATTTTTGCATGAAATGACAAGTCTGTAGACCTTCTCCAATTTTTAAATACTCGTATTTTTTCTCAGGAAATGGATTTTCGATACAAACATCTGTTGTCCTCGGGGTAAGTGGTAAGAATGTAGTAAAACATAGATTATGTGACATGATGATGGTAGGGTATAGACTTGAAAAATCTTGAGTTAGAACAGGTCTGGTGTAAAATCCTTCTTTGGCATCCAAGACTTCTCCTCCTGTAAATGAATTACTACCCTCCGGATAGATAGGACAACCGTGTCTACAATATTTAAAATTCGCAAATGTTAGCACCTTTTGTACACTTACTTTACCATCTCTCTGCTTCGTAGCTTTTCGTAGATTTCCATCCACTTCAAAACGAAATTGCTTTGCGTTGATGTCATGAATTTTTTTCTTGGATGGTGCTTTACGTGCGCTTGCGGGTTCGTAACGCTTTCCGTATGTTTCTCCTTCTTCATCCCTACAATACGGACATTTACCCACACCATAGTAAGCCTGGATAAATTGCCTCTTCTTCTCATCCATATACATGTCACGTTCAATAACTCGTTTTTGAATTTGATGCCATGTTTGCAAAGTAACACCACGCAATAACAAATCTACCATGTTTGTACGTGAAATTTGTCCAATTTTCATATACATACCATAATAGCTTCGTTTGATAATTAATTTCCGTGTTACTACCACGTCTCGAAGACAGTATTCGTGTATGGTAGCTCGTGTTTCTTCCGACTCCACAAAGTGTTTTGCGATATCTGCATACGGTAAATCTTTCTTTCGCAATTCGGGATCCTTAAGTAGTTTAATTGCAATTTCTTTCAATGAATACTGTTCCAATTTTTCATTGCGACGAGCTGTAATATATGCATCGAACTGAATCACACCAGGTATATCAATAAAATTGATTACTACTTCTCCTCGTTGAGAAGTAGTTGATTTGTACGGTTTCAGTTTTACTGCATGTTGAAAACGGTTTAATCTGGATAAACTCTGAATCAATGTCTTACGTTTTAAAGTCAAACAACGTTTTTCAGTATACCACATATCGTAATGAATGCTGTTGAATCCTGCAAACACGTGAATGTCTTTGGATTTGATAAAACGAAACCAATACGATAACATATCTCCTTCATCGTCGAATGTGTAGTATACTGCATCTCTGTTTCGGTTAATACTTGTGTCTAAACCGAATACTGCAGAAAAAATAGCATCTTTTTGTGTGTGAAAGTATATCTCGACACCAATAGAAATGATTCGATCTCTTAATTTTTCAGGGTCAGGTGCATAAAACGTTTTTGATCGTTGATCTTCGGGCATCATACAATCATCAATAGCAGTCTGACTTACCGTTTCCAAGTCAAACACCATAATCTCAATGGGAGGTACCTTCGTAATACCTTTTACAGGAGTTAAAGCTTTGCAAGGTGCTTTACCGTCGATACGAGCACGCGATAATTGTGCGTTTAATTTCACTTTTGTGAAATCGACATAACACCAATCAAACAAATTTAACTTGTTCTCCATCATGAATTGATCTTCAATAGACCAATTTTCATGATGCATTTTGACATTTGGTTCATTTGTACGAAAGTAAGAACGAAGCTGATCAAATGCGGTATACGATGAGATACGAATGCGTAGTAATTCGTCTTTCTTCCCATATGAAAATCCAACAGCACACTCTCTCTCTTCACTTGTAACCGATATGACAGGAGGTGGAGGAAGTTTTTCCATGTTTAGAGATGCTAGCAAAGTTTCATCTTTCTTGTGCTTCCCTTTTTCCCAACTAGGGGGAGGTAAAGGCACTGAGTTTAGTGTAGTTTTGTACGTATTTAACTGAGAATCATTCTTCAGTTTGCGTGTATTGGTAATGAAAAACGAAGGTTGGAAATCTTGAATGAAGAGACTAACTGATTCAGCCGCACATGTATTTCCCATAAGATAAATTTCACCATTTCTCATTTCGATTCGGTCAAAAAATACTGGTTCGTTTGTTTTGGCAGACACACGTTCTGTACATTGCTTTGGATTTAAAAAACAAGGAGGCAATTCAGTAGGATTATGAATGACACTTCCTTTTAATGCTTGATACTGTTCTAGCACCGGATTTTGAAGAACCGATGGGTGCCAATCGAAGTCATTCACTGGCATATTCGAGAAATAATAAATGTGGTCCGACCCGAGTTTTGCCCTTTCCTTTATGGAAAAAGGTGCACCAACCACTATGTACGGAAAGAAACGACGTCATAAACCTATCGTATATCACATGGAAAAGTTTAGTGATCCATCTCTAATGTTATCCAGTTTACATCCAGACAAACACAAAGGAAGCTTGATGCCACCTGAATCCGTTCCATTCTTAAAGTCGCATATTAAAAGCCTAGTAACTTTACCAAAAGAAGAAACACAACAAAAAGTTACACCAGACGCATCATTCAATAAATCAAAACAATCGTACTATCATGTTGTATCTTCCACTTTGGAAGCAAGCAGTACCATATTTCAACCTGTTACACTAACAGCAGAACAACAACGTGTACTAGATGCAGTACGTACTGGTGCAAACGTATTTTATACGGGAGGTGCAGGCGTCGGGAAAAGTATCTTAGGACAACAGCTCTATCATGTATTAAAACACGAAATGGGAAAACGAATTCAGAAGCATGCACCCACGTCTGCAGCAGCTACGTTACTCGAAGGTGATACGATTGATAGCTTAATAGGACTACGAAAAGAAGACATGGATCAACCAAAAGCAGTGATTTTAGAAAAATGTAGTAAGATTCGAGCCATTCGAGAGCGATGGCAAAAAATTGACGTGTTGCTATTTGATGAAATCTCTATGTTACGAGCAGATCGATTCGATTTATATGAAAATGTAGCACGCGTCACAAGACCGAGTTGTAGTCATTTGTTATGGGGAGGAATACAACTCATTGCAACAGGAGATTTTTTCCAACTACCTCCGATTCCACCACCAGGAGCGAAAGATGAATTTCCGTTTTGTTTTAAGGCTGAAATGTGGAATAAAACGTTTACGATGGCCATTGAGTTAAAGGAGTGTCAACGCCAAAAAGACAAAGAATTTGTGGCATTACTTAATGATATCCGGAAAGGTTCTCCTTTGTCTGAAGAAACCAAGTTAAGATTAAGACAAATGGTGAGAACATCTCAAAAGAAGAAAATTGATCCGGATGCATTAATTTTATGTACACATCGTCATCAAGTTCATCATTATAATGATAAAAGGTTGAAAAAACTTCCGAAAGATGTCAAATTTACGTACAAAGGATCGTTTACAGAAATTATTCGAAGTCAATACGAAGCTCAAGACAAGAAACGTATGTTTGCTCGTATGCGACAAGAAAAATTAAATTCAAAAGGAAGAGAAGCAACTACTATTTCTAAACCAAGAGGAATACAACTAGCTCAACTATACAGAGACTGTCCCCTAGACAGACAAACGATTGACGAAGGAATGGAATTAAGGATTGGCACACGTGTACGATTAAAACAGAAATTAAATCAGGGCTTACGATTGGTAAATGGATCGAAAGGGGTAATTGTTGGATTTGACGGAGTAGATTCCGAGACATTTAAAATAGAAGATCGTCCTGATCTCAAACTACATCCTCCAAATCCAATCGTTGAATTTGATCATGGTATGACCGTTGTTATTCGTCCATATGTCTGGGCAAACCATTCACGCGAACGTATCTTAGAATTACATATGTTACCTCTCGTTCATGCTTGGGCGTCAACTATACATGATGCTCAAGGTGCGACTTTACCTAAAGCTTGCATTGATATGAGTCAATCATTTACTTATGGACAGTTTTATGTCGCTGCAAGTCGTGTTCGTGCTATTGAGGATTTATCCATTATTTCTTACAATATTGACAATATACAAGCTCATCCAGCTGTAAAGGAATTTTATGAGAAACTGGGCTAATTTATCACGCTAAATTGTGAACCTCTAACAGTAGTTAAAAATGGCAAGTCTGATGTCTCCGGCACTTGATCCAGTGTAGTTATGATCGCTCTAGGAAATCTAATACTCTGTAATAATTCTTTCATTTGAGATGCAGTGGGTCTAAACTGATATTCAGGATCCACTCCTTTTTTCAATATTTCCCAAAACTGTTTGCTAAAATCATATTGATCCTTTATACTTTTCATGGCTCGGACAAAGACTGCTGAAAGCATATACACATCCATATGTTGAAACATGTCGTGTAAGTATGCAGTATTCTGCTTTTTTTGTACTTCAGGTAGTGTTTCAAATACAAATTTTGCTGAATATGTGAAATCCTCTGGATAAACGTATAACCAGGGAGCGACAGGACCTCTTCCGTATTGTACAAGTGCTTCTCTAAACCATGTCGCAAATCGGTTTATTAGATGCTCAGGTATTGCCTCACCTGCTGCTGTTGAATTAACCCACAAATCGTATTGAAACAGATTACCTGCATCAATTAAAATTTGATTCTCAGGTGGAGCATAACCATAAGGATGATCGGCATGTCGTAACCAACGATCATTGGCCTCGTCAAACGAAGGATATTTTGTGGCATCAAAGCTGATACCGAAATCGATAAATCTAGGTCGTAATGTACTGTCAGAAAAGGTGCCTAAGATTATGTTTTTGTCTTGTATATCCAAATGATAAAATTTATTTGCATGCATAATGCTTAATCCCTCAAACAGATGAATCGCATGTTGGATAAATACAATAGCCATTTGTGGATAATTTGCAACGTTTTGACTCAAAAAATGATAATAGGTTACGTTACCGGCATGTAAGTTATACATAGCTGCACGCGTAGGATTACTGACATATTGACGTACTACTTCGCAAGTGTCTAGTTGTGCTTTGGTAGGCGTACAGATAGTATCGAGCAATCATAAATTGTATAGATTTGTTCAGGATCAATAGCAGATAGACGTGTAGCAGCATCAATTTCTGGCTGCATTTGCGATCGTACTACCATTTTCGTAAGTAATGTTGCACCTTGATGTTTCGAATTGACTTTTTTATTTGTTTCACAAGGCAAACCGGGAACTTTATAAACACAACCATATGAACCACTAGCTAAAACAGACATTTATTTAATATCCAACATATGGTCTAGTAAGGTATGGTAAGTTAGGAATTTCCGGTATTCTTGCTAACGATGTAATCTCCGACCTAGTAATGGGTATCGCTTCTAAATTACGCAACATTTGCTCAGCAGTCGGTCTCAAACGATAATCTGGATTAATACCATCTTTTAGAACACGCCATATCTGACTAACACTGCCTGTCAAACCTGATAAAAACAATGAAGACAACGTATATACATCATTGGCTGCAAATAGGTTATGTACTGCTTGAATATCTTTATTTGTGTTTATCCTTTTCATGTCAACGTTGATAATCTCCTTGATTACTGCGAATGAAGTATTAACATCGTAATACATCAACCATGGTATGTAATTAGGATCTACTTTGGAAGTTTCATTCACCCAATCTTTATAATTTATTAAGTCAGGATCGTTTTTGTAACTCATTAATGCTTGGTTTTCTGGAGGTGCAATCGCGTACGGTTTGTGAATAAATCGTGCTAATCTACGTAACGCATCATTCCAGGTTGGATGTTTTTTGGAATCAAAACTTATACCAAAGTCAATGAGGCGAGGTAATACTGTACGATTAGAAAAAGTAGTGAGAATTACATTGTTCGGTTTAATATCCAAATGATATAAGCCTGCTTTGTGTAACTTGACCAATGCTTCAAATAGGTGTATAGCATGCCATAAAAATATCAACTCACCTTGTGGATACACATACAAATCAATATTATCAAGCAAAAAGTCATAGGTAAGATCGCCTGCATGCATTTTAAACATAACTGCATTTTGCGGATCTTTTTGAGTTGCTTTACACGTTTCTGCTTGTGCTACTGTTGGAGTACAGACTGTATCCAATAAAGCATAGATCGTATATTGTTGATAGGGATCAATCACATTTAAAACTGCAGCCGCTTCTACTTCAGGATCCATATATCTTCGTAACAGCAGTTTTGTTACCAGTGTTTTGCCCTTGTGTCTTTCATCTATTTCTTTATTACCACATAGTAGACCAGGAGATTTATAGACACAACCGTAGGTACCAGAACCTAATATCGACATTTATTTAAAACAATAATAAATTAACAGGAAAAGCAAGACTCCTAGAACAAGCATATACACAACCATCATAGTAACAGTTGAACCGCCAAATAATGCTGACAAATGGGAACATCCCAATTTAACTAAGGCACGATCAATTAACCACAATGGAGCTAACAATAACGCCAAAGGTCTTGGTCGAATAGTACCTGGATCATCAAATTTTGAAATAGCCGAAGCTACGTTTTTACCAGTAATCGCTGCTGCTTCCATAGAGAAGATATCAATTGTTTCTTTGATATATGCGGTTGAAATGAATGCATTACAATATGATGTTTTGAATGACGGTCGTAAAGCTAAACTACCGACATTATTTGTAAACTTTGGTTCTTCTGTTTCTATACTTTCGTTTTGTTTATAAGTTGGCCACATAGGTGCCCATCGTACAACTAGATCCTGCGTGAACTCGAAATTATTATATGCCCTTATCAGCGTGCACAGTTTCTTACTTTGAGTTAATTGTGCCCAAATTTCAGTAATAATTTCATGGTAGCTACAGTTTCGAAAAGGTTTATTGTATACAATTCCGTTTGTGTACGCCGTACATACCGTGATTGACCAGCCACCTTTAACCTCAACACCAGTGCATAGTTTTGTATCATAAATTTGGTCATATTGTAACACAATTAAATCCCATGGACTATCCACTTGTAGAAATGCATTTTTGTTTGGTCCAAGACTGATACACTGGTTAAAGTAGACTTGAAAAGCAAGTTGTAAATGTAGACATGTATCAGTGAGTTGTCTATAATTGGGGTTATTTGGAAACAACTTTGACATTATTTGTACAGGTAAAGCAAATACAAAATAATCTGCATAGGCGTGATTAATATCATCACCATTTGTTAAATTTTTTACGTCAACGGAAATAATTTTATCATCGGACTTGTTTACTCGTACTACTTCATGTTTCATGTGGAATTGTACGTCCTTTTGTTCGAGGTAATATTTCCAGTCATCAAACCACGCTTCAGATGTAGGTTTAGTGGTAACGTAGTCCACATAGTTTGGATCAAATATTTTTGGTATAATTTGCATTTCCATACCTACTGATATCACTGAATTATACGAACCTTTATTGCGATCCATACCTAACCATTCACCGATGTGACGATATAAACTTGATTCACGGCTGGTACCTAATGCATCGTACCATGTTGTGTTATCTAATATTTTTAATCGTTCTTTACAACTTGTTATCCCTTTAAGGGTTTCGTTCACTACTTGGTATTTCTCCTTCCATGAAATTTTGGTATCAGAAATGTTTTGGTGATGATATGGAGTTAAATTATCGTACGTAGAAAGATGTGGCGCTCGGCGTTGAGGTATTTCTTTCATAATTTGAAGTAGGTTGTCATAGAAATTAAAGAAAACCCTCCATGACAGCTCGATACAACAGCCATGGTCATCTCTTGAACTCCTAGCCAAGCCACCAATGTCGGCGCACCTTTCATAAATGTGTATATCATATTTACCAGTTTTACGCAGTTGATGTGCTGTAGTTAATCCTCCTATACCAGCACCAAAAATAGCGACAGACATTTATTTAAATTCATTACATATCTAGAAATGTCAATGTCAATACCTCGTTACCCCTCAAAGACGGGAAAGCTCCCACGATGTACAATAAATGCCAAATCACGAGACTTTAAAGCGAGAACTGTAAAATCTCCAGACATACATGAATTAGCGATTCCTTTATACATATATTGGAAAATATGTAAATTAAACGGATGGGAAGATCTGGCAAAGGTGTTTGAATCAAGCATTACTAACGAGTCGCTACATATGTCGTAGCATAACATTCGGAAGCAAAATGTCCTCTTCTGTTGCATCTGTAACATATGTCGTCTTCATCTTCTTCATAATCTTTGGCTTCTTCATAATATTTGTCACCTTTATAATTATTTTTACCTCTACTACATTCTCTTGCATAATGACCACGTTCGCCACATCTGTAGCACACGTCACTTACATGTTTAAACTTTTGTTCCAAAGATTGTTGTTGAAAAGAGGGCAATACAACTTCAACGTACTCAGCTCCACGTACATTCTCACGGCCATGTTTTTGCATATACTCTTCTGTCACTAAACTTTCATCATTCTTTGATTTACAAGGACGAGTTTCAACAATGCGGATAGGACGATATCTTTGTGTCCACTTAGAACCTGTGCCATGTTTGTGTTCAAGAAATCTTTTTTCAGCATCTCCTGATTTACCTACGTACCATTTGCCCTCTTGTAATTTCAAGACATAAATTTTTTCCGACATTATGAATTACTATACGAATTAAGACATTTATGATTATTCACATTATTAACCACATCACTAACTTCGTAGTATTAGAGAACAATACATAATTAGTATATATGAACCTTGTGTAATAACCAAATTCGTTGTTGGACGTGAAGAAAATTGTAATCTCCAAGTCCCAGTCGGTGGACTTATACACGTAATAGATAAAAAAGGTGGTATTAACGATTCATTTTTCATTGATACTTCTTCAAACCATTGTACAATAGATTTCGGCAAATTTTCAAAGGCTATCGTAACAATACAAACAAGTGTGTCTTTGTCTACCGATTCCCAGGGAGACTCCGAAATTCTAATACTCTTTGAATCTGATAATTGCAACCAGTGAAAATCGCCTTCTACTTTAGAAATACCTACTTTAAATCGTGTAGATGAATCTTTTGCATTGGCTTTTAAATCAAGTACTGTCGACGTCATTTCTCGAAAAAATTTAATATAAATGACGTTAGTTTTTAAAGTCCTGAAGCTTGAAACAGATGTGGCGCCTGCTGTACTTTAATATCCATAATAGCATCGTTGATAAAAATAATGTAATATGCACATTGAAGATCTGCTCGTAGACGAATGTCGTAAAGCACGTAGCACATCCGTTGAATTAAAGTTTGTAGTATATGTGTAGGAATTTTCACGTCTTTGCAACGATATAAAAATTCCTGATACATTCGACTGAACGTATCCGATCTTGATTCAGTAAGCGCTTTTGTACAATCACTGTCAAACAGCTTCCGAACTTCTTGTACTCGAG
>Ga0207686_10001420_pt1 | contig 13574 bp, 11 predicted proteins | sample KBSM24metaG_FD_184396 | JGI IMG/M metagenome (GOLD analysis project Ga0207686, IMG submission 184396) | Miscanthus rhizosphere microbial communities from Kellogg Biological Station, Michigan, USA - KBS M2-4 metaG (SPAdes) (version 2) | ecosystem: Host-associated > Plants > Roots > Rhizosphere >...
CTTCTACCACCTGCTGCCCTCGCTGGGCCTGTTTCTGCTCGGCCCGCTGGCGATGCTGGCGGCGCGCCGGCGCGGGCGGCTGCGGGCGACCGAGTGGCGTTTCGCGCTGACCAGCTTCGCGGTGGTCCTCGTCGGCGCCGTCGTCTGGGGGCTGCTGTTGTTCGGCAACGACGAATCGCGCACCGTCCTGCACCAGGGCAGCTACCTGCTGCCGCTGCTTGGCCTGGTTGGCGCCGTCGCCGGCCTGCGGGCGACCTTCCCCCGCTTCGCGCTTTGGTTCGTCCCGATCGCCGCCCTGCTCGGTCTGGCGCTCTACGTCCCCGCCCTCGACCCCTCGCCGCAGTCGAGTTACTCGTTTTTGGCGGCGCTGTTGGCCGCGGCCGGCCTCGCCGGCTACGCCCTATTGGCCTGGCGGGGGGACGGGGCGGCCGGGGGCGCGAATAAACTCGCGCCCTGAATGTCCTGGTCGCGGCGCAACGCTCCGGTCGTTCTCCTCGGCGCGGCGCTGTTGGCGTCGGCCTTGTTGCTGCTCGTCCTCGAGTCGCGGCTGACCTTCTTCCAGGACACCTTCGAGTTCCTGATGAACCGGCGCGCCTTCAGCGCCGACTCGATCCTCAAACCGCACAACGAGCACATCGTCGTGATCCCGGTGCTGCTCATGCAGCTGCTGCTGGCCATCTTCGGGATGTCCTCGGCGATGCCGGAATTCGTGCTGCTCACCGTTGCCCTGCTCGCCACCGCGGTGCTGCTCTTCGTCTACGTGCAGCGCCGGCTCGGGCCCTGGCTAGCGCTGATGGCGACGGCGCTGCTGCTCTTCATCGGCCCCGCCTGGCAGGACATCCTTTGGCCCTTCGAGATCGGCTTCGTCGGCTCGGTCCTGTTCGGCATCGCGATGCTGCTAGCGCTGGAACGCGAAGATCAGCGCGGCGACCTGCTCGCCTGCCTCTTCCTGCTGATCGCGATCGCCTTCAACAGCCTCGGCATTGCCTTCGCGGTGGGGGCTTTCGTCGAGCTCGTCCAGCACCGCCGCAGCCGCGGCCTGCGGCGCGCCTGGGTGGTCGGGGTGCCGCTGCTGCTCTACGCCCTCTGGTACCTGGGCTGGGGCCACGACGCCGAAAGTCACCTCTCGCTGCGCAATATCCTCAACTCGCCGAAGTTCCTGGTTGAAAGCGTCGCCGCCTCGGCCGAATCGCTGCTGGGGCTGAGCAGCCCGCCGGTCGAAGGCGTCTCCAAACCGGGGTGGGGGCGCGCCCTCGTCGTCGGAATAGTCGGGCTGGTCCTGTTTGGCCAGTGGCGCAAGCCGGGGTTCTACGCGCGGCTCTGGCCGGCCGCCGCCGCCGCCGCGACCTACTGGCTGCTGACCGCCTTCAACTACATCCCCGGCCGCGATCCGACCACCAGCCGCTACCTCTACGCCAGCGCCGCCCTCTTCCTGCTGGTTGCCGCCAACCTGCTCAAGGACGTCCGCTTCGGGCGCCGGGCGCTCTGGGTGCTCGGCGCCGTCACGGCGGCGGCGATTGCCTCCAACCTGGTCATCCTCAAAGACGGCTACGACTGGTTCCGCAACCAAACGGTTCTGACCAAGGCCGACCTAGCCGCCCTGGAAATCTCCCGGCCGACGATCAATCCCAACTTCGCGCTTTCTCCCGAAGTCGCTGGCACCCCCTCGCTGATCGACGTCGAAGCCCAGAAGTACTTCGACGCCATCGACGAGCACGGCTCGCCTGCCTACACGCCCGAGGAGCTGGCGGCGGCGCCTGAACCGGGGCCCAGCCAGGCCGACAAACTGCTCGTCCTGACGCTGCCGCTCTCGACTGAAACCACGATCGGCAAATACGACGCCGGCACGGCGGTCGAGAACTGTAAAACCCTGCCGGCCGGAACGACGACGCCGGGCTCGGAGGTCCAGCTCTCGCCTGGCCGGACCAGGATCGAAGTTGCCCCCGGCCCGCATGCCTCCTTCTCGCTGCGCCGCTTCACGCGCGGCGCCTACCCGGTCCAGACTGAAGGATCCCCCGGCGAATCGACGACGCTGCTGAGGATCCCCCGCGACCGGGCGCCGCAGCCCTGGTTCCTGCATGTGGACGCGAGCCAGCAGGTTCGCGTCTGCCGCTGAGATGACGAGAACAAGTCTGCCGCCAACCCCGAAGGAGAAGAACATGAGCCTAGAAATGGACGACCCGCTGGTCGAGTTCAAGCTTTCGATGCTGGACCGGAGCATGCCGATGTCGAGCGCCGTGGTCTTCGGCGATATCTGGCGCGTCGACGGCGGCTACACGCTGGCCTGCGCCGAGCGTGGCTGCGAGGAGGTTCTCCTCGTCGACAGCCTCGAGACCCCGGGTTGGCAGCAGGCCCGGATCGAGAACCCCCGGATCGACTTCCGCAAGGGGGACTTCTCGAGCCCACTCTTCATGGCTAGCCTCGGCGGCAGCTATGAGCTCTGCGTCCTCTTCGACATCTTGCTCCATCAGCCGGGGATGCTGGCGACCCTCTCGGCGATGCTCGACCGGGTCGAGAAGCGCCTCTGCCTGGTGCAGCCGATGCTGGAGGAGCAGGAGCACCCGGGCTCGCTCGTCTACCTGCCTGGCAACCCGGACGCCGAGGAGCTCTATCCGCTGAAGGACTCCTCCGGCGACTACCTCGCCTTCGACGTCGAGCAGGTCAACCACTCGCACTGGATCTGGGCGATGACCCGCACCTTCCTCAACGCGGCGATGCGGGGCGAGGGCTTCGAGCTGGTCCACGAGGAGACGCTGGGGCCGCTGCCGAACCCCCGCTGGGGGTGGTGGGGGGCCGTCTACGAGCGGACCCAGCCACGGCCGGCGAGCAGCTGGCGCGCTCACGGAACGGTCCCCGGGCTCTACCAAGGCGACTGGTAGGGCGGCCGCGGCCTTCTGACATCATGCCCCGCATGAGTGGCCAGGCCACCGCGCAGCCCCGCCCCGGCGAGCACCTGGAGCGCTTCGATCTCGATGAGCAGGGGGGCCGCCTGATCGACGCCGAGCACCGCGGCCGCTACTGGTGGGCGAGTCAGCTCGCTTCCGGCCGCGACGTCCTTGACGCTGCCTGCGGCACCGGCTATGGGTCGCGGATCCTTCAGGACGCCGGTGCGACCGGCGTCACCGGCGTCGACGTCAGCCCCGACGCGGTCGAGGCGACGGCCGCCAGGCTGGGCGAGCGGGGCGCGGCGACGGTCGCCGACATCCGCTCCCTGCCCTTCGAGGACGACAGCTTCGACCTCGTCGTCTCCCTGGAGACGATCGAGCACATCGCCGAGGGCGAGAAGGCGGTCGCCGAGTTCCGGCGCGTTCTCCGTCCAGACGGCATCCTGCTGGTCTCCTCCCCGAACCCAGCGGTCTACCCCGAGGGCAACGAGCACCACGTGCACGAATATGGCCCGGAGGAGCTCGCCGAGCTGGCCGGGCGGCACTTCGCCAACCGCGCGGTCCACTGGCAGCACACCTGGCTCGCCTCGGTGATCTCCACCCCCGGGGGCACGGTCGACTCGCTCCCGGCCGCCGGCACCCAGGAGGCCTGCGGGACAAGGGCGGTCAGTGCCCTGCCCGCGGGCGGGCAGACCTACTCGGTGGTGGTGGCCAGCGACGGCGAGCTGCCCAAACTGGCGGACTTGGTGACGCTTGGCGACGCCTTCGAGGTGCGCTGGTGGGAGGAGCAGTTGCTGGAGGAAAAGCGCCAGCTTGCCCGGGTGCTGGCGGAGAAGGACGCGATCGCCGATCAGCTCCAGCAAGCCTCCGGTTCGCTCCTCGACGCCGACCAGCGGCTGGCCCAGGTCCCCGTCCTCGAGCACCGGCTCGAGGAGGCGCACGCGCAGGCCCGGGCCTACCGGAGCGAGGTCGAGAACTCGCTCAGCTGGAAGCTGACGGCGCCGCTGCGCCGCCTCAGCGCGATGCGCCGCCGCTAAGCGGGTTCGCAAACCTCCTAGGCTGCGGCGGGCTCGGCCTGTCCCGTCGCCAGGGACGGGTACTTGCGCAGCAGCGCCGCCCAGACGGCCGAGTGGTCGATGTCGGTGAGCGAGAGCATCGAGTGCGGGTTGACGCGGTAGCGGCCGACGAACTCCGGCACCCGGATCCCGTCGAGGCCGTTGTGCGCCATCGCCACCCAGAGCGCAAAGTCCTCCCAGCCCATCGAGAAAGCGGCTTCGGTTGAGTAGCCGCCGACGGCCTCCAGGGCCGAGCGCCGGATCATCGCCATCGCATCGATGTAGTTGCCGAAGCGGAGGCGCGCCGGGTCCCAGTCGATCCAGCTGACGATCCCAGCGGGGCCGTCGACGTCGAAGGTCTCGATCAGCCCATAAGCGAAGGCGGCGTCGGACTCGTCGAGGGCACCGGCGAGGCGCTCGAGGGCGCGGGGGAAGACGGCATTGTCGGCGTCGAGCACGAACAGCAGCTCGGCCGAGGCGTGCTCGGCGGCGAGGTTGCGGGCGGCCGAGAGACCAGCGTTCTGGAGCCGGCGCAGCAGTTTCACCGAGAGCCAGGGGAACTCCCCGCAGGCATCCCTGATCGCCTCCACCGAGTTGTCGGTCGAGGCATCGTCGACGATCACCACCTCGACCTCCTCGAGGCTGCTGACCGCGACGCTGTGGAGGGCGCTGCGGACATAGTCCGCGTAGTTGTAGACCGTGAGCAGAACGCTGACCTTCGGCGACTCCCGCCGCGGCCCGTGCTGCTCGATCTCGAGCCCGCCCCCGGACTGGTTCGGCGCCACCAGGTCGTTGATCCGGCGTTCGAGCCGCCGTCCCTGGCTGACCAGGTGCATGAGCGCGGTGCGGATCGGGCGCAGACCGCCCATCGCCTCCGCTTCCTCCTCCCAGGCGACCTGGCGGCTTGGGGGCTTCAGCGGCATCGGGCCGGTCGCCGGCGGCTGGGGCCCGGCGACGGGCGCCGCCGCGGCGCGTTCCACCCCCCACAGCAGTGCCTCTACGGCCCGGTCGATCGGCATCTGTTCGCGCAGGAGGTCATAGGCGGCGCGCCGCATCGTCGCCAGCCGGTCCTCGTCCTCGAGCAGTCTCGCCAGCAGGCTGGGGACGTGGGCAAGGTTGGCGGAGACGAAGTGCTGGCCGGGTACGAAGGGCTCGGTCGCGAGCGAGTGCTCGCTCAGCACCACGCAGCCGTTGATCGCGGCGCCGATGATCCGGTGCCACTCCATGTACGGGCGCGCCTCCTGGTGGATGTTGATCAGCACCCGGGAGTTGGCCAGCAGCTCCCACTTGCGCTCGCCGAAGAGGAAGGTGGGGGAGTCGATGGTGTGGGGCTGGCTGCTCTCGACCAGGTGGATCGAGGAGCGGCGGGCGTCGAGGCCGGCGGCGCAGCGGGCAAGGACGCCGGCGCGCCGGTCGGTGAAGGCGCCGAGGAAGGTGAGGTCGATCCCGCGCCGGCGGTCGTTGCCGCCCCAGGCGTCCCAGGCGGGGACGTAGCCGAGCGGAGCGTGGCGGACCGGGATCCCCCGCTTCTCGAGCTCCTTGACCCCGAGCAGGTTGATGTCCACCGTGGCCGCGGCCAGCGCCGCCAGGTCGGCGCTGGTGTCGAACCAGTCGGAGCCCGGTTGCTCGGTGCAGATCGCGACCGAGCGGCGAAGCTGCAGCAGCGTCGGGTGGGCGATGTGGTGCACGAGCGGCTGGAACTCATGCGGGACGAAGATGTAGACGAGGTCGTCCTGCGGCGGCGGGAACTCGTCGACCGCCTCCTCGACAACCAGGCCGCGCGCCCGCAGCGCCGCCGCGAACGCCTCGAGGATCTCGGCGAAGAAGACGTTCTGGCCGCTCGCTGAGACCACGCAGATCCGGGGGTGGCCGCTCACCGCGCAGAGACTAACGCCGCCGTTCACTCCCCGGCGGCCGCACGCCCGGGCCAGCGGCGGCTACAGGTCCTCGGCGATCCGGGGTGCCTCGCGGTTGAAGATCCAGACGCCGAAGGCGCAGACCGTGACGAAGACGACGAAGGCGGGGAGGAGGCCGAGCCAGCCGCCGGCGGCCTCGACCACGGTGGGTGCGCCCGGTTCTTGCAGGACCCAGATCCGGACCTGCTCGAAAATCACCGCCAGCGGATTGACCATCAGCAGATGTTCGAAGTCGCCGTTCGGTTTGAAATTGACTGGATAAAGGATCGGCGTCGCGTAGAAGAGCACCTGGACTGCGACGACCCAGATGATCGCGACGTCGCGGAAGCGGACATAAAGGGCCGAGAGGGCCATGCTGACGGCGGCGGTGAAGGCGAAGAGAACTGCCACTGCGAATGGAAAGAGCAGCCAGGTCCAGGCCGGGTCGACCCCGAAGGCGAAGATGAAGACGAAGACGATCAGCAGGTTGAGGCCGAGGTTGAAGAGCGCCGTCAGGTCCACCGCCAGGGGGATGACGAGGCGCGGGAACTGCGTCTTGCGCACCACCGCCTCCTGGGCGACGACGGAGGTGACCGAGTTCTGCGTGCCTTCCTGGAAGAACGTGAATAGGACGATGTTGAGCAGTAGAAAGACCGGGTAGTGGTCAACCAGTTCGCTGCCGACTTTGAAGATCTGGGTGAAGACGAAGAGCAGCACCCCGAACAACATCAGCGGCCGGATCAGCGACCAGAGGTAACCGAGGACGGTGCCGAAGTAGACCCGCTTGAACTCGGTCACGGCCATCAGCCGCAGCAGATCGAAGAAGCGGCGGCGGCCGCCGCCGAGGGCGGATGGGCCGGCGACGTCGCGCAGCTCTGGCGTCACCGTCACGCCGGGTTCGGGAGTCACGCTGTGCCCCCGGGCCCGATTGAGGTCCGCGTCTCATTTTCCAGGTAGACGAGGCCGCCCCTGGCGGCGCCGAAGACGACGAAGTCCAGGGCGTTCTGGACGTAGAGGGCGAGCCCGCCTTCGAGGGCATTGATGCCGCAGTGGATGAAGTAGCGGCCAGGGGTGAAGGGATTAGCGAGCTTGGTCGTCATCCTCGCCCGGCCGCCCTTGGGGATCGGCTGCGGGTGGCCGTCGCCAACCGGGGTCCCGAACTGGAAGATGTTCACTCCGTCGGCGTTGGCGACGATGAAGCCGACGCTCAGCCCGTCGACGTCCTCCTTCGCCTCCAGCTCGATCTGGATCGTGATCTCTTCGCCGTGCTCGACGGAGTCGACCCGCTCGCCCCGCTCGTTCTCGACGTGGACGTCGAGGACGCGCACCTGGGCACCTTCGCTGGGGCCCTCGTGGACGGTGGCGTCGACTTCCTCACCACGCTCGAAGTTGAGCTGGAGGTAGTGGCGGCCGACCTCGCCAGGGTCGCCGATGTGGACGATCCGGCCGTCGCTGATCAGCATCGCCCGGTGGCAGTACTCCTCCACGGTCGCCATGTCGTGGGTGACGAGGATGATCGTCTTGCCCGCCGCTTTCATCTCGCGGAAGGCGTCGGCGCACTTCTGCTGGAAGGCCGCGTCGCCGACCGCCAGCACCTCGTCGATCAGGAGGATGTCAGCGTCGACCTCCATCATCAGCGAGAAGGCGAGGCGCACGAGCATCCCCGACGAGTAGTTCTTCAGCTTCAGGTCGACGAACTCCTGGAGCTCGGCGAAGGCGACCACGGCGTCGAGGCGGTCGCGGGTTTGCTGCGGGGTCAGCCCCATCATCACCCCGTTGAGGACAACGTTCTCGCGCGCGCTCAGCTCCGGGTTGAAGCCGACCCCAAGCTCGATGAAGGGAGCGAGCCGACCTGCCATCTGGATTCGGCCACGGTCAGCGCGGTAGATGCTGGCGAGCAGCTTCAGCAAGGTGCTCTTGCCGGAGCCATTGCGCCCGACGATGCCGAAGAACTCGCCCTGGTGGATCTCGAAGGAGATCCCCCTCAGGGCGCGCAGCTCCCGGTAATCGCGGGCGGCGAAGGGACGCACCATCCGCTCTTTGAAGGAATCGACTCGGTGGGTAGGGATCCGAAACGACTTCTGGAGGTCGTCGACTTTGATCGCGAGCGGACTGCTCGACTCGGGTGCGGCCGACGGTTCCAACGTGGCGGAACGCTAGCGCGGCTGCCCCCTGTCAGGCTTTCGCCTCGTGAGCACGGGTGAATCGGTGGCGGTCGTGATCCCCAGCTGGAACTCGTTGGACCTGCTGCCGCCCTGCCTCAATTCCCTACGCGGGCAATCGTCTGACTTGGAGCTGATGGTCGTCGACAACGGCTCCAGCGACGGCACCCTCGACTATCTCCGCGAGACCGGCATACCGCACCTCTCGCTACCCCGCAACGTCGGCTTCGCGCCCGCGGTCAACCTCGGCGTCAAGCGAACCGCTGCCGAGACGATCCTGGTCCTCAACGCCGACACGGTGCTCGAGCCGGGTTCGCTGGAGCGGCTGCGCGCGGCGCTGGCGGCCGATCCGGGCTTGGGCGGGGTCCAACCCCGCATCCTGCAGTTGCAGGACGGCTCTCCCGGCGAGGTCGTGGCGGCGCCGCTCTACAGCGCTGGCCAGGCGCTGACCCGGGACGGCCGCGCCTTCGAGCTGGGGGCCGGACAGCCGCAGGGGCCGGAGCTGCTCCGCGAGGCCGAGGTCTTCGGCGTCTGCGGGGCCGCCTGCCTGCTGCGGCGCCAGCTCTTCGACCAGCTCGGCGGCTACGACGAGCGTTACGTGTCGTTCTACGAGGACGTCGACCTCAACGTGCGCGCCAGGATCGCCGGCTGGCGCTTCGCGCTCGTCCCCGGGGCGGTCGTCTGGCACGTCGGCAACGCCGCCTGGCTGGTGGGCTTCGCCTCGCCCGGCAGCGAGAACGCCCGGCTCGTCGGCCGCAATCGTTTGGCGACCCAGCTCAAGTTCATGCCCGCCCGGGCGCTGCCGAGGATCGCCGCCGTCGAGGCGGGGGCACTGCTGCGAGCGCTGCGGCAGCGGCGGCTTGCCGCCACGCTGGGCGGCAAGCTCGAAGCATTGAGGTGGCTGCCCTCCCTCTTGCGCGAGCGCCGGCGGCTGCGTCGCGAGGGTGACGTCGGCGCGGCCCGACGCTGGCTTGGCGCCTAGGCGTCTCTCTGGTCGGCCCAGCGGTGCAGCCAGAGCGACGCCGCCTGCGCCCGGTATCCCCAGCGCTGGTAGAGGCGTTGCGCGGCGATGTTGCGAGCCTGCGTGACGACGCTGGCGCGCGAGAGGCCGGCCGCGGCGAAGGCGGAGTCCGCCGCCGCCAGCAGCTCGGTCCCGAGGCCCCGGCCGACGGCTGCCGCGGACACGGCGATCAGCTCGATCGCGCCGGTCGCCGTCTCGCTGTCGAGGCGGCAGACGACGAAGCCCTCCCGGCGCTCGGTGGTGAGAAGCAGGCGCTCGGAGTCGGCGACGCCCCGCCTCACCCAGAGCGCGTACATCTCCGCGGCCCGCTCGTCGGCGAAGTTCGGATCGGCGTAGAAGCGCGAGTCGGTGAAGCTGGTCCTGGCAATGCCTTCCAGGTGCGGCAGGTCGGCCTCCGTCGCGGCGATCGGCTCCAGCGAGGGAACTTCGCCGAGCTCGCGATCGAGCTCGATGCGCACGTCATAGCAGCGGAAGCCGGCCTCCTCCGCGGCAACGGTCGCCGCGATCCGGTCGAGGTCGACGAGGGCGACGAGGCAGCGCACGCCGGCCCTCTCCGCGGCCGCCACGCCTTCCTCGATGCGCTGCGGGTCGCTTGGCTCGCGCAGACGGGCGATCGTGACGCCGAAGTGGCGGCTGTCCCACTCGAGCTGGTCGATCGCCGCGTCCATGCCGTCTCAGGGCGCCGGGACGTCGGTTCGCGTCACGTCGCGGACGACGTAATACGGCCGGCCCTTGGCCTCGGTGTAGACCCGGCCCACGAACTCGCCGATCATCGCGATGATCAGGAGCTGTACGCCCAGCAGCGCGAACACCAGCGCGAAGGCCGAGACCGTGCCGGAGACGCCACTTCCTTCGAACACCCGGTAGACGAGGAAGAAGAGCGTGCCGAGAAAGCCGGCGCCGGCCGCCGCGAGACCGACCCCGGTCAGCACTCGCAGCGGGAAGACCGAGTAGCCCGTGATCAGGTCGAAGAGGAGGTCGAGCAGGCTCGAGAGGCGGTATCGCGAGCCCTGCTCCCCCCGGGCTTCGTGCTCGATCGGGACCTCTTTGATCGGCACCCCGAGCCAAGCAACGACAGCCGGCACATAGCGGTGCCGCTCGGTGAAGGTCAGCATTAGTTCGACGGTGGGCCGGTCGTAGACGCGGAACATCGATCCGAAGTCGTTCAGCTCGACCCCGGTCCGTTTGTTCAGCCAGCGGGTCAGCAGGTTGGTGATCAAGCGTCGCCCGAGCGGGTCGCGCCGGTTCTGTCGGTAGCCGGAGACGACCGGATAGCGCTCCGACAGCTCGGCGAGCATGGCGGGCAGTTCCTCCGGCGGGTATTGGAGGTCGCTGTCCAACGTCGCAACCCGGTCGCCGGTCGAGTGGGCGAGCCCGGCGAAAACCGCCGGATGCTGGCCGAAGTTGCGAGCGAGCCGGACGACCACGACCGGGTGGGGGAAGTCCGCGGCCATCCGACGGGCCAGCGGGGTGGCGTCGTCGAGCCCCCCGTCGTCGACCAGGACGAGCTCGCCTCCGCCGTCGGCGTCGAGGATCGGGAGGCAGCGGCGGAAGATCTCCTCCAGCGCATCTTCGTCGCGATAGAGCGGGATGACGATGCTCAGTGCCGGCCGATCCTCTGCTGCCTCCCGCCCACCGCCATGCTTGATCGAGTCCATCGGCGCGACCCACGCTATCGAGTTTCGGAGCGGCCCCCCGCCATCACTAACATGGCTGCGGGTGAGAGACGAGATCCCGTTCAACCGGCCACGATTGGCGGGCAACGAGCACGCCTACATCGATCAGGCGCTGATGAGCGGCAAGCTGTCCGGCAATGGCCCCTTCGCCGGGCGCTGCACCGAGGATCTGGAGCGCCGTCTCGGCGCGTCGCGCGTCCTGCTGACGCCGTCCTGCACCGCTGCCCTCGAGATGGCGGGACTGCTCGCCAACCTGAAGGCGGGCGACGAGGTGATCGTGCCGACCTTCACCTTCGTCTCGACCGCAAACGCGGTGGCCCTCTGGGGCGCGGTTCCGGTCTTCGTCGACAGCCAGCCGGACACGCTCAACATCGACCCGGTCGCGGTGGCGAAGGCGATCACGGCGAAGACCAAGGCGATCATGGTTGTCCACTACGGGGGCGTCGCGTGTGAGATGGAGCAGCTTCGCGCTCTCGCCGACGAGCACGACCTGATCTTGATCGAGGATGCCGCTCACTCACTGCCGGGACTCTGGGACGGCCAGCCCCTCGGATCGATCGGCCACCTGTCCACCTTCAGCTTTCACGAGACCAAGAATGTCCACTGCGGCGAGGGGGGAGCGCTCGCGATCAACGACCCGAAGATGGTCGCCCGGGCGGAGGTCATCCAGGAGAAGGGGACCGACCGCTCCCGGTTCTTCCGAGGGGAGATCGACAAGTACACCTGGCAGGACATTGGCTCTTCGTATCTCCTCAGCGAGGTCTGCGCCGCGTTCCTGTGGGCGCAGCTCGAGCGGCTCGACGAGATCACCGCTGAGCGTCGCCGGGCCTGGTCGGAATACCACGAGGCATTCGCGCCCCTGGAGGACGCGGGCCGTCTGCGACGGCCGGTGGTTCCCCTTGGCTGCGAGCACAGTGGCCACCTCTATTACCTGCTGATGCCCAGCGAGGCCGAGCGCGACGAGATGATCAGGCGCCTGGGAGGGGACGGGGTCAGGAGCGTCTTCCATTACGTGCCGCTGCACGACTCGCCGGCCGGCCGGCGTTTTGGCCGCACCGCGGGCCCGGTCGGCGTCGCGACCTCTGCGAGCGGCAGGCTCTTGCGGCTGCCGCTCTGGGCCGGCATCGGCGAGGAAAGGGTCCTGAGGGTGATCGACTCGGTCCTCACCCACGGCTGGGAGCTCGGGGCGACGCCGTCTGCCGCTCAGCCGGTCGGCAGCTCCGGCGAGGGCACGAAGGAGCTGGCCGCCCGCCGGCACTCCGCCTGAGTGTCGATCCGCACCGCGTGGCCGCTGCCGGTGTCGATGAAGTACGTGCGGCCGTAGGGCGAGCGCAGGGCGTTGTTCCAGGGATTTTCGCCTTCCTGGTAGGGCCCCCCGGGCTCGACCGCCTGCGCGAGGCAGTTGAACAGGGTGCCGGGATAGGCGACGTAGCTTTGCAGCGTCGGGTCGTCATAGCGCAGCTGGATCGCCGTAGTCATGTCCCAGGTGTTGCCGAAAATCGGAATCCCCGGAGCGATCTGGACGGGCTGGCCGAAGGTCCAGATGGTCCCTTCTGGGCTTGGGCGTGGGATCGCGCTCTGGGTCGCGTTGAGCACTCGTTCGTCTTCCAGGAAGGCATTGGTGTAGGAGTGCGATTCAGCTCGCAGGGTCTTGACCCAACCGATCGCCAGCAAGGCACAGCCGAGCACCGCGAATGCCTGGGCGAGACGGCGGGCTCTCGGCACGCCTCGGAAGACGAGGGCCCCGATCATCCTGGCGCCGCCGTAGAGCAGCAGAACCCAACCGATCGACGGAACCGCGTTGACGCGGTTCCCCATTCCCGGCTGGAGCGGGACGTAGTAATCCATGCCGGGAATGAACAGCGCGTACGCGACCACCACGACGATCGCCCCTGCCGCCATCACCGTCAGCCAGCGACGCAGCTCGAGCCGCAGCTCCTTGTCGGACGGGAGGAGGCGGTAGACGATTGCCCCGGTTGCCGGGATGAGCGCGACGAGCAGCAGGATGTGCCAGTTGGCCGACGCGAACGGCAGCACCGCGGTGGCGAGGAGGGTGCGGGCCTGGTCGTAGATTTCACCGGCGTGGCCGATCATGCCGCCGCCGCTCTGCTTGAAGCCGCTGTCCGATGAGCGGGTGATCGTCAGGGCGAGCGTCAGCAGTACCGCGCAGTCGACAAGCCAGCGGAAGATCGCCGCCCGCCACGGCACCCGGAGGCGGTAGATCAAGACCGAGAGCAGCATCACCGGGAGCATCAGCTCGTAGAGCAGCAGACTCGCGGCGAACAGCAGCAGCGAAGCGCCGTGCAGGGCCAAGCTCACCCTGCGGTCCTTGCTTTCGAAGGCGATCAGAGCGAGCAGGAAGCCGACCAACGCAAACGTGATCGTCGTCGGTGAGGCGACCAGCGCGGCCCAGAAGCGCAGCGACCCCGAGACGGGGAAAACCAGCACCAGAACCGAGATCGCGGCCGCGTCGATTGCCGCCAGGGAGAGGCGCCGCAGGAGCAGGTAAAGAGACAGGCACATCGCCACGTTGGCCGCGATCAACCAGCACAGCCAGACGCCCATGTGGCCGCCGAAGACGGCGTTGAGCGCCGAGAGATAGACGGCGAGCAGCGGTCGCACGGCAATGTTCGGTTGCGCCATGTACTGGGTGATCCCGGCAAAGAACCCAGGCTTTGGGGCAAACGCGTAGATGGCGCGGTTGCTCCAGGCGTCCGAGAGGAATCCACCGTGGATCGCGTTCGGGCCGTAGAGGGCGGCGGCGACCACCGTCAGCACCAGCGTCACGGCAGCCAGCTGCTGGCCTGACCTACCTACCTTGAGCATGGCCGCGCAGCATAGTGACGGTTGAACTCGTGAGAACGGGGCTTCAGCCGGAGC
>Ga0207686_10001421_pt1 | contig 13569 bp, 9 predicted proteins | sample KBSM24metaG_FD_184396 | JGI IMG/M metagenome (GOLD analysis project Ga0207686, IMG submission 184396) | Miscanthus rhizosphere microbial communities from Kellogg Biological Station, Michigan, USA - KBS M2-4 metaG (SPAdes) (version 2) | ecosystem: Host-associated > Plants > Roots > Rhizosphere >...
GGTTGGTCGCGTACACGTGGTTGGTGCCGCTGACGTACTTGTTCACTTCGTAGAACTTGCTCGACAGGATCACCGAGTACGGGTTTTCCTGGCCGTCGACCGACTTGCTCTCGAGTGCGCCGTACAGCTCGGCGAACGGCATCGGGATCGGGTTCGCCTTGAAGGTCTTGAACGTCTCGAGGAACACCGGGTTCGGGATCACGCGCAGCTTCAGGCCTTCGAGGTCCTCGGGCTTCGTGATCGGGCGCTTGCTGTTGGTGACGTTGCGAAAGCCGAGGTCGAAGAAGCCGAGCACGACGACGCCCTTCTCGGCCAGCTTGTCGCCGATCATCTTGCCGAGCGGGCCGTCGACCATGGCGTCGGCCTGCCGGGCATTGCTGAACAGGAACGGGAAGTCGAACAGGCCGAATTCCTTGACGATGCCCGCCAGCGACGTCGTCGACGCCACCAGCATCTCCTGCACGCCGCCCTGCAGCGCCGATTGCTGCTGGAGCTCGTTGCCGAGCTGGCTGCTCGGGTATTCCTGCACCTTGATCTTGCCGCCGCTCCTGGCGGCGACCAGCTCGGCGAACTTCTTGACGCCGGCGCTTGTCGGGTGGTCGGGGTTGTTCAGGTGGCCGAACCGGATCGTCCTTTCCTGGATGTCCTGCGCCAGCGCCATACTGCCTGCGGCCAGCAGCGAAAGCATTGCCGCCAGCTGGATCAGCTTCGATTTCATGGTGTCTCCTGAGTGCGAACCAAGTTGATGATCTCGCTCTGGTCCGGACGCGGCACCAGCGCTGGTGCAGACAACGCGGGGCCTCGGCCCTGCGATGACAGCAACATCGCGCCCGCGCGCCTGATGTTCTGCCGAACAGAACGGAATTCCGATTCTAGGGGGCTAAGGTACAAAATGGCCACGACTTTTCCTTTCGGGTGAGTCGGTAGGAGTCCGGATTGCCCTCGCCGCCAATCAAGCGTTGCCCCGAGCAAAGGACGCCGCTGGAGACTTTCGAATGATTCGCGGAACCACGGCGCTGCTCGCCCACATCGGCTGGCCGACGCACGCATTCAAGGCGCCGATGATCTACAACCCCTATTTCGAGCGGGCCGGCATCGATGCGGTGGTCGTTCCGATGGGGTGCCGGGCCGAGCACTACCCGGCGTTCCTGCGCGCGGTGTTCACGCTCGAGAACATCCGCGGCGCGCTGATCACCATGCCGCACAAGGCGAGCACCGCGGGCCTGCTCGACGTCGGGTCGCCGGCGGTGCAGATCGCCGGCGCGTGCAATGCGGTTCGCCGCGATGGCGACGGCCGCCTCGTCGGCGACCTGTTCGACGGCGAAGGCTTCGTTCGCGGCCTGCGCCGCAAGGGCTGCGCCGTCGGCGGCGCCCGGGCGCTGGTCATCGGCGCCGGCGGCGTCGGCTCGGCGATCGCGGCGTCGCTGGCGGCGGCCGGGGCTGCCTCGATCGCCGTCTTCGACACGCGCGCCGATGTTGCGGATGCGCTTGCCGCACGCCTGCGGTCGCACTACCCGGCGCTCGACGTCCGGGCCGGGTCGAACGATCCCGCGGGCTTCGACATCATCGTCAACGCCACGCCGCTGGGCATGAACGACGGCGACGCGATGCCGATGGACGTGGCGCGGATCGCGTCGACCGCCTTCGTCGGCGAGGTCGTGATGAAGAGCGAGATGACGGCGTTCCTGAAGGCGGCGGCCGAGCGCGGCTGCCGCTTCCAGGTCGGCTCCGACATGCTGTTCGAGCAGATCCCGGCGTACCTCGAGTTCTTCGGCTTTCCGAGCACGACCGCGGACGAGCTGCGCTCGCTGGCGCGGCTCAGCTACTGAGCGGAGGCTCGGTCGGCCATGCGCAGATCGATCGCGACGGTGTCGATGAGCGGAACGCTGCGCCAGAAGCTGCAGGCGATCGCCGCCGCGCGCTTCGACGGCATCGAGCTGTTCGAGGCCGACTTCGTCAACTTCGACGGCAGCGCCGCCGACCTGCGCGCGATGGCGACGGACCTCGGCCTGTCGATCGACCTGTACCAGCCGTTCCGCGACTTCGAAGGCATGCCCGACGCCGAGCACGCCCGCAATCTCGATCGCGCCGAGCGCAAGTTCGACCTGATGCAGGCGCTCGGCGCGCCGACGATGCTGGTCTGCTCGAACACGTCGGAGCGCAGCCTCGGCGACCCGGAGCGCAGCGTCACGCAGCTTCACGAGCTCGCCGAGCGCGCCGCGCGCCGCAACCTGCGCATCGGCTACGAGGCGCTCGCCTGGGGCCGCCACGTCAATCGCTACCGCCAGGCGTGGGCGATCGTCGAGCGCGCCGACCATCCGCATCTCGGGCTGATCCTCGACAGCTTCCACACGCTGTCGCTCGGCGACGATCCGTCGGCGATCGCATCGATCCCGGGCGAGAAGATCTTCTTCCTGCAGATGGCCGACGCGCCGATCCTGGCGATGGACGTCGTGCAGTGGGCGCGCCACCACCGCTGCTTTCCGGGGCAGGGCCAGTTCGACCTCGAGCGCTTCCTCGCCCTCGTGCTGCGCGCCGGCTATGCCGGACCGCTGTCGCTCGAGATCTTCAACGACGTCTTTCGCGAAAGGCCGAACCGGCGCACCGCGACCGACGCGATGCGGTCGCTGCTGCTGCTCGAGAGCCAGGTCCGCCGGCGCCTCGAGCGCGAGGCGGGGCGAGGCGGCGACGCGGCGGCGAAGCTCGCCCGCGAGCGGACCGAGCTGTTCGACCCGCCGTCCGTTCCGCCGCTCGCGGACTATTCGTTCCTCGAATTCGCCGTCGACGAGGCGTCCGCCACCGAGCTGACGGTCTGGCTCGACAGGATGGGCTTCGGGCGCGCGGGCCGGCATCGATCGAAGGCGGTCACGCTGTTTCGCCAGGGGTCGATCAGCCTGATCGTCAACGCGGAGCCGGAATCGTTCGCCCGCGGGCGCTTCCTGGCCAACGGCCCCGCGGTCTGCGCGATCGGCGTCGTCGCCGACGAACCCGACCGCGCCGTGAACCGCGCCGTCGCGTTGCAATCGGCCCGCTTCGACGGCCCGCGCGGGCCGCGCGAGCTGGCGATGCCGGCCATCATCTCGCCCGGAGGCAACCTCGTCCATTTCGTCGCCGCATCGGCGCGCGAAGGCGACCCGCTCGCGGTCGACTTCGTGGCCGACGACGAAGCCGAGGCGGTGGCCGATGGCGGGCTGCGCCGCGTCGACCACATCGCGCTCGGCCTCGCCAACGACCAGCTCGACAGCTGGGTGCTGTTCGGCCGCGCCGTGCTCGGGCTCGAGCCGGGCGAGAGCCTCGAGCTCGCCGATCCGTTCGGCCTGGTTCGCAGCGTCGGCATCGCCAACCGCGAACGCAGCGTCCGCGTCGTGCTTAACACCTCGAGCAGCAGGATGACCCGGATCGCGCGAACCGCAAGCGCGAGCGGCGGCGTCGCCGTCCAGCACATCGCCTTCGCGTGCGACGACATCGTCGCCACCATCGCATCGCTGAAATCACGCGGCGTGCCGTTCGTTCCGATATCGGCCAACTACCACGACGACCTCGCTGCCCGCATCGACCTCGACGCGGCGCTGCTGGTTTCGCTTCGCGAGCTCGGGATCCTGTTCGATCGCTCGCCCGCCGGAGACTATCTCCACGCCTACACCGAAGCGTTCGCGGAGCGCTTCTTCTTCGAGATCGTTCAGCGCGTGCGCGACTACGACGGCTACGGCGCCCTCAACGCGCCGGCCCGGCTGGCAGCGCAGGCGCAAGCCGGCGAGGGCTGAGGCTGCAACGGCCGGCGCGTCGGTGGCCTGCCTGCATCGGCGCTGTGGCATCCCATGTGCCCGAGAAGATCGGACCTTTCCCTAGCTTTCACAAGCGCCGAACCGGCCATACGCTGACGAGGTGGCGTCGCACGAGCGAGGGTGAGCGTTTGCGGTGCCGGGCTCGAAGCCGGCGAAGCGGCGCGATCTCGCTCGACGGTGACCCTCTGGAGGACAAGCAAGCCATGCAGATCAAGCCAGCAATCGTGGCCACCACCGTGCTCCTGGGCGTGCCGGCCAGCGTCTTCGCGCAGATGAGCTGCGCGGCGCTCGGCGAATTTCTCGCCACACAGGCCAACGTTTCCCAGGTCAACGCGCAGACCGCTCTCACCACGCTGACAGCGACGGCCCCCAACGCGCGCTGCGAGGCGAATTTCGCCTACTCGTCGCGAGGCGACGTTGCCGCCGGCTATGCGCCGGGGCAGAGCCAGCGCATCGTTCTTCGCGTCGGCCTGCCGCTCAGTGGGCCGGACGGCGGCGCGCCGGCCGGGTCAAGCGGTCTGGGTGCCTGGAACGGCAAGGTCCAGAACCTCGGCGGCGGCGGGCTCGCCGGCAGCGTCGGTGCGGTCACTGCGGCGACCAATGCAGGCTATGTCGGCTCGTCCACCGACACCGGCCACACGACCGCCGAGAACCCGAACTTCGCCGTCGTCCAGGAGAGCCATACGCTCAACTACGGCAAGCTCGACGACTTCCTGATCGAGAGCCTTCGCCAGCAGTACCGATGGGCACTCGATCTCGCACGCACCTACTACGGAACGCCCGCGACCCGCAACTACTGGAACGGCTGCTCGACGGGTGGCCGCCAGGGACTCTCGCTGGCGCTGAACCACGGCGCGGATTTCGACGGCTTCCTGGTCGGAGCCCCCGCCAACTACAACTCCCGCCTGCAGGTCACGACGTTGTGGCCGTGGTGGGTCAACAAGGACGTCGCCAGCAACTCGGTGACCCCTGCCAAGTTCGCGGCGGCGAACGCGTCGGCGATCGCCGCCTGCGACGCCATCGACGGCGTCGTCGATGGCGTCCTCGCCGACCCGCGCGCCTGCACCTTCGACGCCCGCGCGAACATTTGCGGAAGCCCGGGCGCGCCGGCGACGAACTGCCTGACCGCCAACGAGGCGCAGGCCGTCAACATGATGTGGGACGGCCCGCGCAACGACCAGGGGACGCGGATCTGGTATCCGTTCGAGCGCGGCGCCGCGCCGAGCGTGAGCTCGACCGCCACCTGCGGCAACCTCGGCTCGCAATGCTGGGCCCACGCCGACACGACCTTCGACTGGCACCCGCTGCCGCTGTCGCAGTTCGACGACGAGACGCAGCTGGCGACGCGGCTGGTCGCTCCCTACAGCGACATCACGAGCACCGCGCTCGACGGCGTCAAGGACCGGGGCGCGAAGATCCTGATGTACCACGGCGGCGCCGATCCCTTGATTCCGCACCGGCAGTCGATCCATTACTACAACGACACGCTCGACCGCTACGGCGGGCTCGACGCCGTCAAGCCCTGGTTCCGCTTCTTCGTCGCGCCCGGCATGGGCCACTGCAGCGGCGGCGTGGGCCCGCAGCCGCAGAACTTGTTCGAGAGGATGGTCGAGTGGGTCGAGACCGGCAACGCGCCCGACAGCATCCTCGCCACCAACGTCAGCAACGGCGTTGTCACCCGCAGCCGCCCGCTCTGCCCCTGGCCGCAGACCGCCGTCTACAACGGCAGCGGCGATCCGAACGATGCGGCGAGCTTCACGTGCGGAGGCAACGCCGAGACGCGCACCGCGTCGTGCCTCGACATCGTCGCGCGCTACCAGAATGAGACGTCGACCGATCTCCAGCCGACGGGCCGGCGCAATCCGGCAACCTGCAACCTGAGCCCGCCGAGCGGCGTGAGGTGACCCCATGAAGACATTGCTCCTCAAGTCCCTGGCCGCGGCCAGCCTCCTCGCGGCCTCGGCCGCGGCGCACGCCGCGCTGGTCGTCTTCAACACGCAGGCGAGCTTCCTCGCCTCGGTCGTGTCTCCGGGGGTCGACAGCTTCACCGGTCTCTCGATCATCGACTCGACACCCAGCCCGCTGCTGCGCTCCGCCGGGAGCTATGCCTACACCGCAACAAGCAGCTCGGGCGCGAGCGCGTCGTCGTTCTTCGGCGCCGGCTCCGTCGCGAACCCGTGGCTCTCCACCAACGGCGCCACCGACACGATCACCTTCTCGGGCTTCAGCCCGGGCGTGAACGCGATCGGCGGCCTGTTCTTCGGCTCGGACGTCAACGGCGCGTTCACGTCCGGGACCGTGGTGCTCACGGCGCGCGATTCGTTCGGCGCGACCTCGACGCAGACGATCGCCAACGCCGCGCTCTCGAGCTTCATCGGCTTCCAGAGCACCGGAACGATCACCTCGCTCGCGGTCAGCAGCGTCTCGCCCAATTCGACCGTCTGGCCGACCGTCGACAACCTGACGCTCGCCGTCGGTGCCGTCGCCGCGGTGCCCGAGCCGCAAACGTGGGCCTTGATGCTCGGCGGGCTCGGCGCGATCGGCGCCCTCGCCCGACGCAGACGCCGCGGCGCCTGAACGGCAATCCCTGGCCCGCGACCTCGGCGTCGCCGCAAGTCAGGAGCCTTCGAGCGCTCTTCATGGCTGCCGCCAGCAGACGGGGGTGCGCGAGTCTCGGCGACCGGTAGCCGGCTTTCAACGTGCAGCTCACGGCGCGGCTTCGACGCTGTAGCCCTTCTCGATCCAGGCGTCGATGCCGCCGCCCAGCGGTCGAACCCGCTTGAAGCCGACGCGCATGAGCTTCTTCGCGACCACGGCGGCGCTCGCTTCGTTGGGGCAGTCGCAGTAGACGATGACCTCCTGGCCGACGCGATCGTTCAGCCCTCGGGCGCGCAGGCTCTCGTCGAACGCATGGCTGTCGATCCAGACGGCCCCAGGGATGCGGCCGCGCTTCTGGCTCGACAGCGAGCGCACGTCGACGACCAGCGGCGGCGCTTCCTGTGCGAGCAGATCGTTCAGCTCGTCGACGCTGACGCGCGACATGCGCAGCGAGCGGATCAGCTGGTAGCGCTGCAGCGCCTTGAACGCGATGAAGAGCGCCAGCGCGACGATCAGCGCCAGCAGACCCCAGTGGCCCGCCTCGGCGAGGACCGCGAGCACGTCGCCGACCGCGTTGCGGAAGGCCCACCCCAGCGCGACCGCGACGCCGCTCCAGAGCAGCGCGCCGATCGTGTCGAACAGCGCGAAGCTCGAGAGCCGGGTCCGCACCATGCCGGCCATGCTGGTCGCCACCGCGGCGAAGCCCGGCACGAACTTGGCGACGACGAGCGAAGGCGCGCCCCATCGCTCGTAGATGTTCTCGGTCTGGCGGACACAGCTGTCCGGCGACAGCGACAGCCGGCACATCAGGCGAAGCACGCGACGGCCGTGGCGGGCGCCGGCGAAGTACCAGGCGAAGTCGGCGACGAGGCTCGCCGACGTCGCGACGGCAATCACCTGCGCCACGGTGACTTCGCCGCGCGCGGTCAGGGCACCGACGACGATGAGCGTCGGGTAGGCGGGCACCGGCAGGCCGCACTGCAGCGCGAGGACGTTGGCGAACACCAGCCACAGGCCGTAGTGCTCGAGCAATGTCACGAGGGTCTGCATGGCGCGATTCTCAGCGGCCGTCAACGAGCCGATCGAATCCCGCCGCTAGGAGCGCGACGCCGAAACCGAGCCGCGCCGCGGCATAGTATCTGTTGGTGAAATGCCAGCGCTGCCAACTCGATGTGTCGGTCGCCTTTGCGTTTTGTCCCGGCTGCGGAAACAAGCTGGCCGCAGCGTCGGCAGCGGCTCCCATCGCAGCAAGTGATGCCGATCGTCGATTGGCCACCGTGCTGTTTGCGGACTTGACCGGATTCACGACGATCTCGGAGAAATTGGATCCCGAAGATGTGCGTGCCCTGCAGACCGACTTGTTCGGCACCCTGAGCGGGGTTGTCGAGCGGTTCGATGCGTTCGTCGAGAAGTTCGTCGGCGATGCGGTGATGGCGGTGTTCGGCGCGCCGATAGCGCACGAAGACGACCCGCAGCGTGCCTTGCACGCGGCGCTCGAGATGCATGCACGTGTGGCGGTGCTCAGTGAGCGTTGGCGAGATCGACTGGGACGCCCGCTGACTCTCCATATCGGTATCAACTCCGGTCGAGTCGTCGCCGGCAATCTCGGAACGTCGGCGGGCGCGGCCTACGCGGTCACCGGAGATGCCGTGAACACGGCGGCCCGCCTGCAGGCAGCGGCGGAGGCCGGGCAGACGCTGGTGACTCGCGCGACATTCGAACTCGCGCAGCGCGAGTTCGAGTTCGAGTCACGGGGAACCCTGGGGCTGAAGGGCAAATCCGAGGCCTTGCCGGTCTATCGGCTGCTGACCGACTGCAGTCGCTGCGCGGGCTCGCCATGCACGGGCTCACCGCCCCCCTCATCGGGCGCGGCGCCGAAGTCGAGCAACTGCTGGCTGCGGCGAGGCAAGTTCTTCATGGCCAGGCACAGGTCGTCAGCCTGGTTGCGGAAGGAGGTGTGGGGAAGACGCGGCTGGTCAGCGAACTGCTGGAACGGATCGGTTCCACGGCCGGATTCGCCAACACATCGGTCCGACGTGTCGTGTGCTCGCCCTTCGGCCAGCGACCCTACGGCATCACCGCCGGCCTGTTTCGCGAGGCCTACGGCATCGCACCTGCAGACTCGCTGGAAGACGCGCGTCACAAGGTCGCAGACGTCTTGCGAGCAATCGGTGCGGATGACATCGAGCTGGCGCTGGTTCTCCCGGTGATCGGCTACATCCTCGGCCTGCAGACGCTGGGGCAGGCGGACGAGGCCGAACCCGAGCGCCTCAAACGCCAGATTTTCATGACCTTGCGCACCGTGCTCGAGCGCCGCGTCTCCTTCGGGCCACTCGTGCTGGTGGTCGAGGACTTGCAGTGGGCGGACGCCGCGTCGCTCGAGGGCTTGCACACGCTGGCGGACTGGCTGTGTGAGCGTCCCTTGATGGTCGTGCTCAGCGGTCGCCCGCCGTTCGACCCGGTGGGCCTGGAGGTCGGCCGGGCCCGCCACACCGTGCTGAAGTTGTCGCCTTTGGCGAACGATGCAATCGAAGCGGTGCTTGCTGCCTTCTTCGGGGCTGCCGCCCAATACCCCATAGAACGCGAATTGCACGAGCGCATCGTTCGCCAGGCCGGTGGCAATCCCTTCTATCTCGAAGAGGTCGTGCGCGCGCTGATTTCGAATGGCGTCCTGACGTGCAACGCAGACGGGTGGTCCTGTTTGCCGGCAACCGACACCGTCGATGTCCCGTCGTCGATCGAAGGTCTCTTGTTGTCGCGGGTCGACCACCTGCCCGTTCAGGGTCGCCGCACGCTGCAGAGTGCCGCCATCCTGGGCTCCGAGTTTGACTCCTCGCTCTTGGCCGCGGTCGATGAAGAGGCCGGGGACCCGACCGTGCTCGAGATGCTGTGCGACACAAAATGGCTGCTTCCGGTACGAGCCACCGGCGCGCCAGACAACCGCGAGCTTTCACGCTCCCCGCCTCGCTATCGCTTCGCCAGCACCCTGGCGCACGAAGTGGTTTACCAGAACCTGTTGTTGCGCCGGCGGACTGCATTGCATCAGCGCGCCGGGACGGTCCTCGAAGGTCTGCTCGGCACCAGTCCGACACGGTTGGAAGACCTGGAAGCCCTGTGCCACCACTTCAGTCGCAGCGAGGATCAGGCGCGCGGCGCGCGTTACCTGGCGGCGGCGGGCGACTGGGCACGCGGCATCTACGCCAATGAGGATGCCTTGCGCTACTACGCGCGGGCGCTGGCCATTCTGGGCAACGCAGGCTCGCCCGACGATCAGGCCGTTGTCGGCATCCACGAGCACATGGGCGACTTGCTGGGGCCCATCGGTCGCCGCGACGAAGCTCATGCTCAATACGACGCCGTCGTGACACTCGCCCGTGCGACCCACGACCCCGTCCGCGAGGGGCGCGCGCAGCGCAAGCTCGCCGGCCTGCACTGGGACGCGGGCGAACGCGACCGCAGCCTCGACTGCCTGCGTGAGGGCTTGCGGCTACTCGAGTGCCGCGTGGAAGCGGTCGGCAGCGACATCAGCGCCGACATCGAACTGGCGCATGTCTTCCACGAGATGGGACGGCTCCTGTTTCGCAGCGGCGACAGCCACGGCGCCGACATGTGGGCCCGCCGCGCCTTGCTGCAAGCCGAGCACGCGGCCGAGCGTGGCCGGAACGATCCGGCCAGCAGCCGAGCCGCGGCCCTGGCCATCTCGCACTCCCTCAATACGATCGGAGCCGCGCTCGCCCGGCTCGGTCGATCAGCCGAAGCGGTTGAAAGGATAGAGCGCAGTGTCGCGGTGGCGCAGGAAGCGGGGCTGCTCCAGGCGGCCTGTCGAAGCTATGCCAATCTCGGCGTGCTGTACTCGACGCTCGACCCGGGACGCGCCATTCAGACCTGCCAGCTGGGGCTCGATGCCGCCAAGAAGATCGGCGACCTCGGCTTCCAGTCTCGCCTCTACGCGAATCTCGCGGTGGCCTTTTGCTCGCTCACTCAGCGCTGTGACGAAGAGGGGCTGCACGCCGCGCAATCCGCGATCGATCTCGACCGGCAGCTCGGGCTGCTCGACCATCTGGCGGTGCCGCTGATCGTTCTCGGGCAGATTCACCAGTGCCACGGCAATGCCGACGACGCGCTCAGGTACTACGAGGAGGCACTTGCGCTGGCCGAGGGAATGGACGAGCCTCAGTTGATGTTCCCGTGCCTGGAAGGCATGGCGACCGTGTTTCTCGATCGAGGCGACGACGCCCGCGCCGAGTCCTACTTCATCCGCGCCGACGAGGTGTGCGCGAAGGCCGGCGTCGATCGCGATTCGCTCGTCGTGTTGCCGTTTCTGTGCTGACGTGCGGTCAGTGTGCGAGGCTGCTCGCGGCGGCGACCAGCTCCGCCGCGGTCGGAAAGATCGAGAGGTTGTTCGGATCGTCGGGTGCTTCGATCTGGACCCAACGGACGATGCCCTGTGCGTCGACGAGAAAGTGTCCGACCAGCTGTGTGGGATGGGCCCCGGCGATCGCATGATCGGCTTCCTGCATCTCGAAGCCGTCCTTGGCGTTGAGTACCGTGTTCGCTTCCATCGGTTGTACCTTTTCGGGCATTTCACCGGTGGGATTGATGCGGGCCGCCATGAACTGCTCCACGGTGGCCTGGTACGGCCACTTCGGCGGTTCGCTGGAGCCCTCGGGCAGGAACTCCCCGCGCGGCACACCGAACGCTCCATGCGTCAGGCAATCGGGATCGCTCAGCAAGGTGACCGGTGTCGGCCGATGACGAAAGTACATGCGGGCGCGATCCAGCGGCGTGTTGATCACCGCGAGCGTCTCGATTCCTTCGGCAAGCAGCGCTGGCTGCGCTGCGCCGAGCTGCACCACCTGACGGCGACAGAACGGGCAGTGCAGCCCGCGATAGAAGCCGATCAGAAACGGTCGGCCGCGCAGATCGGCGAGAGAGACCGCGCCTTCGCGATTCGCGGCGGGCAGGGTGAATGCCGGTGCGGCCTCGCCCGGCTGCAGGGGGCGCCTCTCGTTTCCCATGAATCTCCTCGCGTTTCTCGGCTCGGTGAAGCGCTACCCTCACGACCCATTGTCGCAGGACGGTGCAGCCGCGCTGGTCGAACACGGTGAGTCCGCGGTCCGCTCTAGCATTGCACTGCACTCGCCGTTCGCATCGGTCCTGCCCAAGAGCCGCCGCCCGCGTGCGCCTGGATCACTCTTTGCCGCTTCATTCAAACCCCGGCTCCTGCCACCACGGAAAGAACCCTGGCATTCCGCTCGACACCCGATCCGGAAAAGCCGCGGTCCTTTTCTCGAGGAAGGCCCCCACCCCCTCCCTGACATCCGCGGACACGCCTCGTGCCTGAATCGCCCGGCTGTCGATCCGATGCGCATACATCGGATGCTCGGCCGCCGACAGCCGCCACAGCATCTGTCGTGTCAGCGCCACCGACACCGGCGCCGTGTTGTCGGCGATCTCCCGCGCCAGCGCCCGCGCGGCCGGCAGCAACGCGTCGGGCGCATGCAGCGAGCGCACCAGCCCGCGCGCAAGTGCCTCGTCGGCGTCGAACACGCGGCCTGTCATGCACCACTCGAGCGCCGTCTGCATGCCGACCAGGCGCGGCAGGAACCATGACGACGCGGCCTCGAGGGTGATGCCACGGCGCGCGAAGACGAAGCCGAAGCGCGCCGAGGTGGACGCCAGGCGCATGTCCATCGGCAGCTGGATCGTCGCGCCAATTCCGACCGCAGGGCCGTTGATGGCGCCAATCACCGGCTTGAGGCTCTCGTAGATGCGCAGCGTGTTGGTGCCGCCGCCGTCACGGTAGACATCGCCTACGCGCAGCTTCTCCAAGTACGCATGGTTCTGCGGCGCCGCGCGGTCGAAGGTGTCGCCCCCCGACGACAGGTCCGCACCCGCGCAGAAGGCACGGCCGGCGCCAGTGACGATCACGGCCTTCACCTCGTCGTCGGCGTCGGTCTCGTCGAACAGCAGCCCGAGCTCGACGCGCATCTGCCCGTTGTAGGCGTTCAGCTTTTCGGGACGATGGAGGGTAATGGTCGCGATGCCATCCTCTACGTCGTAGCGGGTCGTTTCGAGCGGCGGCAGCGGCATGGCGGTTTCCTCGTCGGTGCGATGCAAGGGAGGGATCCGCAAGATTGTGCGACGCCGCCCGGCAGGCCGGCAGGGTCAGGCAAGGCCGCGGGAGATGCATCATTTGCGGCACCGTCTGACGACGGAAGCGCCGGCACGCCGCCCGATGCTCCTCAAGCGCCAGCTGCGACGAACACCGATACCGCCGATGGATGCGGGGAGTCAACGCTCGCCAACCGGGTCGATTCCTGGATGAACTTCAGCAGATAGTTTCTGGCAGGCAGACGGGGTAACACTCTCGACCAGGAGGTGCCGTCCGCGACGGTCTGCTTTCGGAGGCGGATTGAAGCCTCGCCGATGATCCACCAACGGTGACTTTCTCGCGGGGTCGAGCTAAGCTGCTCTTGCTCGTTGAGCATGGATCAAATTGCACGAGTAGCGTGATGATCGCTCGTCGACGAACACTTCACTTCGTACCGACTGCCTGTGGCCTGCCCTCGGCGCTGTTGGGGGCGCCGACGCCGATGGTTGTCGGGATCCTCAATCCCTTCAGCCGTTCTGATGCAGGTGCCGGCTTCGACCGATTCGAACGCGAAATGCTGAAGGATCCGCGCTTCGATGATGGACATGATGATGCCAACCGGACGGCAGAACCGACTCATCAGGCGGATCGCTGAAGAAAGGAGCTCTCCCGATGGCAATCACCGTGACTCGCGACGCGCTTTACAAGATGAGGCACACGGTTCACGTGCGACATCACGTGTTCGCGGTCGACGAGCCGGCAAGCAACGGTGGCGAGGATCTGGGCGTCACGCCGCACGAGGTTTATGACAGCGCACTCGGCGCCTGCAAGGCGCTGACGACGCTGTCGGGATCACCACTGGATTCAATGCTTTGAGCTTGGCAGATACCACCCACCCCTGGGTGCCTGTCCGGCAAGGGGCGATCTCCATGGGGGCGCAGCCCGGCAGGACACGATGCGCCTGCCCTAAGTGACCGCTGGAATCGCGCAAGCTACCTCGAGAAAAGTGAACAGTCGCATGATTCATTGAAGCGGCTCGGATGCTCGCAAGGTTTGTTGAATCAAGAGCGGCCGATGGTTGAAACTCCGCAC
>Ga0207686_10001423_pt1 | contig 13559 bp, 9 predicted proteins | sample KBSM24metaG_FD_184396 | JGI IMG/M metagenome (GOLD analysis project Ga0207686, IMG submission 184396) | Miscanthus rhizosphere microbial communities from Kellogg Biological Station, Michigan, USA - KBS M2-4 metaG (SPAdes) (version 2) | ecosystem: Host-associated > Plants > Roots > Rhizosphere >...
CCTTGTGGAAACCGGCGAGACCTTCACGCTCGCAGCCGACATGGTGCTCAAGGCCATCGGCCAGAGCTACCGGCCCGAATACGCGGGCCCGGCCATCGCGCTGCAGGCCGGCCGCATCGCCACCGATGCCCAGGGCCGCACCAGCGCGCCGGGCGTCTGGGCCGGCGGCGACTGCCGTGCCGGCGGGCGCGACCTGACCGTGGAGGCCGTGGAGCACGGCAAGGTGGCCGCCGCCTCCATCCACGAGGCGCTGATGGCGGGCTGAGGCCCGCGCCACCCATCCCACGAACCCACCGCGACACGACACGGGAGAAGCACATGGCAGACATCCGCAGCGAATTCCTGGGCATCCGCAGCCCCAATCCCTTCTGGCTGGCCTCGGCGCCGCCCACCGACAAGGAGATCAACGTCACCCGCGCCTTCGAGGCCGGCTGGGGCGGCGTGGTCTGGAAGACCCTGGGCGAGGACCCGCACGTGGTCAACGTGAACGGCCCGCGCTATTCCACCCTCATGTCGCAGGACCGGCGCGTGATCGGCCTGAACAACATCGAGCTCATCACCGACCGTCCGCTGGCCGTGAACCTGGAGGAGATCCGCCGCGTCAAGCGCAGCTGGCCCGACCGCGCCATGATCGTCTCGCTCATGGTGCCCTGCGTGGAAGAGAGCTGGAAGCGCATCCTGCCGATGGTGGAAGACACGGGCGCCGACGGCATCGAGCTGAACTTCGGCTGCCCGCACGGCATGAGCGAGCGCGGCATGGGCGCGGCCGTGGGCCAGGTGCCCGAATACATCCAGATGGTGACGGCCTGGTGCAAGCAGTACAGCCGCCTGCCGGTGATCGTGAAGCTCACGCCCAACATCACCGACGTGCGCCAGCCGGCGCGCGCGGCCAAGGCCGGCGGGGCCGACGCGGTCTCGCTCATCAACACCATCAACTCCATCATGGGCGTGGACCTGGAGCGCATGGCGATGAGCCCGCACACCGGCGGCTGGGGCTCGCACGGCGGCTACTGCGGCCCGGCCGTCAAGCCCATTGCGCTGAACATGGTGGCCGAGATCGCGCGCGACGCGCAGACCGCCGGCCTGCCCATCAGCGGCATCGGCGGCGTGACCACCTGGCGCGACGCGGCCGAATACATCGCCCTGGGCTGCGGCACGGTGCAGGTCTGCACGGCGGCCATGGTCTATGGCTTCAAGATCGTGCAGGACCTGTGCGACGGCCTCTCCAACTTCATGGATGCGCACGGCTACGAATGCATCGACGACTTCCGAGGCCAGGCAGTGCCCACCGTCAAGGACTGGAAGCAGCTCGACCTCAACCACATCGAGAAGGCCGTGATCGACCAGGACGCCTGCATCGGCTGCGGCCGCTGCCACGTGGTGTGCGAAGACACCTCGCACCAGGCCATCACCTTCGACAAGCAGGGCGGCGTGCGCCGCTTCGAGGTGAACGAGGCCGAGTGCGTGGGCTGCAACCTCTGCGCCTCGATCTGCCCGGTGCCCGAGTGCATCAGCATGCGCAGCCTGGCGCCCGGCGAGGTCGATGCGCGCACGGGCCGCACGGTGACAGGCGAATACGCCAACTGGACCACGCATGCCAACAACCCGCAGCGCGTGCCGGCCTGAGCCTTGCTTGGAGCGGCTGACAGAGCCCTTCTGGCACTGCCTGCGATGCAGCGCCTAGCCAGACCACTTCGCCGGGTTCTGTCAGCCGCTCTTTGAGCCCCCTTGTCCGCCTTGCGTGCCCTTTTGATCCCTTCGTCTGCAACGTTTCGGAGAGTTTTCCATGAACACCTTGCATCCCGCCGGTTCCCACAGCGAGCTATGGAACGACGACCTCGCGCCCACCCAGGCGCACCAGCGCACCTGGCGCTGGTACCACTTCGCGGCCCTGTGGGTGGGCATGGTGATGTGCATACCGGCCTACACCCTGGCGGCCAGCCTGATCGAAAGCGGCATGTCCTGGGGCCAGGCCGTGGGCACGGTGTTCCTGGGCAACCTGATCGTGCTGATGCCCATGCTGCTCATCGGCCATGCGGGCGCCAAGCACGGCATTCCGTATGCGGTGCTGGCGCGCGCCTCGTTCGGCACGCGCGGCGCCAAGCTGCCGGCGCTGCTGCGGGCCCTGGTGGCCTGCGGCTGGTACGGCATCCAGACCTGGTTCGGCGGCATGATGATCTACACCCTGGCGGGCGTGCTCATCGGCCACCCGCTCGAGGGCGAGAAGATCGCGGGCCTGGGCATCAACCTGGGCCAGCTCGTCTGCTTCCTGCTCTTCTGGGCGATCCAGTTCTACTTCGTGGTGCACGGCATCGAGTCGATCCGCAAGCTGGAGACCTGGACGGCGCCCGTCAAGATCGTGATCTGCTTCGTGCTGCTCTGGTGGGCGTGGGACAAGGCCGGCGGCTTCGGCCCCATCCTGCACCAGCCCTCGCAGTTCGCGCCGGGTGGCCCGAAGGCCGGGCAGTTCCATGCCGTCTTCTGGCCTTCGCTCACCGCCATGGTGGGCTTCTGGGCCACGCTGGCCCTCAACATTCCCGATTTCACCCGCTTCGCCAAGTCCCAGCGCGATCAGGTGGTGGGCCAGGCCATCGGCCTGCCCGTGCCCATGGGGCTGCTGGCCGCGCTGGCGGTGATCGTCACCTCCGCCACGGTGGTCATCTACGGCAAGGCGCTGTGGGACCCGGTGGACCTCGCCAGCCGCATGACCGGCGCGGCCGTGCTGGTCGGGCTCATCATCCTGCTGATCGATACGGTGAGCGTGAACCTCGCGGCCAACCTCGTCGGCCCGGCGTATGACTTCTCGGCGCTCAGCCCCTCGCGCATCAGCTACCGCGTGGGCGGCTACATCACCGTGGGCATCGCCATCGCGATGATGCCGTGGAAGATCCTCGAATCCACCCAGGGCTACATCTTCACCTGGCTCATCGGCTATTCGGCGCTGCTCGGGCCCGTGGCCGGCATCCTGATGGTGGACTACTACCTCGTGCGCCGCACCGAACTGGACGTGAAGGCGCTCTATGAAGACCACGGCCCCTATCGCTACCGCAGCGGCTGGAACGCGGTGGCCGTGGTGGCCTTCGTGCTGGGCGTGGCGCCCAACATCCCGGGCTTCCTCAACGCCGCCTTCCCCGCCGCCTTCCCGGGGGTGGGCGAGGTCTTCAAGCAGATCTACGCCTATGCCTGGTTCATCGGCCTGGCCATCGCTGCCGTCGTGTACCGGCTGGGCATGTCCGGCCAGATGCGGGCCGCACCCGCCGCGCTGCGCAGCGCCTGACACCATCCCCCGACGTTTTGCCGAACCCCAGGAGACATGCCATGCAACCGAATGCTTCCCCCCAGGCCCTGCTGATCCGCGGCGGCACCGTGGTGAATGCCGACCGCGAGGAGCGCGCCGACGTGCTGTGCGTGGACGGCCGCATCGCCGCCGTCGGCGAAGCCGCCGCAGCGCAGGCGCCCGCCGGCGCCGCCACGCTGGACGCCAGCGGCCAGTACGTTCTGCCCGGCGGCATCGACCCGCACACCCACATGCAGCTGCCGTTCATGGGCACCGTCACCATGGACGACTTCTTCACCGGCACGGCGGCCGGGCTGGCGGGCGGCACCACCAGCATCATCGACTTCGTCATCCCCGACCCGCAGGAGCCGCTGATGGACGCCTACCGCAAATGGCGCGGCTGGGCCGAGAAGTCGGCGGCCGACTATGGCTTCCACGTCGCCGTCACCTGGTGGAGCGAGCAGGTGCGCACCGACATGGGCACGCTGGTGCAGGAGGAAGGCATCAACAGCTTCAAGCACTTCATGGCCTACAAGAACGCCATCATGTGCGACGACGAGACGCTGGTGAACAGCTTCAAGCGCGCGCTGGAGCTGGGCGCCATGCCCACCGTGCATGCCGAGAACGGCGAGCTGGTCTATCTGCTGCAGCAGGAGGTGTCCAAGATGGGCATCACCGGCCCCGAGGGCCACCCGCTGGCGCGCCCGCCCATGGTGGAGGCCGAGGCCGCCAACCGCGCCATCGCCATCGCCGACGTACTGGGCGTGCCGATCTACGTGGTGCACGTGAGCTGCGCCGAGGCGGCGGAGGCCATCGCCCGCGCCCGCGCGCGCGGCCAGCGCGTGTTCGGCGAGGTGCTGGCAGGCCACCTGCTGATCGACGACAGCGTCTACCGCGACCCGGACTTCGCCACCGCCGCCGCGCACGTCATGAGCCCGCCCTTCCGCCCGCGCTCCGGCGGCCACCAGGAGGCGCTCTGGCGCGGCCTGCAGGCCGGCCAGCTGCACACCACGGCCACCGACCACTGCACCTTCTGCGCCGCGCAGAAGGCCATGGGGCGCGAGAACTTCGCCAAGATCCCCAACGGCACGGGCGGCGTGGAAGAGCGCATGGCCGCCATCTGGGACGGCGGCGTCAACACCGGCCGGCTCACGCCCTCCGAGTTCGTGGCCATCACCTCCGCCAACGCCGCCAAGCTGTTCAACATCTACCCGCGCAAGGGCTTCGTGGGCGCGGGCGCCGACGCCGACCTGGTGCTCTGGGACCCGGAGGGCACCAAGACCTTCTCGGCCAAGACCCAGCACAGCAAGGGCGACTTCAACATCTTCGAGGGCCGCACCGTGCGCGGCATTCCCAGCCACACCATCAGCCAGGGCCGCGTGGTCTATGCCCGGGGCGAACTGCGCGCGGAGCAGGGCGCCGGCCGCTACGTGCCGCGCCCGGCCTTCGGGCCGCAGTTCCAGGCCCAGCAGCGCCGCACGCAGGACCTGGCCCCCACGGCGGTGGCCCGCTGACCGGCGTGCCGCGCCCCTCCCACCTTCCCCCGATTCCGGAGAACACCATGGACACCCCCGTGCAGACCCCCATCGACACCCTGAGCATCAACGGCCAGCGCCTCTGGGATTCGCTCATGGAGCTGGCGCAGATCGGCGCCACGCCCAAGGGCGGCGTGTGCCGCCTCACGCTCACCGACCTGGACAAGCAGGGGCGCGACCTCGTCACCGGCTGGGCGCGCGAGGCCGGCATGTCGGTCACCATCGACAAGATCGGCAACGTCTTCATGCGCCGCCCGGGCCGCGACGACAGCCTGCCGCCCATCATGACCGGCAGCCACATCGACACCCAGCCCACGGGCGGCAAGTTCGACGGCAACTACGGCGTGCTGGCAGGCATCGAGGTCGTGCGCACGCTCAACGACCACGGCATCGAGACCGAGGCGCCCATCGAGGTCGCCTTCTGGACCAACGAGGAAGGCAGCCGTTTCGTGCCGGTGATGATGGGCTCGGGCGTCTTCGCCAAGGCCTTCACGCTGGAGCACGCCTATGCCGCCACCGACACCGAGGGCAAGACCGTGCGGGGCGAGCTGGAGCGCATCGGCTACATCGGCGACCAGGAGCCGGGCGACCACCCCATCGGCGCGTATTTCGAGACGCACATCGAGCAGGGCCCGGTGCTGGAGGACAACGACAAGACCATCGGCGTGGTCAGCGGCGTGCTGGGCATCCGCTGGTTCGACTGCACCGTGACGGGCATGGAGGCCCATGCCGGCCCCACGCCCATGGCATTGCGCAAGGATGCCATGCTGGCCGCCACCCGCATCATGCAGGACGTGGTTGCCGCCGCCCACCGCCATCCGCCGCACGGCCGGGGCACCGTGGGCATGGTGCAGGTCTTCCCCAACAGCCGCAACGTCATTCCCGGCCGCGTCAAGTTCAGCATCGATTTGCGCAACAGCACCGACGAACTGGTCGATGCGATGGTCGCCGAGGTCAAGGCCCTGGCCGACCAGGTCGCCAGGGAGCACGGCGTGCAGGTGCAGATCGACCTCGTCTCCAGCTACCCCGCGCAGCAGTTCCACGCCGAATGCGTGGAGGCCGTGGGCCGCGCCGCCGCCAGGCTGGGCTACAGCCACATGCCGGCGGTGTCAGGGGCCGGGCACGATGCGGTGTACATGGCCAAGCTGGCCCCGGCAGGGATGATCTTCATCCCCTGCAAGGACGGCATCAGCCACAACGAGATCGAGGACGCCCAGCCCGCGCACATCGAGGCCGGCTGCAACGTGCTGCTGCACGCCATGCTGGAGCGGGCCGGCGTGGCTGCCCGCTGAGCGCTGGTGGAGGGCGGCGGTGCCGGCGGCTCAGTGCCGCGGGCGCGCGCCCTGCGCCGCGCTGCGCCAGGTCAGCAGCCGGAAGGGCAGCAACAGCAGCACGCCCACGGCCAGCTTCACGCCCAGGTCGCCCAGCGCCCAGGTGACCCACGGCTCGGCCGAGCCCGCGAAGGCGATGCCCCAGAACACGGCGGTATCGAGCGCAGCGGCCAGCACCGTGGCCAGCAGCGGTGCGCGCCACCAGGTGCCCTGGCGCAGGCGGTGGAAGATGCTGATGTCCAGGCACTGCGACACGATGAAGGCCGTGCCCGAGGCGATGGCGATGCGCGCGGGTGCCAGCGCCAGCGATGCCGCCACCGCCACCGCGAAGCCCACCCAGGCCACGCGCCGCGCCGGCACCGGCCCGTGGCTGCGGTTGATGAGGTCGCTGACCAGGAAGGCGACCGGGTAGCTCAGCGCACCCCAGGTCAGCCAGTCGTTGATGGGGTACTGCACCAGGATGTTGGAGGCCAGCACCACGCAGGCCATGGCCAGCGCCGCGCCGGCGAAACGCAGCAGGGAAGGGGGCGCGAAGGCCGCCGCGTCCAGCGGCCGTGCGGTGCCAGGGTGCGCGGTCATGCCGCCACTCCCAGGATGGCGCGGGCCACGGCCTCGCCCACCTTGATGCCGTCCACCCCGGCCGAGAGAATGCCGCCCGCGTAGCTGGCACCTTCGCCCGCCGGATAGAGGCCGGCGGTGTTGAGGCTCTGGAAGTTCTCGCCCCGGCCGATCTTGAGCGGCGAGGAGGTGCGCGTTTCCACCCCGGTCAGCACCGCGTCGTGCATGTCGTAGCCGCGGATCTTCTTGCCGAAGGCGGGCAGGGCTTCGCGCATGGCCTCGGTGGCGTAGGCGGGCAGGGCATCGTGCAGATCGACCATGGTCACGCCGGGCTTGTACGAGGGCTCCACCGCGCCCAGCTGCGTCGATGCGCGCCGCGCCAGGAAGTCGCCCACCAGCTGCGCCGGGGCGTTGTAGCTGCTGCCGCCCAGCACGTAGGCCCGGGATTCGAGCTGGCGCTGCAGGACGATGCCGGCCAGCGGATGGGTCTGGCCGGCGGGCAGCGATTCGATGCCGTGCGTGGCGCCCAGCGCGGCGGAGAAGGCCTCGGCATCGTGCGGGTAGTCGCTCGGTTCGATGGCCACCACCATGCCGGCATTGGCGTTGCGCTCGTTGCGCGAATACTGGCTCATGCCGTTGGTGACCACGCGGCCGGGCTCGCTGGTGGCGGCCACCACCGTGCCGCCCGGGCACATGCAGAAACTGTAGACCGCCCGGCCGTTGGCCGCGTGGTGGACGAGCTTGTAGTCAGCCGCTCCCAGCAGCGGATGGCCGGCGTGGCGGCCCCAGCGCGCGCGGTCGATCACGCTCTGCGGATGCTCGATGCGCACGCCCACCGAGAAGGGCTTGGCCTCCATGTGCACGCCGCGCCCGTGCAGCATGGCGAAGGTGTCGCGCGAGCTGTGGCCCAGCGCCATCACCACATGGTCGGCGCGCAGCGTGTGCTGCTGGCCGGTGGCCTGGTCCAGCACCTGCAGGCCGCGCAGGTGGCGCTGGCCGGCGGCGTCGGCCTCGACCACCACGTCGGTCACGCGCTGCTCGAAGCGCACCTCGCCGCCCAGGGCGATGATCTGCTCGCGCAGCGTCTCCACCACCTTGACCAGCTTGAAGGTGCCGATGTGCGGGTGCGCGGCGTAGAGGATCTCGGGCGGCGCGCCGGCCTGCACGAACTCCTCCATCACCTTGCGGCCCAGGTGGCGCGGGTCCTTGATCTGGCTGTAGAGCTTGCCGTCGCTGAAGGTGCCGGCACCGCCTTCGCCGAACTGCACGTTCGACTCGGGCGTGAGCGTGCGCTTGCGCCACAGGCCCCAGGTGTCCTTGGTGCGCTCGCGCACGGTCTTGCCGCGCTCCAGCACGATGGGCTTGAAGCCCATCTGCGCCAGCACCAGCGCGGCGAAGATGCCGCAGGGCCCGAAGCCCACCACCACCGGCCGGTGCGCCAGACCTTCGGGGGCGCGCCCCACGGGCTTCCAGGCCATGTCGGGCGTGGGCTGCACATGCGGGCGGCCTGCATGGCGCGCCAGCAGGGCCGGCTCCTGCGCCGGGGCGGCCAGCGTGATGTCGAGGATATACACCGCCAGCAGGTCGGCCTTGCGCGCGTCGAAGCTGCGCTTGTGCACGTGCAGATGGGCGATGGCAGCGGGCGGCACGCCCAGCACGGCGCAGGCCTGCTCGCGCAGGGCGGCTTGCGGATGGGCGTCGTTGTCGAGGGGGCCGGCGGGCAGGGCGGCCAGCGGCAGCTTGATTTCCGAGAGTCGGATCATGGCGGTCAGGCCCGTATCTATCGGGCTTGGGGCGTTTCGCGGGGCGGCAATCATACGGCAGCCCCGGTTTCCACGCACCGCGTGGCGTCGAACCGCTGGCCCGGTGAGTCAAGGCCGCAGCGGTGGGCGCTTCGCTGCGAGCCGTTAGCCGCTCTTCGTCGCTGCCGGCTGCCGACGCTTCCAGAGCAGCTCGGTCGCCCCGAAAGCCAGTGCCGCCACGCCCAGCGGGGCGAAGAAGTACAGCATGCGGTAGGCCAGCACGGCGGCCAGCGCCTGGGCGGGGGGCATGTAGGCCAACAGCACGGCTGTGGCCACCGCCTCCAGCACGCCCAGGCCGGCGGGAATGCGCGAGATCAGCCCCGCGATGGCGCCCAGCAGCACCGTGGCCAGCGCCGCGGCGTAGGGGGCCTGCCGCTGCGTCAGCATCCAGAGCGCGCCGGCCATCAGCATCCAGTTGATGCACGAGACCGCCACCTGCAGCAGCCCGGCGCTCCAGTGCGGCAGCGGGAAGTCATGCCCGCGCACGGTGATCGGGCGGCCGCCGCGCCAGATGCAGAGCGCCAGATAGCCGGCGGTGATGGCGGCCAGGGCCAGCCCCATCCAGTGCAGCTGCGAGCCGCCCACGGCCCAGCCTGCGGGCAGCTGTGGCGTCCAGGCCCAGAAGACGCCGCCGGCCAGCACGAAGTAGCCCAGCCAGTTGGTGATGATGGACAGCACCACGATCTGCCCGATGGCCGCCACACCCACGCCCTGGCGGGAATAGAGCCGGTAGCGCGTGGTGGCGCCGCCGATGAGCGAGCCGAGGTTCAGCGTGAACGGGTAGGCGATCAGCGTGATGCCCAGGGTGCGCGGCACCGGCAGCCCGTGGCGCGTGTAGTGGCGCCCGAAAAGGTCGAAGGTGGCGTAGAGCAGATGGCTGGACCAGGCCAGCGCCGCCGCCGGCGCCAGCACGCCCAGGGGCAGGGCGCGCAGCGACTGCCACACGGCCGGCCAGTCCACGCGGCGGCCCTGGCTCCAGAGCAGGTAGAGCACGAAGGCCGCGAAGGCGCCCGTCGCTGCGGTGATGAGCCAGGGCCACCAGCGCTGCCCGCGCAGCCGTGCCCAGCGGCTGCGCGGTGCAGGCACGGGGCCAGCGTCGGCTGCGGCGTTGCGAGCCATGCCGGCGCGATGCGGTGGGTCAGCCGGCACCGGGCGCCGTGCGCTGCGGGGCGGCGGCATCCGGGGCGAGATCGCGGTCGCCCACCAGCGAGATTTCCGGCTCGTGGCGGGGCAGCCAGCCGGCCCAGGTGGGGAACCAGCGCATCAGGTGGAACACGCAGTAGCTGCGCAAGAGGCGCAGGCCTTCCCAGCGGCCCTTCGGTTCGGGCTGCACCTGCTTGCAGCTGTGCTCCATCAGGTGCGAGAGGCGCTGGTGGAGCTGCGCGTTGAAGGCGGCATCGCGGATGATGACGTTGGCCTCCAGATTCAGCGACAGGCTCAGGGGATCGAGATTGCTGGAGCCGACGGTGGACCATTCGCCATCGACCAGCGCCACCTTGCCGTGCAGGGGCCGGTCGCAGTATTCGTAGATGCGCACGCCCGCGCGCAGCAGGTGGTCGTAGAGCAGGCCGGCGGCGGTCTTCACGATGGGCATGTCGGGCTGGCCCTGTAGGATCAGCCGCACGTCCACCCCGCGCCGCGCTGCGCGCCGCAGCTCACGGATGAAGCGGTAGCCCGGGAAAAAGTAGGCATTGGCGATCACCACGCGCTCGCGTGCCGAGCGCAGGGCGATGCGGTAGTGGCGTTCGATGTCGTTGGTGTGCAGGTGGTTGTCGCGGGTCACGAACAGCGCCTGGGCGGGGCCGGCCGGGGACGGGGAGGCGGAGTGCTGCCGGGAGCGCCGTTCCCAGCGGCGGCGGCGCTGCTTCAGCGGCAGCACGGCCTCCTGCACGAAGGCGTGCATCTGCGCCACCAGCGGGCCGCGCACCTGCACGGAATAGTCCTGCTTGGCCTCGGGGCCGAAGTCGGCCACGTGGTCGGCCGAATAGTTGATGCCGCCGATGAAGGCATGTTCACCGTCCACCACCACGATCTTGCGGTGCATGCGGCGCAGCACGTTGAGCCGCTGGCCGAAAAGCTGGCGGCCCGGGTCGAAGATGCGGAACTGCACGCCCGCCTCGACCAGCTCGCCGATGAAGCGCTGGGACAGGTCGGGCGAGCCGAAGCCGTCCACCAGCACATGCACGCGGGCTCCGCGGCGCGCGGCCTCCAGCAGGGCTTCATGCAGCTGCAGGCCGATCTTGTCCTCGAACAGGATGAAGGTCTCCAGCCAGACCTCGCGCTGCGCGGCGCGGATGGACTCGAACACGCGGGGGAAGAATTCCTCGCCGTTTTCCAGCAGTTCGAAGTCGTTGCCCTCCACCCAGCGGCTGCTGGCCTGGCGGCGGGCGGCGGTGGCGGCATCACGTCCGAGGCTCATAGTGCAATCTCCGCAGCCAGTGGGGCATGGTCGGACAGGCGGCTCCAGGGCCGGCGCGGCAGCGGCACGGGCGTGAGCACGGCCGCGTTGCGCACATAGATGCGGTCGAGTTGCAGCACGGGCAGCGATGCGGGAAAAGTGCGCCGCGCCTTGCCGCCGCCCTGCATGAAGACTTCCTGCAGCCCGGCGCCCTCGCGCAGCACCTCGTGCGCGCGGCCGCGCCAGTCGTTGAAGTCGCCGGCCAGCACTACCGGCTCGGCCGGATCGAAGGTATTCACCAGGTCACAGATGCGGTGCAGCTGGCGCTGGCGGTGCGCTTCCTGCAGGCCCAGGTGCACGCAGATGGCGTGCACGGGCATGGCGCTGCCGGGCGGCTGCAGCACGCAGTGCAGCATGCCGCGCCGCTCGGGGCCGGTCACGGAGATGTCGTGGTTCTCATAGTGCACTATGGGGAACTTGGACAGCAGCGCGTTGCCGTGGTGGCCGTTGTCGTACACCGCATTGCGGCCGTAGGCATGCTGGTGCCAGATGGTGTCGGCCAGGAATTCGTAGTGCGGCTCCTGCGGGAAGTTCTCCACGCGCCCGGCGTGCTTCTGGTGGTTGCCCAGCACTTCCTGAAGAAACACCAGGTCGGCCGAGACGTCGCGCACCGCGTCGCGCAGTTCATGCAGCATGAAGCGGCGATTGAAAGTGGTGAAGCCCTTGTGCACGTTCACGGTGAGGACCTTGAAGGCGACGGGCTGGGGGGAGGCTGTATCCATGGGGACGAACGGGCGGGAATCGGAGCCACTGGGGCGAGCGCCCATTGTTTTCAGGGGGCGCTTTCGGCGCTGTAGGACGGCTGGCCGACTCCTTGAGATGCGTGGCCGGCACGCGATGCCCCGCCGGTGCGGGACACGTCGCGCACCCACCCACGTCCCACGCCAAAGACCCCAGGCTGGCATGGGTCGGCATCTTCGGTTTTAATAGATAGCAAGCTAACTATTTATTAATTAATGCCATGGCGTCCAATCCCTATCCCGAAGGCATGCACCGGCAGGCGGCATTGATGGCCGTCGGCATCGCGATGCCGGTGCTGCAGCGCGCTTACCGCGCCGCGGGCGACAAGGCCGTGGCCCATATCGGGTTGTCGCAGGCCCTGGCGTGGCCGCTGGTGATGATCGGGCGGCAGGGTGAGGGCGTACGCCAGGGCGTGCTGGCGGAATGGCTGGGCATCGAGGCGCCGTCCCTGGTGCGGTTGCTGGATCAGCTGGTCGATGCGGGCTTCATCGAGCGGCGCGAGGACGCCATGGACCGCCGCGCCAAGACCCTCCACCTGACGGCTGCGGGCGCGGCGGCCTGGGCCGAGATCGAGACCGCCTTGCAGGCGCTGCGCACCGAGGTCTATGAGGGTGTGCCCGACGAAGACATCGCGGCGTGCCTGCGGGTCTTCCGCGTGCTGGAGCAGCGGCTGGGCTGCTCGGTGATGTCCGTGCCGCAGGCGCTGGCCTGCGCGCCGGACGCCGACGCTGGCAAGCCCCGCGCGGCCAGGCGCTGACGCATGGCTTCGCTGACCCTGCCGCGCTTCACCCGCGCGGAGATCGTCTTTTCGCTGAAGAGCTTCGGCGCTGCGATGCTGGCCATGTACCTGGCCAGCCGCGCCGGGCTGCCGCGGCCGTTCTGGGCCCTGATGACGGCCTACATCGTGGCCCACCCGCTGGCGGGTGCGGTGCGGTCCAAGGCGCTTTTTCGTTTTCTGGGGACGCTGGTCGGCAGCACGGTCACGGTGCTGCTGGTGCCGCTGCTGTCCAACGCGCCGGAGCTACTCACGCTGGCGCTGGCGCTGTGGGTGGGGGTGTGCCTGTTCATCTCGCTGCTGGACCGCACGCCGCGCGCCTACACCTTCATGCTGGCGGGCTACACCGCCGCGCTGATCGGCTTTCCGTCGGTGGAGACGCCGCTGCAGCTCTTCGATACCGGCGTGGCGCGGGTCGAGGAGATCGGCCTGGGCATCCTGTGCGCGACGCTGGTGCACAGCCTGGTGCTGCCGACGGGGCTGGCATCGAGCGTGCTGGGCCTGCTGGACCGCACGCTGAAGGATGCGCGGACGTGGATGGCCGATCTGTTGCAGCCGGAGCGCCGGGGTGCGCACGCGCCGTCGGACGCGCAGCCCGTCTCGGCGGACCGCCGCCGGCTGGCCGTCGACGTGACGCAGTTGCGCGTGCTGTCGACCCACGTACCGTTCGACACCACCCATCTGCGCTGGACGGCCGGCGCCATACGCGCCATGCAGGACCGCGTTGCTGCGCTCACGCCCACGCTGTCGGCGGTGGAAGACCGGCTGCGGGCTCTGGAGGACGCCGATGGCGCCTTGCCGCCGGCGGTGGTGGCCGCGCTCGGCGCAGTCAACGCCTGGCTGCAGCAGACGGCCCGGGCGGAGGGCGCCGGCCCAGGCCCTGAGGCCGGCGCTGCACCGGCCGGCGTACACGACGCGCTGCGCGCGCTGGAAGAGCGCCCCGCCGGTGCCACCGACTGGGTGCACGCGCTGCAGATCGGCCTGGCGGCCCGCCTGCAGGAACTGGTGGACGGCTGGGGCGCCTGCACCCGGCTGCGGCGCGACATCGACGCAGGCCTGACCGGTGCAGCGGTGCCGCTGCG
>Ga0207686_10001426_pt1 | contig 13542 bp, 7 predicted proteins | sample KBSM24metaG_FD_184396 | JGI IMG/M metagenome (GOLD analysis project Ga0207686, IMG submission 184396) | Miscanthus rhizosphere microbial communities from Kellogg Biological Station, Michigan, USA - KBS M2-4 metaG (SPAdes) (version 2) | ecosystem: Host-associated > Plants > Roots > Rhizosphere >...
CGTGATCCGCGGCCACAAGGAAGCGGCCTTCATGGTGGCGCTCACCGGCGCCCTGATGCTGCGCGCGCCCTTCGTGCCCGTCGATGCGGTCTATCCGCAGGACCGGCTGCAGAGCATCATCGACACCCTGGACGCCCACCTGATGTACGACACGGCGGCCGGCCGCTTCCAGGTGCTGCGCGAGGGCCCCGCCCCCACGCTGGCCGAAAGCGGGCTGGGCTACATCATGTTCACCTCGGGCACCACCGGCAAACCCAAGGGCGTGCAGATCGGCCGCGAGGGCGTGCAAGGCCTGATCGACTGGATGCGGCTCGACTTCGACCTGGGCGCGCTGCCGGTCTTCCTGAACCACACGGTGTTCAGCTTCGACGTGTCGCTCTACGACGTGTTCGGCGCGCTCACGACCGGCGGCACCATCATGATGCTGGACCGCGACTCGGGCGCCTCGGTGCTGAAAGTGGCCGAACTGATCGCGCAGCACGGCGTCACCACCTGGGTCTCGACGCCTTCCTTCGCGCAGCAGCAGCTGCTGAACCCCAGCTTCTCAGGCAGCGCCCTGCCCTCGCTGCGCACCTTCCTGTTCTGCGGCGAGCCGCTGCCCGTGCCGCTGGCACGCCAGCTGCGCAAGCGCTTTCCGGGCGTGCCCATCCTCAACACCTACGGGCCCACGGAAGCCACCGTCGCCACCACGCTGCTGAAGGTGGACGACGCCCTGCTGGCCACCGATGCCGTGATGCCCATCGGCTACGCCAAGCGCGACGCGCAGGTGTATTGCGACGAGGGCGAGCTCTGCATCGTGGGCACGCATGTGATGCGCGGCTACATCAACCGCCCCGATCTGAACGCCACCCGCATGTTCGTGAAGGATGGCCTGCGGGGCTTCCGCACGGGCGATCTGGGCACCGAAGGCGAAGGCGGGCTGCTCTTCTGCCAGGGCCGGATCGACGACCAGATCAAGCTCAACGGCTACCGGCTCGAACTGCTGGAAGTGGATGCCGCCCTGGCCACGCTGCCCGGCGCGCGCGCCGGAGCGGCCGTCGCCCTGCGGCGCGCCAACGGCTCGGTGGCGCGCCTCGTCGCCTTCGTGGAAACGGGCGAAGGCAACGAGAGCCTGCCCGAAGAGCTGGCCGACTGGAAGAACCTGCTCGCCGCCCGCCTGCCCCACTACATGCTGCCGACCGAACTGCTGCCCTGCCCGCGCATGCCGGTGTCGGTCAACTACAAGATCGATCGCGCCAAGCTGGCCGAGCGGTATCTGGCGCTCAACGCCTAGCGCTTAACGCTTGACCGGGTCGGTGCGGCTGGGCTGCATCACCAGCACGGGCTTGCCGGCCGGGCCGACCAGGAAAAGGCTCAGGTAGTCGCCCGGCTGCAGCGCCGGCAGCGCCTGGGCAGCGGTGGCGGCTTCACCGCACTGGCCGCTCAGGCTGGCCTTGACCGGATTGACCGAGCGCGCAGCCGAGGCACCGGCCGCCACATCACGGAACACGGGCGTGCCGGCAGGCGAGAGCGCCAGCTGCGCCTTGGCGCAGCCCTCCGCCAGGTTGTAGAAGCGCAGTTCGGCCTTGAGCGCATCGGGCGTCTCCGCCGTGTCGTCGATGGGCGTGAAGGCGAACCGGGCGCCCTCGCGGCGCACCACCAGGGTGCTGAAGGTGTTGGGCTTCACTTCCAGCGAGGCGGCCGGCTTGCCGTCCACCTCCACGCTGAAGCGGCGCCCGCCGGCCACGATCGCGTAGCTGGTGGCAGGCAGATCGCCCCCGACACGCTGCACCGGCCCTTCGGCCACGCGCACCTGGAGCTTGGCCGGCGAAGGGTTGACCACACGCACGAACGATGAACCGGCCGGCGGCCGGGCGGCGTAGAGCTGCGACAGTGCGCCCTCTTCGGCCGAGGCCGCACCCGCCGCAGCGCCGAACGCCAGGGAGAACATCAGGCCGCGCAGGGGAAAACGGATGGGAAAGCAATGCATCTGCGAACTCGCGTCAGAACTGGAAATAGAGGAAGCGGGTTTCCCGGTGCAGGTTGACCAGGCACAGGAACAGCACCACCAGGGTGGCGGCCAGCCAGGCCCCGCTGGGCCGCCAGCGCAGCCAGGCCGGCGTGGCCTCCTGCGGCTTGGCGAGGGCGGGCGAGCAGTGTCCCAGGATCTGGTGCGAATTGGGCGCCAGCCACACGATGGCCAGCAAGAGGACCAGATACACGGCGTGCAGGTTCCGCCCGATCCAGAGGCTGGGCGGCGCGTCGCCGGCGATCAGGCCGGCGAAGGAGGCGCGGATGTCTTCCATACCGTTCGCGCCCGCCATGGCCTTGAGCAAATCCACCGCCTGCGGCACGTCCACCGCGCGGAAGAAGGCATGCGCCACCATCACCGCGACGAAGGTCAGCAGCACGCAGAAGCTGCGCCACAGCCAGCGGCTCCAGGCCTGGGCGGGAGCGATGCGCGGGCCCATGACGATGCGCCACGCATGGTTGATGCAGAGGTAGCTGCCATGCAGCAGGCCGTAGATGAAGAACTGCCAGCCCGCCCCGTGCCAGATGCCCGCCAGCCCCATGGTGTAGAGCGTGGGCAAGGCGATCATGACCGTGAAGCCGCCCACGGTGCGGCTGCCCACGGAACCCACCGGCAGCCCGCGCCGGCTGCGCCATCGCGAGAGGCGCATCGCCATGGGGTAGTACAGGTAGGCGGTGAGGTAGCGCGTCAGCGTCATGTGCCAGCGCGCCCAGTATTCGATGATGCACGGCGCCTTGAAGGGAGAATTGAAGTTCAGCGGGAAGCGGATGCCGAACATCTTCGACAGGCCCATGGCCATGTCCGAATAGCCCGAGAAGTCGAAATACAGCTGCATGGCATAGGCCAGGCTGGTGCCCCAGGCACCCCAGAACCCCAGCTGCGACGGGTCGGCGAAGCCCGTATCGGCATACGGGGCGATGGTGTCGGCAAACAGCACCTTCTTGGCCAGGCCGATCACGAACAGCGTGCCGCCGATGGACAGGTTCTCGGCCTTGAAGCGGTAGTTCTGCGGGTCCGCGAACTGCGGCATCATTTCCTTGTGGTGCAGCACCGGCCCCGCGATCAGGTGCGGGAAGAAGGTGACGAACAAGGTGTGGTTGAGCAGGCTGGGCGACTTGACCATGCCCGCCTTGCAGTCGAGCAGATAGCCGATCTGCGTGAAGGTGAAGAACGAGATGCCGAGCGGCAGCAGGATGTCGTCCACCCGGGTGGCGGTCCAGCCCCAGTCGTGCAGTTCGCCCACCAGCGCCGCGAAATACTTGTAATAGAAGAGCAGCACGAGGTTGCAGGCGATGCCGAAGGCCACGGTCCACCACTGCCTCCGGGCCTGGCCGGCGCTGCGCACGATGAGCAGGCTCACGCCGTAGTTGAAGGCGATGGACGCAGCCAGCAGCACCACGAAACGCGGGTTCCACCAGCCGTAGAAGACGAACGACACCACGCACAGCCAGAGCGCGGCCCAGCGCAGCCGCACGGCGCCCAGCGCGTAGTAGCCCCCCAGCGCCAGCGGCAGGAAGAGGAACAGAAACAGATAGGAATTGAACAGCATGCCGTGTCAGCGCAGCTCGGCCAGCGCTTTGCGTTCCGCCGCGCTCAGGGGCAGCGAGAGCGAGAGTTCGGAGAATTGCCACACCACGACCTTGAGGCTGGCGGGCCACTGGCCTTGCCGGCCGAGCGCGGCCAGCATGGCTCCGGCGAAGAAGCCGCCATCCTGGCTCTGGTTCCACACCTCGCGCCCCAGGGCACGGCCCAGCCGCCCGGCGAATTCACTGCGCAGGCCGTTGGAGTCGCCCAGCAGCACCACTTCGGCGGCCGGCCCTTCGTCCAGCAGGCCGCCGGCCTGCACGGGCCGGATCTGCTCGGGCACGAAACTCTCGAGCGGCGGGCGCCAGCCGTCGGGGGCCTTCTCCAGGCCCGCGAGCACGATGAGATCGCCCATGCGCGGCTCGGGCGCATTGCCGCGCACGTCATCGAAGGCTTGCGGGCCCTTGCCGCCCAGCCCCGGCAGGGCGGCCTGCGCCACTTGGCCGGCCGCGGCCTCGGCGCCTGCGGGCGCCATGTGGACGTCGGTGCGGTAATAGGCCTGCGGCAGCGCGGCGAGCGTGGGGCGCAGGTCGATATGGGCGATGCCGCGTTCGGCCAGCGCCTGCTGGAACGCATCCATCCTGGCGCGCATGGGCTGCGACACGGGCAGGCCGCACAGCTGCGCGGCCTCGATGCGTGATTTGTCGGGCACGACGGCCACCACGGTGCGGATGCCCGCCTTGGCGAGCCGCTCCGTCCAGGCGCGCATGAGCTTCAGGCGCTCGTCGAAGGCGCCTTCGTTGCCGGGTTGCGGACGCAGCCCATCACGGTAGAAGAGCCAGCCCGGGCAACCTTCGGCGACCTGCGGCCCCAGATCACCCAGCAGCCGGTACCGCAGGGCGGCGCTCCAGAGGTCGATCTCGCCCTGACCCGGCAGCACGCCGAGGGCCTTGTTGAGCTGGTTGCCCGCATGGCCGTCCACCCAGGTCGCGGGCTGGAAATCCGCGGCGTCGAACTGCAGGCGGGTCAGGCGGAAAACGCCCCAGGCGCAGCCGACGACCAGCACGAGGCCGATCACCCAGGAGATTAGTCGATGGCCGGCCTGGGATGCGTCACATGAAGAGGGGGAAGGCGAAGGCGGCGCCATCGCTCAGGACGCCAGCGCGGCCTTGAGCCTGCGGCTCCAGTCCGCGTCGCTGATCACCGAAGCCGCGTCCCAGAGGCCGCGCGCATCGGGGCCCAGGTGGAAGTTGGGCTCGAACAGCTGCCATACCAGCACCTGGGGCGGCTGCTTGCGGTACGCATCGGACTCCAGGTATTCGAGCAGGATCGACCAGAAGCCCACGTCGCCCGGCTTCCAGTTGACCGAGACGCGCCGGTCCAGCAGGTTGGACAGCTTTTGCGGGAAGCCGAAATACGGCTGCACCATGCTGTTGCCCGTGACGTGGACCGGGGCCTGCACTTCGCCCAGCAGGCTGTCGGCCTCCACGGCACGGCGCACCGAGAAGATCTCGCGGCCCACGGACTTGCGCTGCTCCGGCGACAGGAAACGGTCCGCCAGATCGCCGAAGCGCCGCTCGTTGGACATCGAGCCCAGGGCGATGCCGGTGCCGGGAGCCCCGGCCAGCTGGGGCACCAGGGAGCGGATCAGATCGGCCGTCGCCTGCGCGGTGGCATCGGCAGCGGGCTGGGTCCAGTGCTGGTCGGTGCGGTAATAGACGGGCTGGCCGCTGCGCACCAGGCCGCGCAGGATGCTGTCGTCGTCGAAGGTGGGGATGTCCGCCGCACGCATCTTCTCGAGGATGCGCGCATAGCGCGTGCGCATCTCCGGTGAAAGGCTCATGCCGTCGGGCAGCTTGTCTTCGTACAGCGCCATCTTGTCGGGCAGCACGGGCACCACCAGCGCGATGCCCTTGGCCGCCAGCAGCTTGTGCACCTCGGCCACGCGCACGACCGTCGCATCGATGCCGGCCCAGTCCGGCGTGGCGGCATTGCCCCATCCGGCGAACAGGTAGCCGTCCTTGCCGATCACGGCCAGCGTGCCCACCTGGGGCTGCTGGGCGGCCGCGGGCAGCGCGAGCCCGCAGCCCAGGCCCAGAGACCAGGCCAGCACGGAACGGCGGCTGAATGCGGGGGAGGAAGCGGCGGACAGGTTCATCATGGCAACGAAGTGAAGAGATTGAAAAGGCAAGGGAGCCGCGCCGGCATCCGGCACCGCCCCTCCGCCACGGGTCAGTAAGAGTACGACAGGTTCATGAACACGCCCTTGGAGCGGCTGGCATCGCCGCCGCCCACATTGGCGCGGTACTGCACGCTGAGGTCCACATGCGAACGCTGTGCGTTGTAGCGGTCCCCGGCCAGCCAGTAGCGGAAGTTCACGCCGGGCCCGGCGCCCATCGACCACGTCCGGCCATTGCCCGTCAGGTCGAAGGAGTCGTTGCCCGCCAGGGGAACGCCCGATGCGCGGTTGCGGGTGGAATACCAGTCGGCACCGACGGAGACGTGCGGGAAGATGACCAGCCGGTCGCTGTACGAGGAGAGGAAGCTGCGGCCCACGCGCACTTCGCCGGCGGCAAAGCCCTGGCCACGCTTGAGACGGCCCCGGTCGCTCGCCAGCACCTCGCCCGTGGCGCTGCGCACGGTGTAGCGCACGGGGGTATCCAGCATCGTGTAGCCCGCCTGGAGATAGCCTTCCATGGTGTACCAGCTCGTCGCATCCAGGCGCAACGCCGTGCCGTCGTAGAAGCCGTAGAGCATGTACGCCTGCCAGCCTCCGGTGCCGCGGCTCGATTCGTAGTTCACCGCGGCGGTCTGGTTGTTCAGCTGGCAGCGCACGTCGTCGGGCGCGGGGTTGAGCGAGCCGCTGCGCGTGGCTCTGCCGAGCAGGAACTGCCGCTCCAGCCCGAAGGTGAAGTTGGCGGCGGTCGAAGGCGTGTAGCGCGCACCGATCGCGCCCGTGGTGGTCGGCAGGCCGGACGCCCCCTGGAAGCTGGAATCGCCCACGTTGATGGTGCCGCCGCCGCAGGGGTTCTGCACGACCTGCGTGCCCGTGCGGTCGGTGCCGCTGCGCAGGGTGTTGGAGATCCGGCCATAGACGTCGAAGGTGGACGTGGTGGAGTTGAGGAACTGCGGCGGACGCCAGTAGACCTCGGCCGTCGAGAACACCGAGTCGCCCGGCACCGACACCGGCTGGCCCACCAGCCCGTTGGACGCGGACCGCGCGCCGCGGTAACCCACCGAGACCGTCGCGCCCCATTCGCGCGAGAAGTTGGCGACCGCGCTGCGGGTGTCGAAGCGCTGCTGGGCGTCGAGCGGCAGCTTGCCGGCATCGGCATCGTCGATGGCCTGGCGCAGCATGGCCGCGGCCGCCGGGCGGTTGCCGGTGGCAGCCGTGGCATAGGCCTCGTCGAGGATGTTGGTGGGCGGCGCCTGGCCGGTGCTGCGCGCAGCGACGAAGTCCTGCAGCGCCAGGGCCGGCTGGTCTTCGGCCAGGTAGAGGTAGGCGCGCTGGCGCAGCATGGCGGCGTCGTCGGGCGTCGCCTTCAGGGCCACGTCCAGGCGCTCCAGGGCCTCCTTGCGTTCGGGCGGCGTGCCGGCTGCCAGGGCGATGGTCAGCAGGTTCTGGTTGGCCGCGTTGTCCGGCTGCTCCGCCACGGCGCGGCGCGCCAGGGCGATGGCGTCGGCATAGCGCTTCTGGCCATAGGCGGCATAGGCGCGCGCGGCGGGGTTGTCGGTTCCGGGGGCATCCCAGGGATGCACTTCGCAGACCGTTCCGTAAGGCGTGTCACGGCACAGCTGCAAGGGCGCGTAGGCCGCGACGTCGAGCTTGTCGGCCGTGCCCCAGCCCCAGCCGCCGATCTTGGCAGCGGCCTGCCGGCGCTGGTCGGCCTGGGCATCGCCCGAAGGCAGCGGGGCCAGCAGCGCCAGGGCGCGCTCGGGGTCGGAGGCGGCCAGCGCCAGGTCGGCACCGATCAGGCGGGTGTCGCGGCGCTGCGCATCGTCGATCCAGTCGTGGGCGAGCACGGCATCGATATCTTGCTGCGCGGCCTCGGAGCGCCCCAGCTGCTGGCGCAGATAGGCGCGCAGCAACTGGATGGCGGTGTTCTCGGGATCGGCCTCCAGCGCTGCGGTCGCGGCCTGTTCGGCGGCCGGCAGCTCCTGCGCGCTCTGCAGCGCACCGATCAGCAGCAGCTGGTGGCTGGCCACGTCGGGCGCCAGGCGCACGGCCTCGCGTGCGCTCTGGACGGCGTCGGAGAGCTTGTTCTTGGACAGTGCCTCGTAGGCCTTCAGCGCGTACTGGTTGGCGATGGCCTGGCGCGCCAGGCGGACCCGGGCCACGATCTCGTCGCGGTTGGGCGCGCCCAGCGCCAGGGCCTCATTGCCGGCCTGGATGGCGGCATCGAAGCGTTGGTCGCTTTCCAGCGCGTTGAGCCAGAGCAGCACCCAGGGACCCTGCGTGGGATCGGTGCGCACGGCCTCTTCAGCAGTCTTGGCGGCTTCGGCGTACTTGCCGGCGTTGTACTGCTCGTAGGCGACGGTCGCGATGGGGAAACCCTTGCGGTAGGCCTCGGTGGTGGGCACTCCGGCGCCTGCGGGCTGCGGGCTCAGGTTGGTCACGGCCGCGGTGAGCTCGGGGCTGTCCAGGCCTTGTGCCTTGGCCTGCTGCGCTGCGCGCAGTGCTTCGTCACGCTGGCCCAGCTTTTCGAGGGCGTAGATGCGCAGCAGATGCAGCCGGACCACGTCGGGGCGCAGGCGCAGGGCTTCATCGGCCCGCTGCAGAGCCATTTCGTAACGGCCGCGGTCGTAGGCACGGAAGCCTGCATTGGCCAGGCGCCAGACCCGGCCGCGCAGCACCGGACCGGCCTGCGTATCCTTCGGGGCCCGTGCCGCCGACCGCGTGCGGCGCTTGCGCCGCTCCTGTGCGGCCGGCCGTTCGCGCGCGGCATTGGCATTGCCTGCGAGCGGCGGGGGCAGTTCGATCGCACCGCGCGGAGCGACCGGTGTGCTCGGCGCGGGTTCCGCAGGCTCAGCCGGCAGGTAGATGGGCCGCGACCGCGACGACACGGCATAGAACTTGGCAGGCCACAGGGGCAAGGGAACCGGCATGCCGACCACCATGTCAGGACTGCCCGGTAGCGGCAGCGCGCGCGCGCCATCGGCCGAGGCCTGCTCCAGGTAGGCACGCAGGGCGGCCTCCAGCCGTGCGCGCAGCTTTTCGTGCTCGATGCTGACGGCGGCGGCTGCGCGGCCCTGAGCCGACGCCACCAGCGGCGGCAGGCTGCCCACCGGGTCCACGTCCGGACTGGCGTGCAGCGCATACTCCAGGCGCATGCGCCGTGCCATCGCGTCCCGCGGGTCCAGCAGCGGATAGGCAGTCTGGACGGGGCTGGGCGGCGCCGTGGGCTGCGGCGCATTCTTCGGCGGGGCCGACAGGCTGTAGCTCATCGCCAGGTGCAGCGGCAGCTCGTCGTCAGGCAGGCCATTGCGCGCTGCATGCTCCAGGCCCGCCGCCGCGAGTGCCGGCGTGATGGGCCATACGGCGGCCAGGGCGATCGCGAGGATCGTGCGATTGCTCAATCGTTTCATGCGGGTACGGCCTCTGGGGCGCCTTTGTTGCCCAGGGGGGCTGCTGCGGCCAGCGCCGCTTCTTCTTGTTGGAACGAAATCGCTTCGTCCAGCGTTCCCTGATCGAGCCAGCCGTTTTCCAGCAGGATGCTGCCCAGGGGGCGACCGGACTCGGCCTGCAGCTTCAGTGCCTGCTCCAGGTGGACGTCATCGATGGCACGCCATGACAGCAGCACCTCGCCCAGACGCTGGCGGCGCTGGGTGAGCTGGTCCGCCGACGGGAAGTCGTGCATGGTCTTGTCCCAGACCAGCCGGGTGCCGAAGAGCTTGCTGGCGAGGAACAGGCGCCAGGCGCGGGCCGCCGCCATCGCGTTGATGCAGTTGCCCACGATCATGCGAGGGACCGACAGCACACCGTGCTCCCAGCCGTACATGGTCGTGACGAAGTAGGCACGCTGGATCACGCGCATGAGCAGCGCGAAGGCGTTGAGGCCCATGACGGTCATGAACCAGCCGCCGGGCGGGAACACCGATGGGTAGTACACCGTCCACCAGCCCATCACGTCGGCGATGTAGAAGAGCAGGAAGTTGAACATCAGCAGATAGCCGAGCATGGCCACGAACGAGGTGACGAGGCCCTTGCGGTCGCGGAACAGCAGGTACTTGGTCGCGAGCGAGCCGCTCCAGCCCACCTGCTCCCAGCCCTGCAGGCCGATGCCCAACGTCCAGCGCGCCTTCTGGCGGTAGGCCGTACGGAAGGTGTCGGGGAAGAACTCGCGCACGCCCAGCGGCATCTGGATGGAGCCGACCTTCTCGCGCCCCAGGCCGAAGAAGGAGATGCGCCGGGTGACGTAATCGACGTCGAACTTGCCGAAGATCTGCTTCATACCCATGCGGCTCAGGCGGGTGCCGATGTCGTAGTCCTCGGTCAGGCTGTCCACGTTGAAGGGCTGGTTGTCGGTGGCCAGCGACAGCTCCTTTAGCGCCCGATGCGAGAAGCAGGTCCCCACGCCGGCGGAAGGCACCATGCTCGAGAGGCTCTCCCGCACGACCAGATCCTTGCTGTGCCATTCGGCGAACTCGTCCATGTAGGTGCCGGCGACGAGTTCGAACCAGCTGCGCTCCAGCGAGGTCACCGGCAGCTGGATGAAGTCCATGCGCGGCAGCAGGTAGCTGTAGTACTTGAGCTCCAATGGGTGAAGCACGTCTTCGCTGTCGTGGAGCACCACGCCGGCGAAAGGCGCAGGCAGGTGCTGCTCATGCTTGAACAGCGCCTGCACGATCCAGTTGAGGCAGTCGGCCTTGCAGGTGGGGCCGTCGTGCGGCACCTCGACGCGCACCAGCTGCCGGTAGCGGCGGCGCATGCGCTCGACCTCGGCGATGGTGCGCGCATCGTTGCGATACGTGCCCACGAAGATGGTGTAGTTCTTGTATTCGAGCGTCGACACCATGTTGCTCAACATGGGGGCGATCACGTCGTACTCGAGCCACGCAGGCACCATGATCGCCATGGGCTGCTCGGGGCGTTCGCGGAGCTCCGCAGCGGTCAGGCGCTTGTACTTGCGCCGCACGGTCATAGACCGGTAGATCTCGCGCACCCAGTACCAGACATCGACGAACAGATCGTCGATGCTGGACAGCAGGATGACCACGCTGACCACGGCCGTCAGGATTTCAAGCCAGTGGTAGTAGTCAGCGAAGAAGTACGGCCAGTACAGCGACATGCGGATTCAATCCATCAAGTGACGGCAGCAGAACGCAGCCATCAGGACGACTGGTCCTTGCGGCGCTTGGCGCGGTAGGCGAACACCAGCAGCAGCAGCAGTGCCAGCAGCAGCAGGCTCAGCAGCGGAACGCCCCACGACAGGTAGCGGCGCCATTCGTAGAAAGCGCTCTCGCCGGCGCCCGGGGGCTGGCTGGCGGAGGGGTTGTTGCTGTCCAGCCAGCTCACCGGACCTTCGGCGCCGATGATGGCGATGTCGCCGCGGTTGAGCACGAACGACTTCAGCATGCCGGTCGGCTGCTCGCCCAGGGCCTGCCAGATCAGGCCGTCATGGCCGTTCGAGCGGCTCACCTCGGCCGCGCTCAGGCGCGAGAGGCCGTCCACATCGAGCCACGGCGTCTTCTTGCCGCTGATGCGCAGATGGGCATCCTTGATCTGAACCTTGGAGTCCACGCCATCCACGGGCACCTGCATCGCCAGGAAGGGCTTGGAGGGCGAGAGCGACTTGCCTTGCTCGGTCACCACGAATTCGGCGCGCACCGGCGTCACGCCGGAAGCCACGGCAATGCGGATCAGGCGCATGAGGGTGGTGGGCGCATCGGACAGGTAGGAGGCGGGCACGGCCACCACGGGCGAGCCGGACATCAGGGGCAGCAGACCCACGAAGGTGCCGTCGGGAGCGGAGTCGCCGGCCTTCACGTAGCTGGTCGGCAGCACGTTGACCGGGAAGCCTTCAGGCGTCTCGTTGCAGTCGTTGGAATACGGCTGGCGCTGGAACGACACGCGCACCACGTTGTTCAGGCCCAGGGCGTAGCCGGGAACGCGTGCATCCAGCCGCTCGGGGCGGCCATCGGCCTCCAGGCGCTTGGCCGACAGCAGCACGTTGTTCCAGAACACGGAGGCCACAGGCCGCGTGGACGAGGCGCCGGGCGCGGCCGCGACGTCGATGACGAGGTCGGTGGGCATGCGGCCGTTCACGGCCACCGCGCTTAGCGGCAGCGTGGCGGTCCAGTCGCCGCGGGACACGACGTCGAAACCGGCTTCGGTGCCGAGGTTGGCCAGACGCAGAACGGAACGGTCATCCAGCTCCGGCGCATCCGCCTTGTTGACCACCACCTGGCGGGAGGTCAGCACATTGCGCCACACGTCCGCGAAGGCGCCGGCCGCCTGGGCGCCCGCATCTTCGGACAGCACGATCACCGGGCGGGCGCCCAGGGTTTCGAGCTTGATCTGATGCGAAGCCGGTGCCGCAGCGCCTGCGGCGGTCTGCAGGCCGCGCCAGCTCGCGAAGGCCTGAGCGGCGGCGGAGTCGCTGCCGAACTGTGCGGCCACGGCGTTCAGCGCCTTGCCGATCTGCTGCTGCAGCGCGGAATCCGACACCAGCAGGTCGCCAGCGGCTTCTGCCGCGCCCAGCACGAGGAGCGCACCGACCTCGGCGTCGTCCTTGAGCACGTAGCGGGGATTGCCGCCCGCCAGGCCCGCGAAGGCGGGCAGCGCGGCCAGGCCGGCCGGCACCTGCCAGCCGCTGGTGTTGATGGTGTCGCCCGGCACCGGGAAGGCCTTGACCTGCACGCGGCGGCCGGCCTGCTCCAGCGCGGCACCCATGCGCCATGCGGTGTCATAGGACGCCTTGGACAGGTTGCGCGAAGCCACCAGCAGCGTGGGGCGCGCAGGCAGGGTCAGCCAGGCATCGGCCAGGCTGGTCAGCGCCGCGCTGTTGAAGCGATAGGTGAAGCGGGTCTCGGGCGAGATGGACAGCACGTTGCCGGTGGAGCGCTCCACCTCGCAGATGCGCTGGGCGACGTTGTTGCGCCAGTTCACGCCCAGGCGCAGGAAGCCGTTCGTGCGCACCGAGGTATCCACCTTCAGCAGCTGGCTGGCATCGCCCTCCTGGGACTCGATGCGGCGCGAGAACGTCGGCCGGCCATTGACGAACACCACCATCCAGGTACGGCCTTCTTCCGCCTTGTAGTAACGGCCGTTGAAGTCGATGCTGGCCTCGGCCAGCGGCAGCGAGCGCGGCACGGGCAGGTAGAAGTCCTGCTTGGAGTCGAAGCCGTTCATCAGCACGGCGTCATTGAAGCCCAGGTCGGACAGCGCGAAGCTGCGCGTGACCCACACGTCGCCTTGCAGCCTCTGCAGAGCATCGCTCGCAGGACTGGCGAGCGCCATCAGGGGGGCACTCAAACCCATCATGCAGACCAGTCTGGCGGTGTGCTTCAGGCGCGGCGGAAGGGAAAGGACCATGGGAAAGCTCCGGGGTAATACGAGAATGGATCGGGAAAACGGCTGGCCGGACATGGCTCAGGGACGGAATTCGGTGAACGGGCGGTTGCAGAGGGCATCCACGATGCGCTGACAGGCGTGGCCGTCGCCATAGGGATTGCCCCGACGGCTGAACTCGGCATGCACGCCCGCGTCGTCCAGCAGGCGCCGGGCCTCCTGCACGATGCGGCTGTGCGAGGTGCCCACCAGGCGCACCGTGCCGGCCGCCACGGCTTCGGGGCGCTCGGTGACGTCGCGCATCACCAGCACCGGCCTGCCCAAGTAAGGCGCCTCTTCCTGCACGCCACCGGAGTCGGTGAGGATGAGATAGGCGCGGCGCATGAACCAGACGAAATCCAGGTAGTCCAGCGGCGCGATGAGGTGGACGTTGGGCAGGCCCGAGAGGGTTTCCTTCACGACGTCCTGCACGTTGGGATTGAGGTGCACCGGATAG
>Ga0207686_10001436_pt1 | contig 13497 bp, 13 predicted proteins | sample KBSM24metaG_FD_184396 | JGI IMG/M metagenome (GOLD analysis project Ga0207686, IMG submission 184396) | Miscanthus rhizosphere microbial communities from Kellogg Biological Station, Michigan, USA - KBS M2-4 metaG (SPAdes) (version 2) | ecosystem: Host-associated > Plants > Roots > Rhizosphere >...
AAGTCGGACACGTTACAACTGATGCGTCATTTTGTCGCTGAGCCAACCCGCACAACAGAGAGTAAGCCGTATATACCAATGATTTATATGGCACTTTCTGGCGTGATACTGACTAAAGTAAGTAGCCCGATACCCCCTTTCCATGGCTTGTGAGCCATGCAAGGCAGGCTTTAGCATTAAAACTCAGCACCTGTATTCGGAGCCCAGCACAGGTGTTTGTCTCTGACCAGCGTTCGGTAATAGGGATGGCGATGCATATTAGCGCGAAAGCGTTTTCTGCCAGGGTCAAGTTGCCCTGCCGGTTATTTTGTGGCGGAGTGAACGGCTTGGAATTCTCAGGAACGGCGGTTTCCATAGACACGGGGAGCGCCGTGGTGGCGATTCCGGAGGGGCCGCTGGCACATTCGAAGCTGGGCGAAGTGGTCCGGTTGGAGTTGCAGTTACCGGTGCAGGCGGAAAGCGTAGTGGGGCGCTGCTTGGCGGTGACGGCTCGTGTGGCGCAGGTGGTGGATATGCGGGATGGAACTCACCAGATGACCGTAAAGTTTCGCAAGGCGGCGTTCAAGGATTCCGAGAAGGCGCTGCGCAAGCCACCGAAGAGTGTAGCGAAGGGATGGGCGATGTAGATGGGCGCGAGACGCAAATCCGGGAAGCGAAGCGGGCAGGCGGTTGTTGAGACGGCGTTGATGATGCCGTGGATTGCGTTTTTGTTCGTGGGCGTACTGGATTTTGGCTTCTACTCCTATGCAGCGATCTCTGTTCAGAACGCGGCCCGAGCGGCAGCTTTGCGGTCCGCCAACAGCCAGTATTCTTTTTCGTCCACGACCTCCTGTATTGCGGCTCTGGGAGAATTGCGCGGACTCCCCAACATGGCGGGAGTGACCAGTTGCGACGCGTTGCCAGCAATCGTGGTGATAACCCCTCTTAACAGCGGGACCAGCCCGCAGTGCGCTGATTGTGTGGTGACGCCGGGGGCAGCTTCCGTCCAAGCCGCAGTGACTTATCAAACCATACCGATGGTTCCGATTCCAGGCTTGGTGGTAGGACAGGTGACTCTGACGAGGAAGGCGGAAGCACGGGTATTAGTACGGTGATCAGAATGTTTACATGTCATCAGAGATCCAGCTCTAGCCGGAAAGGCGCTAGCACCATCGAGATGACTTTGGTTGGTATCCCTATTATTTTCATATTGATATCTATCTTCGAGATGTCTCGTGGCATGTGGATGTATGATACGGCCGCACACGCGGCCCGGGAAGGCGTACGGTTCGCGACGGTGCACGGATCAAACTGCATCCAGAATCTTCCATCGGTCACGAACAACTGCGGAAAAACTGTTAAGGACGTAGCAAAAGTGATTCAGGACGCCGGTGGTGGTCTAGATTTGGATACCACGACTGTCACATTTACGGCACCCTCACCAGGCGGAGGCGTGGTCACGTGCACGTTGACTGTGTGCGCGGGCATTACGTCGACCTGGCCACCTGTCGGCTCAAATACCGTCGGCACTGTTATTCAGATCGACATTTCTACGCCTTTCAACTCGGCTTTGGCAATGTTCTGGCCCGGGGCGGGAAAAGTTAGTTTTGCAACAGTCAATCTGGGAGCTACATCGCTGGATGCGATTCAGTTTTAGGGAATGCATATGCGGAAATCCAAAGTAAGAGGACAGGCGCTGGTGATGGTGACGCTGGGCGTCATCTCCATGTGCGGGATTATGGGTCTGGCGGTGGATCTAGGCTGGTCCTACTTCGTGGAAAAGCAGGCCCAGGCGGCAGCGGACATGGCGGCGCTTGGTGCCGTCCAGGAAGCCCATGCCAACAGGGGGGTTGGCGCCGGATTTACGTGCTCCGTGGCTCCGTCAGGCAATACCCAAGCATATTGCCAGTGGCCAACCCCCGCGAACTGCTCTACCTTGAATGTCGACAGCAATCTCTGGAACGGGTGCTTGTATGCAAAGGAAAACGGGTTCATCGATGGCGGCTTGAATGGCGCACAACAGGTCCGAATGCAGGCTTATTGTGGACCGGCGGCGAGTGGTGCTCTGGGTAGTTGCATCGCGCCCCCAACGGCGCCAAATATCAACGACATCGCGTATTGGGCCACAGCGCGGGCGACGCAGGCTGTTCCCCAGCTATTTTCTTCCGTCCTTGGAAATACCAGCGGGATCGTTTCCGCCAGCGCCACCGCGGCTATTGTGAGCAGCGTGTTACCAGGCTCGTTTTACGCCTTGAATCAGGAAGGCGATTGCATCGGAACAGGTAACGGATTTACAGTCGACTGCGGTGTGGACGTGCACGTCAAGGGAGCCGCGTCGGCAGTGTGTAGTGGCTCCGGTGGCGTCAGTGCGGCCATCTGCGCAGCTAACGGAATCGTACTGTCCTCGACATGCCATGGCGCATCGCAGACCGGTTGCAACAGCAACGGCAACAGTTTCAACTATGCCGGCGAGACCACTGGTTCGGGTGGGAGCAATGGGAATGGATCGACCAGTAAAGTGTGGGCCAGCCAGGCCCAGGTGCGGAGCTCCGGCGCCAATACCGGCAGCGTTGACGAGCCCTCAAAGTGGAGTCCGGTTCCCGCGGGGACGACGGACCCGTTAACCACTAGCGACCCATTCAAAGGAATGGCCCAGCCGCCGTTGCAGACGCCCAACAGCCCGATCGGAACTTGTGGGGTGTTGGTGGACAATCAGGGTAACGCCACGATCGACGGCGGCAATGGGAGTCCTTTACAACTGGGTCCCTATCAGTACTATGCGGTGAATTCGTCGAATGTGCCCACAGGAGGCCAGATTGTTTTAAAGGGGAACATTCAATTCTCGTCCAGTGCTGTGAGCACTGGGGTTTGCAATACTGGCGCTCCTTCCGGCGCTACGCAGAATGGGAGCTTCCCGGTTTACATGTTCTATGGCGGACTCCAGGCCACATCCACCGGCTCTACAACAAGCTTTGGGGCGGGACAGTACGTGATGGTTGGCACAAGTACCGTAGGGGGTGACGCACTTTCTCTGGCTGGTGGGAACATGACCGTAACTGGCGACCAGGGAGCCGGAACCCAATTTATCACAACGAATCTGGGTTACCCGGGCCTAAGCACCCAATCCTCAGCGCTGCCAGCCGCACTCACGAACGGATCGATTCGTTTGTATCAGGGCAGCATCGATATAAAGACCGGCAATAATGCTTCAGTCCAACTGGATGGACTAGACAAAGGCAACGGCAACTTGCCATCCTCATTGGCTCCATACAACGGCAGTTTATTCTGGCAAGACCGCCGGAACTCTACACTCATCTCCGACGCCTTAGGCAACATAACGAGCGCGCCATGCAACCAGGCGCAGGGCGGCAGCCTCTGCAACACGGTACCAAATTCATTGGATGCCAACGGTGTCACGAGTCTGTCGCCACAATTTATTTACAATGCTTCAACCCAACTGGCTCTCAGCGGGGCACTGTATCAAGCGCGCGGAGCGTGGTTCAACATGCAGGCAAGTGTTGACATTTCCTCGGGTCTCCAGATCATTACTGGGATGATTACATCGAATGGTAGCGGTGCGGTGAATCTCCTGCCTAATCCACTGCCGATTATCCAGTACAGGGTGGCCCTGATCAAATAACGCATGAACCAAAGCAAGCCCAATCCGCTGATCAGGCTGATGCCGTCTCTGACGGACGTGGCATTTCTGATGCCCGTGGTGTTTCTGTTCACGCGCATGGAAGGGCTGCGGTCACTGCTGGGGGACGGGGACACGGGGTTCCACATCCGCACGGGGGATTGGATTCGTACCCATGGTGCGGTTCCACAACAGGACATCTTCTCCTTCACTATGCCGGATCGGCCGTTTTTTGCCTGGGAGTGGCTGTGGGATGTGGGGGCCAGCCTGGTCCATCAAAAATGGGGCCTGGGGGGCGTGGCATTGGTAAATCTTTTCTTGATCTGCCTGACGTTCGCTCTGCTATATCGTTTGATATCTAGACGATGCCAGAATTCCATCGTTAGTATTGGGCTAACGGTACTAGCGACCGCAGGATCAACGATCCATTGGTTGGCACGCCCCCATCTGGTTACATTGCTGATGACAGTGATCTTCATGAGCATATTGGATCGAGTCCGGGAAGGAAGAACCAACCTTTTGTGGTGGCTGCCGCTGCTTACGGTCGTTTGGACCAATCTGCATGCCGGGTTCATTGTCGGGATTGTGATTCTGGGCGCTTACGGCGCGGGATTCTTGTTGCGTGCCGTAGTGGCGGCGGATCCGGCGGAACGTTGGGCGGCGCTACGGACCTCGGGTCCGTATTTCGCGGCGGCGGCTGGTTGCCTGGCAGCCAGTTTAGTGAATCCCTATTTCTACCAGTTGCACATTCACATCTGGAAGTATTTTGGCGACCCCTACTCGATGAACAACATCGTCGAGTTCCAAAGCGCCGATTTCCACCATGGCATCGCGTATTTCCTGGAAGCGATGTTGGTGCTGGCGCTGATGGCGGCGGTGTGGTTTGCTCTTCGCCGTGAGTTTTCCGAAGCGCTGCTGGTAGCCTTATGGGCGCATGGCGCGCTGATCGCCGCGCGGAATATTCCGTTGTTCATGATCATTGCGGCCCCCATGGTTGGGGTGGCTCTGGTCGCATGGGGCAAATCCTTCGAGAGGGCAGCCTTTGCGGGTTGGGTGTCGCGGTTCGGGGGATGGTTTGAGGAGACCTCGGCCGAGATCCTGCCCATTGAACGGATTGGCCGGATTCACCTGATTTCGGCGGCGGTGCTTCTGGGCATCGGGATTGGCATGAGCTCGACCGGGGCGGGCGTCAAACTGAAGGCCGAGTACAACCCCAAGACCTATCCGGAAAAAGCCTTGGCACTACTGGACGCCTCGCAGCACGTGTTCACCGACGACGAATGGGGCGACTATCTGATCTATCGGCTTTCTCCCGCAGGCCTGAGGGTCTTCGTTGACGGCCGCAGCGATTTCTACGGAGAAAAATTCGGCCAGGCTTACATTGATGTGCTGAATGTGAAATTCGATTGGGAAGCCAAACTCCGGCAATACGGCGTGGATACGATCCTGTTGCCGGTAACCACCCCCTTAACCGGGGCGGTGAAGGAATCCAAGCATTGGCGGGTGGTCTATGACGACGGCTCCGCCATCATTTTCAGGCTGGTCGCCCAAGCGGCGGCCCACGGCCAACAGATTTCGACCGGCAGTAGTCGCACCGGTTGGGAAGGGCGCGACGGCAACGTTAAGCGCCCGCGATCGATCCTTTGGAGAGGTCGTTTAATTCAAACTAGTGGAGGAGAGAAGTTATGAAACGGTTTATGAATCGGTTTGTGAAAGAAGAGCAAGGCCAGGATCTGGTGGAATACACCCTGTTGCTGGCATTCGTGGCCTTGGCCTCGGCGGCATTGTTCATCGGCGCCGGGACTTCGATCACAGGCATTTGGTCCGCAGCCAACTCGCGGCTGACCGTTGCCAATACGGCCACAAGCTAGACTTGACAACATAACGGAGGAACCAATGAAGCGACTCATCGCGCGATTTTTGCGGGAGGAGCACGGCCAGGACTTGGTGGAATACACTCTGTTGCTGGCGTTCGTGGCCTTGGCCTCAGCGGCATTGTTCATCGGCGCTGGGACTTCGATTACAGGCATTTGGTCGGCGGCTAATTCGCACCTGACCGTCGCCAATACGGCTACGAGCTAGAACCTCGGTTTGTCGCCCGGCGATCCAGAGCGTCGTTGGAGGGGGCTGGTTGATTCCGGCCCCGTCAGCGAGGTTGGGACTATCGGAAAAAGGGAAATATTCCGATTATCCGTTATATTTCTTAATAGTTTCCCGGGTTTTAGGAGAGAATAGGAAAGTGAGCGTCGATCTACGATTGTTGTGGAGGGAAGAGCGAGGGCAGGATTTGGTCGAATACACTCTGCTGCTCGCTTTTATCTGCTTGGCAGGGGCGGCGGCGTTCATCGGCATGAGTAACGCTACCACGGGACTGTGGAGCTCGGCGAATTCCAGGTTGGCAGCTGCTAACCAATAAAGAATCCGTCGGAGGGACGGTAAATGAATAAGCGATTTTTGTCGGTATTGGTCTTTGCTCTGGTGGTTTCGGCCGCCGCGAGCCTGATTCTGTACCAAGTGATCTCGTCGCGCTTGTTGAATGACAAGTCGTCGACCATGACTCGTTTGCTGGTAGCTTCCCGGAAGCTGGACATTGGTACTCTCATCAAAGAGTCGGATTTGACTATGGCGGACTGGGGTGGGCCGGTTCCCGAGGGATCGGTGAAAACTCCGGAAGACGCCCTGGGCCGGGGCGTGGTGCAGCAGATTGTCGCCGGAGAGCCAATCCTTGAATCTCGTATCGCTGCCCGTGGGGCCGGCGCGGGTCTCGCTGCGACTATTCCGCCCGGAAAGCGCGCGGTCGCCGTGCGCGTGGATGACATTGTGGGCGTAGCCGGATTTGTAACGCCCGGGAGCAAAGTGGACATTCTGATCTCGGGGACGCCTCCCAAGGGCACCGGCGGGGTGGGCACAATGACCAAGACTTTATTGCAGGAGGTCGAGGTCCTCTCAGCGGGTCAAAACATAGCGCGAGACGCAGAAGGTAAGCCCATCAGCGTGAACGTGGTCAACATGCTTGTGACACCTGAGCAGGCTGAAATCCTGAGCCTGGCCAGCAACGAAATGCGCATCCAGCTGGTGTTGCGTAATCCGACAGACACCGAAGAATCCAAAACCAACGGTACGGCAGTCCAGTACCTGTTCGACAATCACGGTAAGGGGCCAGCGGAAGCGCCCAAGCCGGTGTCGGCTACACCACGGCCTGCTCCGAAAGCCGCTCCTCCGCCGCCACCACCCCTGCCCGCGGTCGCCGTGGCCCCTCCGCCGCCGCCTAAGCCGGAACCGATCCGGGTGATCGTGTTCCAGGGCTCGAAGCGGTCGGAAGCCACGTTTGAGCAAAAAGAAGAAGCCTCGGGGGGGAAGGAATGAGAAATTTGATAGATTCGCGCATCCCGTACGTGGGAGTTCTGGTGCTGGTCACCACGGCCGCACTGGCGCAGGCGCCCGCTGTGACGCAGGCTCCGGCCACAGCTTCGCGCGAACTCACGATTACGGAAGGCAAGGCTGTGCTGGTGGATTCACCAGCCGTGATTGAGCGCATCGCGGTTTCCAACAGCGACTTGGCGGAAGCCGTGGTGGTGACTCCCAATGAAGTCATGGTGAACGGCAAGGCCCCGGGCGAGACCAGCATGATCGTGTGGCAGCAGGGGGGCAACCGGCTGTTCTTCGACCTTACCATCCAGCGCAATGATGGACGTGTGGACGCGGTTCGGCGGCAACTGGCGCGCGAAACAGGCATGGATACGCTGACCATCGATCGGGAGGGGACTAAGGTGTTCCTGCGCGGCACGGTGCCGGACATGATCGTCGCACAGCGCGCGGTAACCATCTCGGCAACTCTCGGAGACGTCATCAACCTGCTACAAGTCAAAGTGCCCGACGTGGAGACTCAAATCCTGCTGAAGGTGCGTTTTGCCGATGTCGACCGCAGCGTGAGCGACCAGTTCGGGGTCAACCTGTTTTCGACCGGGGCGACGAACACCATCGGCGCCATCTCCACCGGAGGATTTACTCCGCCCAAAGTGGAGGTTGCCGCAGGCGGCGGTGCCACCGTCACATTAGGCCAAGCGCTGAACATCTTTTTGTTCCGTCCCGACATCAACCTGGGGGCGACCATTCAGGCGCTCGCCAGTAAGAATCTGGTTCAGATCCTGGCGGAGCCCAACGTCCTGGCGATCAACGGACACACCGCGAACTTCCTGGCGGGCGGCGAATTTCCCTACCCCACTCTACAAGGCGGCGGAGGCGGTCTGGGTGCGGTGACCATTCAGTTCCGCGAATTCGGCGTGCGCATCGCCTTCACTCCCACGCTGACTCCCCGAGGGACCATCCGGTTGTCGGTGACGCCGGAAGTAAGCTCGCTCGATTACGCCAACGGTCTGGTGTTCCAAGGCTTCACGATTCCAGGCCTGGCTACCCGCCGGGTACAGACGGAAATCGAATTGGAAGCTGGGCAAAGCTTCGCAATCGGCGGCCTCCTCGATAACCGCGACACCGAGATCCTGAGCCGCGTGAAGGGGCTTTCGAGCATTCCGTTCCTGGGGCAGCTCTTCAAATCGCGAAACATCACCAAAAACAATACCGAGCTGCTGGTGATGGTGACGCCGGAAATCGTGCGGCCGATCCCGAGAGGGCAAGCCTTGCCCGATATCAACCGCCCGGGCGAATTCCTGCCGCCGAATACTTCAAGCAGCGCGCCGCGGACGCCGGGTCTGGAGCAGACCGGTTCCGTGCCGCTGTCGCAGTCATTGACGACGATTCCGGTGGAAGAAATGATGCGCATTCAGGCCGGACCGAAGCCGGACGCACCGGTGCAGCAGTTCGTTCCCTTTCTGCCCGCGCCCTTAACCACTGTAACCGCACCAGCCGCGCCCGCAGCGCCGCCGGCCGCTCCAGCGGCAGCTCCGGCGAAACCTTAAGGACCACAACGATGTATCCACTTTCAGCAGGCACTATCATCGAAAGCCGGGAAATCCTGGAGGAATTCACTCAGGCGTTTCACGACCTGTCGGTTCGGCTGCTGTTTGAGCTGGCGGAATTGCCGACGGATTGGCAATCCTTTCAGGATCGGCTGGACCGGGTGCGCCCGGACGTAGTACTGCTGGACGTCACGAATCTGAAGGAGCCACTGGAAGAAGTAGTCGCCCGTATCCGCTCAACCACCGCCAAGCCGGCCGTCTTCGCGCTGCATAAGACTCCCGATCCGGTGAGCATCCTGGCAGCCATGCGCGCGGGGGCGACTGAATTCCTGTACCCGCCCTTCCATGAGCCCTTAAAGGTGGCGTTGGAGCGGCTGGCTCAAAGACGCGAGAAGAGTCAGGAGAACGCGCGCAAGGGCGGCAAAACGCTCGGGTTCCTATCGGTCAAAGGCGGTTGCGGGGCCACCACGGTGGCGTGTCACGTGGCAGTGGAACTGGCACGGCAGGTGAACACCAAGACGCTGCTGGCCGATCTGGACTTCCAAACCGGATTGATCGGGTTCCTGGCCAAGACGAAGTCCACCTATTCGGTGATGGATGCCGTGAACAATATCCGCCGCCTGGACCACAGCTACTGGCAGGCGCTGGTTTCTAACGGCATTCCGAACCTGGAGATCATCACCGCTCCGACTTCACCGGCCGCCAAGGAAGTGGCGCCCGGCCCCATCAAGCAGGTGGTGGCCTTCATGAAGACCGAATATGACTGGAGCGTGATCGACCTGGGCCGCAACCTGAGTCCGGCCACACTTTCGGTGCTGGATGTGGTGGATGAAACCTTCCTGGTATCCACCAACGAAGTTCCGGCCTTGCACCAGGCCAAGCAGATGATCGCGTTCCTATTGGATAGCGGTTATCCGCGGGCAAATTTACGCCTGATTCTGAACCGCCTGCCCAAGCGCATGGACGTCACCAGGCAGGAAATCGGAGAGATGCTGGGGTTGGACGTGTTCGCCTGCATCGACGATGAGTATCAGGCTCTGCAGGAAGCTTATTCCAACGGACAGTTGCTAGGCGGGAGCCCGCGCCTGGACCGCTGCGTGCACGAACTGACTTCCAAGATCACGGGCATTAAAGACGAGAAGAAGCGCAAATTCACACTCTTCGGATAGCGCTCGCAAGATTGAAGATTATGAGGTGGCAGGAGCAATGAACCCGAACGTACAGCTAGTCCCGACGGACGGAGCCTGGGTCGACCGGCTGTTTACGCTGCAGGACTTCAACAAGGAATACCAGGAGTTGAAGTTTATCCTGCACCGCAAGCTGCTGGACCGGATCAACCTGGAAATTCTGTCGAGTGTTTCAACTGAGCGCGTGCGCTCAGAGGTGCGCATGGCGGTCTCTAAACTGGTCGATGAAGAGAAGACGCCGCTCAGTATTCTGGAAAAAGACCGCATCATCGGCGAAGTCATCGATGAAGTGTTCGGCTTGGGCCCGCTGGAACCCCTGCTGGCCGATCCGACCATCTCCGATATTCTGGTGACCACGCCCAAGCTGGTGCACATTGAACGACACGGCAAGCTGTACAAGACGCCGGTGCAGTTCAAGGACAACGCGCACCTGATGCGCATCATCGAGAAAATCGTGGCGCGCGTGGGACGGCGCGTGGACGAATCGTCTCCGCTGGTGGACGCGCGTCTGCCGGACGGCTCGCGTGTCAATGCGGCCATTCCGCCGGTGGCCGTGGATGGTCCGCTATTATCCATTCGCCGCTTTGGGCGCGAACGCATCACCTCAGCCGATCTGGTGCGAAATCTTACGCTGACCGAAGGCATGCTGACCTTGCTCGAGGCGTGCGTCAAGGCCCGGCTGAATGTCGTGATTTCGGGCGGGACGGGTGCTGGAAAAACCACTCTGTTGAACGTTCTCTCCGGATTCATTCCGGAGGATGAGCGCATCGTCACCATTGAGGACGCCGCCGAATTGAAGCTCAGTCAGGAGCATGTGGCCCGCATGGAAACGCGGCCTCCCAACGTGGAAGGCAACGGAGCGATCCGCATCCGCCAACTAGTCATCAACGCTTTGCGTATGCGTCCGGACCGAGTGATCGTCGGTGAGTGCCGCGGCGAAGAAGCCCTGGATATGTTGCAGGCCATGAATACTGGCCATGATGGGTCTCTCACCACGGTGCACGCCAATTCCGCCCGCGACTCGGTTTCGCGTCTGGAAGTCATGGTCGGCATGGCCAACTCCAATATGGGTGTGCGCAGCATTCGCCAGCAGATCAGTTCCGCCATCGATCTGTTCGTGCAGATCTCGCGTTTCAGCGATGGCACGCGCCGCGTGACCGCGCTGGTGGAATGCGTGGGCATGGAAGGTGATCTGGTCACCATGCAGGATATTTTTGTGTTCGAGAAGACCGGCCTGACGGAGAAGGGGCGAGTCACCGGCCGCTTCCGGGCCACCGGTATCCGTCCGAAATTCTACGAGCGTCTGCGGGCTTCCGGCATGCAGATTCCCGCGTCTGTCTTCCAGACGATCGTGGAGATTGGAGCACAGTAACCCGCATGAATCCGGCCTACATCGCAATTATCTTCGCCGTTGTCTTCGGAATGGTGATGGGCGCCATCGGCCTGGGATACCGGATGCTGGAATCGCAGCGCAAAAAGCAGGTGGAGGGCATGCTGAACGCGGTCTCCGGGGAAGACGTAGACCTGTCGCAGCCTACGATCCTGATGAATCAACCCGAAATTGACAGGGTCGAAGCCGTCCTCGACAGGGGTCTCTACGGCCGTGCGCTGAAACTGATCCAGCAATCCGGATTGCCCTGGACCGTGAGCCGGCTGGTGTTCTCCATGCTAATCGGCGCGGTCATCGGAGGTTTTATCGGGTACACCTTCCTGCCGCTGGGAATCCCGTTTGTGGCCGGGCTGATCGGTGCTACGTTCATCGGGATGCTGCCGTATCTTTTTCTAAAACTCAAGAAGTCGCAGCGTCTGGCGGAGCTGGAAACGCAGCTGCCCGAGGCTTTGGATTTTTTGGCACGCTCCATGCGCGCCGGCCACGCCTTTTCGATCAGTCTGGAAATGCTGGGTTCGGAAACGCCCGATCCGCTGGGTCAGGAGTTCCGGGTCCTCTTCAATGAATTGAATCTGGGCGCGGCGCTGGAGCCCGCCTTGGCGAATTTCGGCGCTCGCGTGCCGCTACTGGATGTGCAGTTGTTCATTTCCTCGGTTCTGCTGCAAAGGCAGACCGGCGGGAATCTGAGCGAAATTCTGATGCGCCTGGCTCATATCATCCGCGAGCGGTTTCGCTTGAAAGGCCAGGTAAAAGCGGCTAGCGCGCACGGCCGCATGACAGCGGCTGTTCTCACCGTCCTGCCCCTTGTGCTGATGGTGGCCATGCTGTTCGTCGCACCTGGGTACCTGCAGGGAATGGCCGCGGATCCGACCGGCAAGTGGATGATTCTGGGCGCCATTGTAGCGCAGTTTTTGGGTTACTTGTTCATCCGCAAAATCGTGAACATCAAGGTATAAATATGGCGATCGCAATTTCCGTCGTTCTATTTCTAGCGCTCACCGGAGCTATATCGTACTTCGGCTACCGGCGCTATGCTCGCCCCGGCGGCATCTTCGAGCAGTTAGGCGGTAAGGCCACGATTACCATGCCGGTCATGGACACCGTCGAGGATGAGGAAGGTGGTTTGCTGGTTTCTCTGATTCAGCAGATCGGCGAGAAGGTGCCTATCAATCCGGAAGACGCTTCGCTGTTGCGGCGCGACCTGATGATGGCCGGTTATCAGACCCCCTCCGCGCTTCCCCTGTACCAGGCTGGACGCCTACTTAGCTGCATCGCCATGATTGCGCTGGGGCTGGTTTCCCGCAGTTTCCTAACCTCCAACACGGTTCTCGGAATCGTAATCCCCGTGGGCTTCGGCCTGATCGGATATTTCGTGCCCAGCATTTGGCTGGATTCCCGTATCTCCAGCCGGCACGAACGGCTGCGGTTATCGCTTCCGGATCTGCTGGATTTGATGGTGGTATCGGTGGAGGCCGGGCTAGCTTTGGACCAAGCAATCCAATATGTCAGCGTTCAGTTGGTCAACGCGCACCCCGACCTGTGCCAGGAATTTCAGTTGGCGACTCTGGAAATCCGTGCCGGCAGCCGCCGCATCGACGCCTTGCGCCACCTGGCAGAACGCACTGGAGAACCGGAACTGCGCAAACTGGTGGCGGTGCTGATTCAGACCGATCGGTTCGGCACCAGTATCGCAGACTCGCTGCGCACGCATTCCGATTTCATGCGCGTGCGCCGCCGCCAGGATGCTGAGGAACGCGCCGGTAAAGTCGGCGTAAAGCTGGTATTTCCGATCTTTTTCCTGATTCTACCTTCTATGTTGGTGGTAGCGGCCGGACCTGGATTGTTGCAAGTATTCAAATACTTGTTCCCGATGATGCGGAACAGCAAATTCTAATGATCCTGGAAAAGTGTAGAATGTATAGGATCTTGAGCATCACTGGAGGCAATCGATGAACAATGACATGCTGGCAACCGCGCTATGGGTTGGAGCCGCACTGATTCTGGTGTTGTACATGTTGCGACGGAGCAAGCGTAAGCGTTCGCGTTAACGTTCGCTCCAGCTGATCCCCGGCTCGGAGGGCTGGGTCTCATGATGGACGATCTGCTCAACCGGCAGAATAAAGATGGCGGTTGGAGTTACCGCCCAGGGGGAGCCTCCTGGACGGAGCCGACCTGTTATTCGATGCTCGCGCTGCTAGCGGCTGGCCGGCCGCTAGAGGACGAGAACGTGCGTCGAGCCGCCGGTTGGCTGAGTTCCCGCCAGACTGCGGACGGAGGATGGTCTCCTCAGGCGGGTGTCACTGAAAGCACGTGGGTCACTGCTCTGGTTCTGCTTTTGCCACCCGAACTTGGCCCTCCCGACGGTGTTCCGCCGATAGATATGGCTCG
>Ga0207686_10001437_pt1 | contig 13496 bp, 6 predicted proteins | sample KBSM24metaG_FD_184396 | JGI IMG/M metagenome (GOLD analysis project Ga0207686, IMG submission 184396) | Miscanthus rhizosphere microbial communities from Kellogg Biological Station, Michigan, USA - KBS M2-4 metaG (SPAdes) (version 2) | ecosystem: Host-associated > Plants > Roots > Rhizosphere >...
CTTCCTGTAAATATTTTTGATGGTTTAGAGCCTGTTCTCTTTTTTCTTCCGCCATCTGCACCACCTGCATTGCATTTTCCCGCACTTCTTTTATTATTTCTTTGAAACGCATGGCAACATATACGATCAAAGACATGGGAAAGGAAAGAATCATTACTGAAACGAATAACTCTTCATTTGGAAGTGTGACCCCCGGGAATAATATTAATTCAAAAATAGAAACGGATAATATAATGAATAGCATAAGCATTAACCCAGCAACAATTGCCCATTGGGCGCCTTTCAGGGTCTTCCAGGAAGAAGCCACATAATAGATACTGGCGATTACTATTGATGAAAAAAGTATTAAAAGAGCAGCGTCACCAACTTTTTCACCCAAATCATAAATTTGGATTGTACTAATTACCCATAATATTAGAACGAGTATAAAAATTGTTTTGAGTATCCGGGAAACCCGGCGTTTAAAAATACTGGCAAGAACGAATGGTGATGCCATAAAGAAAAGAAATAAAAATATTGTACTAATTTGTTGATGTACCCAGAGCCAAACGTAAGATATACCTCCGTAAGATGCGCCTCTATTATATGATAAGGCCGAACTAATCAAACTGATGGTAAGAAATGTTGAAGTAAACGCAAACAGAAGAAGGTTTTTTTCACTTCGATTTTGAAAGAACAATAACCAGAAAAGCAGGCTCAATACAGCGCTGATTATAAAAAATATGATGTTAAAGTAGACTCTACTGGTAGAATACTCAATTACAGACTTATAGTATTTGGGACCAGTGACCCTTATCAAACTGTTTAGACCCGATTCCTTTGCTTTTAAATGATACGGAGGGAAAGGCGACAAATGATCCACTACATGCAGGGCAAGCGTGTATTCATTTCCTGGTTTTATATGGATAGGTACAAGTAGTAAATTACTTACAAACCTGTTTTCAAGATAGGGGGCTCCATTAAGCCCCGTGTTGCCAAAAGAAGCTATCCAATTACCATTAATATAAAAATCAGAAGCTGCCCACGAGCTGATCCTAAAACCAAAAGGTGTTTCTCCAAATGCGCTATCCAATTTTATTTTTATCCTGAACCAGCCTTCAACTTTACCTTTCTTGTCCGCAAGATTTTCAGAAAGCTCAGTGGGCATCATTTTTTTCCAGCCGGTCAGATCAATATCCATTTTGGCCCAGGCTGTATCATTCCCTTGCTTAAACAACCATCCATGCATTTCGCTTATATATATATTCACAGTATCCTTGTCAAACATGCCTGGTTTTAGCAACAATGTTGTATCCTGTGCATTGCAAAAACGAATACCAACAAATAAAAGCAACAAACATGGTTTAATTGACTTCATACATTTGTTTAAATTGGTAACTGAATAATAAACTCACTTCCTTCTCCCTCTTTAGTCTCCACTTTCAACTCCCCGCTATGTGCCTTTACAATATCATAGCTCAATGATAATCCTAAACCGGTTCCTTGTCCTGTTGGTTTCGTAGTAAAGAATGGTTGAAATATTTTATCTAATACTTTTTGCGGGATACCATTGCCGTTGTCTTTTACACTTATTTCAATTTTACCATTGTTCTTTTTTGTATTTACTGAAACAGTTGGTTCGTATCCGTTTTGTGCTGAGTTTGTGGAAGGATGCTTCTTCTTTTCATCAACTGCGTAAAATGCATTGTTGATCAGATTGAGAACAACTCGTCCAATATCTTGTGGAATGATATTGATCTTGCCAATGCTACTATCAAAGTCAGTCGTAAAATCTGCATTGAAAGATTTGTCTTTTGCACGAAGACCATGATAGGACAATCTTAAATATTCATCAGTCAAGGCATTGATATCAGTTGGTTCTTTAGCTCCACTACTGCTACGGCTATGTTGCAACATGTTTTTTACTATCGCATCTGCTCTTTTACCATGATGATTTATTCTCTCTTCATTCATTATAACATCATCTGCAATTGTCTTTGCATCATCAATATTCCCTTTACTCATTTCATCCTTCAACTCAACAAGCAATTCTTTATTGACGTCAGAAAAATTATTGACAAAGTTTAATGGGTTTTGTATCTCATGGGCAATGCCCGCTGTAAGTTCACCAAGTGAAGCCATTTTTTCGCGCTGAACAAGTTGTGTTTGTGTAGATTTCAGTTCTTTCAAGGCCTCTTCGATCCTGGATTTTTGTTCGCTTAGAAGGTTATTTGCCTTTTGTTTGTGCCGGTTATTTCTAATGAGAATAAATGCCAGGAGCAGAAAAATACCTAAGGCCGATAGCAATAAAATATATTTTATTTTATTTCTGAACTGTTCAGCCTGCTGAATAATTGTTTGCTCCCGCTGTTGATCTTCCAGCATTAGTAGTTGTATTTGTCTGAATTTTTCAGGACCATATAAGCTATCTTTCATAGCTGATGCAATATCCAGATAGTGCAAAGCGCTATCTGGATATTGCATTCCATTATACAGTTTCGCTAGTAAACTACTCGCCTGAAGAATTTGTAATTTTGAAGGAACACTCTTCGCATTATCAAAAGCCTTCCTTACATAATACAGACTTGAGTCATACTGGTGAACAGATTCATACAATTCAGCTATTTTTTTCTGGGTCAGGCCCGCATTTAATTTGTCATTCGAAAAACTGGAATTTGAGATCGCATCATTGTAAAATTTTAAAGCTGAATCATTTTTTCCTATTTTAAAATATATGAATCCCATATGTCTTAAAAGAAACGATTTTAAATGAGACCGGGTCGGATCAGAAAATTTTTGATAAGCCATACGTTGGTAATACAATGCCGAATCAGGTATATTTAGAAAATCATACGAATCTCCGGTATTGGACAACGCGAAACTACCCTGAAACATGCCAGGCAATTGCTGATAAATTTTATTGGCTGGCAACAAATATTGAAGTGCCTGTTTGTATTGACCAAGATCATTATATACAATGCCAATAAAACCAAGAGTCTGTGCTTCACCAGCCAAGTCCTTCATTTTTCGGTTAATCGCAAGAGCTTCAAACTGTGTTTTGAGAGCTTGTGGATAATTTCCGATGAAATGAAACATCTCCCCAATAGTATTTAATGCATCAACTTCTCCTTTTTTAAAATGTAAATCTCTTGCAATATCAAGGGCTTTTTTGGCAAGTATCAACCCTGTATCAGGATTAAAAAAAGAAATATCATTTGAAGCATTCAATAGTTGATTGACACCGCTTGTATCATGTGATGCATTCTTCAGAAGATATTCCAAACTCTTGTTTTCAGTATTCTGCGCATTGACAATTGAAGTCATCAGTCTGATAAGCAAAAGAAGAAAAAAAAGAAATTTCATATAAAGGAAAATTATTTCAATACAATTATAAACTCAGAACCGATTCCTTCTTTCGTTTCTACCTTGAACTCACCACCATGTGCTTTTACAATGTCATAGCTCAGTGATAAACCCAAACCGGTTCCCTGTCCCGTTGGTTTGGTGGTAAAGAAGGGTTGGAATATCTTATCTAAAACTTTTTGCGGAATGCCATTGCCATTATCAGCAACCTTTATTTCCACTTTTCCATTATTCTTCTTTGTACTCACGGTTACAGTTGGCTCATACCCATTTTGGCTTAGTTTCTTTTTCTCATCAACTGCGTAAAATGCATTGTTGATCAGATTGAGAACAACCCTTCCGATATCTTGCGGAATGATATTTATTTTTTCAACACTATTATCAAAGTCAGTTTTTGTTATTGCATTAAAAGAGTTGTCTTTTGCTTTTAATCCATGATAAGCTAATCTCAAATACTCTTCAGCTAATGCATTAATATCAGTTGGTTCTTTTTGTCCGCTGCTTGTTCTGGAATGCTGTAACATTCCTTTTACAATGGCATCTGCTCTTTTGCCATGATGATTTATCTTTTGTTGATTGTCTTTTATATTGTCAGCGATCTCGATTGCCGATTGTGTATTGCCTGTTACCAATTCAGTTTTTAACTCATCAACTAATTCCGTATTTACATCTGAAAAATTATTTACAAAGTTTAATGGATTTTGAATTTCATGAGCAATGCCGGCAGTGAGTTCTCCCAGTGATGCCATCTTTTCAGATTGGATGAGTTGTTGTTGTGTCGCTTTTAAATGATCATAGGCTTGTTCAATTTTTATTTTCGCTTTATGCTTTTGCCTATTGTTCCTGTAAAAAATTATTGCCAGCAATAAGAGAACGCCAATCCCTCCCAATAAAAAATATGTTCTTACTTTATTTTGATAAGCTATTTTTTGTTTCTCTATATCCTGTAAACGTTGCTGTTCGTTCAAAGTCAGTGCCTGGAACTCAGCAAGGTGTTTTATCCTTCGCTGGTTGAAACTATCATTTGCTTGATGTGCCAGGGCCAAATATTTATAGGCACTGTCAAACTGCCCTCTTAATTTATAGGCCTGGTAAACTTCTTCATAAGCATCTCCGATCTGATACTCGATCTGTGATACGCCACCAAGCTGCTTCATCAATTGGAGACTTCTGATCGCATAGTAAAGGCTGGAATCTTTATCACCTTTTGAAATATAATATCCTGTCAATACATGATAACATCTTGATAAGCCATCAATATTATTCTGTGCAATACCTGATTGGATGCCCTCGTATAAATTACTAAGACCACCTTTCGTGTTGCCTTTTTGCATATTAATACTGGCAGTATAATAAAGGATAGATGATAAATATTTTTCCCAGCCCGTATTTTTCGCAATGGATGCGGCTTCATTTTCGAAATGAAGCGCAGAATCAAGGTCTCCTTTTAGAAAATATATCCGGCCAAGATTCAGGCTTGCAAGCAGGGAGCGAGGTGAACTGTTTATTTCAACGGCGATCCTTTTGGCTTCCTTAAAATGAGTGATCTCTTGCTCTTTGTTCAACGTCTGAAGCATCAATATTCCATAGATATGATGCGTGCAGGCCAAAGCATACAATCTTTTATCCCGTTCGGGTTTGAAAGTACCTACATCCCAATAGAGTTTATCATTTGTTTGGTTTTCGCTTAGCTCAAAAGCTTTCAATAGGCTATTAAGTGATTCCGCATACCGGCCCATATTTAGCTCCTGGTAAGCTTTGCGATTCAGAAAAAATGCCTCGTTCAGTTTTTTATTATTTCTTTCACAGATCTGCACACACTGATCGGCATAAAGGAAAGCGCTATCCCGGTTCACCTCTTCGTAGAAATCATAAAGGTGACTGGCTGCTTTATAGGCTATTGAATCATCTTTTGAATTAAAAAATATTTTTCGAAGGCTGTCAGGCAGGTTTTGCTGAGCGGCAGATAAAAAAGGCAACAACAGAATCAATATTATTTTTAAACAAGGTCTCATTCGTACTATCAGTTAGTTGGTAATTGAATAATAAATGCTGAACCTTCACCTTCTTTAGTTTCCACTTTCAACTCGCCACCATGTGCTTTTACAATATCATAGCTTAGTGACAATCCCAAACCTGTTCCTTGTCCTGTTGGCTTGGTGGTAAAGAATGGATGAAAAATTTTATCCATTACTTTTTGCGGAACGCCATTACCATTGTCACTCACTTTTATTTCAACTTTTCCATTATTTTTTTTTGTAGTTACTGAAACAGTTGGCTCATATTCATTGCCTGCTTGCTTTTTCTTTTCATCAGCTGCATAAAATGCATTGTTGATCAGGTTGAGAATGACCCTCCCAATATCTTGTGGAATAATATTGATATTACCGATCTTCTCATCAAAATCAGTTTTTAATGTTGCATTAAAAGATTTGTCTTTTGCCCGAAAACCATGATGAGATAAACGGAAATACTCATCTGCCAGTTTGTTAATATCAGTTGGCTCCTTTACACCACTGCTATTTCCGCTATGTTGGAGCATACCTTTTACTATTGCGTCTGCTCTTTTCCCGTGTTCATTTATTTTTTCCTGGTTGTATATTACATCATTGGCGATCGTTTTTACCTCTTCGGTGTTTCCATTATCAACTTCTTCCTTCATCTCCTGGAGCAATTCTTTATTGACCTCTGAAAAATTATTGATAAAGTTCAATGGGTTTTGTATCTCATGTGCAATACCTGCTGTGAGTTCCCCAAGTGAAGCCATTTTTTCACGTTGAATTAATTGAGCTTGTGTTTCCTTTAGATCTTTCAATGATTGACTTAATGCCGCTGTTCTTTCTGACACCTGCTTTTCCAGTGTCTCATTTTGTGCACTTAATATTTGCTGTTTTTCCTTTTCTGCCGTGATCATTTCTTCTGAAAGCTCCTTAACGTCTGTCAGGCTTTTCTGAAGAGAAGATGCAGTCCTGGCAAATTCACCTGCATAAAATAATGACAAGCCTATACCCATAATAAAATAACTTAAACTTACCAGGAACGAAGCCTGGTTGCTTTTTTCTGCAATAAGAGATAACACATAAGAAATTATAACTATTGCAAACAAAATGCTCGTGACCAAAAGTATCCATGCTCCCGGTCTGCGACGACGTACAGCCTGGATATTCAATCGTAAAAACTCAATGTCTATCACAGGAAAAAAGATTGATGCAAAGTATCCGCTGTTATCATAAGAAATAAAATAGAATGGAATGGTAAGTAAACCATACAAAGCAATAAAATAATAGAACCAACTTTTCTTTTTCTTATAAAGAATATATATGCCGTTTAAGAGGGCCAGCGCACCTATAATGTAAAAAATCTGGGCGGCCAGTATAAGATAATCTGTTCTCGATACAGTGGTCGGTTCCGATAAAGCGGATATATGTAATATAATTGCCGCAAACAAGCAAAAGCAAAAAATACCTGAATACAGGTATTCTTTCTGAAGCCGGAAGGAAAAGAAAAGAAACAATAATAAAAATCCTAATGGCAGGTAAAAAGATGATTGAATAGATCGCAGCCTGGAATCAAATTCATCCTTTTTAATATGATCAACCAGCGCTTCGTTACTTTCTTTTAATTCCAGTTGAATGATCGGTCGGTCGTTGGCAAATTTTAAATAAAAATTTTTTTTATTGAAAGAATACCTGACAGCGATCCGCTGTACCCGCTCTGGACCGAGTTTGAAACTGAACAAATGATTGGTAAAAAACCTGGTTCGTTCTTTTTTAAAGTCACTGCTTACTGTACCGAATGAATAAATAAGTTGCCCATTCAAATAAATTTCCGCGGCGCCAAGTAGGGAGGTTATCATTGTAAGTCTTTCGTCTGTGAGAGAAGAGTCAACCTGCATCGTTAACCTGAACCAACCGATCCCAGCTTTTCTTACCTGGGGTAAATGATGCAGCTCGTCAGTCGGATCTATTTTTTCCCAATTAGAATCATTATATCCTGGCTTTGCCCAAGCTGGATCATCGCCGGAATGAAACTTCCACGCTTTATCAAGAGTAATACCTCCCTCATCGATTTTTTGCAATTGAAAAACTTCCTGGCCATAAGAACTGGCAGTGATGAAGAAGCAGGCGATCAGGAATAAATGTTTCATACAATTAATTCAGATCTCATTTTATGGGTAACGAGATGACAAACTCCGAACCTTCACCTTCTTTCGTGCTCACTTTTATTTCTCCATTATGTGCTTTTATTATATCATAACTTAAGGATAAACCCAAACCAGTTCCCTGTCCTGTTGGTTTAGTGGTATAGAATGGTTGAAAGATTTTATCCAATACTTTTTGAGGGATACCGCTACCGTTGTCACTCACTTTTATTTCAGCTTGTTCATTTGTCTTTTTTGTGCTAACCGAAACAGTTGGTTGATAGGAGTTATCCTTTTGCTTTTTCTTTTCATCCACGGCATAAAATGCATTGTTGATCAAATTGAGAATTACTCTGCCGATATCCTGGGGAATGATATTTATTTTATCAATGTTATTATCAAAATCAGTCTTGATTTCTGCATTAAATGATTTGTCTTTTGCACGAAGGCCATGATAAGCCAATCTTAAATATTCATCAGTCAAGGCATTTATATCTGTTGGTTCTTTTTGGCCGCTGCTAGTCCTTGAATGTTGAAGCATTCCTTTTACTATAGCATCAGCTCTTTTCCCATGATGATTTATTTTTAGCTCATTTTCCTTTATGTCATTTAATATTTCATTTTCCAGTTGTTCATTTCTTTCTGCATTTGGCTTTAAGCGTTCAGCATTTAGCTCTTCTATGAGCTCTTTATTAACATCAGAAAAATTATTGACAAAATTCAAAGGGTTTTGAATTTCATGTGCAATACCAGCTGTCAATTCTCCCAACGAAGCCATTTTTTCTGATTGAATAAGCTGAGCTTGTGTTGACTTCAGCTCATTATAAGCTTGTTCTATTTTTACTTTATCTTTTTGTTTTCGTTGATTATTTCGCCACAATATGCCAGCTATTGCCACCAATACTAAAATACCGCTCAACAGGCTGATTGATTTTACACGGTTACGAAAAGCGATTTTTGATTGTTCCGCTTCTGCAGCTTTTTTTTGTTCATTACTTATTACTTCCTGGATCTCCATTTGCTTTTGCATTTCCATATTAGCTACTTCATCCTTGCCCATAAGATCCTCAATTGTATTTTCCAGGTTATAAAGTTTTATGAAGTAACCATGAGCCTCCTTATAATTCTTTTTTCCTTTGTAAGCCTCGTATAAATTGTTATATGCCCTCAGTTGTTTCGTGTTATTATCCTCTTTGACCCCGGTGGCCAGTAATTCATTTGCAAGCTTTATCAGATCATCATAATGTTTGTTCTTGCGATGATACATTAGCAATAAATTAAAATACCTTTCATTTTTGCTGTCAAGAGAATTTCCTTTCATTGTTTTATACTGAAGAAAATAATGATTAAACGAGTCTATACTATTTGAATAATATAAGTAACCCTCGGCTTTTTCAAGATTCTTCTCATCTTCCGGAAAGTGAAGATGACCGCCAAAATCAGTATCAAACAGGTGAATGTATTCTTTAATGTTAATTAATCCTGCTCCAAGTTTGTGGGATGCGATATACCCTTGAAAACGACCATAGACTTTAAGAGAATCCATTAATTTTTCGGCCTCATTAAAATATGGTGCAGCCTGCTCTTTATTTCCATCCTGGTAAAGCCGTGCTGCCAGGATCCAGGCAGCAGGTATCAATTCATTTTTTTTATTTCTCTTCTTAAAATATTCGTACCACTTAATCGTCCACTCAGTCGCTCTTTTCTTCTGTCCGTCCCACTCGCCATACATCTGGGCAATTATACCAATAGCTTGTATCTGTAATGATTCATTCTTATCCTGGCGTGCATAATCAAGCAAAGGAAGCAGGTAACGGGAAGTATTTACCCCATCTTTTTTATGTACATAAGCATGTACGAGCCTGTTATAAACTTCAAGTTTCAATGAATCCTTTGCTACACTGTCTGTTTTCCAGTTATCCAGTAAATTTTTAGCACCTAAAGCATTTTTTTCCGCTAGTAATAAGCTGCCGTGAATGTAATAGTCCGACAGTTCCATGTGAGCAACTATCTTTTCCTCAGTAAAATTGTTTTGCAGGCCAATTTGCAGTAGTTTAATCGATTTTAATGTATCGGATTCATAACGATTATCCCACCAGATCGCTCTTGCTATTAGTTTTTGATCTTTTGAATTTTCCGCTACTCTGTATGCCTGTGTAAGATAAATTGATGCAAGACTATCTTTAAAAACTCTTTTGTAATTCACAGCTAGCATCCCTGCAGCATCTAATTGTTCAGCAACCGATTTTGCCTTTTGCAGATTAGTCAATAGAATTTTTTCAGAATAATATTCTTCAAATCCGACCTGGGAGTTTGCTCTTGTACAAAGCACCAGAAAAAAGATGGTGGCGATCTTTCTCATGCTAGCTGTTCTTATTTAAAGTTGTTCTGTTCTAAATTGAAGGTAACATTATCATAAATGTTGTTCCTTTACTTTCTTGCGTTTCCACTTTTATTTCTCCCCCATGTGCTTTTACAATATCATAACTTAATGATAAACCTAATCCTGTTCCTTGTCCTGTCGGCTTGGTGGTAAAGAATGGTTGAAATATTTTATCAACTACTTTTTGTGGAATGCCATTGCCATTGTCTTTTACTCTTATTTCCACTTTACCATTATTCTTTTTTGTACTTACTGAAACCGTTGGTTCATATCCATCACTGATTTGCTTTTTCTTTTCATCAACTGCATAGAAAGCATTGTTGATAAGATTCCGAATTACTCTGCCAATATCTAGCGTATTGACTTTATTAGTATCTTCTTTTTGCGTTTGTAATATTCTTTTAAGAGAATCAATAGTTTTGTCTTGTCCATTTGAAACAAATGAATACAGCACAAAAAGAAATACAGTCATTATATTTTTAGCGATCCCCATGTTGCCGATTACTAAATGATAAATTCAATCCCGTTATTTAAATCATAGCCTGAAAAAGATATTGCTCATCATATTCCACTTCAAACTCCTTTAATAAATCCAAATACTCGTTCCTGAAAGTATGAACTTTATGATGCTCCTCCTGATTTTGTATGTATTTATCTACTGTATCGATCAGCGATCGATGATAAGAGAATACCCCATAACCTTCCTGCCACTCAAATCTTGCCGGTGTCAATGAATGGTCATTGATATACTTTGATGATTTTGCTTTTACTGTTTTCATTAATTCAGAAACCGAAACAACAGGCTTCAATCCAAGGAAACAATGCACATGATCTTCCACCCCATTTACAATAATGGTTTTACAATTTGCCTCATTGATCAAATTTCCGATGACACCCAGAAGTTTTGGTCGCCATATTTTGTTGATAATAGCATTCCTGTATTTTACTGCGAACACAGTTTGCAAGTAGATCTGGTGGTAGGTGTTGGCCACGATGTTTACTTTTATATCTATCGAGCCTATGGCTCTTTATATAGTTACTGCTTCATTGCCACGGACTGAAGTCCATGGTTACAAGATCCAACCGAGGCTACGCCTCTGGTGTCTTCAAAGTTTATCATGGTTTCATCGGATACAGAGCCGTAGGCTCGGATTCGTTTTGTAAAGCCGGATTCAATTGGATAAAAATTCAACTAAGTCTACGCCTATGGTGTCTTCATAGTTTATCAAATCTCATCGAATGCAGAGACATAGGCTCGGATTTGTTTTGTAAAACCGGATTCAATTGGATAAAAATTCAACTAAGTCTACGCTTCTAATGTCTTCATAGTTTATCAAAGTTTAATCGGATGCAGAGCCGTAGGCTCGGAATCGTTTTGTAACTCCGGAATTTATTCCGGTGCAAACAGCCGCATATACCATAGTGCCATCGGCACGACACATCAATTATCCCGGCAACTGAATAATAAACTCGCTTCCCTCTCCTTCTCTTGTTTCTACTTTCAATTCACCACCATGTCCTTTTGTAACAATATCATAAGCCAATGACAAGCCTAAACCTGTTCCCTGTCCCGTTGGCTTGGTGGTAAAGAATGGTTGAAATATTTTATCCAATACTTTTTGTGGGATACCATTGCCATTATCTTTCACTTTGATCTCGATCTTATCATTTATTTTTTTGGTAAACACAGTTACGGTCGGTTCATATCCGTTTGACTCTTGTTTCTTTCTTTCACTTACAGCATAAAAAGCATTATTGATCAGGTTGACCAATACTCTGCCGATATCCTGCGAAATGATATTTATTTTTCCAATGTTGTTATCAAACTCCGTTTCAAATTTTGCATTGAAAGATTTATCCTTGGCACGAAGACCATGATAAGCAAGTCGCAAATATTCATCGGCTAATCCATTAATATCTGCCGGTTCTTTTTTGCCACTGCTGCTGCGGCTATGCTGCAGCATGCTCTTCACTATCGCATCGGCTCTTTTACCATGATGATTTATTTTTTCTAAATTCTGGATCACGTCATCGGCAATATCTTTTGCATCTTCCGTATTACCGGTCTCCAATTCTGTTTTCATTTCATCCAGTAGCTCTTTACTTACTTCAGAAAAATTGTTGACGAAATTCAACGGGTTTTGAATTTCATGTGCAATACCCGCGGTCATTTCACCAAGGCTGGCCATTTTTTCTGATTGTACTAATTGTTGTTGGGTTTGTTTCAGATCGGTCAAAGTCTTTTCCACTTGTTGCTTGGCAAATTCGAGTTTATTAAAATCTTCATAGCGGGCATAAGCAGTGGAAAACGCATCAGCCACATGTTGTATCAATTCGATCTCTTCTTGTTTTAATTGTGTTGTATTGCCAACATAGAGCATTCCCTGTAAGAAAGGAAGGAAGTGCAAATAGAACCCACCCTTTGGAATTGTTTTCAGGTACAGTTCAGATGAAACAAGTGCTCCCTCCTTAACTAAAATATTTGCGAACTGGATAAATTCCGTTTCATCCCAATGATCGATGTATTTTTTGTTTTTCTTCCAGTTGGCTACTACATGTGCAAGATTTCCAGGTGTATCATAAGGCAGGTGAAATGCTGCAATAGCTTTTCCATCAGGTGTTGAGAGAAATGTATGAATAAGCTCTTGCTCATTATCCATGATAAATACACCACAGCGGATAAACGGAATGCCCAATATGGTAAGCTCATTCCATATTAACGGAGTAATTCTATCAAGATCATTTATAGTACGCATGGATGCGATGTCTGCACGGATACGATCAAGTGCGGCTTGCTTTATTGCTTCCTTTGCGGTAGCTTCTGATTTTTGCAGTTCAATATATCTTCTGAATGTAAGATCAATAATAGATGCAAAACGCTTTAGAATTTTTAACTCTGAATCATTATAAGGAGTTTCTGACCACGCATATAAACACCCAACAGAGAACGGCAGGAAAGTTCCATATTGTTCTTCTCCTGTTTCAGGAATAGAAACAGATAAACCCGATAGAAGCAAATCATAATAAGTCTTCATTTGTTCGCCGTTCAGCTCAGGAAAATAATCTTCATTATTTTTCCAGGTATCATAAATTTTTTCCAGAACAGGATGCCCCGATAATTGCACCCAGCCTACCAGGGAAAGACTGTCTTCTTCGTTGGATGAAGTGGCAGCATATATTTGCCCTTTGCGGGATTCTTTATTTAAGAGACCAACACCACATCGAATGGGGCTAATACCCAACTTTCTCAATTCAGTAAACACTATGCTTGCCGTTGTGGAAAGATCATTACTGTTATGCATAGCCATTGCTTTACCACGAACTTTTTCCAATGCAGCTTCAATGGTTGCTTCTCTTGTCTGTGCTTCTGCTTTTTTCAAGTCTTGGTATCTGCGGAAAGTAAGTGAGAAAACGGAAGCAAATCTTTTCATTGTTTGCTTTTGCTCTTCTGAATGAGGCTCCAAAGAATTTGTCCATATTGCACCTTCCCCAAAAAAGTAAGATTGAACATGTACATCAGGAAAATCTTTTATCGGCTGCGACAGGTAACTTGGCGTGGTATTTAATATGTTTATATAATCTTCTTTGTCTTTACCAGCCAGCCGATAATAATTATAATCCCCATTATTC
>Ga0207686_10001438_pt1 | contig 13492 bp, 11 predicted proteins | sample KBSM24metaG_FD_184396 | JGI IMG/M metagenome (GOLD analysis project Ga0207686, IMG submission 184396) | Miscanthus rhizosphere microbial communities from Kellogg Biological Station, Michigan, USA - KBS M2-4 metaG (SPAdes) (version 2) | ecosystem: Host-associated > Plants > Roots > Rhizosphere >...
ACCTCGGTGAGGTCTCCTTCGATCCGCGAGCGCACGTCGATCGTCTCGCTCGGCCGGAGGTCGCCCGTGAGGGCGACGCCATCCTCGATCGTCGTCGGTCCGACAGTGGCGACGTCCGTCGGCGCGAGTGTGATGGACGGACTGGGCCGTCCTGCGGCTCCCGCACCACCAGGGCCGCTCTGGCGCGCACCGCCGGCGGCAGCACCAGCGGCCGGCTGCCCGGAGGCACCGGCACGCTTCGGGTCCGACGCGGCATCGGCGGCCGCGTCCTTCGAGCAGGCGGCGGCGAGCGAGAGCAGGGCGAGTGCGACGGGGACGGCGCGGAGTGTGTGGTTGATCGAGCGCATCGGTTTATTTCGAAGCCGGCGACGAAGTGGTCGTCGTCGCGAGTAGCGGAATCGGGCGACCGAGCGCACGCGCCAGGTCCGCGGAAGCAAGGAACAGATCGTACGTGGCACGCGCTTCGGTGCTCTGCGCCGTCAGCAGGGCAAGCTGCGCGTCGGATACTTCGAGCTGTGTGCTCAGGCCACGTGTGAAGCGCAGCGAAGCCAGGTTGAACGCCTCACGTGCCTCGCTCGAGTTCTGCCGACTCGCGGCGTATGCTGCGCGCGACCGACGCAGCTCGGCGCGCGCACGCGCGACGTCGAGCGCGACCGTCTCACGCTCCTGCTGCAACTGCAGGTCGGCGACACGCGCCTGGGCCTGCGCGAGATCCACATTCGACTTGATGCGGAATCCGTCGAAGAGAGGGAGTGAGATGTTCAGACCCATCTGCCGGTCGGAGAAGAACCCTCCGTTCTGGCAGAGTCGGCCCGCCGCGCTGCCCGCCGGGCAGTCCGCCGCCGTGAGCGCACCGCGAGAGGTCGGAATACCGTAGCCGATCGGCGGGAAGGCGGAGTAGCCCGTCTGGAAGAAGACCGACAGGGTGGGCCAGAAGTCGGCGCGCGCGACCGTGATGCCGAGGTGACGCGCCGAGGCATTGAGCTCGGCCGATCGAACCGTCGCGCGGTCCGGCGTGGTCGTGCTGTCGTCCGGCGCGTGGAGCAGCGCCGTCGCGGCCGACGTGTCGATCTGGCTGACCAGCACGAGCGGCTGATCGACACGCAGGTTGAGGATGCGCTTCAGGTCGAGCTGGGCCAGCTCGTAGTCGTTGCGCGCCTGGATGGACACCGGCTCGAGGTTGGCGCGCTCGACGCGGGCGCGCAGCACGTCGTAGCGCGCCGCCTGTCCGGCCTTCTCGAGCTGCTCGATCTGCGTGACGCGATTCGATGCGAGCGTGAGGTTGCCCGCTTGCAGCTCGGCGATGCGCGCGGCAAAGAGCACCTGGAGATAGGCGCGCTGCACCTGCATCGTCGTCGTGGCGCGCTGCTCGGTCTCATCCTCGCGCGCCGCCTGGCGCAGGCTGGAGCCGGCGCGCACCGCCGACACAAGGCGACCACCCTGGAAGAGCGTCTGCGACAGGTTGGTGTTGAACGTGTACGTGTTCGGCTGGTTGAACAGCTGGCCCACGGCCTGGCCACGCGCACTCTCGTAGACGTGCGTATAGGCGCCGTTCAACCGCAGCTGCGGCATCACGTTCGCGCGCGCGTTGGCGAGCTGCGCGTCGGCGACTTCGGTCTGTGCGGCGGCGAGACCGACCTCGTCGCTCTGACGAATGCCAAGCTGCACAGCCTGGTCGAGCGTGAGGCGAACGGTATCTCTGGGGGACCGCGTTGCCCGCACGCGAACGGTATCCGCCGCGGACGCGCCGGGGGACTGCGCCGCGAGCACGCGGCCGACGAGAAGAAGGGCGAGCACGACAGACGGTCGCGCCCACCCAATGGAGAGGCGGCTAAGGTGAAGCATTGTGAGAATATACGCTTTCCAGCCCGCGATCGTTGACGTTCGTGACATCGCCGCGGTTCCCATACCAGATTGTACGGACGCACCGCGCACGCACCCAACCGGACCGGCATCTGACCGCCGGATCCTGCGGAAACACTTTCTTCGAAAATGCCCAAGCTTCTCGTTCTCTTCCCTGCGCGCAGCACCGAGCTCGCGCCCCTCGCCGATGCAGTCCTGGAAGGCGCGCGCAGTGTCCGCTTCGCCGAAGTCGAGGTGCGCACCTTTGGCGACGCGGGGGACGATGCCGCGACCCGCAAGCCGCTCGGGGGCGTTGATGACCTTACCTCGTATGATGGGATTGTCGTTGGCGTTCCCGCCGGAGACGTGGAGGGACAGGGTCCCCGGGAGCTTTTCGCGCGCTTCGACGGGGGTCTCACCGACAAGGTCGGTTCCGCGTTCACGGCCGGATCCGGCGCGGGGCGGGCCGCCGTGCTCTGGTCGGCGCTCTCTCCGATGGCGGACCGCGGCATGATTCTCGTGCCGCTCCCCTTCTCGGACGAGGGCGACGCAAACGCCGACGCGTGCCGCCGGATGGGGAAGAGGGTCGCCGACGTGGTCGGCTGGGTGACCCACGCGCGGTCGCATCATCACCATCACCACCACTAGAGCCGCGCCCCCGTGGCTACCGGCGACGATCTCGACATCGAACAACCCGAGTCGCTGCTCGAGTATCTGCGCGCGGGCGGGCGGATCGGTCCGCAGGAGCAGCCGCGCCTGCAGCGGCTTCCGGGCGGCGTCTCGAGCCGCGCCATGCTGGTCGAGCGAGAAGCGCCGGCTGGCTCCTGGGTCCTCAAGCAGGCGCTTCCGAAGCTGCGCGTGGCGGTGGACTGGTTCAGCAGCCCGGAGCGGATGCGCCGCGAGGCGCTCGCGCTGCGCTGGATGCCCGAGCTGGTGCCGGCCGGGAGCGCGCCATCACTCCTCTGGGAGGACCCGGACGAGCACCTGCTGGCGATGACGGCGGTTCCACAACCGCATGTGAACTGGAAGACCGCACTGCTTCAGGGACGCGAATTGGAGCAGGCCCGGTCGTTCGGCAGGCTGCTCGGCACCGTGCATCGCCGGGCGTGGGAACGCCGAGCCGAGATCCAGCGCGACTTTGCGGATCGATCCTTCTTCGAGACGCTGCGCGTCGAGCCCTATTATCGCTATACGGCGGCTCGCGTCGCGGCTGCCGTTTCTTTCCTCGGCCAGTTGATCGAAGAGACAGACCGGGTGACCGAGACGCTCGTGCATGGCGACTTCAGCCCGAAGAACGTTCTGGTACACGACGGCCATCTAGTGCTGCTGGACTACGAAGTCGCCCATTTCGGTGATCCCGCGTTCGACGTGGGGTTCTCGACCGCCCACCTGCTGAGCAAGGCGAATCACCTTCCAGCGTTGAAGGGGGCGTTCGTGCGCGCCGCGGCGGAAAGCTGGGGTGCGTATCGCCGCGAGATCGACGCGACGTCCTTCGGCGATTCCGTCGAGCCTCGGGCCGTGAGGCACACCCTCGCGTGTCTGCTGGCACGCGTCGACGGACGGTCGCCCTTGGAATACCTCGACGAGCGCGCGCGGCAGCGCCAGCGCGTCGCCGCGATCGCGCTGATGGAGGCGCCGCCGGTTACCATGCCGGCGCTCGTCACCGCATGGCAGGAGCGCCTGTGGGAGCAGGATGTCCAGGATTGACCGGCTGGAGGCACTCGAAATCCTCGACAGCCGAGGACGTCCGACGATCCGTGTGACGTGCGTGCTCGCCGGCGGCGCGACGGGGAGGGCGTCGGTGCCATCGGGCGCGTCGACGGGAACGGCAGAGGCGCTCGAGCTGCGGGATGGCGACGCACATCGGTACGCTGGACTTGGCTGCCGCCGAGCGGTCGGGCTCGTGCGCGGGGAGGTGCAGGCGGCGCTCGCCGGCCGCGAGATCGAGGTCGTGCCGGAGCTCGATCGCGCGCTCATCGCGCTCGATGGGACGGCGAACAAGTCGCGCCTCGGCGCGAACACCCTGCTTGGCGTGTCGCTCGCCTTCGCGCGCGCGCAGGCCGCGGAGCGCGGTATCCCGTTGTACCGGCACTTCGCCGAGCTGCTGGGGCGCCCTGTCGAGTCGCTGCCTCGCCCGATGATCAACCTGTTCAGCGGCGGGAAGCACGCCGGCGGGCAGGTCGAGATCCAGGACGTGCTCGTCGTCCCGCTCGCCGCGCGGAGCGTGGACGAGGCACTCGCCACCACCTTCGACGTGTACCGCGCGGCGGCGGAGCTGAGCGCGACGCGATACGGCATGCGTGCCCTCACCGCCGACGAGGGAGGGTTGGCGCCGCCGTTCGAAACGCCGGAAGAGATGCTGGCGCTCGCCGTGGAGTCGATTCGTCGCGCAGGGCGGGAGCCGGGGACCGACGTCGCACTGGCGGTGGACGTAGCGTCGACTCACTTCCACTCGGGCGGGCGGTATCGCGTCGGCAGCCGCGAGCTGGATGGCGCGGGGATGGCGGAGCTGATCCTGGAATGGATCCACCGCTACCCGATCGTCAGCGTCGAGGACCCGTTGGCGGAGGACGACTGGTCGCACTGGAGCGAACTGCGACGTCGGGTCGGCGCGGGCGTTCGCGTCCTCGGCGACGATCTCCTGTGCACCCGCACGGACAGGATCCGTCGGGCGGTGGAGTCGCGTGCGGCGGACGCGCTCCTGCTCAAGGTGAATCAGGTCGGCACCCTGCTCGAAGCGGCAGACGCCTGTCGTGCCGCGCGATCGGCGGGATGGAGCGTGACCGTCAGCGCGCGCAGCGGGGAGACAGAGGACGACTGGCTCGCCGATCTCGCCGTCGGCTGGTCGGCGGACCACATCAAGGTCGGCTCGATCACCCAATCGGAGCGGCTGGCGAAGTACAATCGCTTGCTCGAGATCGAACAGGAGACCGGATTGAGGATGAGGGGATGACAGGATGTGAAACGGCCTCGGGAGCTCACGCTTCCCGAGGCCGTTTCAGAACCGATAACCGAAAAACCGCTAACCAGCCACAGCGTTCTCAGTCCACGAACTCGACCGTCACGGCCTTCTTCACCAACCCGGCCTCGACGCCGCGCTGGAGGAAGAGGCGGACGGCCTGGCGGCCACGCTCGCCGTAGTCGAGGGTCCAGTCGTTGACGTACATGCCGACGAAGGTGTCCGCCTTCGAGCGGTCGAGCCCTCGCGCGTACTGCATGGCATGGTCGAGCGCGCCGACACGATGTTGCAGTCCATAAGCGATACTGTCGCGCAGGTGGCGCGAAATCTTGCTGGTCAGTTCGGGCCCGAGGTCCTTGCGAACGACGTTTCCGCCCAGCGGAAGGGGGAGCCCAGTCTCCTGGAACCACCATTCTCCCATGTCGGCCACGAGATGGAGGCCTCGCTCCGCGAAGGTCAGCTGGCCCTCGTGGATGAGCAGCCCCATGTCCACGTCGCCGTTCACCACGGCGTCCTCGATCTGGTCGAACGGGGTGAAGACGGGGGTGAAGACGGGCTCGTAGAGCTGGAGCGCGAGGTAGGCGCTGGTGAGCGGGCCGGGAATGGCGATGCGCTTGCCTTTCACCTCGGACCGGTCAGCGGGCTCCCGCGCGACGAGGCGCGGGCCGTAGCGATCGCCCATCGAGGCGCCGTGCGGCAGGAGCGAATAGCGGTCGCTCAGGTACGCGTAGGCGTGGATCGAGACGGCGGTGACCTCGAGCTCACCGCGCATCGCGCGCTGGTTCAGGCTCTCGATGTCCTGCAGCTCGTGGACGTAGGTGAGCCCTTCGGTGTCGATCTTTCCGGCGGCGAGCGCATAGAACATGAACGCGTCGTCGGAATCCGGGCTGTGGGCGACGTGGATCGTGGTCATCAAGAAGTCACTTCGCGGAGGAGCGGACCGCGGCGAGCGCGGTATCGATGTCATTCTTGTGGTGCACGTACTCGGGGAGCGGGGCCGAGCGCTCGGCCGGCGCCGCGGCGACCAGGCGGGCGTCGAGTGCGCGGGCCTTCGTCTCGTCCTTCTCCAGGCGGGCGATCCGCGCGGCGAGGATCAACCCGAGGAGATGCGTCGGACGCTTCTGGAGGATCGTGTCCGCCTGGGCACGTGCGAGCGCCGTGTCGCCTCCCACTTCGCCCAAGCGGCCGAGGTCGTACCGCTGGTCGAGGTTGAGCGAATCCAGCATCTGGTAGGCGGCGCGCGCCATCGGCAGGAAGGACTGCACGGCGTCCTGCCGGCCGGCCTCGTGCTCCATCATGATGCGGTCGTAGAGGCGTTCGGCGCGCTGCTCGGGGGTGAGCTGGCTGATGTCGGGCGCTCGCGGCATTGTGCCGGCGGGAGCACCCGCTCCCGCCGCGTCACCGGAAGCACCGGGGCCGATGGGCGTGGCTCCCTGCATGTTCGCGCCGTCGAGCACGTCGGCGTTCGCTGGGGGGTTCGAGCGTGCGCCGAACCGCTGGCCGACGACGAGCGCCGTGAGTGAGACCAAGGCCAGGGCCGCCACCGCCCACGGCAGCGCGCTGGCGAATCCGCGCGACGGCGCGGCCGATGGCGCCCCGGAGGGGGTGCCGCAGCGATGGCAGAACCGTGCGCCGGGCGTGAGCGTCGCGGAGCAGGTGGCACAGGTGGCGCCGGCGAGGGCCGTTCCGCAACTCGAGCAGAAGCGGCCCGAGGCCGCCGCGCCGCAATTGGGACAGCGCGACGTGCTCGTGCCGTCGGGGGTGGGCGCAGTCGGTGAAGCCGGCGGGTTCGTCATCGCGTCAAAGCTACATCGCGGCAACGCCCCCTGGCAGCGGAAGCGCGGGCGAACGCCCGCGCTTCCGCGCGCGATCACGTCTGGTGATTGCCGCCGGGCTGCGAGATCTGCTCGACCGTCTTCTCGACCTGACGGTCCTTGCCTGCCATGCGCGCGAGATCGGCCTGGGCGACGACGCCGACCAGCGCGCCGCGCTCGTCGACGATCGGAAGACGGCGCACCTGTTCGCGCCCCATGAGGGCCATCGCGTCCTCGACCGAGTCGTTGGGGCCGCAGGTCTTCACCCCACCCGACATCACCTCACTGACCGGCGCATCCGCGGCGCGCCCTTCGGCGACGTGGCGAATGGCGATGTCTCGATCCGTCACGACGCCGACGAGACGACCGCGCGTCTCGGCGCCGCCGACGCGCTCGACGACCGGCACGAGCCCGACGTCCTCCTCCTTCATCACGCGCGCCGCCTCCGATACGGGCGTGTCCGGGGACACGGAGCGCGGATTCTTCGACATGATCTCCGAGATCTTCATCGTGGTCCTCGTCGTTGAAGTGCGTGGCCTGGGCTCGCGCCTGCGAGTCGGGGCAGACCACCGGGCAATGCGCGTGCCGAGTGCCGCGTTGAATTGACACCGCGCCACTCGGCGGCGACCATTGTCCCGTGCCAGAATCACGCGCGCTGTTACCAGACTTGAAGGGCGCCACCGCCAAGGACGTCCTCGAGATCGCCCGGAAGCACAACGTTCGCTTCCTGCGGCTTCAATTCACCGACATTCTCGGCGTCAACAAGAACGTCGAGATCCCCGCCTCGCAGTTCGAGAAGGCGCTCACCGGCGACATCATGTTCGACGGGTCGAGCATCGAGGGGTTCGTGCGGATCGAGGAGAGCGACATGCTCCTCGCCCCCGATCTCTCCACCTTTCGGGTGTTTCCCTGGGGGGATCCGGACTCACGCGTCGGCCGACTGATCTGCGACATCAACATGCCCGACGGCTCCCCCTTCGCGGGTGATCCACGCGGCGCGCTGAAGCGCGTGATCTCCGATGCGGCCGAGCTCGGCTTCACGATGAACGCGGGGATGGAAGCCGAGTTCTTCATGTTCAAGCGCGGGCCGAACGGCGAGTCGTCGACGGAGACTCACGACGTGGGCTCGTACTTCGACCTCGCGCCGGTGGACCTCGGCGAGGATGCGCGACGGGCGATCGTGGACGACCTCGAGCAGATGGGTTTCGAGGTGGAGACGGCCCACCACGAGGTGGCGCACGGTCAGCACGAGATCGACTTCCGCTACGCCGATGCGCTCACGACGGCGGACAACATCGCGACGTTCCGGTTCGTCGTGAAGGCGGTGGCCCAGCGGTTCGGGCTCGCGGCGTCGTTCATGCCGAAGCCGATCTTCGGCCAGAACGGCAGCGGGATGCACACGCACCAATCGCTGTTCCGCGGCAAGACGAACGCGTTCTGGGATCCGAAGGCGCCGTGGGAGCTGAGCGAGACGGCGCTGCACTACATCGGCGGGCTGCTGCGCCACGCGCGCGGCTGCTGCGCGATCACGAATCCGCTCGTCAACTCCTACAAGCGGCTCGTGCCGGGCTACGAGGCGCCGGTGAACGTTGCGTGGAGCATGCGCAACCGCTCGCCGATGCTCCGCATTCCCGAGCGTCGCGGGCTGGGCACCCGGGTCGAGCATCGCGTGCCGGACCCGGCGGCAAACCCGTACCTCGCGCTCGCGGTGATGCTCGCCGCAGGGCTGGACGGCGTGCGCACGAACGCGGATTATCGTGAGCCGGTGAACGAGAACATCTGGGAGATGAGCCACCGCGAGAAGCGGCGGCTGCGCATCGACGATCTGCCGCATGACCTGAACGAGGCGTGCAACGAGCTGGAGAAGAACGACGTGATCACGAACGCACTTGGTGATCACATCGCGCAGCACTTCCTCGCCGCGAAGCGGCAGGAATGGCGCGACTACATCTCGCAGGTCTCGCAGTGGGAGCTGGACAACTACCTCGGGAAGTACTGACGCAATCGCAGGAGTGAGGGTCTGAGGGTTGCACTGGCAGACCCTCGTGAAGTGATGGAGAAAGTCGCGGCACGTTCAACGAGCCGTTGGTGCAGGAGAACACCATGAAAACCGCCGTCGCTGTGAGCGCCGTGTCTCTCATCCTCTCGGGAGCACTGGCCGCGCCGCAGAGCCCGATCGGGCGCCTCGAGGGGACGGTCAAGGGGACACTCGCAGCGCGCCCCATGGGCGGCGTGCAGGTGTTGCTCGTGCGGCTCGAGTCCGACTCGAGCCGCACCTACAGCACCAGGGTCGATGGGCGAGGCCGATTCCACGTCGACTCGCTCCCCACCGGACACTATCTCGTCCAGGTGAGCCATCCGACGCTCGACTCGCTGGACATGGCGCTTCCGACCGATCGGCTGGTGATCGCCGATGGCCGGACTACGCGCTCCGACCTCTCGCTGCCCTCGGGTGCCGTGCTCCGCGACATGGTCTGTCCGGGTGTCGCGCTCGGCCCGGAGAAGGCCGTCGTCGCCGGCCGCGTCGTGGACGCCGACGACGATGCTCCGATCGCAGGAGCGAAAGTCGTGGTGGAGTGGACGGCGATCGCGATCGATCGCAAGAAGCAGAAGATCATCACGGAGCGGCGCTCGGGGTCCGCCTCGACGAACCGTCTCGGCGAGTATCGACTGTGCGGCGTGCCTGCGGACCTGTCCCTCGAGGTCCAGGTGCAGCACAAGGAACGCGTGGGCGCCGCGATGCACTTCAGCGTCTCGCGCGAGGAAGGGGTAGTCGTTCGGGACTTCTCGCTCAGCATGCGATTCGCGCCGACACTCGCCGCGATCGATTCACTCGAGCAGCTCCTGGCGGCGCGGGCAGCGGCGGACTCCGCGATCATCGCCGACGCGTCGAGCGTGGGGAGTGCGAGTCGAGCTGACTCGACACCTCCCGAGCTGGCGCTCACCGGAACGGCGATCCTGAGCGGCACGGTACGCGCGACGCTTACGGGGCAGGCGGTGTCGGGCGCGGAGGTCCGCGTGCGCGACGCGCAGCCGTTCACGACGACGGACGGCGCCGGGCGATTCGTCCTCAGCGGACTTCCGCCGGGGACTCAGGTGCTCGTCGTTCGGAAGCTTGGCTACGCGCTCGGCGAGATCCCGGTCGACCTGCGCCCGAACGCGCGCCGAGAGGAAAGCGTGCGGTTGGGACGTGCGTTCGCGCTCGACTCCGTGCGCGTCCTCGCCAAACGGCCGCCGCTCGCGGAATTCGAGTACAATCGTCGCACGAACCTGTTCGGCCACTTCCTCACGCTCGGCGACATCCAGCGCTCACAGGCGAAGAAGACCTCCGACCTGCTCCAACTGCTTGGCGGGTACACGCAGATGGCTCGCGGCCGATACGAGAAGAACATGGCCGTGCAGCTCGGCGAATCAGGCTCGGTGCGCTGCCGAACCGCGAACGTCGTGATCGACGGCACGGAGCTCGGTTGGGACGTCAACGACGTCTCGCCGAATCAGATCGCCGGCATCGAGCTCTACAAGGACGCGGCGTCCGCTCCGCCCAAGTATGCCGGACGCGCGGAGTGCGGCGTCATCGTCATCTGGCTGAGGCCAGGGCCAAAGCGCCGCGGATGGCACGAGCCGAAGCAACCCGCCGCGCTGCAATACAACGGATATCCGTGAGCGCGCTGACTCACGGGACCGCTCGCTGAACGCGTCTTCCCCGGAGCGCTGACCATGAAGTGGATCACACGCGAGCGTCCGAAAGTCGATCGGATCGCCTGTCCGTGGCTGATCACGCGATACATTGACGCGAATGCGGAGTTTCTGTTCGTTCCGGCGAACGACGTTCACCGCATCGCGGCGGAGACGGGAGCGATTCCATTCGACGTCGAGGGGGTCGAGCTCTCGCACGTCGGGCCGCTCTGCAGCTTCGACGCATTCCTGTCGAAGTACGCACTCGACCGGAATCCAGCGTTGATCCGGCTGGCGAGAATCGTTCGCGGCGCCGACACGGCGCGCCTCGATCTGGCGCCGCAATGCGCAGGGCTGCTCGCGATCTCGTTCGGCCTGTCACGCATGTTCGCCGACGACCACGAGCAACTGCGGCACGGCTTCCTGGTGTACGACGCGCTGCTCGCCTGGCTCGAGAAGGCGCCAGACGAGACGCACCTGTGGAATCCGCAGGGCGGCGCCCCGATGGCGATCGCCTGACGTCGGCGCTCGGAGACCTCGTCTCCGAGCGCCAGCGATGTCAGAATCGCGATGCCGTCAGCGTCACGTCGGCGCCAGCCCATGCCTTCTGGAAGCGCGCCTCGACCGCCTGCGCTTCCGCCGCCTTTCCCTGCGCGCGCAGTGCCTTCGCAAGGCCGAACAGTGCCCAGCCATTCTCCGGAAAGTTCTTCAGGTCCTCCCGGTAGACTCGCTCCGCTTCTGCGGCCTGCCCTTGTCGGAGCAACACTGCACCGAGGGAGTGCCGCACCTGATAGTACCATTGTGGCGGCTCGGTGTAGTTGAACGAGTCCTGCAGCCGCACCGCCTCCCGGAAGTGGCCCGCCGCGTCGCTCTGACCGCTTCGGTCGGCGATCTCTCCCATGAGCGCATGCGTCGCGATCTCCATGATGGTCTTGTTCTCCCCTCCACCAGCCGAGAGCGCAATCTGATCGTGCGGAGACGTCCCCGCGGCGATCGCTTTCACGGTATCGAGCGCCGCGCGTGTCTCGGGCCACTGCCCCTTGGCTGCGTGCGCGACGCCGCGTGCGTAGTACGCCAATCCCGTAGAGACCCGCAGGTCGGACGGAGGAAGCGGCGTTGCGAGCACCTCGTCCCACTTCCCGAAGGTGACGAGCGTGAGTGGCGCGTATGCGAGAAGGTTCTCGAGCGGCGGCACCTGTCGTGCCACCTCGGCCGGGTTCTTCTCAGCCGTTTTTCGCGCCGCATCGATCGCTTCCGAACTCCGTCCCGCCATCGACGCGGCGAAGGCGAGGAAATGGAGATTGTGCGGATAGTATCCGATCGGATAGAGCCCTGATGGCTTCTCGCGCTCGATGTACGTCTCGTCGGCGTGCACGGCGTGCTCGTTCGCCTTGATCGCATCGTCGTAACGGCCGACCCGGATGTAGATGTGCCCGGGCATGTGCACCATGTGCCCCGCGCCCGGCATGAGTGCTGCCAGCCGCTCGGCGCAGGTGACTGCCTTTTCAGGCGCGACCGCCTCCACGGCGTGGATGTAGTAGTGGCACGCCCCGGGGTGCTTGGAGTCGGCCTTCATCACGCGCTCGAGCTGTGCGAGGATGACGTCGGTGCCCTGGTACGGCGAACCGTCCTTTCGCCAGTAGTTCCAGGGCCGCAGGTCCATCAGCGCCTCGGCATAGAGCGTGGCCGCGTCGAGATCCTTCGGATACCGGCGGACGACGTCCGCCATCGCGCGAGCATAGGCGGAGTCGAGCTTCGCGCGGTCGGCAGGGGGCGGCGAGGCGTAACGATTCGCGAGTGCATCGATCAACGCGCGCTCGCGGGCGCTCGCCTTGGGCTTCAAGGCGACTGCTTCCTGCAGGTGGTGGTACGCGGCGACGCCAGAGGCCGAGTCCATCGGTGCGTTGACGTGCGGGCCGTACGCGAGCGCTGCTCCCCAATGGCAGATGGCGCAGTCGGCGTCGAGGCGGGTTGCCTCGTCGAACGCGCGGATCGCCTCGGGGTGGTTGAAGCCATACACGAGACGCATCCCCTGATCGAAGTACTGCTGCGCCGCAGGGACGCGCGTCGAGATCGCCATGTGGTGGCTGCCGAGATCGTCGAACAGCGGTACGGTGCTGCCGGCCTGTCGTACTGCGTGTGCGTCATGTTGCGCGGATGCGGGCGGCGCGAAGACGGCGGCGGTCGCGAGGACGAGCGCGAGACTGGCGGACGTGCGAATACAACACCTCCGGTGCGGGGATTGTAGAGCGCGTGAAGCCGAGAGATTACCTGATACGGCGGACCTCCGCGACCCGTTGCTCAATTCTCGTCGCGTGCGACGTACCGGGTGCACGGCAGCGAATAGCGAACGAGGGCCCGGCGCAAGCCGGGCCCTCGACGTTTGTACTTCGCGCTCGTGCTACTTCCGCGTCGTCGTACTCGGCGGAGGCACTACGGTGGGGACGGGCGACATCGGTGCAACGACGCCGTTGGATCCCATGTCGCCGAGAATGCCTCCCTTCGAGACGAGTTGCGCGGCGAGCACCGTCTGGATGACGCTCGCGATCTGGTTCGTGGCACCGTTGGCGGCGCCGCCATTCTCGCCACCGGAAATGGTGATGAGGCGCGCTTCGGCCAGCGCGTCGGCGATCTTCGGCGCGATGGTCGGCAACATCTCGATCTGGCGGTAGCGGAAGTAGCTCTCGCCGCCGGCGGCGATCGCCTGGTTCACCTTCTCGATCGCCTCGGCCTGCGCAGACGCAACCGTGCGGATGCGGATCGCCTCCGCTTCCGCGGCGGCCTGCGCCTCGATCGTCACGCGCTCTGCGTCGGCGCGCGCCTGCGCGATCTGCGTCGCGTCGAGCTCCGCGACACGCTGCACGCCCATTGCCTCCTGGCGCTTGGCTTCGGCCTGTGCGATGAGCGCGGCGTTCGCGGCGCGGGTCTGCTCGAGCTCACGCTGCTTGTCGGAGATGTTGCGCTCGGCCTCGAGCTGCGCCTCCTTCGCGCGGCGCGCCTGCTGCGCCGAGACGATGTCGGCGGTCGCCTGCGCCTCGGCGGCGGACATGCGACGGCGCGCATCGGCCACCTCGCTCTGCACGACCTTGATGTTCAGCGAGTTGAAGATGAGGCCCAAGTCCGTAAGCTCTCGCGAACACGCCTTTCGAATGATCACCGCGAGCGGATCGTCTTCGTCTTCGAGCGCTGTAGTTTCGGCGGC
>Ga0207686_10001440_pt1 | contig 13483 bp, 9 predicted proteins | sample KBSM24metaG_FD_184396 | JGI IMG/M metagenome (GOLD analysis project Ga0207686, IMG submission 184396) | Miscanthus rhizosphere microbial communities from Kellogg Biological Station, Michigan, USA - KBS M2-4 metaG (SPAdes) (version 2) | ecosystem: Host-associated > Plants > Roots > Rhizosphere >...
TAGAGTTCGATACATTATTAATTGGTAAACCATTACCACCACCTTGTACAGTTATTTTAAAGGCATCCATTCCCGGCACTTTCAGAAAATAAATTCCACTTCTCAATCCATTCACTTGTTGTTGCTGGAGATTTTTTATACGAAACTGTTTGAGCTGCTTGCCATCAATTGTATATAACGTTGCCAAGGTTTCTTTTTCAATTCCGATTACAGTGAACCAGAAATTACCATTATTGGGATTGGGTCCTACTGTTATCTTTTTAGTTAATGAATTTATTTGTGTTATTGTCTTTCCACTAACTGTTGCAGTTTCATAAGTCATAGTAAGATTATTTCCATTGCCACCGCCTCCACCACCTTTCGTTTTTCCTGGTACTGCGATCTCATTTGAATAAGTAAATGTATTCGCAGTTGTCATGATCTTCAATCTATAGAAAGAAGTATCAGCATAAGTGTTGGCATCAATATTTTGATAGGATAACTGGGAAAGACTATTCCCACCAGGAGCAAGAGAGTTGACAAAAGCTTTATCACTGAAACCAACCTCATTTTTTAACCTGCGTTGAATTTGATAACCACTCATATTGGTCTCCGTTTGTGATGTCCATTTCAATGTAATCTCTGTTGCTTTTTTTCGTTGACCTGTAAACACAAGACCTGTTACTCCATCAGCCGCAACAGCGGCATCATTTGCCAACGTTTGCAAAGCCAAATTGCTCATTCCTGTTTTTTCTACATAGTTAGCATTGGTGTTACGGGTAGTTTGAGACATATTGTTCCAGTTTGATCCATTGTCATTGCTTTTATAAATGACAAGTACATTTTCATTTTGCCCGTTCAATTCGGTATCAAAATATCTCAGACGAAGTGTCGCATTCAAATTGCTGTTGTTTGCCGGTGTAACCAGGTAGTAGCGGTTCAGGCTATTTGTTAACCCGGTTCCACTTTGTGGCTGATGACCTCTTCTTATAGTTACACTTCCAAGATTCGCCGAGCTTGTGATGGTAGCACCAAGATTCCCTGCATTTACTGATGCAGGTGCATTCATATCCTGTGTGATCTCAACAAAACCGCCATTAGCCCCGATGATGCGATTATTTTCTGATTCGCCGGCAATGTTTGCAGTTGAAGCCATCAATATGTTATTATTATTTAAGTCTAACTGGCCTGAAATAAAATTGATGGAGCTTCCAATACTAATATTTCTTCCAAGTAAAACTTTTGCATTATTTGTTTTCGAAATTTCAAGAATACTGAATAATGGCATACTGCTACCACTTATAATAGAGTTTTGTGTCCCGGTAAATTTAAAACTGCCAGTACCGGTGGAAATTGAACCATTATTTACAAGATCTATATTTTGCAAAACAACAGTTGTATTTCCGGTAGTGATCCATTGGGCACCGGAACTAATGGTGATTTGACCATATCCTCCAAGTCCAATGAAGAGCAATTTGTATAGAATTAAATATTTTTTCATAAACAAGTTTTATAAGTTGACCGATCATCTATCAATAATATATGTCTATTTTTCACTTGCAATAATAACCAGCTTCAGACCCCTTTTTATTAATAACCTAGTAAATGGTCATTTTTGTTTCGTTAATGGTTATCGCCAGAATTGAATGATTACTTTTTGACAAATTGTTCTACCATTTTTTTCAATTCATCAATCTGTTTTTGTTGTTCTTTAATAGCTTCTAGTAAAACAGGAACCATGTTGGAATAAGCTACTGATTTCATTCCTTTTTCATCTGTCTTTACCAGTTGAGGAAAAACCTTCTCCACTTCCTGCGCAATGAATCCAATTTGTTGTGCAGTATCTTTTGTATTGTCTTTCCAATTATAGGTCACGCCTCTTAACTGGTTTATTTTAGATAATGCGCCTTCAATCGAAGAAATATTTTTCTTGAACCTTATATCAGATAATTGCGTAAGGGTGCCTGCTAATACAGCATCCCCGGTACCTATAAGAGTGAGTAGGTTTGAATTTGCTCCATGGAAGACAAACTTTGTACCTGCAAAAGTGCCATCAACGATACCAACTATAGACAGTTGCCCGGTACCATAGGCAGGATTAATAAAATCTACTGACATCGGTCCATTACGTTTAATTGTTAACGCTTCCATATTAGCTGGGATAATTTCTACCTGGCCATTAATTCTTGCCAGCTTGTTGGTAAAGTCTCCGTAGATCAATGGAGTAGTTGTAAATGAATTGGAAATATATAATTTGCCACTGCCTGTTTCATAAAATCCTGCCTGGTGTCCTATCATAACATTGCTGACCGCATTTACAGCTTCATGACCAGCCTGGTAACCGATATATGTATTATTTGCGCCGACTGAATTTTTATAACCTGCGCCACTGCCGCTAAAATAATTCTGCGAACCTGTGGTATTAGAATATCCTGCAGTATATCCTTCAAACTGATTGTCGGATCCTGTACTGTTATAAGTTCCTGCACTAAAACCTGCAAAGTGATTATTTTGACCTATTGTGTTATTAAAACCTGCTTGGAACCCTACAAAATGATTTTGACTTGCGGTAGTATTGGCATAACCTGTTTGCTGTCCGCTAAAATAATTCTGACTTCCTGTAGTATTACTATAGCCTGAATTATAACCTTCAAAATGATTGGCCATTCCTGTTGAGTCGGCGTGTCCTGCTTTGAAACCGGAAAAATGATTATAGTTAGCAGTCGTGTTATTTAAGCCAGCCTCGTAGCCTTGGAAGAAATTGGCAAAACCTGTAGTATTGGAAACGCCTGCCTGGTAACCTACAAAATGATTATAACTGGCGCTATTGTTTGTACCGGCGGCGTACCCTATCGCAAGGTTTTTGTCACCCGTATTTTGGTATCCCGAATAATTTCCCGAAAAATAGTTATAGGAACCTGTCGTACTGAATTTGCCGGCTTCAAAACCGCTAAAATAATTTTCAGCACCTGTAGTATTAGCAAAACCTGCCTGTTCTCCAATAAAATGATTAAAATAACCGGTTGTATTGCTGTAACCGGTGAGAAAACCAACGAAAAGATTTGCATTCCCAATCGTATTGGATCTTCCGGCGTCTTGTCCTATGAATAAGGACTGCTCGCCGGTTGTATTATTTAATCCTGCATTCTTTCCCAGGAACAGGTTATGGTTTCCGCTACTGTTGCTGTATCCCGCCTTGTATCCGATGAAAGTATTATCACTATACAAATTATTTTTACCTGCCTGGTAGCCTATCAACATGGCAGTGTTGGTTGGAGAAAAATAAAATACCGGTTGCCCATTCACTTTTCCGATCAATGGTTTGCTGTCTGTCGTTCCAATAAAATTCACAGATGAATCAGTCCCCATATTACCAGTAGTTGCCCAACCGCTGAGTGGCCCTGCTGCTGCTGAACTAACAGGAGCCCATGCACTGCCATTATAATAATAAAAACCTGTTGTGCCGTCGGTTTGATAAATGAGCAGGCCAGTTGCTGGTGAAACAATCGCCGTTTTTTGTGCTGCTGTTACTCTTGGAATTAGAATTCCTTTTGAAGTGGATTTAATATCCAGCATTGCGCTGTTATCGGGGTTAGTACCATCAGTAGTAATAGCAACGCCTTGTTGTGCATACACTACACTAAATATGAAAATTGTTTTAAGCAGAAAAAAAATCTTTTTCATGATGCATTAGTTTTTGAGTAATAGTTTTTATTTTTTAATTCGGAGTCAAATTTGGTAACGAGACATACTTAAAAAAAATCATGTAAACCGTAACGGATAAAATTTGCTGCGAAGTGTAAGACAGGATATGTGAAATGATTTTGGTTGTTTGCAACTTCTTCGTATTAGAAGAATCTTGTATTATTAATATGACCCTCTTGAAAAAAATCGTTATGATATATCGATTATCACTTCGGATGTGTTTATAAGCACTTCATATTCTTTATAAGCTGTTTCACGTTTTTACATTTTAATTGCTTATGCAGGAGATGGATTTTTGTTTTTAAAATAACCATAAAAATAATACGATGACACAAAAGCAAACAGAACTCGTAAGATCAACATGGGCTATGGTAGCTGCTATGGACCATGTAACTGTTGGGCAATTATTTTATAACCGTCTTTTTGAAATTGCTCCGCAGGTGAAACCCATGTTTCGCAATCCCATGGATGAGCAATCAAAGAAACTTTTTGCAATGATCAGTTATGTGATCAGCAAATTAGATAAGCTGGAAACAATTTTATCAGAAGTGGCAAAACTAGCACAGCGGCATACAACTTATGGAGTGCAGCCTCATCACTATTCAATTGTTGGCGAAGCTTTATTATGGACATTGGAAAAAGGACTTGCAGAAAGCTGGAATGAAGAAACCAAAGCTGCCTGGATCGAATGTTATACAATTCTTTCTAATGCTATGATAGCTTCTTCAGGCCAGGAAGTTCATAAAGCTGCCTGAACTTTGACATAACAGTTTTGCATGCCCTCTATCGTTTGCGTTAAAAGCATGTAAACGCTATCCGCCAGATTATCTTTATAAATTATGATGACACCTCACGAGATATACCTGATCAAAAAAAGTTGGAGCATATTCAGAGACATTGAGCCATCAATTGTGGCAGATGTTTTTTACAGCAGGTTATTTTTGGAAAACCCTGAATTGAGAAGAATGTTCCCCTCCAGGATGGACGAGCAATACAGGAAATTAATAGAGATGCTGAATATTGTCATCGCCAGGCTTGAAAGAATGGATGAATTAACAGGAGACATCGCTGCTATGGCAAGGAGACATAAAGATTATGGCGTTAGACCAGAACATTATAATATGGTGGGAAGAGCCTTATTATGGACTTTGCAAAGAGGTCTTAATGGTGAATGGACCCAGGAAGTTAAATCCGCATGGATCAATTGTTATGCTACTTTATCGGGAACTATGATCAGTGCTACGAAAGAAGATCATTAAAAAACCTTACGGTTCGGGCTTCTATTTATCCGTTTCACTGGTTTATTTTATCGTTTTAAGGCAATTGGTTTTGGTATAAAGGCATTCTTTGTAATTTTCAGATAACATGCCTCCGCCCACAACATCAAACTATGCTGGCTTACCGAAACAAATACTAGTTGTTCTTGCATTCTTATGTTTTTTTACTTCCATTCAGTCACAAATGACTTCATTTAATTTCCGTCATCTTACTACTTCAGATGGGTTAAGCGATGGAATAGTCCGTAGCATTGTACAGGACAAATATGGTTTTATCTGGATCGGTACTTCTTATGGACTTAACCGTTTTGATGGCATTATAGTCAAAACTTATTTTTCAAAACCAGGCGATAGTACATCTATTCCTAATAATTATATCCAATCACTTTATCGTGATAGACAAGGTAATTTGTGGATAGGAACTTTCACAGGCCTGTGCCGGTTTGAATATTCGACAAACCGTTTTATAAGATATAATTCTTCAACTCCTGTATTGATAAGAGATATAACGCAAGATAAAAAAGGGAGAATTTGGTGTGGTACTCAATATGGTTTTTGGATAGCGGATGAGAAAACAAGATCGATCAACCAATTTGATCCAACCGGGGGCAAAGAGGATCAGAAGAAATTCAGATTTGTCATCTCCCAGATCTGTGTTGCAAATGACAGTACCTGGTACCTGGCAACTAATAGCGGAGTAAAGATCTTTGATCCTTTAAATAATGCTATCAGCGAAATAAGACATGATCCTTTCAATAGATCTTCATTAAGCAGCGATATCGTTTACTCCATTTGTATTGATTCATCAGGCCAGCTTTGGATGGCCAATAACCATCCACAAGCTATAGTAGATAAAATTGATCTAAGCAATCATGTTATTAAACATTATGATCATTTTGCGACCAAAGAAAAAAAATGGAATAACAATACAGTGCTTAAGATCATGTCTGATAATAAAGGAAGGATATGGGCGACATCATCTCTTTCAGGCATCTCTTTGTATAATGAGAAAAAAGATGACTTTGATGATCATTTATCCGATCCTAATCTTTCAAACAGTTTATCGTTTAATTCCAATAGTGTGATCTACCAGGGCAGGGAAGGCACCATCTGGTTAGGTACACCTGGTTATGGACTTAATTATTTTAATCCCGGTAAAAATTTCTTTAACTCCATCTATCCGACATTCGGAGCCAATGACAAGGTTGTAGAGATATGGGGTCGTTCAGTTTGTGAAGACAAACAACAAAATCTTTGGTTAGCAACCGGACAAGGATTGGCCAAATATGATCGCACCAAACAATCATTCACTTTTTTTTCAAATGCCGATGGGAAAAAAAATATCCTTCATTCTAATTCTGTCAGGACTATACTTTATGATGATAAAGGCGATATCTGGATCGGTACATCAAATGGACTTAACCGGTATCATCCTTCTACTGGTGTGATGGATTTTTTTAATGAAGAACAAGGTATGCCACTCGCATTTTTCTGGATGCTTGCGAAAGATAAAAACGGGGGAATTTGGTTGGGATCAACATCTGGTCTTTATCGCTATGACCGGATCAAAAATCGTTTTGATGACCTGAGCAAGGACTCTTTATTGTCAAAATATTCTCATTATAATGTACAGGCTCTTTATGTTGATAGTCGTAATCGTCTTTACATCGGTCTTATGAATATCGGGCTTGTGGTCTATGATGTAGATAAAAAAGAAAGTAAGTTGTTGACGAAGAAAGACTCTCTTATTTTAGACACTCGTTTTTCTTCTTTCGCCGAAGATCGTGATGGGCTTATCTGGATCGGTGCTGAAGAAGGGTTAGTGGCATATAACCCTGTCACAAATCATTCCCGTTTTTTTAGAAGGGAAAATGGTTTGTCAACAGAAAGAACCAATAACATCATGGTGGATTCAATGAACCGTATATGGATAGGGACTTCGAATGGTCTTTGTATGCTGAACGAAAAGAGAGATAAAATAAAACGATTTGATGTTCATGATGGCTTGCCTACTAATCAATTCAATGAACAAGCAGCTTTTAGAACTCACGACGGATTGTTCATTTACCCGACTTACAAAGGTTTTCTTACTTTCAAACCAGAAGCGTATACTGAAAAGAGCTCTGCAATTCCTTTATATATTACTTCATTCAAGATTTCTGATAAAGAAATAGATCAGACAGCGGAGGATCTTCAGGACATTAAGCTTCACCATGATCAGAATTTTTTCAGCATTGAGCTGGCAGGCCTTAATTATATGAACCCTTACCAGTGTACGTATGCTTACCGACTAGAGCCTTTCAATAAAGATTGGGTCTTCACCCGCAAAAGGGAAATTAATTATACAAATGTCCCTGCCGGCAATTACACATTCAGGTATAAAGTTATTACCGATGATCCTGATTGGAATGTACCGGAGAAAAAGATCAATATCTCAATTGGCGAAGTCTTTTACAAAACAAATTGGTTCAGGGCCACTGTATTATTACTCATTATAATCGGGGTGATCGCTTTTTTCAGATTTCGCCTGCATCAAAGAGAAAAAATATTGGTATTAGAGAATAAAGCACAGCTTCTCGAAAAAGAAAAAGCGCTGGTGCAATTTGAAAACCTGAAACAACAATTAAATCCACATTTTCTTTTTAATTCGCTTACATCACTTCGAAGCCTGATCAGGGTGGACACAAAAACCGCCACTCAATTTCTTGACGGTTTAAGTAAAACATACCGCTATCTCTTAAAGAGCAATGATAGCGAGTTGGTACCCTTGGAAGATGAGCTCAATTTTGTTCAAACATTTGTCGATCTTCAAAAAACACGATTTAAGGATGGCCTGCAGGTGCAGGTAAAAATGGATGCATCCTGTTATAGGAAATATATTGTACCGGTAACATTGCAAAACCTTATTGAGAATGCCATCAAGCATAATACTACATCAGAAGAACAGCCATTGCAGATCGATATTTATGGGGAAAATGATTATGTAGTTGTAAGAAATATATTGCAACGATACCGCATTGTTGAAACGAGTAATAAAAGAGGACTGGCCAGTCTGAAAACATTATATAGTTATTTATCTGACAAGCCGGTCATAATTGAGGAGGATGAAAAATATTTTATGGTTAAAATACCTTTAATATGAAAGCTTTGATCATCGAAGACGAAAGCCTGATAGCCGAAGAACTGAAACATTCTTTAAAAGCAGTTGCACCGGATATTGAAGTGTTGGATGTGTTACCAGGGTTGAAAGCAGCAAGGAAATGGTTTATGCAACATGCCGAACCGGATATTTTGCTAATGGATATTAAGCTTAGTGATGGTTTAAGTTTCGAATTGTTTGAACAGTTTACATTAAAATGCCCTGTTATTTTTACAACCGCTTATGAAGAGTATGCTATCCGTGCATTCAAAGTCAATGGTGTTGATTATTTATTAAAACCAGTCCAGGAAGAAGATCTGAAAAAAGCAATTGACAAATGTCGCGGTCTTCTCGAAAATAAATCTTTTATACCCGGCGATCTACAACAACTTCTACGACATTTTACACAGCCAGGCTCAGCATCAACAGTATTTAAGGAAAAGTTCATTGTGAATTTTAATAATAAATGGATGCCAGTGGATACAAAGGACATTGCATTGTTTGAAAAAGATAATCTTAATTACATCTATACTTTTACTGGCGAAAAATATATTTATGATTTTTCGGCTCTTGAAGAAATTGAGGAATTGTTGGACCCCAAACTCTTTTTCAGGGCTAATCGCCAAACTATTATCAATATCCATGCTGTACATTTAGTAAAGCCACATGGCAATCAAAAACTTTCAGTGCAATTAAAGACGCCGTTGAAGCTTGAAGTTGATATCAGCAGGGAAAAAGCCCCTCTATTCAGAAAATGGATGGATAGGTAACCGGCACAAAAACGCAGCATAAGATTTAATTGTATTTTTAACAGGATGAGAAAAATATTCCTGTTTATTGTTATGCTTTCTTTTGAAAAGTTAACAGCGCAAAGATCATTGGTCGTTTAAAATATCTTCATGTTATGACTTTACTCCAGGTGATCACTTATGTCGGAATATTTGTATTTGCATTGACTGGTGCATTCAAAGCAAGATCTTTTAAAATGGATGTATTCGGCGGCATAGTATTAGCTTTTGTTACTGCATATGGAGGAGGAACTCTCAGGGATCTGTTGATCGGTGTAAGACCAGTGAACTGGATCAACGATAATATTGCATTGATACTTGTATTCGCCGGCACCGCGTTCACTTTTTTACTCAAAGAAAATGTCAGCAGATTCAAACGAACAATTTTTTATACCGATGCCATTGGTCTTGGATTATTTACGACATGGGGAATTGAAGTGGCGCTACGAAATGGATTGAATGATATTTATTCTTTAGTGATGGGGGTCATCACAGCGACTTTTGGTGGTTTGATCGCAGATATATTGTGCAGTGCAATTCCCAATTTGCTAAAGAAAGGAGAACTCTATGCAACTGCTTGTGCTGTTGGCGGCGGCATTTATTTATTGCTCAAGCGTATACCGCTTGAATACAACATTAATCTTGCGGTTTGTGTAATTGTAGTTGTTGGCATCCGTATTTATTCCAAAAGAAAACGATTGATGCTGCCTGATATTTGATCACTACTGTTGTTGCTGCTGCTGTTGTATTTCTAAATATCTTCTGTAAGAGTTTGTTTGTGGCGCAGGGTTCTTTGTTTTATAAGTAAAAACGGGAATCATCTTTTTTTCTTCTGCTTCTTTTTTCAATTGTCCGTTTTCAATACTTACCGAAACTTCCAGTGTATGTTCTGATGAGCCTTTATAAGTTCCTTTTACAGGAGTGCAATCACTGAAATTTCTTCCGATAGCTAATCGTACATGCCTGTCGTTGGCGATGCAGTTATTTGTTGGATCAATTCCGATCCAACCATAAAATGGAATACATACTTCAACCCATGCATGCGTGGCTCCTTCACCACGGAGCTCAGAATCTTTTGGACAGATGTAACCGCTTACATATCGTGCAGGAACACCAACCATACGAAGCATCACCAAAAGTATATGAGCAAAATCCTGGCACACACCTGCTTTCAATTTCCATATTTCACCAGCTCCTGTTTCCACCGTAGTAACACCTTTCCGGTATTCAAAATTGTCATACACATATTTGGAAAGTAATTGAGCAGAATCAAAAGGTGAAAGAGAGAAGTCAACTATAGTCTTAATAATTGCCGCCACTTCATTTTCATGCTCAAAATTTTCCAGCATCATAAAATCCATATAGGGAAACTGTTCCCGTGCCTCACCTAGTTTTTCCCATTGTTCTTCTATTGAAAAACTTGTTTCGGGAAGAACTACAGGAAGAATTTCAATTTCTATATCCGATTCAATGGTAAGCTCCGTAATGGGCTCTATCACAGAAAAAGTTCCTATCCTGTTTCCAAAATAATCAACAAACTCTTCCACATCAGGTTTATGAGAAATATGTATCTCATGTTTTTTTAAAACCTGCAATGCATCCTGGATAGGATATAGCATTAGCTGGTTTGCACAATCAATAACTGATGATACGTAACGATAACGCGTGATATGTTTGATATTATAATAAGTCATTGCAGAAATTAAATACGTTTATGAATATCCAAAATAATATTGACTGAATGATTTTGATATTTCCAGCAACTCACGTCGTGTTTGCATCAGGAACTGTTGCAAATATTTCCCTTCATTCACTTCCATCCTGCTGTATTTTACATTCGTTGTAAGTCGCCCGATCAAAAATTCAAGCTGGTCATAATTTTCCGGCAAGCTCTCGTTTTTTAATCTTGCAAAATAGCGACTGATCTGTTCAAGACAATACACGACAGAATGAGGGAATAAATTACTGTACAAAACTTGTTGCAGCACATGATCCGGTTGCATATTCCCACGATAGGTTCTCATATAAAACTCGTATCCTGATAAGGAATACAACAAGTATCTCCATTGTGGCGCTTCACTTGGTAAATGAAGATTATAATTCACTTCCGCCAGCTTTATATTTATCATATCGGTAGATATGACAGTGCGTTCCAAAAATTTACCAATGTTCAGAAAATTAAAACCTTCTTCACGGCTCATCGTTGTGTCAACAGTGCCATGATATAACATGCCATGACGGATCAATGTATCCAACGCAGATAATGGATCACCAAAGGATACTTGTTCCTGTATATTCCTGTCACGGATCAAATGATAATATTCATTCAAGCATTGCCATACTTCTTTTGTAATATGATCCTGCACTGCTCTTGCATTTTCTCTTGCTTGCGTTATATTATTGATGACCGAGCTATTATTTTCTTTATCATGCAGCAAATGTTCCAATACTTTTTGTGATGAAAATTCCAGTTCATCAATTTGACGCGGCTGCATATCGCCATATGTTAGCAACACTGATCGCCAGCTAAAAGCCTTCTCTTCACTTTGAGAAGCGACATAATTGGTCCGTAATAAACGTAACATACCGTTGGTGCGTTCCATATAACGTGCCATCCAGAAAATTGAATCAGCTACACGACTCAGCATAAACGTTATTACAGTTAATTTTTATTTGATGTTACCAGCTTCAGTAATTCTTATCATCACCTGTTGCGTCGCACTCTTGTGCTGCAACAATTCTATTCATTTTTTTTTGTCCATCCCCATTTGAAATTTTCTTTGAATCGAACTACTTCCCCCGCCAGCGGGAGATAATGAAATTTTCCTTTTGTTGATCTTCTCTTACTCAATAGATTTGATATGCTGAAGAGTGCGACGCAACAAAAGCTATATAGTAGTAATATAGTTTAGTACATAATAAAAATTTCATTTAAAGAACTGTTCAATCCAACACTACAGAATCGGCCTAAGTCTCCCCTTTAGGGGGACAGGGGTTATTTCCCCAACACCCATGTATCCTTACTACCACCACCTTGCGATGAATTAACCACCAACGATCCTTCACGCAGTGCAACTCTTGTCAATCCACCCGGCACAATATCAATCCCATCCGGACCATACAATGCATAAGGCCTTAAGTCAACCCTGCGTGGTTGTAAAACTCCATTTATATAACAGGGTGATGATGATAAATTAATAATTGGCTGTGCAATAAAATTTCTCGGGTCTTCTTCGATCGCAATTTTAAATTCATTCATCTGTTCGGTTGTTGCACTGTTGCCGATCAACATTCCATATCCTCCCGATTGATTCGTTCTTTTGATCACCATCTTTTCCATTTCACCAAAAACCGTTTTACGATTTTCTTCAATCGCCAATGGATAAGTTGGAATATTTTTCAGGATAGGCTCCTCATTTAGATAATAGCGGATCATATCAGGCACATAAGCATAGATCGCTTTATCATCGGCAACACCATTTCCCATTGCATTTACAATACTTACATTTCCTTTCCTGTATGCCCAGTATAGTCCGGGCACACCCAGCATACTATCCGGACGAAATACTAAAGGATCAAGATATTCATCATCCACTCTTCTGTAAATAACATCCACTCTTTTCAACCCTTTCGTGGTTTTCATAAACACACGGTTATTATCTACTACCAGGTCACGACCTTCTACCAGCTCAATACCCATCAATCTTGCAAGAGTTGTATGTTCAAAATATGCAGAATTATAAATGCCGGGAGTAAGCAACACAACGGTTGGTTCACCTGTTTGCCTGTTGGCAAGCGCCATCAGGTTTTTCAATAGCAAATTAGGGTATTCTTTTACCGGCAATACATTGTTACGAGGTAACTGGTCGGGAAAAATTCTAAAAGTAATTGTCCGGTTCTCTAACATATATGAAACTCCAGATGGCGTTCGAAGATTATCTTCTAACACATAAAACTTTCCATCATTATCTCTTATCAGGTCAACACCAGAAACATGTGTGTAAATATCATATGGCACTTCTACATTCACCATCTCCCGTAAAAAATTGGGACAGGTATAAATCATTTTTGCCGGCACTATTCCATCTTTTACAATAAACTGCTGGTGATAAATATCTTTCAGAAAAATATTCAGCACTTTAAGTCGTTGTTTGATGCCTTCTTCGATCGTCTTCCATTCATCAGCCCGGATGATACGGGGAATAATATCGAATGGAAATATTTTTTCAATGCCTTCCCCACTATTATAAACAGTAAAAGTGATACCCTGGCTCATGAAGAGTTTTTTTGCCAGGTCATCCCTGCGATTCAATTCATCGGCAGAAAGATCTTCAATATTGCCGACAAAATTTTTGTAAGCATCCCGTAAACCCTCGGATGCAAACATCTCATCCCAAACATTGGGCTGTACATGATATGAGTGTAAAAAAGAAGAATCCTTCATTCAAAATGAATTTACAAAAGAATTGGTCAGAAAATCAGGGAAGCATTCGTTGAAGGGAAAATCAGAAAGGGCGGTGTTCTTTTACCCAGCTACTAATATAAGATGCAATTTCTGAAGTAGGCGTGCCGGGGGCAAATAATTTTCCAACGCC